>WFLX010331765.1_pt1 | contig 39985 bp, 44 predicted proteins | sample 4967041 | NCBI WGS metagenome assembly WFLX01 (sample SAMN12857096, study PRJNA449069) | gut metagenome | isolation source: stool from male and female vole | host: Microtus ochrogaster | place: USA:Florida | collected 2017
AGGGAATGGTATGACGCTCACCGGAGACCGGAGATCCAAAATCAGAAGATAACGGAATTTATCGCGTATTCGGAGGATGCCTTTTCTGCCCGGGTGTATCTGGAGCAGCATATGTACGTTCCCTATTCTCAAAAAACAGAGGTGGTGGTCACGGATCTCCACATTTATTTTGTCAGGATAGACGGAGAATGGAAGGTGTCAGGGATCGCGTTTGAGTAGCGGTACGGAGGAACTTTCCCATTTTTAAAACACAAATGCTCCAGAGTATTCTGTTTTAAAGTGTTTAAACAGATTTAGCTGCCGTGAGCGAATTTTTTGGAAAAAATTTGGAAATTTCAAATTTAAAAATATATTTACAAGATCCATTAAGGCTGATATACTACCCTTACGTGAAAGTCATTTGCGGCTGCCGTCCGGCAGTCCGAAAATTCCGGCGTTTCGCCATATTTCACAGTTTACGTTATTTATTTGCATCGCGGTATTTTTATTTTATGTGCTGCAAGAGAAAAAAGAGGAAAGGATGGTTTTATGACGGAAAAGGAACACAGGACACCGAACATACTTGCGACAAAAGAAAAGCAGATGCCGGAGAAAAAACANATGCCGAAAGAAACACAGATGACAAAGGAACAGCAGATACCAAAAGAAAATCAGACGGCAAAAGAGACGCAGACGGCGGAGTCCGCGGTTTACGAGGGTAACCTGTGGGACGAGATCTTAAAAGCCATCGTTGATACCATGCCGGAGCAGCTGTTTCCGTTATTTAAGGAAGTGTACGGCAAAGAATACCCGAAAGGCACTTCCATCGTGCTGCTGAATACGGAGACCTCCACATTCTGGGAGAACAGGGAAGGACCGCCGGAGTCCACCCTCATGGATATCGCGCTTCTGGTAGATGGGACGGATTATTACCATCTGGAATGTCAGATGAAGGACAATCAGGANNTGGTGATCCGCATGTTCGCCTATGACGTGCATTTTGCNATCACCCATACGAAAGTTGTAGACGGAGAGACCAAAGAGATCACGTTAAAATTCCCCCATTCTGTAGTGATCTATCCCGAAGGAAGTGATTCCATCCCCGATCATCTTCAGTGCCGTATCCTCTTTCAGGATAACACCGAACATATCTACCGGCTCCCGATCGTCAGGGTGCAGAAGTATTCCTTGGAAGAGATCAGGGAGAAGCATCTGATACTGTTCCTGCCCTATACGATGCTCCGTTTCCGCCCACGGTTAAGAAAGGGAAAAAATATCACGGAAAAGGAATTGACAGAGTATCTGAATGAAGTTATATTGATTTTAGAGGAAGAAGTGGCTGCGGGCAGACTTACGGACCTACAGTATCATGATTGTGTAAGACTGCTCCGCAATGCGGCGGAGCGGGTATTTGCGAAGCACAGAGAGTTGTGGAAGGAGGTTGATCGGATGACAGCGCCTTTAATAAAACTACCCACCCATGAGTTCAGGGAACTGGAGGCAGAGCTTGCCAGCCAGAAGGAAAAATACGAAGCAGAGATAACCAAGCAGAAGGCGGAGATTCAGCGTTTACAGGAGAAGCTTCGTCTGGCGGGAGTAAACTAAACTTAAGAAAAATCATTTTTGATCCCCGGATGTTTTGTCCGGGGATTTTTAATAGATAGATTTTTAATAGATAAAATATGGGGAAAGTCAAAAGGGTATCTAATTATTTGTCTTTCGCTTCCGTATTCCTTCCCACAATATAATCAATACTTACCCCATAGTAGTCAGCCAGTTTGATAAAGACGTCTATGGGGATATTTATTTTACCAAGCTCATATTTTGAGTAGGTAGTTTGTTTAATATTAAGGTAATCAGCCAATTCCTGCTGCTTTTTATCATGGTCTTCCCGTAAATTTCTAATATTTTCAAAAATCATTTTTAACTCCAATTTTTCTTTCATTATAAAAAAGTCTTGACACGACTATTGCAAAATAGTCACAACTCGACTATAATTTAATAGTCGTAATACGACTATTTAGAAAAGATAAAAAATAATAATTATTTAAGGGAAAATATTTAAACAATAAGAGGAACAGAATCATAGAACCTAAGAAAACAGGAAACATAACACCCATTATTATAACAGTTGTCATTACTTTGACCGTGTGCATTACCGTAGTGGAGGTCATTGTTCCCAAAGGCAGAGGAGTGTACACAGATGAGCTCGCTGTGATTGCCAATGCCTCTGTCGGGGATATCGTATACTGGGGAAGCTATGAGCAGGATAATGATCTGACGGATGGTACGGAGCCGGTGGCATGGTATGTGCTGGACAAGGCGGATGGGGAGGCGACGCTGCTGGCTGTTTATCTGTTGGACCGCCGGCAATACCATGAAGCGTGGGAAGATNTNACNTGGGAGNANTGNACCCTTAGAAGCTGGCTGAACANTGAGTTTTATANNACGGCATTNTCTAAGCNGGAGCAGGCGGCNATNGTCAANNNCNNTNTNGTCAATNAAGATAANCCGTACTGGGATACAGAGGGCGGCAATGATACGGCAGATAAGGTATGGCTTTTATCGCTTGGGGAAATTGAGAGATATTTTCATATAGATATGGATGATTATAATGCCTATTGGAATGGAACTGTATGCTGGGAGGAGTATGCCATTTATTGTTACGGACAGGATAATCGGGTGTGCGCAAAGCCGACGGCGTATGCAGCTGCAAGTGGAGTAGGGACATATTCGGAAGAACGGGCACAGTATGAGATGGATAATTATGGCTGCGATATGGGTTATGCCATAGGCAGCGGTTGGTGGTGGCTGCGCTCGCCCGGCGGAAGCAGCTATGCAGCGTTCGTTGACTGCGGCGGCATCATCAGCTGCGACGGCGGTCTTGTAGATGACAGCAGCGGCGTGCGTCCCGCTTTAAAAGTGGCTTATAAATAGAAAATCTTAAAACTAAAAGTGGAAAAGAATCATGGAATCTACCGAAGAAAATAAAAAATCATTAAACAAAAAATTGGTCGTTATATTAGATGTTATTGCTGCGGCTGTATGCATTGTGGCAGTGGTCTTTTTCGTAAGATTTGATACAGGAAAAAGACTGGCGGAACAGCTTGACTTGGCGGAGAGGTATCTGTCGGAGCAGGATTATGGGAGCGCGATTGTGGCGTATGAGGCAGCGGTTGAGATAGATCCGAAGCGCGGGGAAGCGTATCTGGGACTGGCAGAAATCTACATAGAGCAGGAAGAATATGAGAAAGCGGCAGAGATATTGGAAGCGGGATTGGCGCAGACAGATTCCGAAGCTATCAGCGGTAAACTGGGAGAAGTTGGCGAACTACTGGCGGAGAGGGAAAGACGGGCGGAAGAAGCAGCCAGACAGGTGGAAGAGGCTGCCGCGAAAGAAGCGGAAGCAAATGAGTATTATGAAACAGGGCGCGCGTATCTGTATGGTTTGGATGAAAAGGAAGTTGATCGTGAGTCCGCCTATGCCAATTTTGAAAAAGCGTTGGAAATGGGAAAGACGGAAGCAAACTTTTACTTGGGATTGTTGTGCGATTGGTATGGTTATCCTGAACAGGATTATGAAATGGCAAGAGCATATTATGAAGAATGTGGAGCTGATCCATATGCGCAGCTTGCGCTGGGATTTTTGTATTATTATGGGAATGGCGTGGAAGAGGATAAAGGACGGGCGGAGGAATTATTCCGGTCGGTTATCGGGCAGGGCTGTGTTGAGGGTTATTTAGGTACTGCCGGCATTTTCGGGGATAAAGAGGAATATGAAGCCGCATTGGAGGATTATACCAAAGTCTTGGAGGGAACGGAACAAATCTTTATTGCGGACGCAATGAATATGATTGGATGGATGTATAAAAATGGATATGGAGTGGAACAGGATTATGCATTGGCAATGGAGTGGTATAAAAAAGCGGCAGCTTTAGGTAATGCAAATGCGATGAATAATATCGGATGGGCATATTGCCACGGAATCGGAGCAGAACAGGACTATGCCGCGGCGTTAGCGTGGTATGAAAAAGCAGTGGATTTGGGTAATGCAGGCGCAATGAATAATATGGGATATATGTATCAATACGGAGAGGGAGTAGAATCGGATTATGCGGTGGCTTTAGAGTGGTATAAAAAAGCGGCNGNTTTAGGTAATNCAAATGCGATGNATAATNNCGNATGGNATGTATTTTTATGGGGACGGAGTAGAACGGGACTATGCAGCGGCTTTAGCGTGGTTTGCAAAAGCGGCAGAGCTGGGTAACGAATCTGCAATGGGATGGATTGAATACATGTATAAATATAGATACGCAGCAGAAGGTGATCATGTTATGGATTGGAAAAATGCCGATTTGGAAGAAGCCATGCGTGACATTACCGGCATTACAGACAGGGATATCCTGTTAAGCGATGTGCAGGGGTATATGGGATTTGATTTATCATATGAAGGCATAAGTGACATAAGCGTATTGAGCGGACTGACGAATCTGAAATCTCTTTCTTTAAATGGCAATAACATAAGCGACATAAGTGCATTGAGCGGATTGACGAATTTGGAATGGCTTGATTTAAGTGGTAATAACATAAGTGACATAAGCGCATTGAGTGGATTGACGAATTTGGAATGGCTTGCTTTGGATGGTAATCATATAAGTGACATAAGTGCATTGAGCGGACTGACGAATCTGAAAACGCTTTGTTTGGAGACTAATAACATAAGTGACATAAGCGCGTTAAGCGGACTGACAAATCTGCAGGAGCTTTATTTATACGGCAATCCTGTCACGGATTATGAGCCGGTATTGTTTGTGCCTGCGCGGGACTATTGAAGAGGAGAAATTTATGAATTGTACAAACTGTGGAGCTATTCAGGTGGAAGTATCATTTTTATTCCTGAAAAATTGATAAAATATGAGATGGTAAATGATATTTTTGATAAAGCAATGAAAATTTCAAGAAATGTATATTAGGGAGAAAAAGAAATTGAAAAGCAAAGTAATAATGTTATTCTTAGTGGGCATTATGGCGATTGGCTGTTTAAGCGGCTGCGGCACTGCATCAAGTGATACAGCCACATCAGCGCAGGCGGAAGAGGAAGCAGCCAGACAAGCGGAAGAGGAAGCAGCCAGACAAGCGGAAGAGGAAGCAGCCAGACAAGCGGAGGAGGCTGCCAGACAGGCGGAAGAAGAAGCTGCTGCGAAAGAAGCGGAAGCAAATGAATATTATGAAACAGGACGCGCGTATCTGTATGGTCTGGATGGAAAGGACGTCGATCTGGAGTCCGCATATACCAATTTTGAACAAGCGGAAGAACTGGGAAAAGTAGAAGCGAACTTTTACTTGGGATTGTTATGTGATTGGTATAATTATCCTGAAAAGGACTATGAAATAGCAAGGGCATATTATGAAGAATGCGGAGATGATCCATATGCGCAGCTTGCTTTGGGATATTTGTATTATTATGGGCAGGGTGTGGAAGAGGATAAAGAACGGGGAAAGGAATTATGGCAGTCGGCTACTGCGCAGGGGTGTGTTGAGGGATATATAGGTACTGCAGCGGTTTTGCGGGATGAAGAAGAGTACGAAGCGGCAATGGAGGAATATACCAAAGCTTTGGAAGGAACGGAACAAGTCTTTATTGGATCTGCAATGAATAGTATTGGATATATGTATTACAATGGAGAAGGAGTAGAACAAGATTATGCAGTGGCAATGGAATGGTATGAAAAAGCAGCAGATTTAGGTAATGCAGATGCAATGTGTAATATCGGATGGCTGTATATGTATGGAAACGGCGTGGAACAAGACTATGCAGTGGCAATGGAATGGTATGAAAAAGCAGCAGATCTGGGTAATGCTAATGCAATGTGTAATATTGGATGGCTGTATGAAAATGGATATGGAGTAGAGCAGAACTATGCAGTGGCAATGGAATGGTATGAAAAAGCGGCAGATTTGGGCAACACGAATGCAATAAATAATATCGGATGGCTGTATATGTATGGAAACGGCGTGGAACAGGACTATGCGACAGCAATGGAATGGCTTGAAAAAGCAGCAGATCTGGGTAATGCATCAGCAATGTATAATATTGGCGATTTGTATTATTATGGATACGGAGTAGAACAGGACTATGCAATGGCAATGGAATGGTATAAAAAAGCAGCAGATCTGGGTAATACAACTGCAATGAATGATATCGGCGTGTTGTATTATTATGGATACGGAGTAGAAGAGGACGATGAAACGGCTTTAGAATGGTTTGAAAAAGCAGCAGATTTAGGTAATGAAACTGCCAAAGAATGGTTGGAATATCTCAGATAGTACATACACTGCATATGCATAAAATCAGTGTAAAGGATTCATTTGCAGGATGTGTAGGCTGCTATAAAGCAAAGAATATAGAGTAACAGAAATTGGAGCAGTTTTCGATTTAAAAGAGAGCAGGACAATGGACTAATTATAAAGAAATCAATGGTTTCTCTTGGGCTGGTCGCAAGCCCCAGGTCCATCATGGGCGGGGAAGTTCCCCGCCATTTTTTTGCAAACACTGCAGTAATGAAATAAATGACAACACAACTCAAATATTGTAAAAACGATGAGCAGTGAGAAAAGAGTAAATTAGAACTTGCGCAGACCTAGGGCTTGTGCTATAGTCAAATCATCTTAGTTGTTCATATGATTTTCATGTATGCAGATTTGGCTTTTCGCCGGACATTTCAGCACATTTATTCAGGTACAGATGAAAGCTATAGACGTATTTTCATGTTGTTTACTATTTGTGAGCAGGTGAATAAACTTGTCTGAACTTCACCCTCACGATAAAATAGCTAAATAAATATAAAACAGAAAAAGTTGACACGAAGAAGTTTCACTGAAACAGTGAAAGGGATAAAAATAGTGAAACTTTGAAACACCGATTCAGATATTGACAGAAACGGATTATCAATGCATAGGAAAAACAGAACCGTTAAAAGGAAGCCTTGCAGATTATCTATAGTGATTCAACTATCAGGCGAATTATCATATCACATTCTCCTGTCACGTTATTGAGATAACTGTCCGATTATACTAAGATAAAGACAATACAACAACGTAATTATTTATCAATCAAATCAAGTAGGAAAGGATAGTAAAAATGGATAATCTGAAAACAGGGGAAGTAATTTGTAAAAGGCGTAAGGAACTGGGATTAACGCAAAATCAGCTTGCCAAGTCTCTCAACATATCATTTCAGGCAGTCTCAAAATGGGAGAACAACACTGCATACCCAGATATAGAGATGCTTCCAAAACTGGCGGCTGCCCTTCATACAACGGTAGATGCACTGCTTGGCTATGAAAGTGTTGTGACGGATTATGATAAACGTTACAATACGGAGGATTATTACTGGGGACTTATGCCTAATGGCATCTGTTATGATATTATGAAAATTCTTCCGCCGGTGAAGCCTTATCGTGTACTGGATATTGGATGCGGCGAAGGAAAGGATGCTGTTTTCTTTGCAAAATGCGGTTATGCGGTAACTGCATTTGACATATCCGAGCAGGGCATTGAGAAAGCAAAGAGACTTGCGGAACACAACAAAGCCGATGTTAACTTTTTTAAGGCCGACATATTTGATTACCGTCCCGATAAGGAGTATGACATTGTATTCAGCAGCGGAGTGCTGCACTTTATTCAGCAGACGCAGCGAAAGGAGTTTTGCGACAGCTTGAAAGCGCACACTGCGGACAGGGGCATCAATGCACTGAATGTCTTTGTAAAAAAGCCTTTTATCAGGCGGGCTCCGGACAGTACAAGGGATGAGGAAAAAAGGCATCCGTGGTATTCGGGAGAATTATTCGGATATTATCATGACTGGCTGTTCCATGCCTGTAGGGAAGATATCTTTGACTGTAATAGTGGCGGGACGCCTCATAAGCATTGTATGGATACACTGATTGCACAGAAAACGGAAGAAGGCGACATATATTGAGCCAATATATGACGGGTGTTCTCCGGCTGCAAGCAATGTCCCTGGCTTGTAAAAGCAGCTAAATTATGATAGTATAAAACAGTAATCAATGTGTTTGATGTTTCCATATTAAATCGGGAATATAAAATAATCTTAGCGGGGGCAGCATGAGTACCTGGGGAACAAGAGGGCTTAGAGGTTCAACACTGGAAGAGATGGTGAACCGGACCAATGAAAAGTATAGGGAAAAGGGTCTTGCATTGATTCAGAAGGTGCCGACTCCGATTACTCCTATCAATATAGATAAAGAAAGCAGACATATCACGCTGGCTTATTTTGACCAGAAAAGTACAGTAGATTATATTGGTGCGGTTCAGGGGATCCCGGTGTGCTTTGATGCGAAGGAATGTGCTGTTGAAACCTTTTCACTGCAGAATATCCATGAGCATCAGGTGGCTTTTATGAAGGATTTTGAGAAACAGAATGGAGTGGCATTTTTTCTGATTTATTTTACAAAAATAGACAGGTTTTATTATCTCAGACTGGATGAGCTTCTGGTGTTCTGGGAACGCGCAAAGGCAGGCGGCAGGAAGAGTTTCCGGGTGGAAGAATTGAATCCTGATTACTGGATCCCTCTTAAAAAAGGCGTGTTGGTGCCTTATCTGGAGATGGTGCAGATGGATCTTGATGAGAAGGATGCGGCAAAATAGCATGATAAATGGAAAAAACAAACGCAAAATTACATATGAAGGGATAAACTATTATTGGTATGTGAGAATTAATGAGTACGGTCATAGGGTGCATATCATATCTCAAGATAAAAAAGTGCATTTAGAATATCCTTTTTTAGATACGGAGATTCCTATTACACCGCAGGATATCAGAAATCATCTGAAAGAATACTATGCTGGTATCAGATAAGGAATACATTTTAAATATAAAGATTATTGCGAAATCAGGAGGGTATGACATGGCAGACATGGCGAAGCTGCAGGAGTTGATCGACGGATCGGATAACATTGTGTTTTTTGGGGGAGCGGGAGTATCTACGGAAAGCGGGATCAAAGATTTCAGGAGTGTAGACGGACTTTACAGTCAGCATTATGATTATCCTCCCGAGATGATGCTTTCCCATACCTTTTATGTACAGCACAAAAAGGAATTCTTTCGCTTTTACAAGGATAAGCTTTTGAGTAAGACAGCGGATATTCCCGGAGAAGAAAAGGCTCTGCCCAATGCTGCCCATAAGAAGCTGGCTGAGCTGGAGCAGTGCGGCAAGCTGAAAGCGGTGATTACCCAGAATATTGACGGATTACACCAGATGGCAGGAAGTAAAAAAGTGCTGGAGCTTCACGGAAGCGTACTTCGCAATTACTGTGAGAATTGTGGGAAATCATTTGATGTGCAGTATATGTATGACAGCGAGGAGATTCCTGTATGTGATCAATGCGGAGGGGATATCAAACCGGATGTTGTGCTTTATGAAGAGGGTCTGGATCAGGGGATTTTACAGGAATCCATCCAGCGCATCCGTGAGGCGGATATGCTGATCATCGGCGGGACGTCTCTTGTAGTATATCCGGCGGCAGGACTGATTGATTATTACCGCGGAAAGAAGCTGGTGCTGATCAACCGTGATGCCACAGCAAGAGACGGAGCGGCTGATTATATTTTCCATGGTAATATTGGGGAAATTTTGGGACAGATACGCTGCTAGTGTGAAAAGCACTTCTAATTGCTCGCAGCAAAGGCTGCTTCGCAAAGAAGTGCTAAATTTCACACTGAAAAACGCAAAAGCGGCGTTTTTCATCTGCATGGCGTGTAAAATAATAAAAAAGAAAGAGGGCAATCGGAACGGCTTCAGATAAAAGAAACCAAAAACAGATATATATTGTCGGTAAGGATGCCACAGGCAGGATACAGGAAAAGTCAGCTGAAGGTACGGATGTGAAGAAGCAGAAAAAAGCGGTTATTCCATATCAGGCGGGGGATGTTGTGCAGATGAAAAAACCCCATCCCTGCGGCAGTAAGGAATGGGAGATCCTGCGGACGGGAGCTGATTTTAAATTGCGTTGTAAAGGCTGTGAACACGAGATCATGATTCCCCGAAGAACATTTGAAAAATCCGTGCGGAGCGTATCCGGGCAGAGACCGCAATGACAAGGGTTTATACAGAACATAATAAGGGAGCGTGTCATCGCAGCAAAGCTGCTCTTACAGGGAGGATTGATTTGAAAAAGTTTTTTTTATCATTAAAAGAGAATTTTCCGGGGAATTGGTGCAAATATTTAAAAATAAACTGCGTCTTTTTGTTTCCGGCAGTGTTGATTACGATACTTACGCAATTTGCCCCTATAGCAGAATTTTTGGGCTCCCTTGACGGATTTATAGTAAATGTTATTGGTTACTTATTCTTAGGTTATTGGTTACCGGTTCTCATATACTTCATTTTCGGATTGACGTATCTGCATTGTGCATTATCGTTTTGTTTTCTGCTTATTTTCATATATAAGATAAGCAAAGAAAAAATAAGGAACAGGAAAATGATTTTCACCGTTTTTTTCCTGACAACAGTTTGTATCTTATTTAATATTTATTGGCTCATCTCTGCTGTCCGTTACTTTGGAGTATAACCGCATACTTTTCTGTATTTGCATGATTCAAAATACGATAGACAATCTACGGAAAAGTTTTCTTTCTAATTTATCGAATATACCAANTGAGGATTTTAGCCGGCGAATGATGAANGGAGCGGAATTGCGGGAAAATAAAATGGGTTAACGGATAATATAAGAAACGGCAGGCTGCGAAAAGAGGGCATTTCAATTACAAAAATATAGAGAATATAAAAAGGGGGATTGAACAGATGGCACAGGCAAAGGTATATTTCACGACATTTAAAGCAACAGAACATGAAAATCTGCTGCAGAAATTACACAGGCTGATGAAGACAACAGGATTTGAACATATCGACTTTAAAGACAAGTATGCGGCGATCAAGATTCATTTTGGCGAGTATGGTAATCTTGCNTTNCTGCGTCCGAATTATGCCANNGTGGTTGCCGATTATGTAAAGGAATTNGGTGGCANGCCNTTTTTGACAGATTGTAATACNTTATATGTNGGCAGCAGGAAAAATGCNCTGGATCANNTGGANACGGCATATGTCAATGGATTTTCGCCGCTGCAGACAGGCTGTCATGTGATCATCGGCGACGGTCTGAAGGGTACGGACGAGACTCTTGTGCCCATCAATGGCGAATATGTGAAAGAGGCGAAGATCGGACAGGCAATCATGGATGCTGATGTCTTCATTTCCCTGACGCATTTTAAGGGGCATGAAATGGCAGGTTTTGGCGGCGCGATCAAGAATATCGGCATGGGCTGCGGTTCCAGGGCAGGAAAGATGGAGCAGCACTGCGACGGTAAACCCAGCGTAGCTCAGAACAACTGCGTCGGCTGCGGTGCATGTTACCGTATCTGCGCGCATGAGGCGCCTGTGATTGCGGACGGAAAGGCAAGGATCGATCATGACAGGTGTGTCGGCTGCGGACGCTGTCTTGCAGTCTGCCCGAAAGATGCGATTGCGGCGGATTTTAATGATTCCATCAAGGTGCTGAATTATAAGATGGCGGAATACAGTCTGGCGGTCTGCAAGGACAGGCCCTGCTTCCATATTTCACTGATCTGTGATGTGTCGCCCAACTGTGACTGCCATGCGGAAAATGATATCCCCATCATCCCGAATGTTGGTATGCTGGCATCCTTTGATCCGGTAGCATTGGATCAGGCATGCGCCGATCTCTGCAATCAGATGACGCCGGTGAAGGAAAGCGTTCTGGGTGAGAATCTTGGGAAGCTGGGAAATTATGACAGCGATAGCAATTATGATCATGCCAATCACGATAACGGCAGTTATGATTGTAAGGATCGTCATGATGAAAAGGACGATGCGGAAGGTGTCAGACACGATCATTTTCATATGACGCATCCCGATACGGAATGGGAAAGCTGCATCAGCCATGCAGTCAAGATCGGACTGGGGACGGATCAATACGAATTAATAAAAATATGAAATTCAGTCAGACAGAGTTTTTACAAAATTTGCTTGAAATCCCAGATTTTCTGTGGTAAGATATAAACCTGTGAAATATTCATGATGTATTCATGAAGGTTGGTGCTATCAGATTTTATGGTTGCATCAGCGATCCTTGCTTCTTCCGCAAGGAGGAGGCCATAAGACCAAAAGGAGGTAATGTAGCATGAACAAGTANGAGTTAGCCGTTGTNGTCAGNGCAAAGANCGATGATGAACAAAGNGCNNCTACAGTCGACAAGTGNNNAGNTTACANCGAGAGATTCNGTNGAGTGATTACTGATGTTGAAGATTGTGGCAAGAAGAAGCTTGCTTATGAGATCCAGAAGATGAAGGAAGCTTATTATTACTTTATTCATTTCGATGCGGACAGCACTACTCCGTATGAGGTGGAAAACCATGTCCGCCTGATGGAGAACGTTATTCGTTATTTATGCGTTAGACAAGACGAGGCATAGACGAAAGCGAGGAAAACATATGAATAAAGTAGTTTTAATGGGTAGGCTTACAAGAGATCCGGAAGTCAGATATTCACAGGGCGATTCTTCTTTGGCGATTGCAAGATTTACTTTGGCGGTTGACAGGAGATTCAAGCGTGATGGTGACGAGCAGACGGCAGATTTTATCAATTGTGTTTCATTTGGCAAGTCTGCGGAGTTTGCAGAGAAGTATTACCATAAGGGGATAAAGATCGCGGTCAGTGGCAGGATTCAGACAGGAAGCTATACCAACAAGGAAGGTGCCAAAGTTTANACGACAGAGGTCGTTGTNGAAGAACAGGAATTTGCTGAGAGNAAGAATGCTCAAGGCGGNGGTCAGGGCAGCGGNTNCGGTTATGGCGNCNNTCCCGCTCCTTCCGGNGCAAGCGATGGATTCATCAATGTTCCGGAGGGTATNGATTCGGAGATTCCGTTCAACTAAGATACCATGACTGCANNATGGATGCGNNTATGCGCAAAGTAGTGTGAATAGGAAAGGTAAGGTAAATAACATGGCATTTAATAAAGAAGCTGAAAAAAGTGGTGATGCNCCCATGAAAAGACGTGGGGCAGCAGGCGGTNTTCGCAGAAGAAAGAANGTATGCGTATTCTGTGGTAAAGAGGGCGAGATCAGCTATAAGGATACAGTCAGACTGAAGAAGTATGTNTCNGAAAGNGGAAAGATCCTTCCGAGAAGAGTAACAGGCAGCTGTGCNAAACATCAGCGTGCCCTTACAACCGCAGTTAAGAGAGCAAGACATATNGCGCTTATGCCTTATACCTGCGATTAAGCCNTAAGAAAGTAACTTTTGAGNCCAATCATCATAGGATGGTTGGTCTTTTTTGCTAATCCCTAAACTTTCATTTTCCTTTTCCAGTCCATGTATTCCTGTTCTAATTGTATTGCAAAAGAATCATTGGCGCATTTCGCAGCTGCAATTCCTTTTACGAATAAATTACCATACATATTCGTTCTTTTCTGTATAAATGGTTTTGCCCATTTCCATAATTCAACGGAATTCTTAACACCGCCACAGATGATTTCAAAACATTCTTCAAGCACATCACCAAAAAGGCGGATTCTTTCTATCTCTTTGAAATCAGCTGTATCTATCATTTCCCGCAAATAAGTGTCTGCAATTTCAAACTGCTTCATATCAATGTAATATCGGATCACTTTATTATATGCCTGAACGATATTAAATGCTTTACCGGATGAAATCGCATTTTCTAATAGTTCTTTATATATTGATTCATTTTCCTGTTCCTTGCCTAAAAAGGAATTGAATCTTGTAAGCGTGGTTCTATCCGTATCTGTCCATTCTGTAATGCTGCCTTTCCAATTGCTTACCAGCACATCCATAACGTCTTTATAATCCAAATCTTGAGAAAGGAAAATACAATCCATCAGATCTAAAGAAATTATTTTATCATCTATATGGTAGTTTTTATCGAAGCCACANGCACAATCAAAATTTGCGTTTTTTGCTTCTTCCANCATTTTATNATGTCTGCCATCNGTATTGTATTTATTTAGNATGGAAGTTAAAACATTCAGNGTATTTCCAATTCCCTGAAAAGAATTACTTTTACGATCTTTTAACTCTTCCTGAAACAAATATACAATTAAATCTTCATCATCAATATCAGCATATAACAGGTAGTATGCCAAACGCATACGATTGAGATAATTGGCATCCCTTGTTCCCCATCTTTCATCATAATATCCACTGTATTGAATCANAGACGTGTCTCCGCTTTTNAAGGCTTGGTAAGTATCCGATTGTTCAAATAATTTTGCTTTCAGCATGGAAACAGTTGCGTCTAAAGTGCTCATNGGAAAGCTTCNTCTCATGTTATGNTTTGNANAAAAAAGTATTTGTTTCTATGGGTAAATTATACATGAAAAAGAGGTATAATACAAATTCTTTTAGTTTTAGAAAATNNTATTGCNGAACAAGATTGGGAAAGATTNATNGNAATTTAATTGAATTGTGCAGGCGTACTTGATAGAATAATTACGTTGACCAAATCGACAAATCAAGATTGTGGAGGTACATATGGGTAATAAAGCAATATTTGATAGAAGAAGTATTAGGAGTTTTACAAATAAGGCTGTGCCAAAAGAAATTATAGACACNANNATAAGTGNGGGTATAGCTGCGCCATCAGNAAANAACAGACAGCCTTGGAAATGTATTGTGTTGGAAAATGAGCATAAAGAAGAATTTCTTGCTTGTATGGAAACAGGAATCAAAAGAGAAGAAATCAATGCAATGCTGCCACATTCAAAAAGCGGCTTAACAGACGCAAAAAACACATTACGAATAATGAAGGAAGCCCCTGTTTTAATTGTTATATTAAACACAAATGGAAAAAGTCCATTTGAACCACTTAATGCTGATGAAAGATTTATAGAAATATGCGATATTTTGTCGATAGGCGCATTTATTGAAAACATGCTGTTACAAGCGCAGGAATTAGGAATTGGAACATTATGGATTGCAAATACTTGTTTTGCTTACAGTGAGTTAATTTCACATCTTGATACGGAATTTCAGTTGATAGGAGCAATCTCTTTGGGATATGCGAATGAAAATCCAACTGCAAGACCCCGAAAAATTTTTGATGATATAGTTGAGTTTAAAATATAAATTCATGACTGCGCCGGAATTAAAAATTTAGATATCCGAAAGGGAAAATATGATTATTTTTATATAGTCCGTCATGGGGAAACTTTATTAAACAGCTTAAATAGGGCACAAGGTTGGAGTGATTCAGCAAGGTNAGTAAGTATCTGTTCCTGACTGACAGGGACAAATGGATTTGCNGGCTTTCTGGAAGTTTTTTTAGTATACAATAAAGANAATAGCANATGCCGATGACTTGTGGGGAAGCGCAAAATGATGATAAAATAAGTGAANGAANCGCTAAGTTGACAATATGAAACTATAGATTGNTTGTTTTTCTATTTTGCTTAGAAGTAGAATGTGTGCAGGAGGTGGCAAAAATGACATTAGGACAAAAATTAAAAGCACTTTTGAAAAACAACGGTATGACACAAGAGGACTTAGCTGAAAAGCTGGATGTATCCCGACAGGCAGTAGGAAAATGGGTAAATGATAAGGGAATACCCGAAGTAGGGAAATTAGTACAAATCAGTAACCTGTTTGGCGTATCGACGGACTATCTGCTGAAAGAGGATTATGAAGAAAAAAGCGTATCAGAAGAAAAAGCCGTTACAAAAGAAGATGACGTTTCGAAGAGCGGGTATTATGTCAGCCAAGAGATGCTGGATGGGTATTTGACGTACAGCAGGCAGAATGTAAAGCAGATTACAGGTGGAATAAGTCTTTTTATACTATCAAATATCTTTTACAGTTTTGAGCATTATAACATGATCATGTCCTTTCTTTATTGGCTTACAATGATAGCGGGGATAATCATTATTATTTGGAATTTTCTTCAGATCAGACAATATCAGGAAATCAAAAATGAGCGACTTACCCTTGATGAAACGGTATACTTGGAGTTTAAGAAGCAAAGGGAAAAAAGAAGAAGGAAATACGCTATTATGATTATCGTGGGAGTGGTTATTCTTATGGCAAGTTCTGAAATTGGACTTGTGTTAAGGAATTATTTTGGACAGACAGTCTTCATGATTTTTGAGTGGGTAGCCGATACCACATGGTTAGCGCTTATCATATGGGCAGGAATGTCCATGCACATTGACAGCATTATCATTAAAAATACGGAGCATACACCTAAAAGCGGTAATATGAAAAGGTATCGTTGGATATATGCGGCATTGCCGGTTACGGTGATTGCGGTTTTAATTGGAATAATAACAAACGCATGGAGTCCGTATGCGCCTATCATAATTTTGTTTTGCTGCTTATTGGTTACGACGTGTAAACTGCTTATTGAAAGAGGAGGCAAAGATGAATAAGATAAACAACATAAAAATCGCTATTTTGCTTGTGTTTGGACTATGTATTTGTTCAGGGTGTTCCGCACATCAGGAAGGAAAATATACCGTAGAAGAACTGGATAACTTGGCGGAAATCAGAATATATTCAGCGGAGAATAATGAACTTATAAAAACAGTAAATGACGAAGAACTGCTATATCAATATAACCAATGTGTGGTTTTTGATGATTCGGATATAGAAGAACGCCAAGACGAATTGGAAAAGGATTTGGAGGGAGTAAAGGAACAGTATTATTTGGTTTCATATAAATACCCTGTTGCACGTTTTGGCGATAAGGAATTGGAAGAAAATATTACGATTACGTTATATGAAGATACAAATATTATTAAAATGACAGTATCGGAAGAAAGCATTAAAGCATTTCCCATTGCTGAGGAATTTCTGATTTTTTACTATGAAATTTCTGAGGAAGAAATGAATTTTTATCGTTCATTGGTTGAATGATATATCCGCATATAAAAATAATTATTGCNTTCTTNTGGCNNCGATTTATCTTGATTCTGATAAATCTTTTTGTTATGTGNTTTTTATNTAAATTTGTGAGGAAAAATAAATGGATATATAATTGGTCAAGGCGGAATTGAAAGATGCCCAGACAATATGGGAAATGCAAGTAAAATCATTTCAGAAATTACTGGAATCGCATGAGTGGCACAAAATTGACGTAATCTTATAAATTAGGTAATATTGAGAAACAGAGGGTTATAAAATAGTCGGAATTATTCCCGACAATGAAGTCGATTGACTGATAAGTTATGATAACCTAAAACTTAAGCCAAGTGATGTATATAAATTAGTAAAATTGAAGTAATTTATGTCCGCCATGATGATGGCATCGGTCAGGAATTGACAAGAGGAACAGACGGATTCGAAATATATGAAGAATTTGAACTGGATAACGAGGAAAAGATTTTTGGCAAAACAGTAAATAGTTCCTTTAAAGATACCGGTTTATTGGAATATCTGATTGAAAAGCGGACAAAACAGATTATGGTTGTCGGCTTGCAGACAGATTATTGTATTGATGCCACCGTCAAATGCGGCTTTGAACATGGGTTTGATGTGATAGTGCCTGAAGGAGCGAATTCCACTTTCGATAATCAATATATGTCTGCCAAGGAAACCTATGATTATTATAATAAGTTCATGTGGAAAGGCAGATATGCGAATTGTGTTTTCATGGAAGAAGCACTTGAATTAATGAAAAGCTGAGGAGGAACCAATCAGTGATAATTGAAACAGAAAGACTTATATTAAGAGAATATGCTCTGGACGATTTTGATTCCCTTTATGAAATTGTTTCTGATGCCGAAACAATGCAGCACTATCCTAAGCCCTTTGATGAAGAAAGAACGAAGGGCTGGATTGAATGGAATCTGCAAAATTACGAAAAATACGGCTTTGGATTATGGGCGGTCGTATTGAAAGAAACAGGAGAATTTATAGGCGATTGCGGAATAACGATTCAGGATATTGATGGAGAGAAGCTTCCTGAAATCGGATATCATATCCATAAAAAATATTGGAGAAGAGGATTTGGAAGCGAGGCGGCAAAAGCTGTCAGAGATTGGGCATTTAAAAATACGGATTATGATTGTCTGTATTCTTATATGAAATATACAAATGTCGGTTCTTATTCCACCGCCGTTGCAAACGGTATGAAAAAAGTAAAAGAATACCCTGACGAAAAGAACGGCATTTCATATGCTTATGCTATAACACGCAAAGAGTGGGAGACAATCAGATGAAAAATCCATGGGAAGAAATTCCGCTAAATGATTATGAAAATCATATGAAACTTGGTTCTGTTATGCAGCTGCAGACTATGAATGAAATGATGAAAGAGCAATTTGACGCTTATCCTATTTCCAGTGTAATGATATTGGGTATTGCAGGAGGCAATGGTCTGGAACATGTCCAAAAGGACAAGCTTGAAAGAGTATACGGGGTAGATGTCAATTCGGCTTATTTAAAAGAAGTTATTCACAGATACCCGAATTTGGATGGGATTTTGGAATGTCTATGCATCAATTTAATAGATGAAAGTGATAAGCTGCCAAAATCAGATATGATTATTGCAAATTTACTGATTGAGTATATTGNATATNAATGCTTTNAGAAAGTAANCCAACATGTAAAGCCGAAATATGTTTCGTGCATTATCCAAATAAACATTGAAGATAATTGGGTGTCAGATTCCCCATATTTGCATGTGTTTGACGGACTGGAACAAGTACATTGTCAGATGGAAGAACAGACATTGGAAGAAGCAATGGATAAAATAGGCTATCATATAATCAAAACATTGGAGCGCATGTTGCCTAACGGAAAAAAATTGGTTCAGATGGATTTTTCTTTATAAAATAAACAAAGGGGGAACACATCATGAGCGATATCATGGAATTTGCCAACAGAGAGGAATTTAGGAAATGGCTTTCTGAACATTGCCAGTCAAATGATGGCGTTTGGCTTTTATTTGGCAAGGCCGGCGGACCGAAAACAATCAAAGCAGGGGAAGCCCTTGAAGAAGCTCTCTGCTTTGGATGGATTGACGGACAGATGCAAAGCCTTGACGATAAAACTTATAAGAAGTATTTTCATTTGCGTAGGGAGAAAAGTAAGTGGTCGGAGAAAAATAAGGCATTGGTCAAAAAGCTTGAAGAACAGGGGATTATGACCGATTTCGGCAGAAAGAAAATAGAGGAAGCCAAAGAAAACGGCCAGTGGGATGCACCCAAGCCCATGGAGATTACAGAAGAACAAATTGCTAAACTTTCAACATTGCTGGAGGAATATGAGCCTGCTTATACAAACTTTCAAGCTATGTCCCCATCAGTAAAGAAAACCTACACCCGGGCCTATTTTGATGCAAAGACAGATGCCGGACGGGAAAAGCGAATTGCCTGGATGGTGGACAGGCTCAATAGAAATCTAAAACCGATGTAATTGTTATGTGCGTCTTAGTGAGGAAAACTTATGGAAAAATTAGATAATTACCAAAAGATTTCACATTTACTGGATCAAGTCGATGTAGAGAAAGTATATCCTTTTTCCATAATGGAAGGACTTCAACAGGGAGAAGTGTATGTAGATAATAAGGATAATCCGTCTGTAGCTTTAATATGGCATTATTGCGGGTTTGCACATATTGTTGGGAAATATGATATGGATAGTATCCGGGATATTCAGAAAATGATGCATAANCCTTCAAGATGGTATTCAAACCGCATGGTACTTCAAACCGGAACCGATTCCAAATTGCAGGAAATGATTTTGTCTGATTCTGCAATTAACAAACGAGAGCGATATATATTCAATTTTGTCAATGAAAATATATCTATGCCGGAGTTTGCAGATTGCAATCTGAGAGAAATAACAGCAGAAAATTATGATTTGCTNNATGGACAAATTGTACCTGCTTTTTCNTGGGAATCTAAAGAGCGTTTCTTNCGTAACGGTTTTGGGTATTGNNTNATGAAAGATAAACAATTCTTGGCATGTGCATTTTCCTCAGGCATATCAAAAGATTATGTTGATATCGGAGTGGAAACGGCGGAAGAAATCAGAGGAAAGGGATATGGGAAAATTGTAGCATTAGCTATGGTAAAGGAAACATTACGGAGAAAGAAGAAGCCTGCGTGGGCGTGTGACACTTTAAATGAAGGTTCTATGAGACTGGCTTGTTCTGTAGGATTTGAGGTATGCGGGACGCATCCTGTATTTATATAAAGCTGAAATACATATTAACAACTTTGATTTTACGAGATAAAAGGAGCGACAACATGTTAAGATTTAGACCATACAAAATCAGTGATGCCCAGACAATCATCTCTTGGTGTAAAGATGAGGTTGCATTTAGAAAATGGACTTCTGACAGATATGAATCATTTCCCATTAATGAAGCGGATATGAACAAAAAGTATATGGATAACAANGGGGATTGTATGGANCCTGATAATTTTTATCCAATGACAGCATTTGATGAGAGNGGCATTGTTGGACACCTCATTATGCGTTATACGGATGAAAAAAAGACAACTCTTCGCCTGGGNTTTGTAATTGTAGATGATACAAAAAGAGNNATGGGTTATGGAAAAGAAATGATTTCTCTTTCCCTNAAATATGCTTTTGAGATTTTTAAANCTGAGAAGGTAACCATTGGAGTTTTTGAAAATAATATGCCGGCATATTATTGCTATAAAGNTGCCGGATTTAAAGNTGTTGAAANGGAAGNANNNATATGTGAGTTANTNGGCGAAAAGTGGAAGATTCTCGAATTAGAATTTACAAAAGAAGAATACTTTTTAATAGTTTCATAAATGCCGTTTTTTTAACATATATCAATGAAAAGAACGTGATAATGTATTATAGTTACCATGGAGGTAACGACAAATGAATATTCTCCAGTTCTGCAAAAACTATATCTGCGTCAACAGCGTGTGCTCCATTTAATAATTCTTGTTCAGAATCATAAATAGCTTGGTCAATACGGTTGATTTTTGCAAATTTATCATACAATTCACTACTCATTACAACTAAGTCACTATATCCGTTTTTGGTAATAAAAATGGGTTCCTGTTCCTTGTGGGCGATGTTGGAAATCTCAGTTGTATTGCGTAAATCTTTGATTGGCATTATAAGAGGCATAAGATTTCACTCTTTTCTTCTGCATAATTATGCGTTGAAAACAACAAATACATGCGATATAANTACGTGGAAGTTTTAGGAAGCGTAGATTCAATTCATAAAGTAAGGAAAAAAATTCTTGTATTCATAAACAGAGACTAGATGATGTGTCGGTTTTTGTCGTTAAAATACCATATGTAGTTATGGAATCATCATTTCAGAAGTGTTATAATGGTAGTCATGAAAAATAAACTGAAGTTAAAAGGAAAATTAAAGACCTATCTGGAAATGCCTTTGATTTTGGGATTTATCCTTGCGCTGTTAGATATATGGATCTTCAGTATTGATTTTGAAGCGGGGATTCTTTTGGCAGTATTTACCTTTTTTTATCTGGTTATTATTATCGTGACGATGACGTTTACGAAGCCGGGACTAATCAATGAGCTTGTCACATTTGCAACAGAGTATGGGCAGATACAGAAACAGCTGTTAAAGGAACTGGAACTCCCGCATGCATTGCTGGATGAGACAGGAAAGCTGATCTGGTCGAATCAGGCGTTTGATGCGCTGGTCGGCATGGAGAAGCTTTATAAGAAATCCATTACGACCCTCTTTCCGGANNTTANAAAAGAGGGGATAGCATNGCTGGNGACTATATTGGAGTACAAGCNGTCCNACGAGGAAAAAGATNTTCTGGTCAGATTAAAGCGCGTGGATNTGCGTGNTATGGCGCTGTTGTCTGNGNNGGTGGTCGTTGGTAAGGAGTATGAAGNGTATNTGANCGCTCTATATNTGTTTGNCGAGACGGCGCTCAANCTGGCATTGAAAGAGATAGACAACCAGAGTCTTGTGGTCGGAATGATCTATATAGATAACTATGAAGAAGCCATGGAAAGTGTTGAGGATGTGGGGCGAAGCCTTCTCAGCGCATTTATCGACAGGCAGGTCAACCAGTATGTGGCGGCGATTGACGGGATCGTCCGTAAGACAGAGAAGGACAAGTATCTGCTGATCTTAAGGAAAAGCGCATTGACAGAGCTTCGTGAACAGCGTTTTAAGCTGTTGGAGGATGTGAAGGGCATCAATATCGGTAATGAGACGGCGGTCACGCTCAGCATCGGAATCGGTTTAGAGGGCTTGACCTATTCTCAGAATATGGAATTTGCGCGTAATGCCATCGATCTTGCATTAGGCCGGGGCGGTGATCAGGCAGTTGTTAAGAGTCCGTCCGGAATCACCTATTACGGAGGCAAGAGCCAGCAGAAGGAGACCACAACAAGAGTAAAGGCAAGAGTAAAAGCACAGGCGCTGGAGGGCATTATCACGGCGAAGGACAAGGTTCTGGTTATGGGGCACAGGGACAGTGATGTGGACAGCTTCGGCGCGGCAGTGGGTATTAAATGTGCCTGTGATAATCTGGAGCGTAAATCCCATATCGTGCTGGAAACGATATCCACTTCATTGAGACCATTGGTAGATCTTTATAAGACGCATCCTGATTTTACGGAAGATACGATTCTTTCCGGACAGGAGGCGCTGGAGATCGCGGATGCCAATACAGTGCTGGTGATCGTGGATGTGAATAAACCGAGTATTACGGAATGTCCTGAGCTGATCAAACGGTGTAAGACGATCGTGGTATTGGATCATCACCGTCAGGGGNCTCCATCNANNAGNGTNGACAATGCCACATTGTCTTATGTGGAGCCTTATGCATCTTCCGCATGTGAGATGGTTGCGGAGATCCTTCAGTATATCAAGAACGGTATCAAGTTAAAGGGGATCATTGCAGACTGCTTATATTCCGGCATTGTAGTAGATACGCAGAATTTTACGGCTAAGACCGGCGTCAGGACGTTTGAGGCGGCGGCATTCTTAAAAAGAAACGGCGCTGACGTGATCAGAGTAAAGAAGATGTTCAGGGAGGATGCGCTGGAATATAAGACAAAGGCAGACGCGGTAAGACAGGCGGAGATTTATCGGAAAGATTATGCGATTTCGCGGTGCCAGAATGAAGGGATTCAGAGTCCTACCGTCATAGCTGCGCAGGCGGCTAATGAGCTGTTGAATATTANTGGNATCAAGGCANGCTTTGTCNTGACAGAATATATGANCCGGATNTATNTCAGCGCNCGTTCCATNGATGAGGTAAATGTACAGATCATCATGGAGCAGTTAGGCGGAGGCGGACATATGAATATCGCCGGTGCCCAGCTGGAGGATACGACGGTGGAAGCGGCGATGATCACGCTGAAAAATACATTGGACAAGATGATACAGGAGGGTGAGATTTAATGAAGGTGATTTTAAATCAGGATGTGAAATCTCTTGGAAAAAAGGGAGATATTGTAGATGTCAGCGACGGATATGCAAGAAATTTTATCCTTGCGAAAAAGCTTGGCGTGGAGGCAAGCGCGTCCAATCTGAATGACCTGAAATTAAAAAAGGCAAATGATGAAAAGGTTGCGCAGCAGCAGTTAGAAGACGCCAGAGAATTTGCGAAGGTGATCGAAAGTAAGAAGGTTGTATTGAAGATCAAGCAGGGCGAGGGCGGCAAGACCTTCGGTTCTATTTCCTCTAAGGAAATTGCGGCTGCCGCAAAGGAACAGCATGGGCTTGAGCTGGACAAGAAAAAGATCGTATTAAAAGATCCGATCAAATCTGCCGGAGCATTTCAGGTGCCCATAAAGCTGCATCCGAAGGTAACGGCTTCCTTACAGGTGAGCGTAGAAGAAGCGTAAGAGAGTGTGATAGGAGCTTCTAACAATGCTTATATGAAATTGTCTGAATATATGCATGGATATCAGAAGGAAACGATCGTAGGAAGTTTAGAAGGATGATCTTGGGAAGGGAATGATTGCATGGAGGAAGAGGTACATAAGAGAATCAAGCCTCACAGCGAGGAAGCAGAACAATCCGTAATTGGCGGAATGTTTTTAAATACGCAGAAGATCCCTGAGATATTGGAGATCATTCCCAAGGGTTCTTATTTTTATAACAGAACTTATGGATCGATCTATGACGCAATTGCAGAGTTAAACAGAGAAGGGAGATCTGTTGATTCCGTAACGGTACAGGACAAGCTTCGGGAGATGAACGTCCCTGAGGAAATCAGCAGTATGGAATATATCGGAGGGCTGATCGTTTCGGTTCCCACATCCGCGCATCTGGAGGATTATGCCCGTATCGTTATGGAGAAAGCAGTCCTGCGTGAATTGGTCAAGGTTACGGAAGGGATTACGGAGGATTGCTATCAGAGTAAGAAAAATTACAAGGATCTGATGGAGGATGCGGAAAAAGAGATCTTCCGCGTAGTGCAGAAGCAGGATCGTGGTGATATCGTTCCCATCGGAGAAGTTATTATTGAAGCATTGGAAAGCATCGACCGTGCAGCACGGATCACCGGCGATGTAACGGGTCTTGCTTCCGGATTTATTGATCTGGACCATAAGACGGCGGGATTTCAGAAAGGCAATCTTGTCTTAGTTGCGGCAAGACCGGCGATGGGAAAAACGTCATTTGTATTAAGCATGGCAAGAGATATTGCATTCCGGCAGCGCAAGACTGTTGCAATGTTCAGTTTGGAAATGTCGAAGCAGGAGCTGGTCAATCGTCTGCTGTCCATGGACTCCAAGGTCGATTCCCAGAAATTTAAAACGGGCAATCTGACGGAAAGAGATTGGGAGAGTCTGGTGGAAAGCGGCAGCAACATGGGCGAATGTCCGCTGTACATAGATGATACTTCCAAAACAGTCAAAGAAATGAGATCTAAATGCAGACAGTTAAAGCTGGAAAAAAATCTTCAGATGATCATCATAGATTACTTACAGCTGATGGACAGCATGGGCAGGACAGATTCGCGTCAGCAGGAAATTTCTGAGATTTCCAGAGCATTAAAGCTGATGGCGAAGGAGCTGGAGATTCCGGTGGTGGCATTATCGCAGTTGTCGCGTGCTGTCGAAGGGCGTACCGACCACAGACCGATGCTTTCGGATCTTCGTGAATCCGGAGCGATAGAGCAGGATGCGGATATGGTCATGTTTATCTATAGGGATGAAGTGTATCATCCGGATACGGAAAAGAAAAATATAGCCGAGATCATCATAGCGAAGCATCGAAGCGGACCGATCGGAACGATCGAGCTGGCATGGCTGCCGGAATATACGATGTTTCACAATCTTGGAAAATAAATCACGTAAGAGGACAAGCCAAATGGCATGTCCTCTTTTGTATATTAATGCCAAAGGAACAAAGGAAACGCCAAAATGTATCAATGTAAAGAAAGGAGACAAGGTATGGCAAAATCAGTATATTTGATTTCGGAGGCTGCAAAAGAGGTATGTGTGGAAAATCATGTATTAAGATACTGGGAAGAAGAGCTTGCGCTTCCCGTTAAGAGAAATTCCCAGGGACACCGGTATTATACAATGGAAGATCTCAATACATTTAAGAGGATAAAATATTTAAAAGAACAGGGGCTGCAGTTAAANGNAATCAAATTGTTNCTTNCTAAGNATGGACGCCAAAATGCNTCTTTGATCCTTCATCANGGAGATAAGGTGACGGCGNTCTGTAAAGAGACTTCGCCGCATGGTATGACAGAGCAGAATACTTCAAGACNGGCTGCGCCGAAGCTGATCAAAGAAGGAAACACANCTTTGTCAGCGTCAAGACCTGCCAAAGAAGGAAACGCAGCTTTGCCCGTGTCAAGACCTGCCAAAGAAGGAAACGCAGCTTTGCCCGTGTCAGGACCTGCCAAAGAAGGAAACGCAGCTTTGCCTGTGTCCGGGGATGAAGCTCAGATCCGGCAGGAGGATCGAAACGAGAAAGCACAGAAGCTTCAGATGATATTAAAATTGATGATTGAGGAAGTGCTTAGAGAATACGACAGCGACCTGAAAGAGGGATTGAAGGAGGAGATAAGCGAAAGGCTTTGCACGGATGTCAAGGATGCAGTTATCAAGGAGATGGATTATCAGTTCCGTATGCAGGAGGAGCGGGAAGAAAAGCGCGGACAGGAACGAGAGGAAAGAGATCAGGAACTGCTTCAGCGCATTAATGAGATCTTAATGTCCAAAAAAGCAGAAAAGCGGGATAAAATGACAAAACAAGANAGCATACAAAACANCGGACAAAGCTGAGAAAACAGATAAATCAGATGANAATACAAAGGACGGCANNACGGATAAANAAGAGATGATCTGGAAAGGAGAAATAAAGNACANGCCGGAAAAACCGTTCAAAAAGAAAAAGCCGGGGATCTTTCAATGGAAAGCTAAAAGCTCTCTTTCATAATAAGCATAAAAAACCAAGCACAGATAGACAACATGTGCTTGGTTTCCTACATGCTTTGCAGCACTATCCTGATGGAAAATTGGTCTTATTCCTCGGAAATAGCGCCTACAGGACATGCGCCTGCGCAAGCGCCGCAGCTGATGCAGAGTTCCGGATTGATCTCAAACTTTCCGTCTCCTTCAGAAATAGCGCCTACAGGGCAGCCGCCTGCACAAGAGCCGCAAGAAATACATGAATCAGAAATAACAAATGCCATAATAGCGTTCCTCCTTGTTTTTGAATAATTGCTAAAGCTATTTTAATACATTTCTGCGTATATGACAAGTGTTAATCTATTCCTTTTCATCCTCACGCCGTTTGCGGATGCCGTTTAAGATGACTTCTTTCTTTTCAATGACATCTTTCTGGCTCATGGCCGGAACATCTTTTAATTTATAATCCATGCCAAGTTTTTCATATTTTGGTTTTCCCATGGTGTGATAGGGAAGAACATCCAACGCTTTCAGATTATGGAGTCCTCCGATAAAGTAACCAAGTTTATAAAGATACTCATCGTCATCCGTTAATCCGGGTACTACCACATGACGGATCCACATGGGAACATCCCGGTCAGAAAGGTACTGCGCAAATGCAAGGATGCCGTCATTAGGNTGCGTGGTCAGCTCCTTATGTTTTTCCGGATCGATATGTTTGATATCCAGCATAACGAGATCCGTCACTTTCATAAGCACGTCCAGTTTTTCGATCAATGCCGTATTNTTNGGCTTAAATACGATGCCGGAAGTGTCGATACANGTATGGATATCGCGTTTTTTNGCTTCTGTAAACANTTCAATCAGAAAATCCACNTGCAGCAGCGGTNCGCCGCCGGTTACGGTCAGACCGCCATCCTTATAGAAACTGCGGTTCCGCTCATAGGCTTCCATAATTTCTGAAACTTCCACCATCCTGCCGCCGTTCATTGCCCAGGTATCCGGATTGTGGCAGTANGCACACCGCATNGGGCAGCCNTGTACAAATACGACGAATCTTACGCCGGGTCCGTCAACCGTTCCAAATGATTCCAGTGAATGAATTCTTCCGCTCATATGATCTGTCTTATCCTTTCTTAAATGAAATCCTATACAGGATAGTATTAGTATACTATTTTTTTTAATTTCAAACAACAGATAACGTAAAGATAAAGGAAAAATATTATAATTAACTAGACTAAGCTACGGTAAAATTGAAAAAACGCATTTGTTGACAGGACATAAACTAAAAATTATAATGATTTTATTAAATTTTTAAATGAAACATTGTAATTTGGGAGGTATGTATTATGGAGGAACAGAAGAATACAACCAAGAGTATAGTGGTAGGAGTTATAGTGCTGATTGTAGCNGCGGTTTTCATTTNTATTTAAGTTANAGCAAAGCTTTGACAAAGAAGGNATATTATGAAAGAACAGGAAAANTATACAGCGGGGCAGCTGCTCAAAAGATTTCTGCCTTATTATAAGAAATATCGGTGGATTGTAGTGTTGGATCTGTGTTGTGCCGGTCTGACTACGGTTTGTGAGCTTGTATTGCCATTGATCATACGTTATATTACTAACATGGGTATGAATGACCTGCAGTCTCTCACTGTAAAGCTGGTTTTGCAGCTGGGGGTGATCTATCTGATCCTGAGGGTGGTGGATCTGCTGGCTAATTTTTATATGGCGAACACGGGGCATGTGATGGGTACCCGTATTGAAACCGATATGCGCAGAGATGCTTATGAGCATCTGCAGAAGTTGTCTGATACCTATTACAGCAATACAAAAGTGGGACAGATCATGGGCAGGATCACCAATGATCTGTTTGATGTGACGGAATTTTCCCATCACTGTCCGGAGGAATTTTTTATTGCGGGAATCAAGGCGGTGGCTGCGTTTATCATATTGGGAAATATCAATCTATGGCTGACACTGATCATCTTCCTGATCGTGCCGCTCATGGCTGTCGTATGTACGATTATCAACCTGCGCCTGCGGAACGCATTTCGGGAGCAGAGAGTCCGGATCGGAGACCTGAACGCAAGGATTGAGGACAGCCTTCTCGGACAGAAGGTGGTCAAGGCGTTTACTAATGAAGAAAAAGAAATGGAAAAATTTGAAAAGGATAATCTTCATTTTTTCCGGATTAAAAAGAAGACTTATTGGTATATGGCTTTTTTTCAGACGACAACAAGGGCATTTGACGGACTGATGTATCTGGTAGTGCTGGCGGCAGGGGGACTGTTCCTGATTTATGGACAGATAAAACCGGCAGATCTGGTGGCATATGTGATGTATGTGACAACGCTGATTGCAACGATACGGCGTATCATAGAATTTGCGGAGCAGTTTCAGCGTGGTATGACCGGTATTGAGCGATTTGTTGAGATTATGGATTCTGATATTGAGATCTTTGATGAACCGGACGCGGTGGAATGTATTGCGCCGAAAGGGGAGATAGAGTTCAGAGATGTCAGCTTTGAATATCCGGATGATCACAATGTGGTATTCCGGAATCTGAATCTGTTCATCCATGCCGGGGAAAAAATAGCGATAGTCGGACCTTCCGGCGGTGGGAAAACGACGCTTTGTAACCTGATTCCGAGGTTTTATGATATTGACAGCGGTGAGATCTTTTTGGATGGAGTAAATATCAGGCATTACACACTGAAAAGCCTTCGGAAAAATATCGGTATGGTACAGCAGGACGTATATCTGTTTTCCGGAACCGTATATGAAAATATTGCCTATGGACGGGAGGATGCCGGGAGGGAAGAAGTCATGGAAGCGGCGAAACGCGCCGGCGCGCATGAATTTATCATGGCGTTGAAGGACGGCTATGATACCTATGTCGGAGAGCGGGGCGTGAAGCTGTCCGGAGGACAGAAGCAGCGCATCAGCATTGCCAGGGTATTTTTGAAAAATCCGCCCATATTGATTTTGGATGAGGCTACTTCCGCACTTGATAATGAGAGCGAATTTCAGGTGGCAAGATCACTGGCGGAACTGTCCAAAGGAAGGACGACGGTGACTATTGCCCATCGGCTGTCCAGCATCCGCAATTCAGACAGGATACTGGTGCTGACGGAGGAAGGGATTACGGAAGAGGGCAATCATGAAACATTGTTGGCGAAGCAGGGGATTTATTATCACTTTTATCAGACAGCTAATGAATTGAAGTAATTACCGTAAAATAATATCAGCATAAGAAAATGGCGGGAAAGGGGGTGTAGAAAGCATGACAGAGCAGGAAATAGCGGAACTTCGGGAGTTAAGAAACATGGATCAGCTTTTGAAAGATAAAATTAATATGATAGAAGCTGAAATCATGGATGTGGATATCAGGATGAATTATTTTAAACGTACCAGACACGGAAAAGGCATGGGATTATTTATTTCGCTGATCTGCTTTGGGCTTTCTATCGCCGGACTGATCTCTTATCTGCTGTTATTTCTGGATTCTTCAGGGAAAAATATGAACGATTACGCTGCGACCATCGCCTTTTCGGTAACTGCGACGATGATCCCTTTTCTTTTGATATTCGTGCTGATCTTTGGNTTGNCCACTATGGTATTGTCGCTGATCNTGANTATGGAATTNTTTCCCAGTGAGGGTGCATACCGTTCGGCAGTCAGATGGCGCAGGGTGAATATCCCGCATGAGAAAAAGATGTGTCTTCTGCGGCGGAAAGAACTGGAGCAATCGTTAGGGGAGTTAAAACGCGATCGGTACGACCTACAGGTTCGGTTAGAGGAATTGAAGGAATTGGAACGGAAGATGTTATGGGGATAAAATAGCATTGCCGGAAAATAATGACTTAAATGTCTGATGGCAAATAAACACTATATTAAAGGGTATTCTAGGGGCAGGTGTCGGATAGACGGCATCCGCCCTATCCGTTTTTTAAAGGATATTTGAGAAAAATAATAAAATTTTTTTATATGTCTTTATGAAAATAATTTATACGCACATTTGGCAATGCTGCAGCGTTATACATTATGAGAGGAGGTTTCGCTATGGCGGAGGATTTGGACGATATTTACAATAAGATATACCGATACTGTTTTTATAAAGTCAGAAATTCCGCCATTGCCGAGGATATCACGCAGGAAGCCTTTCTCAAATATTTTGCGCGCAATAAAATATTAAAGCGTGGAGAAGATATGGCATATTTATACACAATTGCCAAACATCTCTGCATTGATTTCTTTCGGAAAAGGCGTGACGACGCTTTGACCGGCGATTATCCGCAGGAGGATTTCTGCGATAACAGTGACACGAAAATAGCCGTCAGGGACGCATTGGAAAGACTTGGAGAACAGCACAAAGAAATACTTCTTTTGCGTTATCTCAGCGGTCTGTCAGCTGATGAAACGGCGGAAATCATGGAAATATCAAGATTTAAGGTATACCGTCTTGAGAAAGCCGCTCTTGCGGAGATGAAAAAGTATCTGAAAGGGGCGTTAGGTTGAAAAATAAGCTTGATAGCTTATTTTTCAACCGGCAATTTGAGTCAGAGCCTCAAATTGCTTTGATCGCAGCAAGTTGCTCTGACATGGAGGATTAGATTGAAAATCAAAAGTATGATTATAATGAGACTAAATTTAAAAAGTGAAATCAAAAAAGCTGTTAAACCCCCTGAACCAAAGGGTAGAGCGGACTTTCTCGCAGCATTACCTTATCCGAAACTGACATACCCCGAATTTGTTTTTTCACAGATCGGCTATATACGAAAGAGGGTATGGTTTGTTTCGGCAGCAGTTGTATTTGCGGCAGTCAGAACCGTCTGTGCCATTCCGGAGGAAGCGAAGTTTCTCGTATGGTTGATCGCCGCGATCATTCCATTTTTGGCGATGCTGACAACTGTGGAAATATCACGATCCGCGATAAACGGTATGTCGGAATTGGAAGCAGGATGCAGGTTTTCTCTGCCGCAGGTCACGGGAGCGAGAATGATCATTTTGGGAGTCTGTAATTTTGCGGTCATTATAACTGTTTCGATGCTTTTGGGAAATTATGTTCCTTTTGGCGTTGCAAGGTCGGCGTTGTATATTTTTACGCCATTTATTGTTGCGAGTGGGATTTCTTTTATGATTTTCAGCAAAGTAAAGGGACAGGAAGCGGCTTATCTGAGCGCTGCAGCAGCTTTAGCGGTCAGTCTTGCGGGAGTTATCCCAATCAGGGGTATTTATGAAAAACCACTGGCAAATCTTTATATCATTGCTGCCTGTCTTGGCGGGACGCTGATGGCAGCCGTGCAGATCAAAAAAATACTGTTTGGAAAGGATCATTATTTATGGAATGTAAGATAGGACTTACAAAAGATATGATACGGAAAGAACTGTTATTTAAGGAATGAAAGATAGGGCGTACAAAAAATATGATACGGCGTGCAAAAAATATGATACGGAAAGGATAGTTATTTATGGAATTAAAGATTGACCGTGTGACAAAAAAATATGGAAGTAAGATAGCCTGTGACAGGATCTCGCTGACGCTGGAAAAGGGTGTTTATGGACTTCTTGGCGCCAATGGCGCGGGAAAAACGACGCTTATGCGGATGATATGCGGGATCTTAGATCCTTCTTCAGGAAGCCTTTCCTGTGACGGAACAGACGTTTCACAGGAAGAATATCGCGAACTTCTGGGTTATCTGCCGCAGGATTTCGGATATTATCCGGAATTTACGGCACAGGATTTTATGCTGTATATNGCNGCATTAAANGGCATNCCNAAAAGCAGGGCAAAGGTAAAAACNGCNGAGCTTTTNGAAATGGTATCGCTGAAAAACGAAGCNAAAAAGAAAATAAAGACNTTTTCNGGNGGAATGAAACAGCGTCTGGGAATTGCACAGGCATTGNTAAACGATCCGAAAATNCTGGTNCTGGATGAGCCTACNGCNGGACTTGATCCCAAGGAGAGNATAAAATTCCGCAATATTATNTCCCGAATGGGNGCGGACAGGATCATACTTTTATCTACACATATCGTTTCNGATNTTGAACATATTGCCAATACGATACTGATTATGAAAGACGGGCAGATGATCCATGAAGGTTCTCTGGAAGAGATTATTGCGGTGATACGGGACAAGGTCTGGGAGTGCAATGTCTCTTGTAATGAGGCGGACGAATACGGCGTAAAATATCCCATAATTAACACAAGAAACGAAGGAGACATGGTTTTTCTACGGCTGGTAAGCGATGAAAAGCCGTGTGAAGACGCTAAAAATGTAGAGGCAACCTTAGAGGATCTTTATCTGTATTATTTTAGCGGAGAGGAAGCATAAGAAAATCAATTCGTTTAAGAATATTGTGCCTGGGGAATAGCACTAAAGTGCATTAAAATTCGCAGGCTGCGGAAAGGCATGGTTATTAATTATGAAATTATTTTTTCAGCTTACAGGATATGAATTAAAAAAGATTTTATGCAGGAAACGCAGTGTTATTACGCTTNTGGTTGTTATCCTTTTGGGGATCTTCAGCGTTTTTGGGACCATTGTGGGAAATNATTACTTTATGGATGAAAACGGTGAGGNAATAGCGATTNNGCGTTATGAGGAAGCAATGATCGACCGCAGGAACGGCGAGGCTCTTTCAGGACGTGTGGTCGATACAGACCTGATTATGGAGGCTGTGGATGCATACAGTCAGGTGCCGTTAGACAAAGTCTATTATGATATTACTCCGGAATATCAAAGTGCGAGAAAATACAGCGAAATACTTGAGATTGTCTGTGAGACAATGGATTTGNGTATAGANGAATTTCANCAGCTTACCCGTGAACAGGCNGAGCAGTTTGATCAGATACGAAGNGANAATAAAGAGTATATGATNGAAAATNCGGATATCAATATGAGTGAAAANATGAANGAATACTGGCGTGAGTGCATAGAAAAATCCCCGGAGACGCTGACTTATGAGTATAGCGGCGGATATTACCGGTATGTTGCTGTTATGTATACGACTGCATTTATGGCTGCGGCAGCGGTTGCAATCATGATATCCGGGATTTTTTCTGAGGAGTACGTGAGCGGTGCGGACAATCTGATCCTGTCGTCAAAGCATGGCAAAGGGCTTGTGATCGGTGCAAAACTGCTTGCAGCATTTGGAATTGCTGAAGTCCTAATTATTTTCCTTATGGTAATCAGTTATATCGAAGCAATGGCTGTCTGGGGTACAAGCGGCGCGGACGCTGCCCTCATGTTGTGGAATATTTTTGAGTATCCTATTACCATAGGACAGAGCGCACTGTTTTATTCTATATGTACGCTTGGAAGTATGCTGTTATTTACTGCGCTTACAACATTTTTTTCAGCGGCGTTTAAAACCCCGTTCAATACGATTGTGGTAATGGCGATTATTTTGATCGTACCTATGTTTATAGCCATACCGGACAGCGCGCCTCTCTGGGTGTTTCAATTGGAACAACTGATGCCCACGAATATGATGGCGTTCTGGGGTGCAATGAGTGATCTTCAGTATGAAATATTTGGCGTCGTGATTCCGCCTTATGTTTTTCTTCCTGTCTTTGCTATCATTGCCTCCTGCGTTTGTGTCTGCTTGTCATACCGTATTTTTAAACGGCATCAGGTAGTGTAAGTGCATCCCCCGAGGCTAATGTTGAATTAATCAGCGTTTCCTTAGAAGATAATAAAGACCTCCATAAGCAGCGCTTGGCATACTTATGGAGGTCTTTTATAGTGCTTTAAAATTTTCTAATATTTTCCTATTAGATAGATCTTTTATTAAGGAAACGCTGATTTAATCAATTATTCCTTAGATTGCTTCATGGAACGTACGGGAGATAACATCTGCCTGCTGCTCCGGTGTTAACTTAATGAAGTTAACAGCGTATCCGGATACACGGATCGTCAACTGGGGATAATTCTCAGGATGCTTCTGAGCATCTAAAAGAGTATCTCTGTTTAATACGTTAACATTCAAATGATGACCGCCCTTTGTAGCGTATCCGTCTAATAATGATACCAGGTTGTTTACCTGTGTTGCACTTGCGTCTGCCATGATTATAATCCTCCTTATTTTTTGAAATAGATCTTAGTAAAATTACTGATAATCGTCTAATCCTTGGTGAAGTGTAGGAACACTGCATGCCAGTGGTGTTCTGGAACAGTCAGTGCATCCCATAGTCTGAACATCTTTTTTAGCGTCTGCATTCTCGTCAACATCAACATTCACATGACCAACACCTTTAGAAAAACCATTGTCTAACTGTGCAACCATATCCTGTATCAGTTCTTCTTCGCTTTTTGTTGTGCCCATACTCAGAACCTCACTTTTTTGTTTGATATAGATATCTGCGCTTTGCGCTTAGACAAAGCGCAGAGTATCATAACTGTCAGTTAAAACCTTCAGTTTATTGTTTTATTTCTTGCTCAGGTCAATATCGATGTCGCCTGCAAATACCTGATCCTCTTTACCAAGAGCGCCCGGAATGATAGAGAAGGTATTGGAGATACCATCCTGTGCATCCTTAAACGGAAGCTTGGATACAGAAGCCAGGGAAGCTACCGCACCATGAGTATCACGACCGTGCATCGGGTTAGCGCCCGGAGCAAACGGCTGTCCCTTCTTACGTCCATCAGGTGTGTTACCGGTTGCCTTACCGTATGTTACGTTAGAAGTAATGGTAAGGATGGAAGTTGTAGGAACACCATTTCTGTAGGTGTGATGTCTTCTGATTGCTGTCATGAACTTGTGAACGATGTCCTGTGCAATCAAGTCAACGCGGTCATCATCATTACCATATTTCGGGAAATCACCGGTGGTTTCAAAGTCAACGATTACACCGTCCTCGTCTCTGATCGGTTTAACAGTTGCATACTTAATTGCAGATAAGGAGTCAGCAACGATGGAAAGACCTGCAACACCTGTTGCGAAGTAACGCTTAACATCTCTGTCATGAAGCGCCATCTCAGCTCTCTCATAGCAGTATTTATCATGCATATAGTGGATGATATTTAAGGTGTTAACATATACGTCTGCCTGCCACTCCATCATATCCATGAATTTTGCATATACATCATCATAATCNAGTACGTCGCCGCTTACAGGACGATATTTAGGNCCAACCTGTTTCTTGGTAACTTCATCAACACCGCCGTTCAAAGCGTACANCAGACATTTAGCCAGGTTAGCACGAGCGCCGAAGAACTGCATTTCCTTACCAACAACCATGGAAGATACGCAGCATGCAATTGCATAATCATCGCCGTGGGTAACTCTCATCAGATCATCGTTCTCATACTGGATGGAAGAAGTCTTGATGGACATCTTAGCACAGAACTCTTTCCAAGGCTGAGGAAGTCTGGTTGACCAGAGAACCGTTAAGTTAGGCTCAGGTGAAGCGCCTAAGTTATTCAATGTGTTCAGGTAACGGAAGGAAGTCTTTGTTACAAGAGAACGTCCGTCAACGCCTACACCGCCAAGGGATTCTGTAACCCATACAGGATCGCCGGCAAAAATCTGGTTGTATTCCGGTGTACGTGCAAATTTGATCAGACGAAGCTTCATGATAAAGTGATCAACAAACTCCTGAATCTCTTCCTCTGTAAACGTACCGTTCTTAAGATCTCTCTCAGCGTAGCAGTCGATAAAGGTAGAAGTACGTCCAAGGGACATAGCAGCGCCGTTCTGCTCTTTAACGGAGGAAAGATATCCGAAATAAGTTGCCTGNATAGCTTCCTGTACGTTAGTAGCAGGTTTGGAAATATCGCATCCGTAAGAAGCAGCCATTTCCTTCATCATCTTTAATGCTACCATCTGCTCGGAAAGTTCTTCACGAAGACGGATCACATCATCAGTCATCACGCGTCCTGTGGAATCNTTCTGTGCCTGNTTGTCTTCGATCAGGTAATCGATACCATACAGAGCAACTCGTCTGTAGTCNCCGATGATACGNCCACGGCCATATGCATCAGGAAGACCTGTAATGATATGGGAAGAACGGCATGCTCTCATTTCTGCATTGTATGCGTCGAAACATCCTGCNTTGTGTGTTTTTCTGTGTGTGGAGAAGAACTCGCTGATCTCAGGATCTACGGTATAACCATTATCTGCGCAAGCTTTCTCTGCCATTCTGATACCGCCGTAAGGCTGTAANGAACGCTTAAACGGCTTGTCTGTCTGGAAACCAACGATCTTTTCCTTGCTCTTATCAAGATATCCGGGAGCATGGGATGTGATGGTAGAAACTACCTTGGTATCCATATCCAATACGCCGCCTGCCTCGCGCTCCTGCTTTGCAAGATCCATAACCTGTGCCCATAAGTCTTTNGTTGCCTGTGTGGGTCCGCTTAAGAAGGAATCGTCTCCGTCGTACGGAGTGTAGTTTTTCTGGATGAAGTCGCGTACATTGACTTCAGTCTGCCATTTTCCGGCTGCAAAGCCTTCCCATTCGGGTCTCATTTCTGTGCTCATTAGAATGCCTCCTATTATATATTTTTTACCCGATCCATTCGGGTTTAACGGTTTTCCACCGTTGATCGCTATGGTCTAATTATAGCTAGAAATCGGGTAGATAGTCAATAATCCCTTTGCATTTTTTTGTATACAATTTGTTAAATTTTTTCGAACAGCTTAAAAAATAGTGTATTGGAAATTTTAGGCACAAGATATAGTACCGATAAAAATTCAGACAGACATAAAGAGTAAGGGAAGCAATCAGAAAGAGTACGGTTGCCTGTTTTTTAAGATAGTGTTATAATATCCACATAAAGAATAAAATAGTAGTCCTCGGAAAAAATATTTAATGTAATCAGAGGAATGAAGGAGGTTTGATTCATGGCAGCAATTACGAAAGACACTACGATCGGTCAGGCATTGATGGAGAATCCGGATATAGCGCCTGTTCTTTTGGAGGCAGGGATGCATTGCCTCGGATGTCCTTCCGCACAGGGTGAGACATTGGAAGAGGCGGCAATGGTACATGGATTTGATGTAAATGATCTTCTTGCTAAGATTAATGCCTGAAAGAAGAATTTTAGTTTAAAGGAAAGGCAGTAGGGGATTTATAAAAAAAGGCTGATGCGTTGCATTGGTCTTTTATTGCAAAAAGGGGGGTGCGGATATGTTAAAGGATTGGGAGAAGCCGGAAAGACCGTCAGATGAGGAGATTGAGGAACGCCTATCTAAAGCAAGGGAAGTATTGGCGACAAAGCAGACTGCCATGAAAGAGCAGAAGCTTCCTGTGTTGGTCGTGCTGGATGGATGGGGTACAGCAGGCAAGGGAAGCGTGCTTGGCAGGATCATCCGTAATATTGATCCGAGATTTTTTAAGGTAGAGACAATGGACCGCGAGACGGAAGATGAGAAAAGGAAGCCGTTTTTATATCGGTACTTTATTCGGATTCCGGAGGCGGGAAAATANAAATTTCTTGATGGAAGCTGGATGGATGAAGCGGTNGGAGANTATATNCNCGGAAGNCNNAAAAGACCGGAATATAAAAAATGTGTGGAGAGTATCTGCCGTTTTGAACGCCAGCTTACGAATCAGGGATATCTTGTGTTGAAGTTTTTCTTCCATATAGGAAGAAAGGAACAGAAAAAAAGGATTGATGAATTGTTGTCAGATAAAAATACAGGATGGCGCGTCAGCGGGGATGATCTTTGGCAGAATAAAAATTACGCAAAATATAAAGAAGTCTATGATGAATATATGACGGCAACGAACCTGCCCGCAGCACCGTGGCATCTGATTGACGCGAAGCATAAGAAGTGGGCGGAGCTGCAGGTATTGGAAATTTTGTTAGAAGGGATCGATCGTGCATTGGCAGAGAGATCAGAGGTCAATGCGGACAAAGCGCATGCAGCGTCAGATGTGGAAGCAGATGCTGTAATGGCGGATATGAAATTTGCGAAAATAATGCCGATTCCAAAGCTGTCGGAGATCCCGTTGGACAAATCATTATCAGAGGAAGAATATCATAAAGAGCTGGATGAATGTCAGAGGAGATTAAAGGAATTACATAATATATTATATAGAAAGAAGATTCCTGTTATCATCGCATACGAAGGCTGGGATGCGGCAGGAAAGGGTGGCAATATTAAGCGTATTACAGGTGCGCTTGACCCGAGAGGATTTGAAGTACATCCGATTGCGAGCCCGGAACCTCATGAAAAAGCAAGACATTATTTGTGGCGTTTCTGGAACAGACTGCCTAGGACGGGACATATTGCAATCTTTGACCGGACATGGTATGGTCGCGTCATGGTAGAACGGCTGGAGGGATTCTGCAGTGAGAGCGATTGGAAATCTGCGTATCGGGAAATCAATGAATTTGAGAAAGAGTTGAGTGACTGGGGTGCCATCGTGATCAAGTTTTGGGTACAGATTGATAAGGATGTACAGCTGCAGAGGTTTACCGACAGACAGAATACACCGGGAAAACAGTGGAAGATCACGGAAGAAGACTGGCGTAATCGGGAGAAGTGGGATCANTATGAGANGGCAGTTNATGAGATGCTGCAAAAGACNAATACCGCNTATGCGCCATGGGTGNTNCTNGAGTCNAATGANAAAAAGTACGCAAGGATCAAAGCGTTAAAAACAGTGATCGAGGCTATCGAAAAAAGAATCTAAAAAGAATTGCCGGAAACGAAAATGAAAAGAAGTTGTGTTATATCTGTTATACAATGCTATTTTTGATGAAAAAACGTATTTTAGAGACATAAGGAGAGAGATGCACCTCTCTATGACTTTGATCAATCATAGTTTTGGGACACTCTCAACTGGCATTATATTACTAACTTTTGTTTCATTCACAGTATTTTTGCCTCCCCAAAATCCTTCCAGACGGTTAAATATATGCTCGAAATAAACAATTACAAAAAAGTTTCTTTATTTTTTAGGGTGCAATCCTCTAAATTTAACAGATTCATCATTCTGCTACAGACTCAGTAACAGCCTCTTACTGAGCTTGGGAATATAAAGTTTATATCGAAAATCGCCTGTACAGGGATGATTTTCACTTGGGAAAACGGAAGAAAAATTCCCTGTTTTGCACAAATGTCAGTATATTTTTGTGGTTTATCTCTTGTAATAAGCTTTTTCTTTGATGCCCTTGTCGGCAAGCCATCGTTTGGCGGAAACACCGACAAGTCTTTGCTGATATTCGTTTATGATGTTAAACCAGCTGGGCTGCCTACACTTACTGACTATCAGTGGGCAAAATAAAGTAAAAAACAAGAAGCCAGTTAACAATATGTATCACCCAAAAATATTGATATATTTGGAAATTAACTGCTAAAATCAACGTAACTAAAGTGCCAAGCATTGGTATTGCTGCTATTGATTTTTTCTTTTGGCCAGTTATGCAAGCGTAATATAATGCATATAATACCAATATAATAGAAAATCCTGCCCGGAATATAAGCGGATCCAATGTCTTGCTTGTTTCGCATGGGACCATCCCAAAGTTTGTGTAAACCTCCAAACTGATGTAAGATAAAATTACACAGTTTGGAGGTTTATTTATGTCAAGAAAAAATGAAAGTCCACAAAAAGCAGCAATGCGGGAAA
>WFLX010037573.1_pt1 | contig 39916 bp, 27 predicted proteins | sample 4967041 | NCBI WGS metagenome assembly WFLX01 (sample SAMN12857096, study PRJNA449069) | gut metagenome | isolation source: stool from male and female vole | host: Microtus ochrogaster | place: USA:Florida | collected 2017
ATGTCTGTCACATTGGGGGCAATTCCTTGTAAGCGGCAGGTTCGGAAGTAGGAGATTGAGCCACGCTCACAAATCGGTCGAAAGATGCAGATTCGGGTGTTAAGCTCAATATTAAGTTGACTTCCGGCATTACAACGTATTTGAGGCTATGTCGGGAGTCTTTTTTTACCTCGACTTAGGCTTTAAATCTTAGGGCAGTTGGTAAAAAATTCTGTTCTTTAAATAATTTCTTTTGATAAAGTTGTTTTATTTGTAAACTTTTATTACCTTTGCTACATGAAAGGTGAACGCAAAATATTATATTTCCGTGATTACTTCATGTCATTCTATCGGTCTTTGGACAGTGGGGCGCAAAAGAAATTTGATTACTCACTTGTTATGCTTAAAATGCAAGAGAGGTTAAGTAAGAAGTTTATCAAATTGATTAGAGATGGCATCTATGAGCTGAGAGCCGAACACAACGGCAATATATATCGTGCGTTCTTTATTTTTGATGAGGGCAATGTCATTATGCTTTTCAATGGATTCCAAAAGAAAACGCAGAAGACACCCGAAAGCGAGATTCAGAAAGCAATACAGATTAAAAAGGAATATTATGAAAGCAAGAAATGAGATAGGGAGTTTTGATGCAATCCTTGATGAAAAATATGGTAAGCAGGGAACACCCGAAAGGGAGGAGTTCAACCGTGAGGCATACGCCTATTGCATGGGGCAGATGGTAATGGAGGCTCGGAAGCATGAGAAGATGTCTCAATCAGAATTGGCGGAGAGAGTGGGAACAAACAAGACCTATATTTCCCGGATAGAACGTGGAGTCATTGAGCCGGGTATCGGGCTGTTCTGTCGTATAGCTGATGCGCTTGGCCTCCGTGTTGAGTTGGTAAAACCCATGTAAAACACACAGAATCTTGCGTATTTTAATATGGGATATCCCATAACAACAAACCCTCGCGCCATCTCGGAGCGGGGGTTTTATCATCTGCAAATGAAAGGGCTTGAGAACATAGGCACCCGCTCTGTCATATCCTATCAGAATGCGTTTGTATTAAACTTATACTAATAATACGGAAGGATATTTCGAGCAGCTGTGAGTGATGTGTGGAGGTCTGGCGGGGAGTCAGGCGGTGAGGTCGGAAGGGAGTTCAGGCATAGCACCTTTTTGAGTGCATACGAAAGCAGAAGTGCGCACCGCACACGAATGTGCCTCCTCAACCGATTTCCCTTTCAATATGCTCGCTATAAAGGCTGCGGTAAAGGAATCACCGGCTCCGACAGTGTCTGCCACCTCGACTTTTGGAGTTGGCTGGAAAGACACATGTCCCGGAGTGAAAACATAGCTGCCGTTTATTCCACAAGTAAGAATCAACATCTTCAGATTGTATTTTCCGAGTAAAATCCAGCACTTGTCCTGAAGGTCAATACCGGGATAACCGAACATTCTGCTGACCGTGACGAGTTCCTCATCATTTATTTTCAAGATATTGCAGCGCTTCATTGAATTGCATAGGATTTCTTTATTATAGAATCCCTGACGGAGATTGACATCGAATACAATCAGCGGGTCATTCTCTGCAGGAATTGCATCCAGAAAACGGTTGATTGTTTCACGGGAAACGATGTTGCGTTGAGCCAGAGAGCCGAAGCATACGGCACGTGTTTGCGTTGCAAGTTCCTCAAGTTTGTCGGTGTAAGGGATATTATCCCATGCCACATTTTCTTTAATCTCATATTGCGGGATTCCTGCCTGGTCGATTTCCACCTGCACTGTGCCGGTGGGATAGGGCACGGTTTCAATATGATGATTAAGTTCTTTGGATTTAAAATTCTCAATGATTTCATGTCCAAGGGCATCATCGCCGATAGCGCTTACCACACAACCGGGGAGACCGAATTGCGAAACATGATAGGCGAAATTGGCGGGTGCTCCTCCGATTTTTTTACCTTCCGGAAGAACGTCCCACAGGGCTTCTCCCATTCCGATTACTTTTCCGTGCATAACTAAATGAGTTTTATTTGATATTTTTAATTTTTAAGGTATAATATAATAGATATATAACTCCAACTGTCATAACAGTCACCGCGCCGATTTGGCCCACGGCATCCGCTGCATATCCCATTGCGAGCGGGAATATTGTTCCGCCAAACAACCCCATAATCATCAGGCCCGAAACTTCGTTCTTTTCCTTAGGTGTGGATATCAATGCCTGAGAAAAGATTACGGAGAACACATTCGAGTTGCCGAAACCTATCAGGGCGATTCCGACATAGATTGCTGAAAGGGTATGACTGAAAAAGAGTATCACCATTGCAGCCAACATCATCAGAACGCTCAATCCGAAGAAAATTTTCGGAGACATCGAACGAAGGATAAATGCTCCGAGGAAGCATCCTATTGTTCGGAAAATGAAATAGATGCCTGTGGCGAAACTTGCTTCTTCAAGTGGCAATGCGAGACGCTCCATGATGATTTTGGGCGCGGTGGTGTTAGTGCCGACATCTATGCCCACATGGCACATGATGCCAAGGAAGCAGAGGAGTATAAAGGGTCGGCTGAGCAATTTCACACTTTCTTTTATGCCTGAAGCCTTGTCGGGTTGCTCCTCTTCAATCGGAGTGGCTGCAAGAAGGGAAATGGAGAGGAAACTTACTATCGCGTATATGGCAAACAGCGAGCGCCATCCGAGCCCGAAAGTGGGAAGATAAGTTGTCGCACCCCAGGCTGCCAAAATTGGAGCGAGAAAAGATGCGATGGCCTTTACGAACTGACCGAAGGTAAGTGTTGATGCCAGTTTATCGCCGCTGATGAGATTAGTTACAAGTGGGTTGAGCGAGGTTTGCATTATGGCGTTGCCGATTCCCAGTAGAGAGAATGATATCAGCATGACTGCGTAGGTGTTGTCGTTACTGTAGGGAAATCCTGGCTGAAATCTACGAGTCCGCTCTGACGACGGTCGAACGATAAGGTTTTATTTTCAGGATTATACGTCAGAGTCGTTTGCTCCCCTTTATCATTACTGAAAATAAGAGAGATTGAGTCGTTCTTTACAGGCTGCAGGTCGACTGTCACTTCGCATGCTCCATTATTTTCTGCCGGAAGAGCAAAGGTTTTACCTTTTGAATTAACATTTGCTGATTTGAGATTGGTGCTGATTTGCCCGCGCAAGGCAGCAAGTTCGGGAGAGGGAGTTGAGGCGGCGTAAATTTGATTATCATCACCCTTAAAGAGGCTTATCTCGCGAGGGAGGGTATTGGCGGAGCGGAATTGCTTTGTCGGCACTTCTGCCGCATACTGCCAATTGGTCATCCATCCGATTACCGTGCGTCTATTATCTGGAGCATCGCTCCAGCTGACGGTTGCGTAATTATCTTTACCATAATCAAGCCATTTGGTCGGCACGTTTCCGTCAGCGTCCGTGTCGACTATGAATTTTTTACCGTCAAAATCACCCGTAAAGTATTGGACACCGCTTCCGCCGAAAGGTCCGCCGGGATTGATATTGCAGAGTAAAACCCATTTCTTCAGGTCTGAGCCGTCTACGGGAAGCTCGAATAAATCAGGACATTCCCAAACGCCATCTTGCGCGCCGAGCCCCTTGCCAAAGCTGCTTTGAAGAGTCCATTCTTTCAAATCGGGGGAAGTGTAAATCAGCATTTCCCTATCGAGTGCATGAGCAAGAATTAATGTCCATTCGTTAGTTTCGGGATTCCAGAACATGTTGGGGTCGCGGGCCTCACTTTCGAGAGTTATTATGGGATTTGCGGGATAAATATTGAAAGTTTCGCCATTGTCAAGACTATAAGCAAGACTCTGAATTTGACTCGCGGCGGCTGAAGTATATAAAGCCACGACAGCATCTTCTCCGAAGCCGGCGCTGTTGTTTGAATCAATCACTGAACTTCCGCTGAACACCGCTCCAAGACCGTTAGGCTCGATAGCCGCCTGATTATGGTTCCAATGTATAAGGTCGGGGGAAGAGGAGTGACCCCAAGTCATGTTTTGCCATTTTGACCCATAGGGNTTCCATTGATAATAGAGATGCCAGATGCCGTCCTTATAAAACATTCCGTTAGGGTCGTTCATCCAGCCATACAGCGGTGTGTGGTGATAAGCGGGTCTGAAAATTTCTTTATTAGTGAGGTCTAAAGTATCCGTAAGCTGAAAATTATTCCAGCATGCATCCTCCTTAGCCTCACGCACAGTCGACCTGTCTTGTGAAGTCAGTATATTTAAAACAACATTTTTCCCTTTGTAACTTTCCAAATCAAAAGGCACATAATAATCCACTTTTGATTTTGCCAATCTGACATTGATTGTTTTGTCCAATCTTCCGTCAGCCACGACATTTACCGTAGCGTCATCGAAGGCTTCCTGCACCGGCAAAAGAAGATATTTCGCCACCGAGTCAATGCGCACAAGAGTATTGTTGGTGCCCAGATGTTCTACACGTATACCATCGGCTNCCTGCATGNAGCTTNCCNAAAAGCCGGCTACGGAGACAGCCGCAATCAGTGCGGATATTCTGTTTTTCATGTTCATTAATTTTAAATTATNTAGTTGAGATTTTGATGCAAANGTAGTATTATAANCATAAAAAGCATATTAAAATTTGAGCAATTGATACCACAAATGTTGCATTGGTCAATAATTTATACTAAAAGCACGAATAATCTTTATAAATCATTATCTTTGTAGTGCGGATATATCATGAAAAATTTTATTTAATGAAAAGAATCTTANTATATATTNTGGGAGTCATNCTCGNGTCTTCGGTGGCAAGTNGCAGGAATGAGAAGCACTATCGCATCGGGGTGTCTCAGTGTAGCCAGGACGACTGGCGACAAAAAATGAATGATGAAATTAACAGGGAGATATTTTTCCATCCTGAAGCGGAAGTTGAAATTCGCTCCGCCGACGACAGCAATGAAAAGCAGATTGCCGACATTGAGTATTTTCTTGAAAATGATTTTGATATTATTATCGCAGCCCCCAACGAGGCGGATGCCATCACACCAATAATAAAAAAGGTTTATGACTCCGGCACTCCGGTCATAGTGTTTGACCGAGACATTAATGGAGATACCTATACGGCATATCAGGGGGTGGATAATTACGGCATAGGAAAGATGGCGGCTCAGTATGCCTCCAATCTTATCGGGGAGAAAGGGAAAGTTATCGAAATTTACGGTTTGACGGGTTCAACACCCGCCATCAAACGTCACGAAGGCTTCAGAGATGAAGCAAAAAACCTCGGTTTGGAGGTTGTTGCCTCCGCTCACGGCAACTGGAATTATGCAGATGCTTCAAGAGTTGCGGATTCCTTGCTATCAGTTCATCCTGAGGCAAATCTGATTTATGCCCACAACGACCGCATGGCAATCGCCGCTTCCGAAGTGGCAAAGAAACAGGGAAAATCAGTAAAGGTGATTGGAGTGGACGCTGCTCCGGAAATAGGGATTAAAGCCGTGGCAGACGGAGTGATTGACGCCACATTTTTATATCCCACCGAAGGATATGAATTGATTCGAACCGCATTGGCTATTCTGGAGGGCAAGCCCTACAATAAGGAAACGCTTCTGCCGGTCTCTTCTGCAGTAGACCAATCAAATGCAGATATCCTTTTATTGCAGAATAATTCATTGAAAGAGGAGACCACAAAAATCCAGTTGCTCAAGACGCAGGTTGACGATTATTTAAGCAAACATTCCGCACAAACGATTCTTTTTTACTTTTCGATAGCGATTGTGGTGTTGCTGTTCGGATTTTTGTTTATGTTGTTGAGAGCTTTCTGGCTGCGTAAGCGTCATCAGAAGACACTTGAGGAACAAAACAGGTTGCTCGCCCAGCAGCGTGATACTGAAAAACGTCTTAACGAACAATTAAATGCCGCCACACAATCGAAGTTATTGTTTTTCACCAATGTNTCTCACGATTTAAGGACNNCTTTGACATTAATTGCANAACCCGTGGAGCAATTNGTGGAAGCNGATTATCTTACGNCGCAANATCATGCATTAATGAAAATTGCCAATAANAATGTAAAGATACTCCGCAGACTTATAANTCAAATTCTTGATNTCCGTAAATATGAAANCGACAAATTGGNACTGAATTTGACGGAAGTGCACGTCGGGGAACTAATAAAGGACTGGACAGAGTCTTTCACTGCGATTGCACGCAAACGCGATATCAAACTCGAAATTAATATTTCGCTTGATTCCTCGTTCACAATGGCGATGGATACAGAAAAGATTGAACGTGTATTTTTCAATTTAATGTCCAACGCCTTTAAATATACCCCGAATAATGCTCGGAGAAAATTCATGTGTAAANGATNNNGNANACAATCTTGAATTTTCTGTTGAAGATACCGGTCAGGGAATAGCCGTGGAAGATTTGAGCAACATTTTCGAGCGTTTCTTTCAGGTTGATAAGATTCATCCCAATGGCTCCGGCATAGGGCTGTCGCTTGCAAAAGCATTCGTGGAACTTCACGGAGGCTCAATTGAAGCGGAAAGTGTCTTGGGGAAGGGGAGCAAATTTACAGTAAGGCTGCCTATTCTCCATGTCAATCCCGAACCACAGACTGAGGTTACGCGAGTAATTTCGGATTATGACATCGATGCCGAACTGAGCGATATCGATCTGGATAAATCAAATAATAGTGATGATAAGCCGCTTTTGCNTGNNATTGATGATNATGCCGACATAAGGANAATGATTAGGGTTNTGCTCTCGGAAGATTACAGGATTATTGAGGCACAAAACGGTAAAGAAGGCATAAAATCAGCATGCAGATATGTGCCTGATTTAATTATCAGTGATGTCATGATGCCGGTTATGGACGGGCTTGAATGTTGCCGGAGATTAAAATCGGAAGTCACGACATCCCATATCCCCGTGCTCATGTTGACCGCCTGCAGCATGGACGAGCAAAGAATGCAGGGATATGACAGCGGTGCAGACGGATATTTATCCAAACCTTTCAATAACGAGATGCTTAAAAAGCGGTGTCAGAATTTAATTGAAAACAGAAAACGTATTAAAAATGTATTAGACGCAGGTCTCGGCATAGAGAAGAGTGCANAACCTGTAAAAGTTGAGCATGAGGAGTCGGCTGCAAGTGTCCTTAATCCTTTGGACATAGATAACGAATTTTATAATCGTTTTCTGAATCTTGTAAATTCAGAGATGGCTAATCCTGATTTGAACATAGACTCCATCGCTTCAAAAATGGGTCTCGGCCGCTCCCAATTCTATCGTAAGATTAAGGCGCTCACCCAATATTCCCCCGTGGAATTATTAAGGAAGATAAGAGTTACAAAAGGGCGCGAACTGCTGACTGACACAGAAAAGACCGTGAGCGAAATCGCCTATACCGTCGGATTTTCGACTCCGGCTTATTTCACCAGGGTATTTCGCGAGCAATTCGGAGAATCGCCATCCGATATGCGGTCACGGTTAGGAATGAAGTGATAAAAGACATAACAGTTTTTTTCAAATTTCTAATTAAAAAAGTCGCTTCTTTGTCGGAAGCGACTTTTTTAATGCGGAATTTTTGGCGGCCATCATGAGCCAAAACATTAAAAATGTTGCAAAATGTATGAAAATTTATGCAATGCTCAAAATTTCATAACTTATGCAACNTNAGNGCTAACATTGCTTTTATCAGACNTATAATTTTGGCNAAAAATNTTTAACNGAAAGAATAACATGAAAAAAGCAATTCTCAGTACTTTTTTGCTGCTCATAGCAGTGATAGCAGTGCAGGCACAGACACTCACTGTGCATGGGANCGTTGTTTCAGCATCTGACGGCGAGCCTTTAATCGGCGCCAGCATTATCTCAGAAGCTGAAAAATCATTAGGTGTTCCGACCGATATTGACGGCAATTTCGTCATCACGGTTCCGGAAGGTTCTAAATTAAAAATTTCTTATGTTGGTTTTCAGACTCAGATATTAAAGGCTGAAAGCCAAATGAACATTTCATTACAGGAAGATTCAGAGCTTCTGAATGAAGTTGTTGTGGTAGGTTATCAAACCGTTCGTAAGGCAGACCTGACCGGCGCCGTGGCGGTGATGAACATGAAAGAGCCTTTAAGTGAAAATTCAGGCAACATTATGGGCTCCATGGCAGGCAAGCTGCCGGGTGTAAATGTGATTCCCGACGCAGCACCGGGTGGCACCGGTTCAATTCGTGTCCGCGGCATGTCTACTGCCAATTCAAGCAATGACCCGTTATATATCGTAGACGGTGTTCCCACCGACAATATCAATGCAATCAATCCGTCGGATATTGAATCGATGCAGGTTCTCAAGGATGCGGCTTCCGCTTCTATTTATGGTTCGAGAGCTGCCAACGGCGTCGTTATCATAACCACCAAGCAAGGCAAGGGTGACAAGATGACCGTGAATATAAATTATGCAGCAAGCGTGCAGACCATTGCCAAAAGATATAATATGCTCACAGCCGAACAATGGGGACAGGCATATTGGCAGGCATCTAAAAATTCCAATCTCGCACCTTCCCATATATTATACGGTTCAGGTGAAGTTCCCGTCTTACAAAAATATGTTGACGGTAACAGCAATTATCCCACCACAGAGACCGACTGGCAGGACCAGGTTTACCGCACGGCGTGGACCAACAATCTGACTGCCTCGATTGCCAATAACGGTCAGAAAGGTTCCGTTCTTCTTTCCTTGAACTATATCAATCAGAACGGCAATATCAATGAAACATTCTATTCCCGCTATTCGGCACGTATCAATTCTCACTTTGACTTTAATAAATATGTGACTGTCGGTGAAAACCTTATGGTGGCATATTGGAGAAATCGCGGTGTGCAGGTCGACACCGACCGCGGCATCCCGTTCTCAGCGATGAGCATGCACCCGGCTTTACCGGTGCAAGGAGTCAACGGCGATTGGACACGTCCGAAAGAATTGAACATCAACGACCTCAACAACCCCGTTCAGGCAATTGCCAATGCTAAGGACAACAGTTCAACTTCATGGCGCATTCTTGGAAACGCATATCTTGAAGTCAAACCCATCGAAGGCTTGAACATTAAGACAAACATCGGCATTGAACATAGTCAATACTTCAACATCAATCTCGGACGCTCCTTCAACCCGGGTGATGTCAACAGCATGAGCAATGATTACGGTCAGGGTGACACCTGGACCTGGACCAACACAATCAATTACAACAAGACATTTGGCGAAAATCATCACCTCACAGCCCTCCTCGGCACCGAAGCCATCGGCTATACCTATCGATTCCTTTCAGCTTCACGCGAGGGATATGCATTTGAAGACGCCAATTACATGCAAATCGGTTCAGGCTCAGGCTATCGCAACAATGACGGCGGAAAGACTCAATGGTCGGTTTTCTCACTCTTCGCAAAGGTTGACTATAACTATGCGGACCGCTATCTGGCATCTTTCACTATCCGTCGCGACGAAAACTCCCGCTTTGCCAAAGGACATCGCGCAGGAATCTTCCCCGCATTCTCACTCGCATGGCGTCCCACTCANGANNNNTTCTTCCCNAANAANNAANTNCTTAACGACNTGAAGATNCGNTATTCATGGGGTCAGAACGGTAATGCCAACATTCCCTCCCTCTACCCCTCCTACTCAACCTATATCTTCAATACAGGCAATGGCGCCTACGACCTTGCCGGAACGAATTCATCAACCACCCCCGGCATCACATTAGGTTCGCTTGACCCGAATGCAGTCTCCTGGAAAGGTAATCCGGATTTGAAATGGGAGACAACATATCAGAATAATATCGGTGTGGATTTCGCATTCTTCAACGGCGCCCTTAATCTTAGTTTCGATTATTTTATCAAGAAAACAAAAGACATGCTGACTATTCCGCCGGCACTTGACGTTGCCGGAGAAAAAGCCGCTATCTGGCTGAATACAGGTGATATGAAAAACACCGGTTGGGAAATCACGGTTGGCTATCAAAGTCCTCAATACGGCGACTTCTCCTGGAATGGCTCCGTAAACCTTTCCCAATACAAAAACAAACTTATAAGACTTAATTCACGCCAGAAATTTATCGGTGGCGANNAACGTCTTATNCCCGGACAGNNGANGGGNGTTTATTACNGTTATGTTTGCNACGGAATTTTCCAANCAAAANAGGNAGTGGCTAATCACGCCACTCAGGTCGGAGCCGCTCCCGGTCGTTTAATCTATCGTGACCTTGACGGCAATGGCGTTATTGACGACGACGACCGTTGCATCATCGGAAATCCGAACCCCGATTTGTCAATGGGCATCAACCTTGGCTTTAAATATAAAGCATTCTCTTTGGATATCTTCTTTGCCGGTGATTTCGGATTTGACATCCATAATCACATGAAGCGCCAGCTCCTTTCAATGAACTACGGTCTTGCCAACACCAATCGCGGAGAAGGAATTTTGAATGCATGGACACCCACCAACACCAACACTGACGTGCCCGCTCTTTCACTCACCGATGACAATAATGAATCCCGCTTCTCAACTTACTATGTTGAAGACGGCTCTTATATGAAGATGAAATATCTGAGGCTCTCATATTCTCTCCCCAAACACATAATCAGCAAAATTGGCGCTACCAATCTTGATGTGTATGCCCAGGTGGAAAATGTGTTTACAATAACCAAATATTCCGGTCTGGACCCTGAAATCCTCCCCGGTGAATATGGCGCTCACATCGATAACGGCGCATATCCGCGCCCCCGCACCTTCACTATCGGTCTTAACCTTCAGTTCTAAACTAACGGAATAAGTAATCTCTATATATTCAGAAAATGAAAACTCTAAAAAATATATTAAAAAACGCAATGTGCATGACAGTCATGGCTTCAATGGCATGGGGAATGGCTTCATGTAATGATATGCTTGACACTAAGCCTCAGGGTGTCTTTACCGATGACCAAATCGGCGACAATGAAGCCATCGACCTGATGACCGCCGCCTACGCGACTTTACTCTGTCACTATTTCGGCAACAATGAATCATTCGCAGGTCCTATCAACAACTGGGTGTTCGACGTTCGCTCGGATGATGCCCTCAAGGGGGGTGGAGAAGTGTCGATGGAAGGTTATATCCATCAACTTGAAATCGGCAATGTGCAAAGCGACAATGACGTTGCCAATTTCAAATGGCGCAACAATTATTACTCGATAAGCCGATGCAACACTGCAATCAGAGGCATTAATAACGCACAGTCAATTTCAGATGTAAATAAGGCATCTTACATTGCGGAAATGAAAACTTTGCGCGCATATTATTATTTTGATATGTATCGCATTTTCCAGAAATTCCCATATTTCGATGAAACAGTATTGGACCCGAGTGAATGCAGGGCCGACCAGTATACACGCAATCAAATCATCGGTTTCGTAAAGAAAGACCTTCGTGACAGCTATGAAGCATTGCCAGAGAATCAGGAATTGCCCGGTCGATTCAATAAATATGTTGCCGCAGCCCTCCTGGCGCGTGTCGACCTCTTTACTTCCGACTGGGCCGAGGCTGAAAAATATTCTGATTATGTAATCGCAAGCGGCAAATATGCACTTTATCCCAACTTTCTGGATATGTCGAAGCCGGAATTCAACAATATGTATGAATCAGTGCTTGCAATTCAATTCTCGTCAGCAAATTCTCCCGACCAGTTCAACTTCAACAATTGCCTTAATTGCACTTATTCGGAAGGCAACTTATATGGCAATGGAGACGATTTCTATCTCGCATCTCAAAATCTTGTAAATTCATTCCGCACCGATGCCGACGGACTACCTTATCTTGACGGTTCGTATAATGACGGGAATATAGACAAAGCAGACTATGAAGGGAATGTTGACCCCCGTCTGGACTTCACTCTCGGGCGTATAGGCATGCCCTGGCGTTCACATCTCTATAATGAAAACTGGTGTCGCAATTTCGAACTTTATGGACAATATTCAGGCAAAAAACCTTATCCGGCTCCCGAATCACCCTATGTAAAGCCGGGCATTGTGCCCTGGGGCGCTTCATCTCTTAATTGCATCCTTATCCGTTATGCCGATGTAATGCTGATGAAAGCTGAAGCACTCATTGAGCAAGGCAAGAACCTTGAAGAAGCCCGCAACCTCATTAATGATATCCGCAGAAAGGCATCCCGTTCGGTCGACCCCTCTTATGAACCCGTAGACTGCAACCCTACGGTAGCAAATTATGCGGTGGCTGAATATCCTGCCACCGGTTGGAATCAGGATTACGCGCGTAAGGCAGTGCGCATGGAGCGCCGACTTGAACTCGCTATGGAAGGACTGCGTTGGTTTGACCTCGTGCGCTGGGGCAACGTAGTGGAGACCATGAATAATTATTATGTGTCAGAAGCAAAAATCCGTCCTTATTATCAGGGAGCCAACCTGACAGAAAACGAGGTATACTTCCCGATACCTATTAATCAGGTTGACAACGCAGGCGATCTTTATAAGTAAAAAATTTATTTCCAAATACAGCAAAATGAAAAAGATATATTCATATTCCCTTGGAATGCTGGCGCTTCTTTTAAGTGTAATTTTAGGCGCATGTTCCAATTTCGACCCTATCGGGATGCCGGAACTTCCGGACCTTGCCAAAGTTTCCAATCTAAAGGCATCTGTCAATGGCTACAAGGTTAATTTAACATGGACCCTCCCTTCCGAAAAGACAGTGACGGGCGTAAGGGTAATCACCAATGGCAACAATGATGCAGCCGTAACCCTGGAAGGCAGGGCAAGCAAATATACTGTTACCGGCCAGCCGATGGGCGAAGCTTATTACTATACGGTGAAAGTATTATACGAAGGAGGATATGTTTCCGAGGGTGAAACCATCACGGCAGTCCTACCGGTTGTGGAACTCCCCGGAGTTACTGATTTGCAAGCTGCCGTATCAGGCAGGACAGTCTCTCTTTCATGGGTGCTCCCTTCAAGTGATGAGGTGACGGGAGTCAGAATTATTCGCGATGGCGATGTCGATGCCGCCACAGTCGTAGAGGGAAAAGTTAACTCTTTTGAACTCAAGGGTCAGCCGATGGATAAAGAAATGAGTTATACCGTCGAGGCTGTCTATGAAACATACTATATGTCTTCAGGCTCAACAGTGAAAGTTAAAGTGCCCTACATCAAACCTAAAATGGCATATCTGCTTCTTGCACCCTCCGTGTCAGCTCTTCCGGATGATGATGAACGCGCAGCCGCAACCTGGTTTGCCGCTCAAGCGGATGCTGAATTAATCCGTACTTCAGAAATCTCAGACCTTGATGCCGATTTATATCCTGTCTTATGGATTGAAATTGACCGCGAAGGAATGCCTTTCGGTTGGGAAAATCTTCCGGCTGAAATTTCAAATCAAGCCACAATCAATGCGTTGAAACAATATTCAGCAAATGGAGGCAGCCTTTATCTTTCAAACATGGCAACCCAACTCACGGTGCCTCTCGGATTTGTACCAGACAATATGGCTCCGACATTATTCGGTAATGGCGCTGGAGGGCCAGGCACTGACGTATGGACCATCAACGCTTATCTCGGTTGGGACTTCCGCAACGGTTCAGACCAGGGATTCTATGACCGCACCGCTCATGAAATCTTCAAGAACCTTACATTTGCCGATCCCAACGGATATGGATATGAAAGTATTCCTCTGATAGGTCCCGGTCACCGTGAAGACCATAACTGCCTATGGGATTGCAACAACTACGGCAAAGGTAGTCAGGCAGACGTGATTAAAAACTTTGAAGTTACGACGAACTCTCTTGTTCTCGCAACCTGGGGACACGTTCGCGACCATTGCGTGGCAGGCTTGGTGGAATTCTATTCCAATGCAGAACACGGACGTTGCATAGCAAATGGTTTTGCCGCCTACGAATGGAATCAGAATTCCGGTGCGAATCCATATCAGCACAACATTGAGCAGCTCACATCCAATATATTGAATTATCTCAAATAAAAACAGGAATTGATAAATTGTGGCGTAGGGAGCCAAGTCCCTGCGTCACAATAAAANCCTCTTTTTTATTCATATTTGATTTACTCTTTATCTATAAAATCTGTAAAAAAGTAATTTTGAAATAATGGAGTATTATTATTCGTTAGTAAAATAATTATTCAATTTTTTCAAAGTAATTTATTTATCATCATTCATCGACGACAGCTTAAAGGCGTCATCGGTGAATGCCCTTAAAAATAATAAACGTATAACATGTCTTTTAAAAGAAGTTTTTGTCAGTTGACCTTAGCACTCTTAATACCTTTGTCTGCTCAGGCACGTGAAGTTGCACGTTTTTCGATGGATAACAAGGGAAATAGAATATNGGATTTGGTTNCNGNGAAATCTTTCGAAATAAATAGTGTTAATCCGGCGGAGAATATTGATGGAGCNAACGGCAAAGCATTGNGTTTNNATGNCTATTNCACTTATATTGACGCGCAATTAGGAGAATTCATACCGGCAGGCTCAAAAAAAATGACGGCATCGGTATTATTCGCCATAGAAACTTATCCCGTTGTGGAAATTGATGTCAACACCCCCGAACAAGCAGCCATTGCATCATGCCTTGATGAAGAAGCAAAGACGGGGTTCGGCTTTTTCATCGGTATTGACGGAAAATATNCNTTCAAGACATNCATAGGCGGTTNGCCGCTCGNAATGAGANTCNACAAGCCGCTCAGGCAATATGAATGGANTTACCTGACAGCNGTAGTGGATGCGGAAAAACGCAGTGNCACCCNATATAATNATGGAGAAGTTGTGGCGACTTCCAAGGCAAACGGCAACGTGACCTCAGGAAATTCAACATTAAGGATAGGCCGCAGTTTAAAAGAGCGTTACAGCGGGCCTTTCTGCCTGACCTCCTTCAATGGAGCCATTGATGAGATAGCGGTGTGGGATGAAGCCCTTTCACCAGAAACCGTGTCTTCCTGGAAAGCGGACAGTTCAGCCAGTCTGACCGTCACTCCAGCCCGTTTTGCAGATGATGTTTTGCGTCCTGCGTTTCATGGCATGCCGGGAGCTAATTGGACCAATGAGACTCATGGCCTGACATATTCCAACGGAAGATATCATCTCTTTTTTCAAAAGAATGCCAATGGTCCGTATATGACACGCCTTCATTGGGGTCACCTTTCAAGTGAAAATTTATATGACTGGCAGGAAGAACAGATTGCACTGACCCCGGACACTTCCTACGATATGAAAGGATGCTGGTCAGGGTGCGTTTTTTCTGATGAAGAAATTACTCAAGGGAAACCCTCGGTTATCTATACAGGTGTGGATTATGGCAAAGCTGTAATCGCACAGGCAAATCCGCTCGATGAAGATTTAATCGGATGGCAAAAATTGCCCGTTCCGGTTATAAACGGAAGACCTGCCGGACTCTCAGATGATTTTCGCGACCCATATTTCTTCCGTACTGACAATGGAGCCTATATTATCGTTGGTTCAAGCAAATCCGGAGTCGGCACCACCACACTCCATACCTATAATTCTTCGTCAAGAAGCTGGAGCAACGATGGCAAGACATTCTTCACCGGGGCAAATGCAGCCTCTTCCGGGACATTCTGGGAAATGCCTAACGTAACTGAAATGGGAGATAAATGGCTGTTTACGGTTACTCCTCAAAACACCGCCAAAGGTGTGGCTTCCCTATATTGGGTCGGAACAATAAATGCCGACGGCACATTCCTCCCCGACAAAGCCACGCCCACAAATATAGAACTTCCGGGTTTCGCGCGTGACGGTTTCGGCATGCTTTCTCCCACAATTTTTCAAAAAGATGGAAAAACAGTTGCGATCGGCATTGTGCCGGATAAACTCCCCTCTCAGGTCAATTATGATTTGGGCTATGCGCATACTTATTCCTTGCCGAGGGAATGGAGTCTGGACAGCGAAGGGAAACTATGTCAAAAACCCTATTCCGGTCTGAAGGAGATGCGTGAATCCTCAGGCTTCTCAAAATCAGAATTTATACTTGCAGGAAATTTGACCTTAGATGGCATTAAGGGCAGGTGTGTGGAATTATCCGGTGAATTTACGGTTACTAACGGCAAATGCGGTTTTACACTCCTTGATGACGGAGTGTCTGCAATTAAGATATATTATGATGGCGCCACAAACGAAATAGTAGTCGACAATCGCGGAGTTGACAGATATATCAATGACTCCGGAGTGTTTGACGGGTATTATCACAGTGTGCTTCCCAGACAACTCGCAAAGGGGGAAACAATAAAATTAAACGTATTCTTCGACCATTCCATATTGGATATTTTCATAAATGACACCTGGGCGACCTCTGCAAGAATCTTCGCCAAAGAGAAAACAAATGAAAACACCACTGTCTTTGCTGATGGGGATAACAAAGTTAAATCCGTTGAGGCCTGGAATCTGAATGTCAGCAATTCAGGAGCAGGAGTGAATGAGATAATTCCGGACTCAGAAGAAAATAAGATATCGGTGGTCGGCAAAAATATCGAATTTAATAATGTCAGGAATCCGGCAATTTTGTCGGTATATAATATAGCGAGTGAAAAATTGATAGAAAGGACTCTCCATAATGAATCCGGATGCATTCCCACTGAACTGTCGGGTATTCACATCATAACCCTCCGGACTTCCGATGGAATGATATCAAGAAAGGTTAATTTTCGTTGATGATAAATTGTGTTGAAAAAATTTAGTTAAAATCAGAATCAGAAATTTTATTAGTTAAGTAGGTTTTTATTGGTAACCCGGAAATTTTATTAGTTAAAAAGATTGTATTAGGTACTTTTTAAATGGTCTGATTCCTGACAAACCGCCATGAATCAGACCTTTTTTTATTAAAGTATCATTCGGGGACATAGATGATATCGCCGTTTTCGAGTTCGTAGGCTACCCCGACTCGTTTCCCTTTATTGCCTGATGCATTTTGCTCTTCCGAAGGGGTGTAACGATTTATCTTCTCACCCTCTTTTGTGATTATTTCCATATTCTCTTTNCNGGGATTCTTCACCATTGTGAAATCTTCTTGCGAAAACATTTCCGTCATATTATATCGGCTCACCAATGCCACCATCAACGCCACTGCGAACACCATAGCTATGTCAAAAAGATTACTCACGACACTCATCGGATCATTCTCTTCACGACTCCCTAATATACGTCTGTTTCTCATGACTCTTTATCAGTAATTTTAGTTACTTCCGCCAGATATTCAAGCATTGTGATGTTTTTCACCGCCCACCTCTCCTTAACTTGCTGAATCAAAAAACCTATTGCACTGACCACAAGTCCGACAACGGTTGTGGCAAACGCCACCTGCATATTATACGCCATCGAGGCTATGTCACCTGTTGAAAGACCCACCAAAGCAGGACCCATCGGTATCAATGTTCCCATCAATCCGAGAATCGGACCCATCTTGGTCAGCATTTTTGCAGTGGATAATTCTTTTGATGTTTCAATCTCATATTCAGAAAGCAGCAACTCCGTTTTTGCCCCCTCCCCATTGGCAGCAACAATCTGCTTTGCAACTGCCGTCATCAGGTTTTTCGGCTTTCCCGGTAGAGATTCAGCAAAATCGGAATAATTATCCGGAGTAAGATGCTCAATGGCGTTGCAGAAAGGTATTACCGCTTTTTTGTGTTGCAAAAATTGTCCGAAGAAGGTCCCAATCAATATAAGAGCGCGGATGAAAAAGAATATAAGCAACACGATGACCGGCACCAGCAATCCGGTGGAAATCCAATAGAGGATATTAGAAATTACATTCATTTGATATTTTGATTTTTTTGTTATTATTTCGTTTGAAAATTAAAAAGCCTGCAATAATGCCCACCGACAGAACCGTTGCTACAGTTATTAAAGGTGCCCACTCTATGCTATCAGTTCCCTCCACAGCCGTTCTGCCATTCACAGTGGCTAAAATTCCGAGCAAAGCAATCATAGCGTTGAGTATGAAGAGAAGTTCCAGTCTTATGTCCGTTTCAGGAATAATAAATTTAAACAGATAGGGGAGACCTATAAAAGCAAATAAGACGAAAAGAGCCAAACCCCACGCTGTCGTAGCGAAGTCCATTCCGGGAAAGGAGAAAATAACTTCTACCAATAACGCAAAAAGAACGGGAAAAATCAAGATGCCGGGCATCCATAAGGTTAATAAGCGACTGATATTTTCAACCATGGAAAGTTTTTCATGCGAAATAACTTTTGCCGAGAGAATACAGAATGCAATTTGCAAAGCCACATCAATGGTAAGCAGGACTGAAACATCAAGCATCATTTCAGGATTTTGGAGCCNATCGTCTATCTGTGTCTTTGATTGACCGGCAGCCAACTCCCAACTAAGCCCAACGGAGATAGCGCATATTACCCCAACAACCGGGCGCCCCCATGCGGGTAGATAAGTTAGTTTCAACAATGTGCTGACTACGGTTAAAATCATTATTATGACAATCAGAATCTCCATTATTAATCCTCTCCTTTAATTTGATTTTTGCGTTTTCTAATGAAAATCGCNATCAATACCAATGCTATCACGACGCTGACGCCTATAATGATTCCATTGATATGATTTGTGGTCTTATCCAAAGCATTCAGCTCCTCTCTCTGCAGCACTTGCCCTTCGGCATTATCGCTGATATTCTCCGCGCGGATTGAGCCGATATTCTTGTTATATTGAGTCGCAGATTCTTTGGAGACTTTCGATGATATGAAGTCGCGAAGTTTGGCATTATCGCATACAAAGCCCGAACAACTCGGCATATATTCATTCACAACCTCCGTATGAAGGTCGGCAAGAGTTTTAATTTGTTCGTCAGAAGCGTTCCACATTCCTTTGCGAATCGTCTCAAGCATCACGGCTGTCATCTCCTCAATCGCTGCGGGATTCTTGGATGTGAAATATTCTTTAGTCCCTAATTTATATTTATCCTTAACGTAAGTATCGTAGATATCATTCCAGAGCTCATTGTCAATAACATCCGGCTTCATAACATTCCAGCCGTATGTATTGCGAATGATCTCGGCAAATCCGGAAGCATCCCCGGCACCCCCTTTCATTTTCTCTTTAATATAATTTGGATTAAGAATCGTGGTGCGGCTCTCCACTCCGATCGCTTCCTTCACTTCCTGCATGCGCACATTATTGCGATTCCGATAATCACTGAGATAAGCATCCGGGGTTTTACCGGTTACATTTTCCACTGCCACATTCAACCCTCCCATAAATTCATAGACATGGTCAAGACTCAGAGCTCCCCAAGTGTTGCTTTGTCGAGGCTGCACCACTACGTCCGTGCTTGTCAGGGCGGCTTCAAAGACGTAATCCTGCATCTTCTCCCAATCCTCTTCGCTTCCATACAAAGCTCCCATATTGTGAAGATAGGTTTCGGCAATTTCCGATGTATTTTCCCAGCGGTCGCCGGCTTCTACCATGCTTTGAATGCCGCTTCCATAATTGCCGTTAACTCCTCCGAATACACGTTCATGGGATAAAGAGCGAGCTTCTTTAGGTGAGACACCCTTTTTTACCAAGTGTTTTTCAGACTCCAGCACTCCCTCAGCGACATAATTCGGATACTCTTTATCATCTGCTTCAGCAGCCATTCTCACAGCCCGGCTAATCAGAAAGAGGCGCGATGCCGCCAAATCTCTCAATTGACCCGAAGTCTGCACCACCACATCGATTCTGGGTCTTCCCAATTCTTTTGAAGGTATGAGCTTCAGGTCCGTGACGCGACCGAACGGATCGCGAACAGGTTCTACTCCGAGCATATAAAGTATTTGAGCGATTGTGGCGCCTTCCGTCTCGATAAATTCACTGCTCCAAAGCGTGTAACTGACCTTTCGGGGGATTGAATCCCCATGCCCCTTACGATACATCGCGATTGTGTTATCAGCGAGAACCTTCCCTTTTTTCCATGCCACTAAAGAAGGGGTTTCCTCTGCATTGACGGCAAAGAGGTTCCTTCCGGTGGGAAGGATATCGGGATTCAACACAGGGTCTCCTCCTGAAGTCGGAGAAATAAAGCCCCCGTTAAGTCCGTTTAGAATAGATTTAAGTTCTGCCAAGGGGCTGAGTTTTAATGCGGATTTATAATTATTGATATTTTTTAAAGCTCTTTCCACTTCCAATATGGCTGTAGCAAACTCAATTTGCTTCTGTGAAAAGTCCGGTTGTTTCATCATTGCGCCTGGCATCCCCTCCTTATTTCCGGGTTTCACTTTGCCGCCCATAGATCTGCTTTGCATGGCAGCTTGCATTTTCTTTAGAGCCGCCTCATCAGCGCCCATCTTGCGAGCCATCTCCAATGCCTTTTCCGGCGACATACCGGATTTCGACATCATTCTCCTCATAGCCGAAGCGTTCGGACGGTCGGCAATTTTAGCCATCGATTCTTTATCAGCCGACATGGCTGAAGACCCCATCACCATCATGCGCGACAGCAGATCTTTCGAATCATAGATAGTATGCATTATTAAGCGGGCACTATCAAGCTCGGCTTGCGATATGGATGCAACTTTGCATATATCCTTATCATCCACAGTGCGTTGAGAAGTCAAAATGGAATTGACAAGGGTGTGTGCCAGTGAGCCATATACTTGTGTTAAACGTCCGCGCTGACGATCGTAATCAATATGAGTTCTACCCCTTAACTTATCAAGTTGAAACAGACTGTATGCCACCGGANCCACAGTCATTGNAAACACCGTGGAATNCAAANCCTGCTCGGAATAANGNTTNCCGATGACNTAAAGTGCTCCCGTAATTTTTTCATTAGCGAGTTCTTCAGAGAAATTNTCAATCCGGGCTATTTCATCTTCNGTATAAGGCTTCGACAATACGCTGTCAAGGCGANGTTCTCTGTGGATGCCGAGTTCTACGGCAAATTTCTTTACTTCNAGAGATGCTCCGGTTAAAGCTGTTTTATCAACTTTATCGGCATCTGCANTTTTGTTATAAAGGTTNATGGCATCACTCAGATTTTTATATATNCNCCTTACTTCGCTCTCTTTNAAGGGGGGAGTAAGATAATTTATAATCGAGGCATAAGAACGGCGCTTAGCGGTCATAGCCTCACCTACATTACTTGTGGAATAAACATAGAAATGCGGCATGGTTCCCACAAGTCTGTCAGACCAATCTTCGCTGCCGAGAGCCACTTGTTTTCGGGGAGTAAACTCCAGACTTCCGTGCGCGCCGAAATGAATCAGGGCATCTGCGCCAAACCCGTGCTTCGCCCAAAGATATGCCGCCACATAATTATGAGGAGGTGCGGCATCAGTGCCATGCACAATTTTAAAATCATCATCTCCGAGTCCTGCTGCCGTTTGAGGAATCAAGACAATATTGCCAAATCTCAGGCGGGCAAGCGCCAGATTGTTATCGACAGTCCTTAATCCATGTCCGGGAAAATCGCCATCCACTAAATTTATATCTTTGCGCATTTTGTCGGAGAGTGAGGTTGCGCTCCATTTTTCATAATCATCCTTAGAGATGGTTTCTGTCTGATGATTTTTTACGAAATCAGCCTTTGCTCCGGCAGCATATTGATTAAATACGCGCCCCTCATCGTTGATTAGTCTTTCCAAAGCCTCGGCGCTACCAGGCAGGTTCCCTACATTATAACCCTCCTCTTTCATTCGGGTCAGAAGATTGAAAAGCGATGGAGCCACATCCATCCCTTCCGCCACAAGAGCATTTTGCCCCGGACCCTTGAAATAGACTATTGCGACTTTCTTATCTTTGTTCGGCTTCGTTTGCAGGGAGATATAATTTTTGACCGTTTCAACAAAATNNTCCACCCTCCCCGGTATTGCNNCAACATGCGGCAAGCCGTCTTTACCTTTANAATGCGCGAATAATGCGAAAGGNCGAATCGCACCGTCAATCTCGGGTGTAACTATACTTTGAGAAAGAAAACCTCCTGACATGCCCATCTTATCTTCCATCCATTCCTCATAATCGCGATTTACATTCAGGGGAGAGAAAAGAGGTATGTTTTTATTTTGCAAATACTCCACCACCATATCTCCCAATCTCCCGTGAGCCATATTGATAACGGCGGAAGCTCCAACAGAATCAGCATGACCGTTGGCAATAAATTGCTGAATGGAATTTACCGGATACACCACTAAGCCCCCCTTTTCGAGTTTGCTCACAAGAGTGTCCGCCACCCCCATTTGTCCGGTCAGGATAACCCTCCCGTTTCTCCCATCTGACTTCCTTTGTTTTTGAAGAAATTTCTCATATTCAGCCACTGAGTTGAAATTCTGTTCCTCATCGCCGGGATAATATAAAAGAGATGAAATGCTTCCGACTGGGTCTTCGGGCATTTTAACAAACATTCTCTTTCCATCAATAAATTTGCGTACATACCTAAGCAAATTCTTATAATTTGCTTTCCCCCCGGCAAGGTATTGCTTCAGGAATACGGCATCAACAGAATCCACAGACATAATGAGGTTTTGAGGATTAGTGGCAGCCGTAGTAAACACCGGAATACCCTTTTCAGCAGCATTCAAAAGGATTTGGCGTTGCTCATCGGTGATTCGCAATCCCATTCCGATGACAAAGACCATATCATATTTCTTTGCCTTATCCAACTCTTCAACGGGTAATTCCTCTATCTTGACAAATCGGTTGTCGTTGGCTTTTGAGATCTGTCCGAGTGTTATGGCTTGATAATTTACAAAAGCGATTTTTGTCGGGCTTGCAAAAATATTCCATAGCAGAATAGCCGCTCCAATCAATATAGCGCAGCAACATGAGAAAATTATAATTCTTTTCTTTGAAAGTTTCATGATTAATTATTTCTTGAAAAAAGCATCAATGTCAAGGGATAAGCCTAAGGAAAAGGTTGTGCCGGTGGTCGGAGCGGTATTCCAATAATATATTTTAGGTTTGTAATTTAAGAGATTATCAATCACGAAATTGACATTTATCCCTTTCCAAACTTGCTGTTGGAGAATGAATTTNNNGANGGAATAGGCTCCNTCTGTTTCATATNNNGAAATAGGCTNGGAGNNGTNTCTTCNCNNTATTCNGGCATAGAATTTATAANATTTGTGNANTNTTTTGTCATAATCCACCCGCCAGGTCGCTGAGTGAGGGCGGGGTTGAGAGAATTGTGAATCCACAGTGTTTCCTCCGGTGTGGAGATAATTATAACTGCATGATGCGCCCAAGCCGAAAGCAGTTCGATAACGAAACGTAAAATCAATGCCCGCAACGCGCACTCCATCTTCATTACAATAGATTGCTCCGGCTTCCAAATCATCACTTCCGTGGAAATCGGTCGTAGTTATCCGACTGTTATAATGGTTATAATAACCCGATAAAGTTACGCTGTAGGAGCCTTGCATAATGCCGGAATATACAGAGCCGTAGCGTTCGAGGGCAAGATTGAAATTATTACTTCTTTCCGGCTTTAGGTTCGGGTTGCCATAAATCATCTGAATGCCTGCCATATCGAAATTCATAAACATCTCCTTTAACGACGGAGCGCGGAAGCCACCTGCGTATGAAGCCCGGATTGACATCCACGGAAGCTTGAACATTGCCGCGAATCTGCCTGTCAGAGCGCTATTGGAGGAAGCCGTGAAATAGTCATATCTCAGGCTGCCGATTACATTAAGCCACTCCAGAGGATTGTAATCAAATTGAGCAAAAATATCAAAAGAATTCTGTGAGTGATATCCTGTTCCTGTGAACTGATATGTCGTGAGATAATCATTCATAAAATCTGCACCAATCGTCAGATTGTTAAGGTTGAAGCCATGAGTATAGAGTGCATGGATAATATGCTGCCGATTACTGTAATCATGGTCATGTGTTCTCTTGCCCTTAACGAAACGGAATTTATCATATTGGTCGTAACTATAAGAGATTTCAAGGGATTGAATAGATGAAAAGTCAGCCATTGCCTTAAGTCCGCAGGAATAATCGGTGTAGTGGTCGTCATAATTGGCGCGATTGCTTTCACGCGTAAAAAAACCTCCACGGGCAATAAAACGGAGATTGTCGCTGAGCTTGTAGGTCAGCCGCTCCTTGATATTGAAAGTTTTACCTCCGAAAATCTCATGTATGCTTGATTTGGTATCGAAGATATCCGTCAATTCAATTCTATCCACTTGCATATATTGAATGTCGGTATTTGAATTCCATTTTCCGACATTGAAACTTATATCCCTACCGGAGCGCCATTCATTTCCGGCATTTCTGTATCGGGAATTGATATTTACATGCCATGGGTCTTTATTATCGCGACTTATAATATTGACAACCCCTCCGACTGCACTCGCTCCATATAGAGATGATGAAGCCCCTTTGACAATCTCTACTCTCCCGGCATTGCTGAGATTTAATCTGCTATAATCCACGTTATCCAAGGTTTCCCCGGCGAGACGTTCTCCATCCACGAGAAAAAGAACCGCATTCCCTCCGAATCCGGTCATATTCAATGATGTCTCCTGACTCATTGAAAAACCGAATTCCAATCCCGGCAATTCTTCGGTCAAAAGGTCCTGAATATTTGTAGCATCGGTCTTTCGGATTTCATCTTCCGATATTACGCGGGTCACCACCGGCACCTCTTTCAGTGTCTTGGGGGTGCGGGTAGCCGTTATGACAATCTCATCGAGGGCTACGGTGTCACGAGGCACACCCGATTCAGCCCTCGGATGAGAGGGAAAAACCATAACACTTATCAAAGATAAGATTAAAAGTAATTCTTTTGTCATAACCTTTAATTACAAACTCTTTTTATTGTTTCTGACCGGTAAAAGAGCAAATCATAGGCATCGGCATTGCCCCATATTGGAGGTTAAAGCGAACAGTCAGATTGCCGGAAGAACAGTTGCCTTCAAGTGTGCCGGAATATGTTTTGCCGTTTCCTATATCACCGCTGAAAGTAGTTGTGGCAAGTGAGTAAGTTCCGTCAGAGCCGGAAACTTTAACGCCGGCAACAGTTATTGCCGATACTTTCATCTGCGCTTCTCCAAATTCTGAGATCTCAATCGTAGCTGTGGAATCATCCGTGGGGGTAACAGAAATGGTCATATCTTCAAATGTTGATTCATTCCCCATCACTGAGCATATCATATCTCCGGCATAGACACCTGCTATGCTTTTGGCTGCCGGCACCCCGTCAGGCTCTTCATCCTTATCTTTGCTGCAAGATGTGATAGTTGTCAGTGAGAGAATAGCAAGCATGGAAGCCATGCAAGATTTGTAAAATTTCCAATTCATTTGATAGTGATTTTAATGTGAATAAAACTTGATTTAAATTTCTGAGTGCAAAATTAGAGTGATTTATTCCACGCGTCAATTACTAATAATAGTGTTTTTGAGATATGATTTTCAGCCATAAATTTATCAATNCCCCTATTCTTTATAAAAATACCCTAATTTAAGGGGTTGTGAGACGTAGAGTTTGTTCCATAATATTACACTTTACAGCCCATTTTTAACAAATATTATGGAACAAGCTCTAAAAATTTAAATTAACTTTGCTTCGGGAAAAATGCCCGTTTCAATTATGCTGAAAAATACCCGAACATATACCCGATATGACTCCCTCAGGGATGTAATAGAAGATAACAACCGGCTTCTCGTAGTGCTCAACAGATTCGACATTTCACTCGGGTTTGGCGACCGGAGTGTTGATGCTGTATGCCGGGAAAATGGGGTACATACCGATACATTCCTTGCTGTGATAAACTTTATCAGTGGGAAAAGCCGGGAAGGTTATGAAATTTCACTGATGTCGCTCATCGGCTATCTTAGAAAATCCCACTCCCGGTTTTTGGAATATACATTACCATATATTAAAAAGACTCTTATTGAGGGTATTCATGAGGCTGAGAATCCGGAAATTGCCATAGTGATTCTGCAATTCTATGACAATTACATCGCCGAAGTTAAGAAACACATGGATTATGAAGATTCGGATATTTTCACCTACATAGAGAATCTTCTGAAGGGGGAGACCTCCGACAGCTTCAAGATAACCGATTTCTCTATCGGACATGACGAGATGGCGGGTAGACTCAACGACCTGAAAGAACTCTTTATATATAAATATCGCCAAAAGAATAATGAGATGATTAACTCCGCTCTTGTTCAATTGATGTTATGCGAGAAGGAATTGGTGGAACATTNCGAAATAGAGAATCAACTTCTGTTTCCGCANGTTGAANAATTGGANCGGGATTTACGGAGCAAGCGTGCCGTCAAAGAATCTGATAAGAGTCCTCAATCTCAGGAAGNATCGGATANTCTGACAGATCGGGAAAAAGAGGTATTNCGTCTNATAGCACAAGGATATCAGACAAAGGNGATTNCCGACAGGATGTGTCTCNNTGTTCACACGGTGAATTCCTATCGTAAAAATATCGGCGCGAAACTCAACATTCATTCCGTGGCAGGTCTGGCGTTTTATGCCGTGCTTCATCATATCATTGACATCAACGAAATAGAATTACCATAAAAAAGCACCTGCGTAGACTGAGTTTTGGGGATAATGGTGGGTAAATCAAATGATTTTCATTAACTTTGCAGAATGAAAGCCCGCAGGGTGAAAACTTTGTAAAATGAAAATTTTGTAGGGTGAAAAAATTATTTTGTTCTCTGATATCCCTGTCAATGTTGATGGGTGGCTGCAAAGCGAATGTCAACACCAACGGTAATTCCGATTCGCAATTGTCCGAAGATAGTAACTCTACGCAAGAAATTGCGGCTACTTTCTCCGCTGATTCGGCATATATTTTCGTGGAGAAACAGGTCAACTTCGGTCCGCGCGTACCCAACACCTCCGCTCATCGCCTTGCCGGAGAATGGCTCGCCGGGAAATTAAGCAATTATGGAGCTTCCGTTATCAATCAAACGCCCGTATTGACAGCCTTTGACGGCACCCCCTTGAAGACCCGCAACATTTTTGCGCAATTCAATCCTGAAGCCAAAGAACGCTTGCTGCTTCTGGCTCACTGGGATTGCAGACCCTGGGCAGATGAGGATTCCGACCCCCAAAAACGACACCAGCCAGTCGATGGAGCCAATGATGGCGCCAGCGGTGTCGGCGTCCTGCTTGAGATTGCACGCCAATTACAATTATCCGCTCCACGGAAAGGTATAGACATTCTTCTCACGGATGCAGAAGATTGGGGAAGCGATGGCGATGACGATTCATGGGCACTCGGCACAAAATATTTTTCTCAAAACCCACCCGTCAGGAATTACGCTCCTAAAGAAGCGATTCTCCTTGATATGGTAGGAGGGAAAGATGCAAGATTTCCGAAAGAATTTTTCTCGGAAAAAGCTGCTCCCAATTTAAATTCAGCTATATGGGAGATTGCTTCTGAATTGGGATATGGAAACATATTTCCAGCCACAGTGGAATCAGCCGTGACTGACGATCATGTCAAACTCATTGAAGTCGGCATCCCTACGATAGATATTATAGAATATCATCCCGGAAAAGGTTTTAACTCCCGTTGGCACACTTCAGAAGATAATATGGAGGGGATTTCAAAAGAGACCTTGGAAACAGTAGGGAGCATCATAATGACATATATAAAAAGAAATTATTAAACTTATAAACATATATTAATATGGATTTTATCAATGAACTCACCTGGCGTGGAATGATTCACACGATGATGCCGGGCACAGAAGAGCAACTCCGTAAGGAGATGACCACAGCATATCTCGGAATCGACCCGACGGCGGATTCTCTGCATATCGGACACCTCTGCGGCGTGATGATGCTTCGCCATCTGCAGCGTTGCGGCCACAAGCCCATCGCACTTATCGGCGGCGCCACCGGAATGATAGGTGACCCCTCCGGCAAATCTGCCGAGCGCAACCTCCTTGACGAAGCCACTTTGCGCCATAACCAGGAAGCAATCAAAGCGCAACTCTCCCGATTCCTCGACTTTGACAGCGATGTGCCCAATAGGGCTGAACTCGTCAATAATTACGACTGGATGAAAGATGTCAGCTTCCTCGACTTCTCCCGCGAAATCGGAAAACACATCACCGTCAATTATATGATGGCAAAAGACTCTGTGCAGAAACGCCTTAACGGAGAAGCACGCGACGGATTGAGTTTCACTGAATTTACATATCAGCTCCTCCAGGGATTCGACTTCCTCCACCTATATCAGGATAAGAATTGCAAATTGCAACTCGGGGGCTCCGACCAATGGGGCAATATCACTACCGGCTCCGAACTCGTGCGCCGCAAACTCGGCGGAGAGGTGTTCGCGCTCACCTGCCCCTTAATCACGAAAGCCGACGGTGGCAAATTCGGCAAAACGGAGAGTGGCAACGTCTGGCTTGACGCGCGTTACACCTCACCATATAAATTCTATCAATTCTGGCTCAACGTCAGCGATGCCGATGCTGAAAAATATCTTAAGATTTTCACATTCCTCACAAAAGAGGAGATTGAAAGTCTCGTAGCTGAACATAATCAGGATCCCGGCGCCCGTCCGCTTCAAAAACGCCTTGCCAAAGAGGTAACGGTTATGGTGCATGGTGAAGATAACTACAATGCCGCCGTAGAGGCGAGTTCCATTCTCTTCTCCAATCAGGCTCGCGAAGCCCTTATGAAACTTGACGAAAAGACCCTTCTGGACATTTTTGAAGGTGTCCCGTCATTCAAAATCAAAAAAGAGGATTTGGAAGCAGGCATACCGGTTTTGGATTTCCTTGCCACCGCTACCGGAGTATTTCCCTCCAAAGGGGAGGCTCGCAAAATGATGCAGGGGAATGGTGTCAGCCTTAATAAAGAGAAAGCGACCGACCCCAATATGATCATCAACGGGGATTATCTCATAGCCGGAAAATATATTCTGGCTCAGCGCGGAAAGAAAAATTATTATCTGATAATTGCGGAATGATAACAATAATCAACGGACCGAATCTCAACATGCTCGGACATCGCGAACCGGAGATTTACGGCACTGAGACTCTGGAGGATATCAACACTTGGCTCACAAAACGTTTCGAAGGTGTGAGAGGCTACGGAGATTCCGCTTTCGATGGTGTATGGCTCGAATTTTTCCAATCCAATTGCGAAGGAGAAATAATCGACAAAATTCAGAAAGCGGGTTTTAATCCCGAATCAGCCGGAATTGTCATCAACCCCGGCGCGTATGCCCACTACAGCATTGCCATTCGCGACGCAATCGCCGCCGTCCCCGTCCCTGTAATTGAGGTGCATCTTTCCAACATCCATGCTCGCGAAGATTTCCGTCATAAGAGCGTTACTGCACCCGCATGTCGCGGAATCATCAGCGGACTCGGAAAAGAGGGTTACGCATTGGCTATTGAATCCCTTCTTGCTTGATGGATATTTATGATTATATAGAATCCCATATCAGTCGCGAGCCTGAGAATCTTAAAAGACTCGAGCGGTTGTCAAATCTCAAGANGGTCCACGGNCGCATGTGNTCCGGACATTTGCAAGGTCGCNTCCTGAAAATGATTACCCAAATGATCGCGCCGAAGAGANTCCTCGAACTCGGCACATTCACCGGTTATGCTACTTTATGCATGGCTGAGGGGGCACCCGCGGAAGCACGCATAGACACCATTGAGATATTTGATGAAAACGAAGATTTTCTTCGCCGGGTATTTTCAGACGGTGACCCTGCCGGAAAAATCAATCTCATTATAGGAGATGCCATGGAAATCATGCCGGAAATGAAATCGGGAGAATATGACTTGATTTTCATTGACGCCGACAAGCGGCTATACCCTGAATATCTATGCGAATCGCTCCGTCTGCTTCGCTCCGGAGGTTACATAATAGCCGATAACACACTTTGGGATGGTCATGTGATAGATGAAAACCGCAATGATGCCCAGACTCTCGGAGTCAAGAAATTCAACGAAATGGTGAAATCAGATTCCAATCTCGAAAAGGTTATAATTCCTCTGCGCGACGGAATAACGCTAATCAGAAAGAATAATTAAACCATTCCGCTTTTCTCAGTGTTAAGATAGGGAAACCAATTAACAAAATCAGATTATGGAAGGGAAAAGACAAGCAAAAGTCGAAAGACTCATTCAGAAAGAATTGAGTGAAATTTTCCGCAAATATACTTCATCCATGGGAGGCGTCCTTGTGAGCGTCAGCACAGTGCGTGTAAGCCCGGATCTGAGCATTGCCAAAGCATATCTCAGCATCTTCCCGCCTGAAAAGTCAAAAGAGATTCTCTTCAATGTGCAGAATCAGGCAAAGACCGTGCGCTACGAATTGGCACAAAATGTGAAATCCGTTCTCCGCAAGTGTCCCGAGTTGCAGTTTTATTTAGATGATTCACTCGACTATATAGATAATATCGACCGTCTACTTGAGAAATGACCCAAGNCACTCCGGCGAGCATCGCCTGGAGATATCTCCGGCATAAGAAATCACGCGGCTCTGTCAATGCGATAGCAGCTATTTCCGTTGTGGGCGTGGCTATAGCCACGGCTGCAATCCTTTGTGTACTCTCCGTTTTCAACGGATTTAAGGATATCCTTGCCGATCGCAACGCCTTGATGATTCCCGACCTGGAAATAACTCCGGTGGCGGGGAAAGTAATTGCCAACGCCGACAGTCTCGCCGAAGTTCTCAGAAAAGAGGGGCGGATAGCCGAAGCCGCTCCGATGGTGGAAGACCAGGCTCTCGCCATTTTTAATATGCACGAAATGCCCGTTATGGTCAGAGGAGTTGAGTTTCCGCTATTCAGAAAAATCCTATCTATTGATTCCATTATCGTAGCGGGTGAAAAAATTCCCGATGACCCGCTCTCCTACGACCCTCCCGCAGGTATTATTTCGCCGGGTGTGGCGCAAAGATTACGCAGTTTTTCGTCTGACGACCATATCTTCCTCTTCTCTCCGCGACGAAAGGGGAGGATTAATATTGCAAATCCAGCCATGTCCTTTTTTACGGATAGCATAACGGCTCTGTCGGTCTTCGAATCCCGCCAGAACGAACTTGACGTCAATTCCATTTATGTGCCAATCGAAGTAGCCCGCGGAATTTTTCAATATGATGAGGAAGCCACTTCTATCATTGCAAAAGGAGCTGCCGATACTACTCCGGAGCAACTCGCGCAAATTCTTCGTGACAGATTAGGCGACAATTATAATTTCAAGACCCGCTATGAGCGGCAGGAAATCAATTTCAGAATGGTCAATATAGAGAAATGGATCACAGCCCTGCTCCTCTTCTTCATACTGATTATCGCTTCATTCAATATCATCTCCACAATGACCATGATAGTCATTGAGAAGAAGGGATCCATCTCAATTTTCCGCTCGCTCGGAATGAAAAGTTCCGCAATAGGAAGAATTTTTGCCTGGGAAAGTTTTTATATAACCTCCATCGGTGCTATAAGCGGGCTTATCCTCGGCATAGTGTTATGCCTGCTTCAGGAGCACTACGGATTTATCAATTTGGGAGGTGATGAAGCCACAATGATAATTCAGAAATATCCTGTCAAACTCTTGATTCAGGATATAATTCCGGTAGGCACGGCTGTAATGCTGACCGGATTGTTTACTTCTCTGATAGCATCTTCATTTGCGCGTAGTCGCATCTCGGGAAAGCATCGATAAAGCTTCCCGGAGTGGCATTATAGATCTTCACATCTTTCCCCGCTATATAATCCGCTATATCAAAATAACTTCTGAAAGCAATTGTCAGGCTGTTGAGAATATCATGCAGATGATAACCGGCATATTCAGCCGCCACGCGCTTCTCCTCCTCTTCGTTGTCTTTATAAAAATGCGGCTGGACGCTTACTACTCTGTTCTTATCATCCACCCAAAGGGATTGACTCCATGTATGGTCAGCTCCCACAAGGAAAATCCTCTTATAACCTGCGCGAAGAGCATTCATAATCGCCGGAATCAATACATTTCGTGGTCGCGGCATACCCATTGCTGACTTTATCAAAAATCTTGACAATGCGTTTCCCCCTTCCACGGGAGTAAGATTATACCAACTGATTCTAACCGTATTGGAGATGGTGGAAATGAAGGATGAAATATTCTTTCTCAATCTGACGGGCAAAAACAGTGTCATTTCCCAATCCACCTTTTTGAGGGTTTCCCAAAGGGTGATGACCTTGTGATCCTTNGAGTCAGATTCANAGAAGTGCGGGTCGGNAAGGATATAAAGNGAGGGACGCAGGGAGAAAAACTCCGGAGTGATAGCCGCNAAATTAACCGCCATCAAATCAAAATCATCTCTCAGCGCCTCATCCTCTTGCAGGAATGAGCGCAAGGAGGGACCATTACCCATGATAATCAAAGGTTTTGAGGGCAATTTCGCCGGCGCAGGGGAGGGCTTCTTTGAAAGGAGCAACACTTTGCCCAAAGATAATATTGATTTTGATGCTGACAATAGGGGAGAATTAAGAATTAAGATTTAGGCTCGCCGCTTCGCTAAGCGAGCACGCCACCAAACACACGCGCAAAGGCTTCGAGTGTCGGAGATAGCCGCTTCGCTAAGCGAGCACGCCACCAAACACACGCGCAAGAAATCAGCGTGCCGCGGAGGAAGAGATGCTCCGCGTCGAGGAACGAAAAAAGAGCAGTAGGAAACCGAAGTTTACCATACTGCTCTTCCTCTCTCCTCAGCGGTGCGGACGGGACTCGAACCCGCGACCCCTAGCGTGACAGGCTAGTATTCTAACCGGCTGAACTACCGCACCATTTTCTGATTCTCAAACTCAAAGATTTTTAATCCTCTCGTTTCGCATCCGGGAGTAGTTCTTTCCCGTTTGCGAGTGCAAAGTTAATTCAATTTTTCTCTTCCACCAAATTTTTCAGTAAAAATTTTTAATTTTTTTCTATTTTTTTCTTCAAACCGCTGATTATGACATCAATTTTTATTTATCAAACCCGGAATTTCTCGTGAGATTCCAAAAAAATTGTATCTTTGTACTATCTGACCCTTTTAATCGTTTCTAAAATATGGGATTTTATTTCTCGACAAAACGGTCATTCAATNTGTCATCCTCACCATNTTTTTCTANAGNAGNATGGTTTGTGGCTATTTTATCTGTAGCCATAGCGGTCGTTTTGTCCGGTTGCTCCACAAAGAAAAATACCCCCTTCACCCGTCAATGGCATGCTTTCAACACTCGCTATAATGTATATTTCAATGGCGATGAGCACTATAAGGAGACTCTGAAAGCTATGGAGCAAGCCTACGAAGATGATTACTCCCGGATGGTATTGACTCATCCCGCCGAAGCCCGCGCCGACAGCAAATTGCCACAACCTTCCGGCAATTTCAATCGCACCATCGAAAAGATGCAGAAGGCTATCCAATTNCACTCCATAAAAAAGAAGCCGCGTAAAAAAGGTTCNTCACAAAAAGAGAAGGATTTCCGCAATCGCGATGAATTNAATCCCTTCCTCCATNACGCATGGCTGATGATGGGNAAAGCTCAATATCAAAACGGCGATTTCCTCGGAGCAGCCGCAACTTTTTTCTATATCTCCAAGCACTTCACATGGCTCCCCGACGTAGTGACTGAAGCGCGACTATGGCAAGCCCGCTGCTATTGCGCGCTCGATTGGGACTATGAGGCGGAAAATGTGTTACACCTTGTAAAAGAGAAAAACCTTACAAATAAATCTCTCGTCAATCTCTATAACCTCGTGCAAGCCAATTATCTTGTGCGCACTGAGAAGTTTGCCGAGGCAATTCCCTATATCGAAAAGGGAGCCAAAGCCTCAAAAGGGAGNCAGANAAACCGACTCTATTTTCNGCTGGGACAGNNTTACGCTCACCTCGGCNAAAACAACGAAGNATACNAANCATACAAAAAAGCNGGNAGCGGACCCNCNACACTCTACCGCACAAAATTTNATGNCNGNNTCAAGCGCTCGGAAGTCTTTACCGGTCAAAATATCGCCGGCGAGGTGCGCTCCCTTCGCTCAATGACCCGATATGAACGCAACAAAGAATTTCTCGATCAGATATATTATGCTATCGGAAATCTTTATCTCTCACGCAAAGACACTGCGGAAGCCAAAAAGAATTATCTCCTTGCAGTAGAAAAATCCACCCGCAACGGCATTGACAAGGCTCTCGCACAACTGGCACTCGGCAACATCTATTTTGCCGAACAGGATTATGTGGCAGCCCAGCCCTGTTATTCTCAGGCTGTGCCGCAATTACCGGAAAATTATCCGGATTACGCCACTCTCAAACGCCGCAGTGATGTGCTCGACGAACTCAGTGTGTATGCAGGAAATGTGGCATTGCAAGACTCTTTGCTCACCCTTTCCAAGATGACGCCGGAGGAGCAGCGAAAAGTAGCTGAGCGGCTCGTGGCTGAATTGAAGAAAAAAGAGAAGGAGGAGGCTGAAGCCGCTGCCAGGGAAGAATTTATGGCTAATCGCCCCGAAAGCAACCTGACCGATAACGGAGCTGCCGCTCCCAACTTCCAAATGAATTCCGACAAGTCATGGTATTTCTATAACACCATGACAAAGAATGCCGGCAAAGCCGAGTTCCAAAGAAAATGGGGCGCACGCAAATTGGAAGATGACTGGCGCCGACGCAACAAGACCTCTTACTCCCTCGAAGATGAGGATGAAAATTCCACTGACGAACTTGCCGAAAATCGAGATGAGCAGCCACTTGATTCCTTAGCGCAAGATGAGCAAAAGAAATTCGCCGATTTGGCTTCCGACCCTCACAACCCGGAATATTATCTGAAGCAGATACCTTCCACTCCGGAAGAGATTCAGACCTCCAACGATGTGATTCAGGAAGGATTGTATAACATGGGGGTTATTCTTAAAGACAAACTTGAGGATTATCCGGCTGCCAGAAAAGAATTCAACGAATTGGATAGCCGCTATCCGGACNATATTTATCGCCTTNATGCATATTATNATATGNATCTTNTGGCAGTGCGCNACAACGATGAAGCGCAGGCTGNTATATGGNAGAATAAAATAATTACCNACNTCCCGNAGTCACCATACGGCATANCGATGCNCGACCCTGATTATTTCTTGAAATTACNCGAGATGCACGCCCGCCAGGNAGCCCTCTACGAGGACGCCTATCAAGCATATCTTGATAACAGGAACTCCACTGTGCATCAACTCACAGAGGAGATGGAGAAAGATTATCCCCTATCCAAAATCCTACCGAAGTTTGTGTTTATTGACGCCCTTTCCTATCTGACTCAGGGAAATAACGANAAATTTAAAGAGNGACTCACCTATCTGCTCGANAAATGGCCCGAAACGGATATGACCCCTATGGCAGGCTCAATTCTCAAAAACTTGAAAGCCGGCAAAATTCCTAATGCCGGATTGTCAAACACGCGTGGAATGCTTTGGGACACCCGACTCACTAACAATCTTGACGATGAAGGCATGGGGGATGACGGGCAACCTGCACGCTTCGAGCGTGACCCCAACAAACCGCAATACCTTGTGTTGGCATTCCCGCGCGATTCTGTCAATTCCAACCGTCTGCTTTATGACGTGGCGCGTTTCAACTTCTCCTCTTTCGTGGTGAGAGATTTCGACTTGGAGCAGATGAACTTCGGAAATGTAGGTCTTCTGATTATAAAGGGATTTCAAAATCTGAAAGAATTGGAATTTTATAGGTCTGCAATGGCACGCAATGATTTCCAACTCCCCTCCGGAGTGAGACNGATAATGATATCACAATCCAATTTTGAACTTCTTCTTNGTNAAGGNCGTTCATTTGAANAATNCTTCCGATTNGAAGACGAGGAACCCGACCCGCCAATCGAATCCCTCCAATCCGAACAACCGGATGAACCGGATGAACCGGAACAGTCAGAGGAATCGGAAGAATAATTTTTAATTTTTAACTCTACCTGATGTTGACAAAACCAAAAATATTATGGGCTGACGATGAGATTGACCTCCTGAAGCCCCATATTCTATTCCTGCAGGCAAAAGGTTATGATGTTCACACTGTGTCCAATGGTCGTGATGCACTTGATGCACTCCAGGCAGAGCCATATTCATTAGTCCTCCTCGATGAGAATATGCCCGGTCTGTCGGGATTGGAAACTCTTGCGCGAATAAATCAGCAACACCCCGACATCCCGGTAATCATGATCACCAAGAGTGAAGAGGAAAATATAATGAATCAGGCTGTGGGTAATCAAATCGCCGACTNTCTCATCAAGCCCGTAAANCCCAACCAGANTCNGCTNTCNCTNNNNAAGNATCNNCACAGCACGGAANTNGTNGNACGCCAGNNANCTTCCGATTATCAACAGGANNTCGGGCACANCTCCGCCATNANTAATTCCGCCTCCTCTATNGATGATTGGAAAGAGGTTTATCGCCAACTCGTATANTGGGAATTGAAACTCGCAGATTCCGACTCGCANATGGNCGAAATGCTCCTGCTCCAAAAACGCGACGCCAACTCCAATTTCTGCAAATTCGTAAAACGCAATTATGAAGATTGGATCGACAGCAACCCTGCCGACCGCCCTCTGATGAGTCCCGAGGTTTTTCGCAAAACCGTCTTCCCGCTCCTTGACAACAATGAGAAGGTCTGTTTCATTCTTATCGACAATTTTCGCCTTGACCAATGGAGAATAGTGCAACCCCTCATAGCCGAATATTTTAATGTGGAGGAGAATCTTTACACCACTATTCTTCCCACCTCCACACAATATGCCCGGAATGCTATTTTTGCAGGTTTAATGCCCCTGCAGATTGCTGAGATGTTTCCGCAATATTGGGTAGATGAGGATGAGGATGAGGGATTGAATATTCACGAAAAAGAATTGATTCAAACCCAAATTGAAAGATTCCGCAGAAAAGATAAATTCACCTACACTAAAATCAACGATTCCCAAGGGGGTGAAAAATTCATCCGCTCCCTGAGCCATAATAAGGATGTGTCACTCCATGTGCTGGTATTGAACTTCATCGACATGCTCTCCCATGCCCGCACCGAATCCAAGATGATCCGGGAATTGGCAAATTCCGATGCCGCTTACAGGTCGCTGACAGAATCATGGTTTAAACACTCCTCGGCAATTGAAATCTTCCGCAAACTCGCAGAATCGGGTTATAAAGTCATCGTCACCACCGACCACGGCACCATCCGCGTCGACAACCCCATCAAAGTTGTGGGCGACCGCAACACCAACACCAACCTCCGGTATAAAGTAGGAAAAAATCTGAATTATAATTCGCGCCAGGTATATGAGATTAAAGACCCCAAACACTTCGGACTTCCGGCACCCAATCTCTCAAGCACCTTTATCTTTGCGCTCAACGAAGATTTCTTCTCCTATCCGAATAATTACAATTATTATGTGCAATACTACACCGGCACTTTCCAACACGGCGGCATATCGCTTCAGGAAATGCTCGTCCCTATCGTAAGTCTTACTCCTAAAAAATGAGATTACCCTCCTCCATATTAGTATTTATATCATTATTGGCAGCCATAGTATGTGTGGCTTCCTCACCTGTTGATGAAGATGTGCGCAACGTCATAAGAGAGTTTGCAAGGAAAGCTGAAGCCGGCGACCCCGAAGCTCTTTATCAGATGGCGATGCTGCATGAACGCGGCTACGACAGCATTCCGCGCGACAGCGTTCGCGCCCGCAATCTCCTCGAAAGAAGTGCGGAGCTCGGCTCACTGAAAGCCGGGAACCTCTTAGGATATGAGTTGATAAAGCAGGGGGATATAAGTGGCTTGAATTGGATAGAAAAAGCTGCCATGGCAGGAGATGCAAAGGCTCAAAGCAACATAGGCTTTCTTTTGCTCAACTCCGATATCGTGGAGCGCGACCCGGCAAAGGCTGCCTACTGGCTCGAACGCGCAGCCGCAGGAGGAGTGGCGGCAGCATCGTCAATGCTTGGAGACCTTTATAGAGATGGCGACGGAGTGGCACAAGACTCCCTTCAGGCAGAATCACACTATTATGCGGCATTGGATGCCGGACTGGTAGATGCAGCCTACAAACTTGTGGATATGATGGGGTCTGAATGGCAGGAGTTGCCCGATTCAGCGCAATATCAGAAAGCCTTGTATCTCTACAATCATCGGGCTCCCGACGCCGCGCTGCCCATATTCATCCGCCTGTCAGACATAGCTACCGACAAGGAGGTGAAAGGGAAAAGCCTTGCAATCATCGGAGATGCCCACACTCGCGGAGCCGGGGTGAGCTACAGTCATGAAAAGTCGCTGGAATATTATTATAAGGCAGCGGAGGAGGGAGACCCTTCGGCAGCGTTTGTGATTGGGGAATTATTGGAGATATTTCCCGATTCTCTGCAGAGTTTCACTCCAAATAAAGAGGAGGAGTCGCCACAATACTGGTATGATAGAGCTGCAGCCGGCGGAGTGCATTCCGCCGAAGAAGCTACGAGGAGAATCAGGAATTAGGCTCGCCGCTTCGCTAAGCGAGCACACTGCCAAACACGCCCTAAAAGAAATCGGAATTAAAATTTTTTGGTGAAAAATTTGGTGATGGGGAAAAATATTATTAATTTTGCAGAAGAATCGGGGCGTATGCGCCGCGATTACAAATAATAAAACATNAGAAANGANTNAGGAGAGGTGGGTGAGTGGCTGAAACCACCAGTTTGCTAAACTGACGTAGGAGCAATCCTACCACGGGTTCGAATCCCGTCCTCTCCGCTTTCTTTAAAGACTGCTGAACCTAAAAGGTACGGCAGTTTTTCATTTATAAGATATAGTAATCTCTGTCTGCGACTTACTTACCTGATTTGCCGAAGTCATTAATAAATTCTACGATGCGCGCCAGTTCAGATTCGGTTATGGCGGGACCTATCGGCAATGACAATTCCTCTGCTGCCAAACATTCCGTAATCGGGAAATCGCGAATATTCCATGGGGCGGAAGCATAGCACTCCTGCTTGTGGGGCGGAATAGGATAATGAATCAGTGTCCCTATTCCATTATCCTTAAGATATTCCTGCAATCTGTCTCTGTTACCTTCCCCTTTCACCAAGACCGGAAAAAGATGATACACATTTTCTTCATCTTCAAAGCGCTTGGGAAGCGATATAAACGGATGATTTATATTGTCATAATAATATCGCGCAGCGGCTTGACGCTTTGAATTATCCTCATTTAAATATTTCAGTTTCACATCAAGCACGGCAGCCTGCAACTCATCAAGCCGGCTGTTGCGACCCGCATACTTAAACACATATTTCTTCTGACTTCCATAGTTGGCAAGTGTCCGAACAGTCTCCGCCAACATTTCATCATTCGTCACTACCGCTCCGCCATCTCCCAATGCGCCGAGGTTCTTCCCCGGATAAAAGGAGAATGCCGCGGCATCACCAAGACTGCCGGTCATCCTTCCGTCGAAATGTCTGCAACCGTGGCTCTGTGCGCAATCCTCAATGAGTTTCAGATTATGCTTCCTGCATATCTCCCCGAGTCTGCCAGTATAGGCATTTCTGCCGTATAGGTGAACTATAGCAATCGCGCGTGTGCGCGGAGATAGTCTCTTCTCTATCAGAGTATCATCTATCTGAAGCGTTGACGGACTCGGCTCAACCAATACCGGCACAAGTCCGTTCTCCGTAATGGCAAGGATTGTGGCGATATAGGTATTGGCGGGCACAATCACCTCATCCCCCGCTTTCATAACCCCCAATTCAATATAAGCGCGAAAAATCAATATGAGGGCATCCAATCCGTTGGCGCAACCTACTGCATAGTTCACCCCGAGAAAATCCGAAAAGTCTCTTTCAAATTTCTCATTCTCTTTCCCCTGAAGATACCATCCGGAGCTAATGACATCCATAGCCCTTTGGCGTATCTCATCACCATGGAGGTCTGTAGCATCCTTAAGAGATAGAAAAGGTATATAATTCATTGCTCTCTG
>WFLX010292800.1_pt1 | contig 39894 bp, 25 predicted proteins | sample 4967041 | NCBI WGS metagenome assembly WFLX01 (sample SAMN12857096, study PRJNA449069) | gut metagenome | isolation source: stool from male and female vole | host: Microtus ochrogaster | place: USA:Florida | collected 2017
CTGATAGTGAGCAGCTGCTTTGTCGGTTGCATCAACATAGGTGCCATCGACATTCGCGAAGTTTTTAACTTCAAGCACGGTTTCTGCCGACATAGTTGCTGAGAGGCCGAGCAGACACGCCATTGAGAGTAGAAGTTTTTTCATAAAAAATTGGGATTATGATTGATAAAAAGTTGGTTTTGCGATTTTTGAGAGATATTTATATCGCGAATATAGCGCGTTTAGTCCAATAAATCATTAAAAAATGATTAAATGCGCGAGAAAAACGCGAAACTTAGCCATTGAGCAGAAATTGGGCCTCGTCGAGTAGTCGCGCGGCGAGTGAGCGCACGAACCCGGCGGGTGAGTCCGACAGTCGCTTTGCCATTTCGGATGCCTTCGCCGGATGCCGCGAAACGATGTTGAACATGAGCCGCAGAGCAACATAGCGCATCATCGGGTTGCGCTCCGACGAAAGCCGCTCGGCAATCGCCTCGGCGGAGTCGTGATGACGTAAAAACCTGTGGCAGAATATGTCGGCCTCCTCAATGTCGATTATATCATGGCATAGCTCAAGGACTTGATCCTCAGAGTAGTCGGCTGGAGTCATCAGCATCGGAGCGAGCAGCCGGCTCTCGCGGGTCGACGAGTTGGCCCAAAGTTGGGCGGCGAGCTGCGGATCGGGTCCTATCTCGCGGGCTATATCAATAATCTGCGGCAAGTTAAGGCCAAATATTATGCGAAACTTCGACCCTCCGCGGCGGAGCGTGTCGGCAATGACGCCGTTGCGCATAGCGAAAAACCGGCGTTTCACCGACTGCATTTGATTATATTCTGTTGTCATACGCTTTCAACAATTATTGCGGGTGCAAAATTGCGCAATTTTTCGCGAAATATTTCACTTTTTTAGTAAGAATTAAAAGTTTTTTGTAATTTTGTAGTGCTTTATAGTTGAGATGCTACTCTATGTTAATTGAACGTCAATAATTATCGAGGTAGCCTTTTCTAACTAATAATATATGTAAAATTAACACACTGTAGCATTTCCCTAAACTTTCTGAGCACGTATCGGAAAGGGATAGGCAACAAGAAACGATGAAAACCAGAAAATCAAGGCTCTCTGCCATAGTTGAGATTCTCGCTGACAACAGTATCAGCTCTCAGGACGAGCTTTCAAAGCACCTTGCCAAGAGAGGGTATGATGTCACCCAGTCGACGTTATCGCGCGACTTGAAGAAATTGCGCACCATGAAAGTGGCTAACGAGACAGGCGGTTACCGCTATGTCGTCACTTCGCTTGAGATTCTGCAAAAATCAAGGGCGAATGGCAACGACGACGGCCAGGCATTGCAATCGCCCTTTCACAGCGCCGCGCTTCTGCTCCGTCTGTCGGGCAACATCGCGGTGATCAAAACCCGCGGAGGATATGCCGGAGGCATTGCCTACGATATTGACTCCATGCATTCCGACCTCATTCTCGGCACTATCGCCGGAGCCGACACCGTCATTGTGGCGCTCGACGAGTCGGCTAACCGCGAGGATGTTCTCGAAACGTTTGCCACAATCCTTCCCCCCGAAGTGGTTGAAGATGCCCGCGAACACCTCCGTAAATAGCGCTCGCAAGCCCATCCCCTCTTCCCTGCCCGGCCGCGCATAAAGCTTTTAAATGACTTAATAATGTGACTTTACAATAATTAAATCTCGATACATACCATGATAAAAGCCGCGATTCTCGGAGGAGCCGCCTATACAGCCGGGGAGCTTCTTCGCCTTCTGATAAATCACCCCGATGTTGAGATGTTGTGGGTTAACTCGCCCGAACACGCCGGAGAACTCATCGCCGATATCCACCAAGGTCTGCTCGGCGAAACCTATCTGCGTTTCACCACCGAAACCCCCTGGGACGATGTCGACGTGCTCTTTTCTTGCCTTCCTCATGGCGAAATCAAGCCGTTTTTAGCCGCTAACGATATACCCGAAAAGGTCAAAATCATAGATCTTTCACGCGATTTCCGCCTCAAAAACGACGATTCTGAGCACGATTTCGTCTACGGATTGCCCGAACTCAACCGTAAGCCGATGGTGCGCGGCGCGATTCATGTGGCCAATCCCGGCTCGTTTGCCACCGCCGTCGAGCTCGCTCTGCTCCCTCTGGCCGAGAACGGTCTGCTCAAATCCGACATTCACGTTACCGCGATTGGCGGCAGCACATTCGAGGATGTCAATACCCTCACCCAGACCAACTACTCGCAGCGCAACGGCAACATTACCCTATATAAGCCGTTTCAGCATCAGCAGATGGGAGAAATACGCCAGCTCATTTCGTCACTGCAACCCGACTTCGACCGGGAGATTCTTATGGTGACCTTGCGCGGATGCTTTACCCGCGGCGTCGTTGCGGTGGCGTATATGACCGTCGACCCCGACACCGATGTCGAAGCTATCCGCGCGCTTTACGACGAAGCTTACATCGACCATAATTTCACTTTCAGGTCAGAGCGTTACCCCGACCTTAAGGATGTGGTCAACACCAATAAATGCATCATCCATGTCGATAAGATCGGCAACCGCTTGCTCATCACCGCCGTGCTCGACAACCTGCTCAAAGGTGGAGCCGGAACAGCCGTTCACAACATGAACCTCCTCTTCGGCCTCAGCGAGCGCACCGGCCTCACCCTGAAGCCTTCAGCCTTTTAGCGAAATCTTTGATTTAATAATACAATGCGGGGACGAGCCGATCGGAGCGTCCCCGCATTGTATTATGGTTGCCTTATCGTGAAGTTTATTCCGCGAAGAGGATCGCGCGGTCGCGGGCAGCGGCGGGCAGCGCGATTTCCTCCGGGATAAATCGCCATTGGTTGAGCGGCTGCGGATTGAGGCCTTCGGGATGCGACGCGATATACTCCATCAGGTAGTAGCGCAAATCTTTGTCGGTCGACGTGATGATGCGGCTTGGCAAGTCGGCCAACGCTATGCCGGCGCCCTCGGTCAGCAGATTGCCGCCGCCGTTACCGCGGTAGGAGTTGATGGCTACCTTGTAGGTTTTAGCCGGGTCAAAGGGAGTGCCGTCGGCCATCGACACGATGTCGATTTTTTTGCCGCGGGGCTTAGTCACGTCCACGGTGTAGATAATCCCGGCCGCGGAGTCGAAGTTGTACGACGGATATTGAAATCCTGTGTGGGTCATGTCTGACGAGCCTGCCCCCTGCTCCTTAAGGCGGAGAAGATGATCTTCAGGCGAGGTCATGGTGTTGGTCCAGATGTCGTACGACATTTCGAGATAGTCCTTCACCTCCTGCCCCGTCAACGCCATTGTGTAAAGCATATTCTCATACTTGTAGAGATTAAACATATCGCTGACCGATATATCCCCGGCCGGAATGTTGGCGTCGAACGATAGCGGCGCCGTGAAAGATATGTCGGCGTCGGTGAGGTCGAGCTGCATCGCGTTGATGAAATCGATAAATGCCGATGGCCCGAAGTAGGCGTCGCGGGTAGTCAGTGGCGAGCAAATGTGGCCGATATTGCGGTCAACGTAGCGAGCCACGGAGTCGCGTTGCGTATTGAATTTATCCAAAAACGCGGCTGACGGCTCGTAGGGGGTCATATCTGTCAGTCGACCGTCAATTTCTTTAAGCGTCACCTTCCCGCGGGCGTCGCGGGTAAAGGTCACGTCGATGTCTACCACCCGCTTGGCCTGATTAGCCGGATTTGCCACCACCNCTTNCTTGCCATAGTCNTTGGTNATGACNTCGTAGTACGGCGAATGGTCGTGCCCCATAAGCACTATATCGANNCCCGGAACGTGTTTTGCCACCATGAGCGAGCCGTTTTCAGCGATTCCGGCCACGGTCTTGGTGGAGTCGCGGCCCGAGTGAAAGAGGCCGATCATTAAATCGGGCTTCTCCACTTCTTTGATGAATGGCACCCATTTGGCTGCCGTTGCCTGCATATCCTCGAATTTCAATCCTTCCCATAGATTTTCGGGAAGCCAGCCCGGTANGCCGGGGGTGANGAGCCCGAGCACCGCCANTTTTATCCCGTTCTTGTTGATGACGGTGTAAGGTTTGAGATAGGGTAGCCCCNTCATGGCGTTGACAATATTCGCGCCAAGGGTCNGAAACGGGTTTTGCGCNACCCAGCGGTCGTANACCGCGTGGCCCGTCNCCACATCGTGGTTCCCGATCGCTCCCGCGTCGTATCCCATGAAGCGGGTCATGGCCGACGCCACGTGAGGCGACACCGTGTCGATGAAGTTATAATAGTAGGCGGTGGGTTGTCCTTGAAGTATATCGCCGTTGTCGAGAAGAATGACGTTGCGCTTTCCCATTTCCTCGCGAGCGTTCTCCGTAAAAGTGTGTACTCTCGCGAGCGACCCTTCGGCGGGCGTCCGGGTAATGAAATCCTCAGGGAAGAAATTACCATGCACATCTGAGGTTTCGATTATTTTCATCTTCACGACTTCGTCGGCCGAGAGTTGCGCGCAAGTCAGCATACAGGCTGATAGGATGAGGGCTATCGATTTCATGATCAAAGAAGATAATGGCGTAAAAAGTAAGCCGCGAGGCAGTAGAGGCATATCGCCGCCGGGATGACGACGAAAAGATAGTTGCGTTTCGGTCTCATACCGAACAGTGCAACGGCTCCCGTCGCTCCGATCGGGGCGACGATGGCCAGGAATATGAGTAAGCCCTCAGAGATGGGACTCATGCCGAAGAGCTCGCGGCGTTTATCGGCGGCAAACACTATAAACGCTACCCAGGCAAGCAGAAAAGTGATTATGAGAAAATACATTCAGTGGTTGCTTATAATGTTAAACTGTGTCTATAGGATTTCAAATCCGTAATGAAGAAGCAGGTAGAACGATCCTGAGGCCACGACGGCTCCCGCGACAGCGAATAAAATTTCCTTCCATCGGGGTGCGTTGCCGCTCTGGCCGAATATGATTTCATACTGCGTCTCGTCAGGTTCGAGCTGCATATCAAAGGGGGGATAGTCCGTTTGGCTCGGCATTTCCACCCTGATAGGCGTAAGCTGCGGGAAATCCTCGTTGCTGAGATACGCGACCCCCTGCTCGTCGAGGGTGCAGCTGACGGCAGTGCGTCCGGTGGCCGAAAACACGACTTCACGGTCAGTGACCGGCTTGCCAGTCGACGAGTCGACAAACCTAACGGAGATGTCGCGACGAGGGGGAAACACCATCTCTATCGGCGTTTCCTCTTCAGGCGCGGGCTCGGGTTCCGGCTCGGGCTCCGGCTGAACGAAGGGGGGAGGTGTTACCGCGGGCTCCGGAGTGATGTCGAATGTATAGATACTGCGGTCGGCTGTGACGGCGAGAGTGAAGTTTCTGCCTGCTGAAGGCACGTTGATCTGCAGCTGGGTGCCTACCGGAAGTTGGCCTAAATGGAAAGCCCCCTCCGCGTCGGTCGTGTGGCTTACCGATCGGCCTGCAGCGCGCATGATTTCAAACCGCAATCCCGCGACAGCGTTGCCGCTCTCTATGAATTTCACGTTGACCTCCCTCATATCCTCGCCTGAGAGATGCGAAAGCAAGGTCTCGGGAGCTTGGTAGGGATATGTGTAGCCCCATCCCGTGAGCATCACCCGATAGCTGTTGTCGGGAGCGATGGCGTAATAGACATGCGCCTCCGACGGCACGGAATAAATCGCTTCGATCAATTTCTTGTTGCGACCGAGTTTTGCCTCTCCCGCGGCTTTGTGGCGCATAAACGCGTCAATTACCGCTTGGCGGTCGAGGCTGTCGGCGAGCGTCAGCGGTTGCCATTGCGCGTCGGTAGGGAGCGACCATTGGATTATGTCGCCGAAGCCGGCGCTGCGTTTCGCGAAGATTACCTCCTCGGCAGGGAGAATCTTGACAATAGCGTCATACACTTTGTCGAAATTCTCCCTGAAGAGGGGCCGAAGCTCGTTGTTATGGGCCTGTACTTTCATTCTGCTTTATAAATGTCGTTGGGTGTGGAGAGTGGAGCGGTTGAGATTAGTGGAGGAGTTCGGTTTGCGGACCAGATCCATGTTGACCGGTGGGGTCAGCAGGGGAGGTCGGGGTCGGTTTTGGTTTGGGTGCGCTCTCAGGGATTGAGGGCTCTGATAATGTTGAGCGCGAGCCGAGCTGACTTTCCGGCTTGGAATTGTGCGCGTTGTTGATTCCCTCAACTAAGGTTGAGCTCGCGGCTGAGCCTGTCGACTGAGGATTGGCCGAAGTCGGAGCGTCGTTATTGCTGGTATTGGAGCGCGACTCTGCTCTTGGGCGGCTTTCCTTAGGAGCGGGAGCGGGGCGGTCTTTTTCGCGCTCGACTACGCCGGGCGTCGCTGCGGCGCCTGAGCCCATCGGGTCATTGTAAAGCTGCTCGGTCGCTGGTCTTGCCTCTTCCTTGCTGCTGAACAGGAAGTAGCCTGCTACCCCGGCGATTATTAAGAATGTGGCGAAGGAGCATACGAGCATGAGCACGTTGTTTTTCTTCTTGGCGGCCTGAGCTTTTGAGCCTTTGCGAGGTTTAGCCGAGGGTGAGCCGCCTAAAGGCATCGACATGGTGGCGGGTGCATCGTTGTCCTCCTCTGCGATGACGGCGGTAATGGCTTTCTTCTCGGGGACGAGGGTGATATTGATTACCTGAGCGATATCGTCGGCCATGGCGCCCTTGATTTGTCCGTCGCGCACTTGCTCGATGGTGAATGTCAGCGAGGCGGCCTCGGTGCTATCGGTTTCGGGGATAGTTATGGCCACAGGCTTTTTAGGGTCCGACACGATCTGAGAGCTTTGCTGGCCGTTGACCACAACCTTATAGTTGCGCCATATACGGGTCGGTACGTTGATTGTCGAGGCCATCGATGCCGGATTGGCCATGGGAGCGAGCACGATTTGGCCGAATTTGGCGAATTCAGGTCGCATCGGGTCGTCGAGCAGGGCCGCGATTTGGGCCGGGGTCATGAATATATAGGCCACAGAGTTGAGGTCGTCAGAGGTGACGATCGTGCGGTAGGGATATTTTTCGATAGGGTGGCGGCTGATGATTTCCTCGAAAGGCTCGGGGTTTTCAGGCGCGTCGAGGAAGTGATAGTTTGTGCCGTCGTAGGCCATGTATTGCTGTTTGTAGCAGCTCGAAAGTTCAATAAGGAGGTTGAAAAGCGAGTCAACACGCTCTCCCGACGGTATGGCCACGGAGATCAGCAGAGTGCCCGGGCGGTTTGAATCGCAGGGTGTGACATTCTTAGTGACGAATGTGTAGACACTCTTATTAGGGAGATGACGCACTACGATAAAGTCGGTGATAGAGCCAGTCTGAGGATACTGCGAATCGAGAACCGGGAAGCGGTCGTCGCCGATAGCGAGAAGGTCTGGACCGATGCCTTCGTTGCCGTGTTTGTTGCCTTTGATTTTAAGTGACAGCATGGTAATATTGTGTTAGGTTGAATTATTATTTGATAGTTGAAATTCGTGGGATTAGAGCCTATAGATTATTGAGATAATCCTTATAGGCTACGGGCTGGGCCAGCGAGGAGAGTATGTTGGTTATTATGTTGGAGTCGGTCGGGTCGTAGGCAAACATGTCGCCGATGTAGAAGCGGCCGAGGGAGAATGTCGTGAGAGTCGGTTGGAAGTTGGAGCTGCGGTTTATGCCGTATTTCGCGCATATCTGGCAAAGGTTGTCGATAGTCGGGCCATAGAGCGAATTGACGCGCTCCACGGCTATCCGCTGCCGCTCGGAGCGCGGCCCGAGCGTGTCGGCTTTGGTCATTATGAAGTGAATGGCTATCGTGCGCTTGAGCACGTCGGGGTTCTTCGCGAGCATATTCACTATCTTGTTTATGACGATTTCCTGCTGCACGATCTTCTTCTGGGTTGAGCCGTCGGCATTTTCAGTCGCGATAGTGATGAGGCCGTTGGCGGTAGGATCGATGACTATGAATATGATTTTAGGATTCGGCGAGCTTAGTATCTTTGTGGCTCCACCTCCCATGTTCTCGAAGTTTACCTCGTTGGAAGGATTATAGGCGATTTTCATCGCGAATTCCTCTCCCGACATCTCTATGAGGTTGAGAGGATAGACCGAGTTGCCCTTCCGCGGGCGTATGACGCTCTGTATCTGCGCCACGAAGTTGCCGTAGGTGCGTCCCGGAGCTTTCCCGTGGTTGCGGTAGATGTAGAGCGAGTCGGCGTATGAGCCTCCGTTTCCGGCAGCGGAGTCGTAATATACATCAGCCGCGCCGAGCAATCCCATCAATACGCAGGTTTTGCCCGACGACGGTATCCCGAAGAAAAACACGTCGGTTGCGCCTCGGCGGGGCAGCGCGGGGGGAGTGGCCGATTGCTCGATGTCGGGGAGCACAGGCGGGTTGGCGAGGAATTTGAGCGTCTGCTCGGTGCATACGTTGTTGGCGATTAGCTCCTCTATCGTGAAGATGTTCTCTTTGAGCAGCAGATTGAAGAAAGCGATGTCGTAAGTCGCGGGCGACGAAATCATTTTGTCTATTTCGCGCTTCTTTGCCTGGTCGAGTAGAGAATACGCTTCGCTCAGATATGGGGTCGACGGGTTCTCGCGGATGTAGTCTGAGAGGGTGACGGGGTCGGGGTCGGTCGATACGCCTTCCCATAGGTCGGCCGACTGTAGGAGGGCGTCGGCCTCCGAGCGGTGCAGCCCGTCGGGATATTCGCTGACGTAGAGGCTTACTTGAGCTTTGTTGGTGCGGTCGATGAGCTGCCATACTCGATGCTCTATCTCGTCGCTATGAATCGATGCGGGAAATTTGTGCTTATGGCGCAGCAACGAGCCGATGGAGTCGAAGTCGATGCTGTTCCAGTCGCCCGCCTCGGCCTTTTCGGTNAACGCGGCGAGCTGGAGATGAGCNTGATTGACCATATTNGCGTTGNNGGGANTGGAGGCGAANCGGTTGACGAAATCGGCGAGAGCCGCGGTCAGCGTGTCGCTCCCCGCGGTTGAGCGCATAGTGGCGATTTCATTCCATCGGGCGATAGCTTCGGGCGAGGGTATCGATCCGAGCTGTTGCTCTATGGCTTGAAATTTAGGGTGATTGCGGTATTGGGCCAGGTCGTCGGGAAAACGCACCAGGCCCTTGCTTATGAAGTCGAGTATGCGCTCGACGCTCTGCTTCATTATGTGGTCAGTCTGTTGCTGAGTGAGTGACATAATAGCTTGATTTCTTACTTTACAGGCATGAGATAGAACGTCTCTGAACTGTTTTTATTGCGCGCCGACAATATTCCGTCTTTGCCGCGCTCGCAGATGATTTCGTTCGGAACGAAAAATCCGGGCCCGGTCTTCGACGATGCCTTGTCGGGCTGGTTTATGTAGAGCTTATTGTCTTTGATTTTTGCCTTGAAGGGGGCGGTGTAGGTGTGGCCGGTGTCCTCTTTGTACGAAATGATTCCGGCCTCGGGGCTGTTGAATTTTATGAATATATGGGTCTTTGAGCCGGTGGGCAACCCTGTCTCGGCGTCCGTTACATCGCGCATTTCGGTGGTTTCCCATGTGCCGATAAGCTGCTTCGGGTCTTTCATTATCTCGTCGTAGTTGGCGAAATCCCCTTTTACCATTCTGAGGGCGTCGCGTATCTGGAGCAGGCCGCCGATCTGGTCTGAGTCCTTGAGCTTCTTTGAGGTTTTCTTGAGTATGTCGATCACCTCTTTGTTCGTCAGCTTCGGATTCAGCGACTTCATCAGGGCCACCGCTCCTGTCACCATCGGCGCGGCCATCGAGGTGCCGGGCAGATACGCGTATTTATTGCCGGGTACCGCGCTGTAGATGTCGGCTCCGGGAGCGCAGATGTCGGCGAAGAAGAGCTGCGAGTCGCTGTTGTAGCCGTAGTTGCTGAAATCGGCTTTACGGGGATTCTGGTCTACCGCGCTGACGCGTATTGTCGAGGGGTTGCGCTTGGTCTCGTCGAGGCCGGTTATCACGTTGCAGTTTCCGGCGGCCCATACGATGGTTACGTTGCGCTCGTCGGCCATTTTGAAGGCGTAATCCCATACATCCTCCTGCTGCTTGTGCATCGCCTTGATGTATTTGATCTGCTCCTCTACGGGTATGTTCTCCGCGTTGGGGGGGAAGAATGAGGCGATTGAGATATTGATCACGTCGGCGCCGTTGTTGATAGCGTAAAGTATCCCCTGGAGAAGTTTCATCGAGGTCATTTGTGATCCGAGCGACACCGGCATCAGCGACACTTTTGGCGCAATTCCGGCCGCTCCTGCGCTGTTGTCGAGTGCGCCGACGGCGAGAGCGGCCACGTGGGTGCCGTGGAATAGAGGGGCCGAGGCGGGGTCGTCGATCGAGTATCGTCCTGTGGGCGGAAGCACGTTCTCGTTTCGGCGCTCCACGCTGTAGGGCTTCACTATGCGCCCTTTAAGCTCAGGGTGATTCGTGTCGATGTAGCTGTCGATTACCGCTACCACCACGTCGGGGTTGCCTTCGGTAATATCCCAGGCTTCGTCGGCTTGAATGGGGGCGAAGTGCCACGACTGCTTCTTGTTTTTGAAGGCGGGGTCGTTGTGGGGCTTCGCTGCTCCCGCGAAGATTTCCTCCTCGAAGATATAGATCTCCACGTCGTTGATTTTCTCCGGTATCTCGGCCTTTATTTGTGCCCTCTCTGCCGGGGGCACGATAATCTGAATGGTGTTTGACATCGGGTCGGCAAACTCCACCTTGACCTTATCTTCAGGGTAGGCGCTCTTCAGCTCCTCAAGAAAATGCTCAAACTGGCCGTCTGATTTCTCGTTGACTATTATGTTGAGCTTATCCTCCACTATCTGGCGATAGGGGTTATCCGGGTCGGTGATTATACGGTCGGGCTCTACGTCGCGGATGTATATCGTGTCGGTTGTCTCGTCGGGAGTCCATGGCTCGGGGCTCTCGTAGTAGGCGTCATCGTCGATAACGTCGTTGTGACGGTCGTTGTCGCCGAGATTCATCAGCCACCATAGCAGGCAGATAAACAGGAGCAGAATGACGAGAAACGCGAGCGCGCGCCATGCTGTTCCCCATGCTCCCCATGGGAGCCAGAACGGCGTTGCGTTGCCTGTTGAGCTGTTTATATTGATGCGTTTCATCTATTGGTATGTGTCGTGAATTAGTTTATCTTAAGTTTCAAAAAATGATGGGATTACTTATCTTACGATATTATTTATCAGCTGGCCCATACGATTGTTGGCGGCAATGTCGTAGTCGATGATTTGCCCTTTGAGCAGAAACGACACTATCATAGCCTCGATCCAGCGGTAGTAATGATGCTCAAACGCGGGCGTGACTGCGTCGGGGCTTTCGAGCAGAGTGTCGAAAAGACTCGAAAGTTCCTCGTTGGTATAAGTCTCCGGCACGGCCTGCGACAGATGGGTCAGCGGGTCGAAGCGGGCCGGATTCTCGTCGACGATGCGCTCTGCCGACCGCATTTCGGTCTTGCTTCGGTATTCGAGGCCCAGGTCATTGACAAATCTATTGATTTCCGATGCCATCAGGTCGGCGATGAGCGAGGGGTTGATCGAGCCGACGCTGATTATGTTGACCGAGTCGGCTATCATCTCCTCAAGCCGCTCGGGGAGTTGGAGCTTGCGGGCCGTGAGGGCGATGTTGTCGACCAGTGCCGACATCTCTATGGGGTCAAACGCGCCGTTGTCGGTCAAAACGTTGATCGCCTCCGGGGAGTTGTTTGACTGCACCCATGAGTCAAACACGCGCTCGGCTATAATCGACGAGTTGGTGCGCGGCTTGAAGTCGCCTGAGAATAGTTTCGCCGGGTCTACTCCCTTCGACGCGAGATACTCCTCTGCTTCTGCGCGGTCGGCGAAGTTGTAGGCATAGATGAGGCAGTCCCATTTCTGGGCGTTGTCGTTGTCGGCCGAGCAGCGGTCGAGACGCGCGCCGAGATCTTTGCGTATCAGCTCGTAGTTGCTGAAATCGTTGACCGACGAATTGAGCTGCGGGCTCTGTATCACGTCGTATATAATATTGTATAGCTCCTTCTCATTGGTTTGAAGGCGGCTTATCATGCGGCCGAAGAAATAGTTGTCGCGGTTGGAGGCGAAAACCAGCTCGCGGCGTATGGCGCACGCGCGGCGAATATCCTCCTGAAACTGCCGCCCGGCGTCCTCGTCGCGGTAGTAGACGTTGAATATGTCGAACAATGCCTTGCCTACCGCCGAGATGGCTTTTGAGTTGATTTCGGCGCGGGTGGCCTCGGTGTGGGCGGCTGCTATGGCGAGTTGCCTGAATAGGTAGAGCGCGCCGTCGTTGCCGAGCGACGCGGCCACGTCGAACGACAGAGCCGGGTCTTCAAAAAATCTCTGCGCGTGCGGGCTCTCGATGAAAGATGTGCGCAGGCGGGTATAGTACTCATCGGGCATGGCCGAACGCTGTTCGCGGCCTGTTTCGCGAAATCCCAGGTAAAGATTGTTGCCTTTGCCCGTGTCGCCCGAGTATTTATAGTCGCGCAGAAGATAAGTGTTCTTGAATGTGTCGTCGGGGTTGTCCCAGTTACGGAACCAGTCAGCATCGTTGCCGTGAATGACCTCTTTGTATAGCACTATATTGAAGCGGTCGGCCCATCGCTGGTCGATAGCCGCGCGGGTGTTGGCCACGTCGTCGGGATTGGCGTCGGCCATGGTCATGTCGATGTTGAACTTGGTCGCGATTAAGAAGAACGGCGCTACTCCCCCGGCGAGCTCGATTGTTTTGGAGCGTTGTGCCGGAGTCTCGCCGACGTATTGTTTCACCCAGTTCTCGATCGTGATGTAGAGGGTGTCGTCGTTACGCTGCGCGTTGTCGTGGCAGAAGAGGAGTATGTTGATCAGCCCCGCATCGGAGTAGCGATTGAAGAGATACGCGACTTTGGCGCGGAGATAGACCGTAGCGTCGTTGCTCATATTGCTCTTGGCGTCGGTCAGGGCGAGATTCTCCTCTTTAAGTTGGATGCGGGCGCGGGCACCCGGAAAATCGAGCAGGTCGGTCGTGGAGAGGATGTTTTTTCTGAACGGCTCCGTAGGCAGTTGAGCTGTTACCGCGGGGTCTGTTATCATTGTCATGTCGAAACTGAGCTCTGAGGAGAGAAACCGCTCTTCGACCTTGAATACGGCTTCGGAGCAGAGTGCGCTCAGCTCGCTTTTGTCGAAGCGCGGCAGCAGCGTGAATCCTCCGGCTCCGTTTTTTATCGCTACCGGGGTGTAGTAGCTGTCGTCGGTCTTGTTGGCCATGCCCAACTCGCTGATACGCTGCACGCTCATTAGCGTGTTGGAGGTGTTGAGCACGGCTGTCACTGGCAGATATACCTCCTCGGCATAGCCGAGCGAGGCGAGTGCCGAGGCGAGGCGCGTGAACAGAGCCGTAAGAGTGGCGTTGCGATGCCATAATGTCGCGAACACGTCGGCCCAGTCGGCGGCAGGCACTTTGCGCGCGACGAGGGCGATGCGGTCGAGCAGCGACGAGCGCAGTATCGATTGGATATTTCCGGCGGTGAATTTCGAGAGGTAATATTTCAGCTCGATCACGTCGTCTTCGGTTACCACGGCCTCCGGGAGCTCCGCGAGAGGCTTGTAGCGGTTGTAGATTTCCGACGAGATCGTCTCAAGCTCGGCGTCGGAGTAGCTTTGGTAGTCGGTAATGTCGCGGTGGTAGCCGTCGCAGAGTATTGTCGCTACCTGCGATAGGCCCAGTAACTTTATCAGCACCGGATAGTCGGCGCTGTAGCGGCCCGGGTCGCGCGAAAACGTAGTGAAGCGCGTCACTATGCCGGTGGCCTCCACGTTGTTGGTGATCGGGTTGATTTCCTTTACGAAATCATATTCTCGGTCGGGGGCCTTTATGGTGAATGGCTGGCCGTTGTCGCTCAGCAGATTGGTGATAACGTATGATTTCCCTTTCTGGCTTTCGCCGTAAGCGGCAATAGCGGGATTGTCGACTACGGTGGCGGCGATCTTGCGCATACGGCACCTCTCGGCCGCGAGCTGCAGGAATCGCTGCTCGTATTGGTCGGGCTTATGAGCCTTTATCCAGGCCAAAGCGTCGTTAATCACCGATATTTGTTTCGTTATCTTATCTTTCATTTTGTCGTAATTACGGGTCGCCGCGACCATTTCGCGCGGTAAATTTAGGTGTTCGCTACTTAAGGGAGAGGTCAAATTCGCCCTTGTCGAGCCAATGTTTTCCGTCGGCAACAATCGATTGTTGTATTATCTCTACCGACGATTTCGGCACCGAGTTCCCGGCCAGGTCGGTGACCTCCTCGATTTCCACCTTCTCGCGGTCTTCCTGATAAGAGCGCGAAAGGGTGACTCTCAGCGGCGCGTTCCCCTTGTCCTCGCGGAATATGCCGTAGAGCGGGCGTCCCTGATATTGCGAGGAGCTGAATTGTTTGCAGCCTAAGAACGAGGGGAAGACGGTGATCGTGGCCGAGGCGGTCGATTTCAGAGGAGTGAGTATCGGCTCGCTCACGAGCAGCGCTCCCTGATCGTAGAAGCCGATGAAATTGGCGGTCGATTTCATGCGGCGCACCATTTCGGAGAAATCGATGCGCAAGCCGTTGAAACCCGATGTCGAGGCCAGGTGCCCTATCATCGCTCCGACGGCCACTACCGATTTCTGATCGTAGAAGTAGCCCTGTCCGTCAGCAAAGGGATACCAGTTGCCGACGCGATAGTCGTTCAAGCGGATTATGCGGTCGGGGGAGAGGGGGAAATATTTGATAAACAGTTCGGGAATCGCATCGATCGACGTCGGGCGGCCGGCGAGCACAAGCACGTCGCAGTGGAATGCGTAAAGCACCATCGAGAGCTGTTTCATAAGCGGCTCCATTGTGGCGCGCGCTATCGCGGCGATTTCCTCCGGGTCGAAACGCCATGAAAGCTCGCTGAATTCAAATCCGAAATGCTTCCGGAAATGGGCGAGAAGATGAGCCGAAGGCTTCAGTCGAGGGAACATCTCGTCGTAGGTGTAGACTTTCGACGGACGGTGAAGTCGCAGCAGATCCATCATGCGCCGGGCCAGCGGCACCGACACTTGCGTGTTGAAATCGAGTCGGGCCTGGCGGTCCTTGTACGACATCATAGCCGAGTCGTGGCCAAAGAAGTCGCGGACAAGCAGCGAGGCGAAATATCTTATCGCCTCCTCGCGTCGGGCCGCGTCGGGGCTCGAAATTATATCCTCGATATTCTTGCGATATACCGCGCCTGAATATTCTGCCGAATACGCGGGCAACGCGCGCAGCTCGTCGTCGGTCATGGCCCGCAGGCGGGCTATCAGCGCCGAGTGGATGCAGCCCATGTCGGGGAGATTGCTCTCGGTGCCCTGTATGATCACGCGCCTGACGATGTTATGGAGAATGTCGTCGCCGGCGAGATAGAAACTGTCGTAAAACAGCGGCACGGGGGTGATATGGGAGTTTTGCCCCGCCTCGTATTTATAGGTGCACACCATTATGTCGGTCGTGCCGGCGCCTATGTCGATTGAGGCTACAGTCAGCGAGTTGCGGTCGTAGCCTTCCGCTTCGAGGTCGGGGCGGCGATGCCCTTTGGTCTCGAAAAACCTCTCGATGCGTCCGTTATAGCGTTGTGCGAGCTCGGCGTAGAGATATACCAGCTGGCAAGCCGAAGCCTCGTCAAAGCTCCAGAGGCGCGCGGCCGCCTCCGAATCGTATTCGTCGGTCGCGCGGAGCGATTTAGGCGATGGTATGATGTTGAGCGGGGAGAATCCCGGCAAGCACCGGCGCATCACGGCTTCCGCGTCTACCATACTTTGGCGCAGGGCTATCTGCTCGCTGCGCGGCATGGCCGTCGGGCAGGTGATAATCACGTCGCGCAGACGGCGGCGGCAGTCGATGCGCCCATGTTTCTGGCGATATTTCACTGAGTTGATTTGCGCTTCGGCCTGCTGAAGTATCTCTATCATGACGAAAGTCATCAGTGAGGAGCGCGAGTAATGGCAGTCGGTTATGTCGGCCTCTGAGTCGAAGTCAAATACTGTCAACGTCTCGGCCGACGGGCGGAAATTACCCTTGTCGTCAAACATATCGGTGAAATTCTCCAAAAATATGTTGCGCGACTGGCTTACGTTGAACGGGTCGCTCTCCGTTACCATGAATTCCCAACGTGCCTTCGAGTTTTTGCGGTCCCAGAGGTAGCGCTTGGGCGAGGAGTAGCTGTTGGCGCGCTCCGAAAGCCCCGGATCCTCTATCGAGCGGTAGACCAGCGACTCGGCCTCGCGGCCCACGCGCACTATGCTCTTCCATGAGAATGATTCCTCTGGCAAAATAAGGTCGTTGCCGAAGTCGGCTTTGCGGAATACGAGCCTCATGTCAAACGGATCGTTGTATGTGATCCAGGGAGAGGAGAGGTCGCGGAGCTCCAGCATTACCGAGCGGGTGAAGTCGGAGTCTTCGCAAAGCACTCCGCACGTGCGCGAGTTGCCGATGTCGAGAATCATGTCCACCGGTATGTCACCATCTTGCGGGTTGTGCAATGTNACTTCNGGAGCGGCCCCGATCTTGCGTANGAAGTTGATTAGATATATATAATAGGCGAGATACTTGAAGNGGTGNTGCTNTATCTTTTNAGGCTCGATATGGNGCAGCGAAGCTATGTNTCGGGNGTTGGCANCCTGTTNGTCGGCCGTTGAAAGGAAGTGGAAAAGAGCGTCGGGTTTGCTACAGATCGCGAATTTTTTCGGTGCTGTGGAGTCTTCGTAGAAATAGGGGAAATACACCGAGAGCGGATTGTCGGCGAGATGAGTGTCGAAAGCCCATGTGAAATGGTAGCGGAAAGTGCCTTTTTCGCTCCCTTCGCCTACTTTGCGTATCATCACCCTGCACCATCCCATCGGCATGCCTGTGGTGTTGCCGGTTTCGTCGACCTCAAACATTGGCATAGGCAACCATTTGTCTAAAAGCAGATTAATGGCCGGGGTCTTGTCGTGGATGTCATCGGGGTTGGCTACGCGGTAGCTCTCGAAGGTGTTGATGTTGATGATTGACTCATCGTCGTCGGGGTACGATTCAAACAGAGCTGTCGACCGCCCCTCGACCATTTTCGGCACTCCCGATTCGTCGACTTCCTCCATGCCGTTGGCCAGCAGCGCGATCATATTCTCCTCGCGCAGTTGCTTCACCGGCAACCATACATTTTCCTCTGCATGGTTATAGAGCAGGTCGAAGTTTATGATTTCGGGATTGAACGGATCGACCGACTCCACAAACGAGTAGCGAAGCACGCGGCCGCTTGCCATGCGCAGTGGTTCAGAAGGGTTGAATTGCGATTCGGTGGTTATGAATTGTATGCCTGTGTTGGCTATCAGATGCTCCATTGCGGGTATTATTGTTCAATAATTACAAAGTTACGAAAATGTTTTGTAACGATGAAAAACAGCGGGGCAAATAGTTGCGAAATTTCGCTTTTTACTGACGAATTGGCGGGTTTGGATGATGAATCGGCTCAGCGATTGAGAAATTTGGCCATAAACGGCGAGCAAAACGCGCCCGGGGTGAGCAGATAGCTCAATATTATCCCGGCCTTGTTTCTGAATCTTACCCGCGGGTTGAGCAGCGACTTTAGCCGCAGCCTTTTTATGTTGGCGATGCACCGGCGTTTGCGCGCCTCGTCGCGGAAGCCGTGTCGCCCCATGAGCATCAGCATATTGAACGACGCGCTGAGAAGGCGGTCGTCGGCGGCTTTACGTAGCGGAGCTTTGTCGGCGAAATAATTGACAAGACGGTCGCAGGCGTCGAGCGCGTCAAATCTCCGCGGATTGAACTGCCCGAGTATGCTCCCCGGGTTTTCCCGGTAGAAGTATGCTCCGGCGTCGGTCGCGCACACTCTTCGGCATGAGGCGACGACGCGGGGTATCAGGTCGAGGTCTTCGTATAGCACCCCCCCGCGGAATCGCTCTGAGCTGAACAGCCCGGCCTTGAACAGCTTGCCGCTTGCCGAGCAAGTGAGTCCGATCCGCGGCGCGGTTTGATAGAGTATCATTTCCGCGGCTTCCTCTCCTTCGATAGTTTTCTCGCTTGGGTGGCGAAACGCCGCGTCGTCGAAGCCGAGAGGAGTCGCTACTATATCGGCTTGATGAGCAAAAGCCATTGACAGCCATGTCTCTATCGCCGAGGGCGAAGTGAAGTAGTCGTCGGAGTCGATGAAAACAAGCCAGCTTCCCTTAGCGGCTTCGATGCCTGCGTTTCTCGCTGCCGACAGCCCTCCGTTCGGTTGGTGAATCACACGCGCGCGCCCGTCGGAAACGAAGGAGTCGCAGATCGCGGGGGAGGAATCGGTCGAGCCGTCATCCACGAGTATGACCTCGATGTCGCGGTAAGACTGCGTCAATATGCTCTCTACGCACTCTTTAAGATACCGCTCGACATTGTAGACCGGCACGATTACCGACACTAAATCATGACGCTCAAAATTGAAATTCATAGCCCCAAAATTACGCAATTTCGACGAAAAAAGGTTAACTTTGCGCGAAATTTTGCGCGTTTAAGGCCATTTTTGACCTTAAAAACGCGCTTTTAAACACGAAAATTGCATTAAATGGTGACTATATTAGGCATAGAATCGTCGTGCGACGACACTTCGGCAGCCGTGATCCGCGACGGGCTTTTACTCTCCAACGTGATCGCGAGCCAGAAGGTGCATGAGGAATATGGCGGCGTAGTGCCCGAGCTCGCCTCGCGAGCTCATCAGCAAAATATAGTGCCCGTGGTCGACACCGCCATCAAGCGCGCCGGCATCGAGGCTAAAGATTTGACCGCCATTGCCTTTACCCGCGGCCCCGGCCTGTTGGGCTCGCTTCTTGTCGGCACCTCGTTTGCCAAAGGCATGTCGCTCGGGCTTCGTATCCCTATCGTCGACGTCAATCATCTTCACGGCCATGTGCTGTCGCATTTCATAAAGCAGGCTCCCGACGATGAGGTGCCTGAATATCCATTCCTTTGCCTCCTGATTTCGGGCGGCAACTCGCAGCTTATCCTTGTCAAGAATTACAACGACATGGAGATACTCGGCCGCACGATCGACGACGCCGCCGGCGAGGCATTCGACAAGTGCGCCAAAGTGATGGGCCTGCCATATCCCGGCGGCCCGCATATCGACAGGCTCGCCGCGGAGGGCGACCCGAAGCGTTTCAAATTCGCGAAGCCGCGTATTCCCGGCCTCGACTACAGCTTCAGCGGCCTAAAAACATCGTTTCTCTACACCCTTCGCGACAACGTGAAGCTCAACGCCGACTTTATAGAGCAGAATAAGGCCGATCTCGCAGCCTCGCTCCAGGCAACTATAATCGACATTCTTATCGATAAACTCGACAAGGCGGTTAAGCAGACGGGGGTAAAGACCGTGGCTATCGGGGGAGGGGTTTCGGCTAATTCAGGCGTGCGCCGGGCTGTGGCCGATTATTGCGCGCGCCACGGACTTAAAGCCTTTATACCGCAGCGGGTGTTCACTACCGACAATGCCGCTATGGTGGCGATAGCCGGCTATTTCCGCTATCTCGACGGCCAATTCTGCCGATACGACGCGGCACCGTTCGCCCGCGTCGAAGTCTAAGATAACATCGACGCGAGGAGGGTGAGGGCGGTGGTCGACGCGCGGTCAATCACCCGGTCGCGGGTGCCCGGAAAATGATACGTGGCTTTAACCACCTTTCCACGCACAGCCGCGGCTATGCATACAGTGCCCACATCTTTGCCAGGGGTAGCCCCTCCCGGCCCTGCAATGCCTGAGGTGGCTACCGAGCAGTCGGTACCTATCGCGCGGCATACACCTGTTGCCATTTGCTCCACCACAGGCTCGCTCACAACGCCGTGAGCCTCAATTATGGACGGGTCAACCCCCAGCAGGCGCGTCTTAACCTCGTTGGCGTAAGAGACCACCGACCCCATATACACGTCGGAGCATCCGGCGATCGAGGTGATGCGGTGGGCTATATTTCCGCCTGTGCAACTTTCGGCCGTAGCTAAGGTCAGCCCTCGTTCGCGTAATTTCATTATCAATGCCTCCTCGGGCGAAATATCTGCGATAGCGAGGATTTTGCCGGGGAAAGTGTCGATGATTTCCTGCCAGTGAGAATCGAGCTCGGCGTTGAGCAACGCTTCGTCGGAGTGCTTGCCGTCGAGACGCAGGCGTATGATACCTTGCTTCGGCAGATATGCAAGGTGGAGATAAGGGGGAAGGGCGCGCTCGAATCGGTCGAGTGCCTCGGCCGCGTCGCTCTCGGTGATTCCGGTCAGCAAAACGCATCGGTGGCCAATATGTAGATCGGAGGGGAAACGCTTGAGCAGTTGGGGAAATACCTCGGAGTCAAACATCTGAACACATTCAAACGGCACTCCCGGGAGCGAGACGAGCACCTTATGGCTGCCACCGACGTTTTTCTCAAACCACATGATAGGCGCCGTGCCGACAAGGTTTTGAATCACGCGGCATGACGAAGGCACCATCGCCTGCGACGATGTCAAGGCATTAAGAGTCAGACCGCGCCGGCTGAACACGCTCTTCACGTTTTCGAGCACCTCGCTGTTAAGCGTCAGTTCCCCTCCGAAGTAGTCGAGAAGCACCTGCTTGGTGATGTCGTCTTTCGTAGGGCCGAGGCCGCCGGTGGTGACAATAATGTCGGTACGTGAAAAGCCGAAATCGATGGCGCGGCGTATCGAGTCGGCATCGTCGCGCACAGTCTGCACAGAGTCAATGCTCCAACCCGACTTTTCGATAATGCGCGCTATCGAGCCGGAATTAGTGTCGACAACCTGCCCTATGAGCAGCTCGTCGCCTATCGCGATAACAGAAATTTCCATACCGCGAAGTTAACCATTTACCCGACTTTAGGCAAAAAAAGCCGCCTCAGATTTCTACCGTCAGGGTAACGCGGAAGTTGCGTTTAGGCATAGGATAGTTTAATATGACGTCGTAATCCTGGCTGAGGAGGTTGTTGATGTTGAGCTGGGCGCGGCAATTGACAGCGCCGAGAGAGAAAAGGTAGTTGAACGAAAGGTCGGACGTGTACCAGGGCTGAGTGTAGTTATACCTTATGTTTTCCTGCTGATTGTATCGCTCGCCCACGTAGATAAAACTGTAGTCGACAGCGAATCCTCGCCAACGGGCGTTGACTATGGCCGATCCTGAATGGCGGGGTATGTACGGAATCTGGTCGCGATAGTAGGTGTCGGACGGATTTGTTATGTCGATAGCGCGCTGAAAGGTGTATTGGGCTCGGAAAGTTATGTCGAGGTCGCTCTTCGGCGTTACGGTCGCCGAGAAAGTGAGGTCGCACCCACGTATATCGACGCGCCCGAGATTGAGCATCGTCCATCGGAATTGCTGCCCCTTAGGATAAGCCACGATCTTATCCTTTACCCTATTGTAGTAAACGTCGGCCGAGAGAAGTAAAGCCGAGAGAAACGAATTGCGCCTCTGCTTGTCGAAAAGCAGGCCTATGTTATACTGGGTGACATGCTCAGGGCTAAGATTAGAGTTGCCCATGTCGGCGTAATAAAGGTCGTTGAAAGTAGGCATTCTGAACGACCGCTTCGCGAAGGCGCGTAGCGATAGCGAAGACGCGCGTAAAGGAGCGAAAGATATATATGCCGCGGGGGTGAATACCCGCTTATCAGCCGGGCTTTCCTTCCCTTTGAGATTGTCGTGAATCCAGGTCATCATGCCCGACGCCTGAAATTTCAGCCGCTTATATTCCAACGCTGTCGCTACGGAGAAAAAGTTGCTGAAGCGGTCGGGCTCGGCGAAGTCATACATATCGGCGTCGAGCGTGTTCCATTGGAAATCGTAGCTCGCCGACACGTGCCAGATGGGGAGCACATCCCATTGGTTGGCCGATGAAAAGTAGATTTCACGCTGGCGGTAAAGATTGTCGACCTTCACGAGCTTATCGTCGTTGTTGACATAGTGGGTACGATAAAACGCGTATTTCAGGTTGTTGAGGGTAGTGAAATCGCCGATCGACTTGGTGAAGGAGGCTTGCGCGAATGAGTTGTTGTCCCAGATGCGTTCGCCTCGCCGCCACACGTTGTTGACGATCGCGCCCGGCACCCCTCGCTCTGAATTGTAGTTGTAAAACTTCACGTTCCAGCGGCCCATACCTACGAAACCGTTGAAGTTCAGTTCAAGGCGCGTAGCGTTGATGTCGCCGTTCTGCCGCACGGCTGTCGTGTCGTAGGCGAGTTCACCCGCCGGGTTCACTCGTCGGTAACGAAACTTATATTTACCGGAGGAATTGAGCCACTCGGCCGACAGCGACGCGCTTACCTGGCGCGAAAGCCTTAGCTCGACGAGCGCCGACGGATTGAGAAGATCGAACGAGCCGGTGCGCAGGGTAAAGCGCGCGTGGTAATTCTCGCCCTCGTTGAATTTCGGGGTGCGGGTGCGCATATAGATTGACGCAGCCGATCCGAAGTCGCGGGCGGGCTGGAGTATCTCGCTCTTCTGGCCGTTGTAAAGCGAAATGGCCTCGATATTGTCGAGCGAGAACTGTCCGAGGTCGATCTGGCCGTTCTGAGCGTTGCCCAACTCGACGCCGTCGTAGACAACCCCCGTATGGTTAGTGCCCATAGAGCGGACATTGATAGTCTTGATACCGCCCACGCCGCCGTAATCTTTCACCTGAACGCCCGAGAAGTAGCGAAGCGCGTCGGCAACCGACTGCGAATTAAGCCTTTTGAGCTCTTCGCCGCTCAGCACTTGCACGGGAATCACGTCGGTCGAGGAGCGGTGGGTGACGGTGACTTCACTTAAAGATAGCGTGTCGCCGAGAGCCTTCCGCGGGGTCGGCTCCTCGGCGAACGCTGCCAATGCAAATAATAATAAAAATGAAGAGAATATAGATTTTTTCATCTAAATCAGCTGCTAAATCGAGAACTTGAAGGATCGGTCGCCGCAGCGAGCGATATATATGCCGCTTGCGGTCAGCGAAAGGTCGAAGTGGTATTGATCGGTCGCGACGGTGAATTCAGCTACTTTGCGCCCGGAGATGTCGTAGACCGCCGCCTTCTCCCCCTTCATTCCGTAGAACGACAGGGCACCGCCGCCCACGCTTATGTTCTCCATGCCGGCGTCGATGTCGGCGATTTCGTCTAACTTCTCATCGCTCGGAAACACCGGGATCGACGGGAACCAGTAATTAGAGATCATCGGATATTCAGCGATCGGATAACCGTCGGTATCGTAGCGCACTAACTTGTAGGTGGGGTCTTGAAACTCATGAAACAGGCTCATGTAGAGCTCGTCGGTAGCGGGATGAATGCGCATGGAGCATCCATAGATATGCCAATTGTCGGGCTGCTCTTCTAGATTGATGAACTCTGAAAACTCCTCGTTGTCGATGTCGTATTTATAGACATGGCTCTGAGAGAACCACGACGAGGAGCCTCCGTTCCAGTAAAGAGCGTTCTGCCGCGACGAGGCGCAAAATCCGTCGGGCGTCCATGCATACCAAGAATTGGCGGGGGCGTGGATGTCGGCCGGAATGTCGATAATATCGGTTTCGAGTGTCGAGGGGTCGACTTTGAGAAGGTAGGGGCTGGTGAATCCCATGCCGTTGACGTTGGGCGCGACGCTACACCACAGGTTGCCGTCGAGCGATTGCACCACTGAACCTATACCAGAGCCTTCGGCGATCAGATTCATCGAAATAACGTCGATCACCTCGTCGATTTCAGGGTCGATAACAAGCAGCCCCTGGGACTGATGAGCGGCGAAAACCTTCCCCTCGGCGTAAACGGCCATACCGCTTTGCCCATGATACAAAGAACCCGACGGATCGGTGTTTGGCTTGTCGTCGCTCCCCCCGGCGTTGGGGTTGTCGGAGCCTTTAACCTGCCCCTCGATCTGGTATGTGTCGAGGTTGAAAATCCATAGTCCGTTGCTTGACGTGACATAACCTTTATGGCTGTCGATGCCGACGAATCCGCGGCCGTCGCACTGTCGGCCCGAGGGGTCGATCAGCTCAAGCTGCGCGATGATTTTGAGGGTAGAAGCGTCGGCCACGGTAACGCGCCCTCCGGCGATGGTCGCTCCCGGGTCTTTCTCCTGCTTGGCGATCAGGAAGAAGCGACCGTCGTGGATAGCGCCGTATTGATTCGTGCAACCCAACTCTTTCCCGGGGTTGTTGCTTTGAATCACGCGGTACTCCCAGTAAGCCCCATCGGGGTCGTCGGGACGAAGGAAATTGACGGTGGAGTTTTGGTGTCCGTACCAGTCTTCATTGACGATGAAAACTCCGTCGGTATAGTCGGGCGCGGCGCCCCCGGCGGTGTGACCCGCCAGGATTGCCATGCCTGCTATGATAAAGAGATTCGCTGCTTGCTTCATTTTACGGTGATTTTCGTGATTTTTGTTTGGGTAGCAGTTTGCTCAACTTTGATATAGACTCCAGCGGGGAGAGCAGAAGCTGTGGGCATCAATCGACCGTTGAGGTCGTAGATGACTGCGGAAACGGTCGCCGCATCATCGCAGACCGAGTCAATCGCCGTAAGCACATCGACCGTAATAGGCTCAGATACGTATTCATTACCAGCGTGTTTGGCCACTACCGCAAATTGATGCGCTCCGGCGTGAAGATTGTCGACGGTGGCGGCGATGTTGCCATCCAGATCCTTCTCAGCCGCTATCTCAGTCCACGCGGTAGTGTCGATCGAGCGCGCGATATTAGGCTCGGCCGCCACCGGGGCATAACGAATCGAGTAGAGGGTATTGGCATCGGCGATGAGGTCGCAGGCTTGACGGAAACGGGAGGGAAGCTCGCTGTCAAATTCGCGCGCCGAGGTGGCGGAGAGGGCGACGCGGCGATTTTCATACGATGCATTGAATTCGGGGAAGGTCACGCCTGCAACGATGGNNTNTACGATTTNAGANTTTTTCCAATACGTTTNCNNGANCAATGTGGNCGAAGAGCCGATNGGAANGATGNGCTTNGCGTANTTATAGTCCTTNGTCGATGTGCCGGTGGTATGGAATGTGAGCGACATGATAGAGCTGATCTTCGCTGGGTCGCAGATATGCACCTCTTCGACCTGCGACTTGAAGAATATATTGGCCCCCAACTTGGTAACGCGGGCGGGGATTTCAAGCGCGGATATTTTGGTGGCGTTAAAGCAGTTTCCTCCGAGAGATGTCATCGACTCGGGAAGAGCGATAGAGGTAAGCCCCGCGCCTTCAAAAGTGGATGTGCCGATAGAGGTAAGCCTTTCGGGGAGTTGGATTGCCGTCAGAGCCGCGCACCCCTTAAATACCTGGTCGCTGAGAGTCGACAGGTTGGCAGGCAGATTGATGGCGCTTAGGCTCGCGCAGTTGGCGAAAGCGGAGCTTCCGATCGAAGTGATGCCGTCGTGGAGTTTTACCGAAGTAAGATGAGCGCATCCAGAGAATGTCGAGGTCTCGATAGTCTTAACCCCTTCGGGAATAACGACCTCAGTCAATCCTGAGCTTGCGAAAGCGCGAGAGCCGATTTTAGTGACCTGAGCGGGTATTTTAAGATTGAGAGCCGAGCAGTTTTCAAAGGCCGAATTATTGATGACTGTTACCGACGCCGGAATTTCAATCTCGGCGAGAGCCTTGCAATAGCTGAAGGTCGAAGCGGGGATTTCGGAAAGGCGAGAGGGGAGGGTCACGTCGGCGAGTTTAACGCATTGCTGGAATACGGTAGAGCCCAACGAGGTAACGTTGTCGCTGAGATGCATAGATTTCAGGTTGGAGCAATAAGCGAATGCATTGTTAGGAATCTCGGTGACGGAGGCGGGGAGCAGGATGCTCTCGGCACCGCTGCACTGGAAGAAAACGCGCTCTCCGAGCGAAGTCACGGAGTCGGGCACTTTGAAACTTTTTATTTTGGAGCAGTAGGCGAAGGCGTATTTGCCGAGCGAGGTAACACCCTCAGGTATCTCAAATGCTTCAAGATTGGCGCAGCTGTTGAAGCAGTAGTCGCCAATATTGGAGATAAGGGATGATAACGAGACTTTCTTAAGCTTTTCGCAGCCGTCGAAGAGATGAGAGGTAGACACCTTGATGCCCTCGGCGATAGTGACCGATGTAAGATTCTTCGCCCTGAAGAAGGCTGAGTCGCTTACCTCCACGACTTTAAATTTCTGATCCATATATGTCACTTCGGCAGGAACGACCACATCGCCAGCGAATTTGCGGTTGGCCATTTCAACGGCTGTGTCGCGGTGGTTGCCGTCGAAGTGGTGGTATTTCGCGCGGACGGTCAGGTTGTAGTTGTCGTAACCGATGATTTCGNAAGGCATTTTCTCGNAAATGANGCGGTCGCCTTTAGCCACATCGAGCAAAAACGNGTCGAAGAGAGNGAACTGGNTCCATACGTCGGCCTCTTTGTAGGTATCGGCATACCCTTTGGGGCAAAGGAGAACGGCCTTAGAGAAATCTATGTCGGCGAAAACCTCAGGCTCTAACGCGATAGGCTCGGTGTTGAACACTTTCACCGTAGAGAGCGAGCCGCAACCGGCAAAGGCGCGGTTCATGATCGAGCGCGCGGTTTTCGGAATCTCTACGCCTGTCAGGGCGGCGCATCCTTCAAACGCACCCGAGCCGATAGAGAGCACCGTCTCGGGAATGGCCACGTTGCCCGCGATGCCTGAGTAGGCGAAAACGTTGTCGGAAAGCGAAGGGAGATTCGCGGGGATATTCACTTCGGTCAGATATGAGCAACCCATAAACGCCCCTTCTTGGATTTCTATTACAGATTGCGGTAATTCTATCGACTCGATAGCGCTCCCGGCGAAGGCGTATTTGCCGATAGAGGTGACGGTTGAGGGGATAGAAACCGTCGGGATCTCGGCGCCCGCAAACGATTCGTTGCCTAAAGCCACAACAGTATATTCGCGGCCCTGATTCGATACCTTTGAAGGAATGGTAAGGCTGCCCCCGGCTGCCGAGTATGAGCTTCCGTCGAGAGGGGCGATTACCGACACGGTAGAGTTGTTGTAGTTCTTTATGCGGTAAGAAATGCCGTCGGCGGAAAACTCCGATTGGACCCCATCGGGTATCAAAGCGGGGGCGGGCATGAACTCGCGCCAGGCTATCGGCATCATGTCGGGGCAGTAGTTCCAGCCATCCCACGAGCCGTCGTGAAGTTGGCGGCATGCCATGCCCCAGCCTGAGTAGCCGAATTGGTCGGCCTCGGAGTCTTTTACCCAGTACGACCAATAGCCGATATACCAGCCCGCCTGCCACACGTCGGTCTCATCCATCGATTTCCAGTTGTCGTAGTCATAGTCGGGATACGAGCCGTCGATGCCGCTGCCTCCGCGGGGGTGGAACATCAATCCCCCTTCGGGATAATAAGACTCGTTGTTGGCCGAGTCGTAGAAGCCGACGTTTCCGTCTTCGTTGTCGTCCCAACCAATGCCGTCGAGCGTATAGCCGTCGGGGGCTATGGGCGATATGTCGCAGCCTACGTTGGTGCGCTGCACCAAGGCGTAGAGTTGCGGATTGTTTTTCACGATTGTCTGGACCATGTCGAAGCCAGTAGCCTCGCCGTCCCATCGGTAGCCGAACACCAGAGCCGCGGGGTCGCGGTAGGTGCCGTCGCCGTTGTCCATGTTCCATTGAATGACGAGAGCGGCGCGGTTTTGCCCCTCGCCCGACCAGTTCTCGATCATGTCGAAGGTGAATTCACCGTCGTAGGGTAGTTGGGTGCCTGTGTCGGGGATGTCAAAGAGCGGCTTTATGCCCGTTGACTTGGCCGACATGGTTTGCCTCGGCTGATAGGGATGGCCCTGGATCAGCTTCTCTGCCGATGCGCTGAGTGAAAGCGCGGCGGCGACTGCAATTGTGATAATTTGTCTCATAAGTTATTAATATTGGTGTTTGTTGGATTGATTAATACAGCGATATGTGGAGGTCTTGAGCGCGCGACAGCTCGGTCGAGGTTTCGCCAAGCCATCCGCAATACTGGTTAATACCGGTGTAGACTCGAATGAAGTCGGCACCCGGGAGCGATACAGGAAGCCCGAACTGGTCGACGGCGTCAGATATGTCAAAAGAATTAAGCTCTGGGTAGTCGNTGGGGTGGTTGTCGACGTAGCCCCAGTCAAATGAGTATAGCNCGAAGTATGTANCCAACCCCGACAAGTCAAATCCGNTACGAGGNAGGCAGGTGCCGGTGAATGATATTTCGTCGCAGTCGCTCCACAGAGGCCAGTAGCTTTGCTTGTGAAATATGTTCTTGGCGAGGAAGCCGCTTGCGCCCTCAGAGTCGGTCCATGGGATGTAACGGAGGTCGTTGATGAATCCCATATCGTCGGGCACGGGGGTGTGGTCGGGGTCGGGGCGACGATAAGTTATGGAGTAGATGTGCTTGGTCAGCGGATTGTCGTAGTCGCTCCCTCTCAGCTCATACCAGGGGTCGTCGGGCAGGCCGTTGCAGTTTGTGTCGTAGCTCACCATCACTATGCCCGGCTCGGCTGAGCCCCCCTTCGCGTCGGGGTTAGCGGCCTCGTAGAAGCAGTTGCCCCATATCCTGAAATCGGCCTCCCCCTCCACGTTGATAACCGTGTGGTCGAAAGCGAAGGTCACGTAGCCGCCGTAGCCGCCGAGCGAGATCATTATGTCGTTGGTGCCCGATATGTTGTCTTCGGCTTTTCTTAAGATGTCGGCCTCGGTGTCGCCCGGCTCGTATTGCGGCATCTCGTTGATGAATTGGCCCGGGGCGGGCTTGTATTCGAGCACCCTGGCTATGTAGGGCGAATACGCGATTTCCTCCTCGATTACCTTCACTCGGAAATCATGGTGGAAAGGGGTCTCAGGGTCGACAATGTCGAGCGACAGATTATATTCGCCTTCGGTTTGAGATATGAAAATCATATCTTTATCGACCGAGACAACCTCGCCGTTGACTTTCCAGCGATATTCCTTCCCGGTAAGGGCAGGCTGTAGCAGCAGCTTCGTCATCCGCGGGATGTAGTATTGGTCGTCAATGCCGAGATTGACCATAGGCGGAGCGTCGGCCGAGTTGCAGCCGGAGAATATTCCCGCCGTCAAAATCAGGGCGGAAAGCAGATTTAATATCGAGTTTTTTCTTTTCATCATTTCAGGAATACAATGTGGGCCGGAATATCGCCTGCGCGTACGCTCCATTTCTTCTTTCCGCGGCGGTCGTAGCAATGGAGAGTGCCCGACGACACGTAGTTTTTCGCGTCGGTTATAAGTATGTCGCCGTTGTCGGGGTTAATGGCTATGCCGTAAGGTATCGTTATGTCCTTCTCGGTGCCGTCGGTTATGAAGCAGTTGCTAACGCGGCGCTTCGTTTTAATGTCGATGATTCCGTAAGAGATTGCGTTGGATTGGGTGAAATTGTTCCACTCGGTGGCGTAATAATAGAGCGAGTCGCCGCTTATCGCCATGTCGGAGCAGGCCAAGGGTATGGTGTCGGTCACAATCATCTGGTTGTAGCCGGGGCGCTTGTCCAATACATAGAGGCGCGACGGCCGGCTCATGTAGTCGCCTCGCGACGTCACCCATAGCTTGTTGTAGCGGTCTTTCTTCACGCGGTGGAGATTGATGCCGACAGGAATTTGCTGCACCTGCTTGAAATCAATCATTTGAATGACCGAAACCGTGTTGTCGTAATTAGGCACGCGGTAACCGCCCGAGTTGGCCACATACATGTAGTCGCTGACTATCTCCATCTCCTCGGGCTGATAGCCGACCGTCACTTTGCGGGTTACGTTGAGCGAGAGGGTGTCGATTTCGTAGACGGCCCCTTTGGGCGCCGAGGGGTCGATCAGCACGGGCCCTACGTAGGAGCTGACGTAGGCCTTGCCGCGGTAAAATCTTATGTAGCGGCAGTTGGGAATATCCACCTGCCCGAGCCGTATGCCTGAGCGGGAGTCCATCACTTCAACCTTGTGGGAGCAGTTGACGACCACATACAGCTTCGAGCCGTAGATGCCGATGTCGTTGCCCACGTCGCCAAGCTCCTTGACGACGTGGGGGTTGCGCTCTGCATAGAAATTGCGGGCATAGAGCCCCGTGCGGTAGTCGTAGTAGTCGAGCGAACATTTGTTTGACCCCATGTTGCCCTCGTTGACGAGGTAAAACCCTCTCACGGCGCGGTCGGGGAGAATATCGTTGATAATATCATATTCTGTCGGCACCACGAGCTCGTCGTCGCGACAGCCCGTGGCGACCGCCAGACATGACAAACAAAGAAAAAAACTTACTAATTTAGGCATAAAAAACAAGCGCTGACGCGAAAGCTATTAGACATATAGCCATCGCATCAGCGATATTTTTTTGCGGAAAGAAGCGGTTGATCGAAATTGACGGAGTGCGGCTGCGCTAAATTGTGTGATGCCTTGCGACTAAACGGCGTGAGCCTGAATTGCCTGGGTCCGTTATCCCTTTCACCGCCTCCCCGTCCTCGCGGGAATTGATGGCAGTTGCGGAAATAATTCGGCAGGTCTTCTGACTCGTTTCGTCGATTAGATGAATTCCCAAGCCTTCCCGGTCGGCATCGTGACCAGTGACTTTGTGAAAGGGAAAACCGACTGTAAAAATGAAACTCACAGCAGCGGGACTGTTCGGGATTTTCACCCGATTCCCTATTAAGCCTCAACAGCGCGACGCGTCGCGCTAAGGCACCGTTTCCACCCGCGAAGATAGTCATTCTCCACCAATCTCCCAAATAAAAATTCGCGGGGATTCACAACAGGGGTTATTTTGATAGTATTGAAGTCTTTTGATCGATGGAGGTGTCGATGTTGATGCTTCGGTCCATTTTCTTGCCGTAGTCAAAAGTATAAGTGACAGAAATGGCCGCGTATCGGCCACGCTCTATCACGCGCTTATCGAAGTTGTAATGCGGTGAGCGATAATAACGCCTCGATATATTGTGACGGTTGAAAATGTTGTTAAGCTCAGCGGAGAATATTAAGTCGCCGAGAGCGAAATCGATGCCAAGGCCGTACTGCCAATATGTATGCAGTTTTTCGTTTCCCGCATTGAGTAAGACTTTCTCGGGGGCGGCGCAGGAGGCATATATCCTCATGTCCTTGATTAGGTAGGAGGCGTATAACTGAGGACGAACGAAGAACGCATCGTTGATTTTGCGCACTCTATCGTATGAAACCATTATTATCGGTGTTAAATCCAATCGTTTGTTCAGCATACTGATTGAGGTGGTTAGCTGAGTGAAGTAGTGCTGTGTGGTCAGTCCGTTGATGTATTCACCTATAATGCCGTTATGCTCCCTGTCTACTTGATTGTATGATACGACAGATTTATTGGTAGTAACGGATGCACCCGCCGAAAGATTAAAGTTAATCCAGTTGAAGGGAGCATAGAAATAGTTGATGTCGAAAGAGTAATATTGGCTTGGTTTTAACGAAGGGTTGCCCTTCAGCCATTTTAATGCGTCTTGCTGCAGAATCAGGTCGTTCAAAGAATTAGCAGAGGGGTTGGTCAAATTGTAATACACTCCGGCATAGATTGTGCTGTTGTCATTTATGGTGTATGAAGCCCCCAAGCTTGCCGCAGGCAAGATGTCGGTGCTATGATACGCTTTATTGATCTCTTTCCTCTGGATCGAAACGGAGGGTTGGATGCGCAGATAGAGATCAGGGAGGGGATGCCAACTTACAGGGAGGTTCAAATCGGTGATATAATGCTCTTGAAGTTGGTAGGAGAGGGTGCTCCCCGAGTAGTTGGCTTTGAATTTTGAGTACCTTTCTGACACATTGAAGGTAAAAAACATATTGTCGCGTAGTTGATAGCCTGCCGTCAATTTCAGGAAGGCTCCAAACACGCGTTCTTTAACGTCGGTAACGATGGCCGAATAATCTGTAAGCTCATATAGCCGATTGCCATTGTTGAAGCTATTTGAAACGTTCCATTCGGCTGAAAGGGCGAATTTATCGTTGGAGTTATATCGATAATCACCTTTGATAATAAACCCGGTGTTTCGAGGGTGATTGGTGGTGTGTTGATAAGCTCCGTTCAATACCTCAGGGCTGAACGAGGTGACTCCATGCTCTTCGGCTCGGTTACGTGATGTGAAAAACAATGCCGAATGGGTTGAATTGAACTTTTTGCTTTTTTGTCGGATATTGAATCCACAGGAATAGTCAGATGTTCGGCCACGGGAGGAAATCGACTCATTTTGCAGAATCTGAGAGAATTGTTGCCCATCGAACCACACATCGCGGTAATCTTCAGACATGGATATCCCACTGGTCGTGTCGTATTTATAGGAATAGCGCGAAAAAGCATTGATGGTGAACGGCTTAAGCACGAGCTTTGAAGACACGTCGTAATCGCCGCTATTAGGTATTTCCTGGTCGGCGTTAAGGCGGGTAAGGCCACCTACCGAATATTCTTTCATTACGATATTGAGGACTCGGTTTTTGCCTAAAAAAGTCAAGTCATCGGAGTCTTGAAGGTATTCGAGTCTCAACACATTTTTGGCCCAAAAGGTCTGTTGATCGATTTGGTCGGCAATTTCACCATTTATGGCGATAGTGACAGGTTGGCCGTTGACTGTCACTTGTCCGTCGACAATTGTGAAAAGTCCCGTGTGAGTGAGTTCGATGAGCGAGTTAATATCTTTAGCGAGCTTTTTCGCAGTGGGTGTTGGGATAATCGAAATTTTTCCGGCGGAGATATTTGTGGACTTAGCCTCGACCGAAAGCTCGTTGAGCTTAATGGTGTCGTTGGCCGAAGTTTCGACCGCTGCAATGCTATTATTGCAACTACCGTAAAGTAAAATAAGGATAAATATCGGCAATATCAGTCTCTCGTTTCCCATAATTCAAATAGTTAATATCGTCAGTGTCCCGATTATCACAGGATGCTAAAGACAAAGATAAATAAATACGAATTATTATCGTGTTAATAATTGTTAAATACAAGGATTGTGCTTATACTTCTTTGCTGTTATTGCTGTATTGCTGTCTATTTATTGTTTTTGCGGGATGGACAATTGCGATTTGTGACCTTGTCTCTTTTTTGGAGTTGATAGTTGAGTAACTTTAATGACAGTCAGTGATAATCAATGGGATATATTTAAAAAACAGGCGCAAAAAAAAGGACGCGCAACCGGGGTCGCGCGCCCTTTATTATGGNTTGAANTCAGGGGGTCANGCTTCTGTTACGATGGGGGCGGGGAGGNATTTGGCTTCNCAGCCNAGGGNACTCGCGCCGAGCACGGCTGCGTCNGCCTCCTTAAGCTCAGAGAGGATGATTTTGACCTTGCCTTTCCAGGGGCCCATGACGTTTTTCTCAAAAGCTTCGCGGACAGGCTTCATCAGCAGGTCGCCGCTCTTGGCCAGACCGCCGAATATGACGAACGCTTCGGGGGCCGAGAACACGGTGAAGTCGGCAAGAGCCTCGCCGAGGATAGTGCCGGTATAGTTGAAGATCTCGATAGCGAGTTTATCGCCCTTCATGGCTGCGTCGTAGACGTCCTTAGAGGTGATGGCGTCGATGTCGATGTCGCGGAGGAGCGAGGGCTCGGTGCGTATTTCGAGGAACTCGCGGGCAGTGCGGGCGACGCCGGTGGCCGAGCAGTAAGCCTCAAGGCAACCTGTGCGGCCGCAACCGCAGAGACGGCCGTTATGACGCTTCACGGTGACGTGGCCAAGCTCTCCGGCGAAGCCGTCGGAGCCGTAGACCATCTGGCCGTTGATGACAATGCCTGAGCCCACGCCGGTGCCGAGAGTGATCATGATGAAATCCTNCNGACCGCGGGCCGCGCCATAGGTCATNTCGCCGATAGCCGCNGCGTTGGCGTCGTTGGTGATGGCCACGGGGAGGTTCNTCTTGTCGCTGACGAGTTTTNCCAACGGNATGGGTGAAGGCCAGGGGAGGTTGACGTTGGTCTCGATCTGGCCTGAATAGTAGTTGGCGTTGGGCGCGCCGATACCGATGCCCTGAATTTTCCCTTCAGCGTCATTGAGGCTGATGAGGCTGTTGAGCGAAGAGCAAAGCTCCTCGATGTAATCCTCGATTTTGGAGTGCTTCTGAGTCTTGATTGATGAGCTTGCGATAACAATGCCGCGAGCGTCGACAATGCCGAAGACGGTGTTGGTGCCGCCTATATCAATGCCTACAACGAATGGTTTGTCCATGGTGTGTGTATGTTTTTATATATTTAATGAGTAAAACAGTTTTTCGTGGTCGAGCGCATCCTGCCGGCGGAGGTATGCGCGGAATTGTCGGAGTCAAAGATACGAAAAGTTTTTAAAGAAAGTCGCCGCGAGGCGAAGTTTTTATGCCCACTGGGGCAAATTATATGTTTTTTATATGTTAAGTTTCACATATAATTCATAGCTTTGCATAAAATATGGATTTTCTAACGTCATAACTCCCTCTTCGCAAACTCAAATTTCACAAATTATTTACGATACTTACTTGCCGATATGAATATAATTAAGAAAATACTACCCGCCGTAATCATCGCCATTGGCCTCGCGGCGATAGGCTGGGGCCTCAAATCGGGCCTCTCGTCGCTGGCCGACAGGAGTAGGCAGGTGACGGTGCGCGGGCTCGCAGAGCGCGAGGTGCAAGCCGATAAGGTGACATGGCCTATCGTTTACAATCTCTCGGGCAACGACTTGCTGACTATTTACGATCAGCTCAATGTCAACAACGCCAAGGTAGTTGACTTCCTGAAGACAAATGGCATAACGGATAAGGAAATATCGGTTGAGTCGCCTGCCATATACGACTCCGAGTCGGATAGATATAGCGGTAATTCAGCCCCGCAGGCCCGATTCAAAGTGACCTCAGTAGTGGTAGTCACCTCGTCGAATGTCGACAAGGTAGAGGAGCTGATCGGGCGGCAGACCGAGCTGCTGAAGTCGGGCGTGGCTTTGTCGACCACCGACTATAACTACCGCACGCTCTACGAATTCACCGGACTCAACTCTATCAAACCCGAAATGATAGCGGAGGCCACGAAAAACGCCCGCGCTGCCGCCCAAAAATTCGCTGAGGACTCCGAAAGCGAGTTGGGTAAGATTATCTCGGCTACGCAAGGCCAATTCGAGATTACCAACCGCGACGAGTATACCCCTTCGATCAAGAGCGTGCGCGTGGTGACGACAATCAATTTCAGCCTCGAAGATTAATCAGAAAGTCGGAGGAATTGTAATAAGTAAGTATTGAAAATTAGTTTATACCAATCTTCAGCTTGCTATTGCGATTTTTTATTTTGCTCATCGGTCATTATGGAACCCCATAACTCCCTCTTCGCAAAATCAAATCTCACTAAGATCAATCTCGAATCTTAATATAAACTAATTTACGATACTTACTTATTATATTGATCGCAAGCATATTCAGCCACTTGCATACAAGTAAATTTCAGATGATGAGAAAAAACGCGATACTATTGACCGCATTGGCGGCAATGATGACTTTGGGCGGCTCGCAGATCGCGGCGGCCGGCGAAAACAGCTTCGGCCTGAGGGTCGGATTCAATACACGCAACAGCGTGCCGGTGGCCGGTTTATGGTTCCGCCACTCGTTTAACAGCCACTTTCGCCTCTCGCCCTCTGCCGATTATCATTTCTGCAACAATAATACGGATGCCTTGGCGCTAAACTGCAACGCGCAGTTTCCCTTCGCCTTAGGCGAAAGCCGCTTTAAGGTCTATCCGTTTGCCGGACTGAACTATACGAGCTGGAATCTCCACCGCGAGAAAGAGGCTGATGAGCAGTCGGCCGACGATGTGACCACGCGCTTCAACCGCTTCGGACTCAATATCGGAGCCGGGGCGGAGTATCAGGTGTCGCCGACGATGGTGCTGACTTTCGAAGCGAAAACCACACTCATTAAGTCTTACTCGTCGGGCTGCTTCACCCTCGGCATAGGGTATTGTTTCTAATACGGCTTATTTTATGAGCTTGGAGTAGCGCTTAGAGGCGTTTTCGTGGCCATTGTCGGCCGCTTTCTTATACCACGATTTGGCGGTGGGGATGCTTTTGGCCACTCCCTGGCCCTTCTCATAACACTGCCCCAGCATGAATTGCGCTTCGGAGTTTTCGTGGGCAGCGGCGCGATACCACCAGTCCATCGCCTTTGTGAAGTCTTTTTCGACGCCCTGGCCGTCGTAGTAGCATTTTCCTAACGCGTATTGCGCGTCGCTGTTGCCAAAATTCGCGGCTGTTTCGTATAATGATACGGATTGCTCGCGTTTTTTTGTCACTCCTGTACCGTTATAATAGCAATCGCCCAACGCTTTGGTCGCGTCGTGGTTGCCCATCTCCGATGCTTTGCGATACCATCTTACCGCCTCGGGGTAATCTTTTTCTATGCCGTTGCCATAATAGTAGCAGTTGCCGAGAAGGTACTGAGCCCCTGTGTTGCCACTCTCGGCCGCTATGCGAAACCACTCGGTAGCCACCGCATCGTTTTTAGGCACGCCTTTGCCTTCGAGATACATCATGCCGAGAAGCACCTGAGCGTCGGAATTCTCTTTCGCGGTTGCCTGGCGAAGAAGTGAAAGCGCTTTGTCGTAGTCGCTGGTGACGTTGTTGCCGGCGTAGTAGCAGTAGGCGAGCGATACCTGGGCCTTGTCGTTGCCCGCATCGGCCGATTTGTTGAGATAGTCTAAGCCGGAGGGGATGTTACGGTCAGTGCCGCGGCCGTCGAGGTAGCATTGACCGAGAGCGTACATACAGTCGGAGTTGCCTCTCTCGGCTCCCTGCTTGAACAGTTTCACCGCTTGCTTCAGATCGCTCTCTGAGGGGAGAATCGAGGATATAATCTTGTATCCTAATTCGTAGCACTCTTCGGGAGTGTGCTTCGAGTCGCTTTTTTTCTCCTGCTTTTGGGGCGCTTCGGTCTCGTTAGGGTCGGCCTGTTTACCTTTCTTGCCTTTCTGCGAAGATTTCCCTTTGGCGGGCTTAGATTTTGACTTGTCGGGTTTAGTAGTCGACACTTGAGGTTGCAATGGAGCTTGCGCTGAAACTGAAGGCGCACAGGTCAGGATGATGGTTGACGCTAAGAGAAGGTTAAGAAATAGTCGCATGATGGGAAATTTTCGGCAGATAGAAATTGAGTTGGTAAATAGGTCTTAAAATCAGTTGACTTAGATGGTAGGGGAGAATTATTGGTGAATGACGATTTTCGGGCTCTCGGAGCCGTTGCGCATGAGATACGGCTTGCCGCTCTGAGGATTATCGATGCGGATGCCTTTCAGGTCGTAGAAGACGGTTGGGCCATCGGCCGACCCGGAGGGGAGAACGGTCTCAACCGACGAGCGGGAGGCGTATATATCGCCTTCGATAACCACGTTGTTGAGAGCGAGCTGCTTGTTGGCCGAGATGTTGTAGAGATAAATCGTGACGCGCAGGGTGTTGCCGACTCCTAAGCTGCTGAGGGGTAGGTCGATTTCGGAGTACGAGGGAGATTCGTTGCAGCGGTCGGGCCTGAAGCCGCGAAGCAGTTTCTGCGGCTCGGCTGAATCGCGGGAGCAATCAATGTCAATGAAGCACATATCAGTGTAGATGCGCGAGGCGTTGAGCCTCAGCTTCTTCGGCACGAATATGACACCGGGGGCAGGCGTGACGTCAAATGTGATGTAGCATTGGTCGTCGAGCACGTTAGCGATGTTTTCGGTGGGATTGAACTGGGTGAATGTCAGCGAGTCGCCTATCTTTCGCGACGAGCCGATGTAGATTTTGTCGCCCATGCCGATAGTAGCTTCGCTGAAGGCCTCGGGGATAGCGGCTGTGGCCGTAAGGGAGCTCGAGGTTCCGCGGTCGAGAGGCCAAACGAGAGTTGCGGCTACCGGCTCACCCTCCAGCTTAATCACATCGGCCTTTACAGGGATAGTGAACGAGCCGTCGGGGGTGGTGACTGTGATTAATCGCTCTATGCCGCCGGCTTCACCGAATGAAGCTCTGACATAAACGTCTGATTGGATCATGTAGTCTTCGGCGGCATCGATGCGGATTGATGTGGTGTATTCGCCGTCGGGTGCGGTCGAGAGCAGTAAGCCGTCGGGTGCGGTCACCGTTACTGATGAGGGCACCGCATCGCCAAAGGCCGATATGTTGAACTTACCGTAGACCTGATGTCCTGAATACATTTTTCCGAAATCGATAGCAGCGGGAGCCGCGGTGATTTCTCTTGAATAAGGGTTGGCTAACACCGGCCCTGCGCCTGTCTTTGAATTCGTGACATTTACCGGCACGGCAAACGCATCGAAAGCTGTGTAGCTATAAGGCACTGATAGGGTCGCGTTGCTCTGCGGGGTCGGTTTGCCAAACGCGACGCTGTTGCGCCAATCGTATTGGACTGTATTGTCTTTGACCGATAGAGCCGCGCTGACTTTGGCGGTGGCGTAAGAATTTTCGACAAGCAGTCTCGCTCCGTATCGCCCCGACACGCACGAGCCCTTTGTGCAATCCCAATAGCAGTTGACTATGTGGCTGAAGCCGTAGTCGGTCAGAGGCATACGTCCGCGACACCCCTCGCCCCAGAAGCAACGGAACCAGCTGATGTGGTTTTTCGGGAGGGAGCCTTCGGGAGTCTCCACTCCCGAAATAAGATTGCTCAGAGGATGGTTGTAGGAGTGGTCGGTGTAGCGGAAATGACAATCGCTTAAAGTGATGAAATCGCAGTCTCTCATGTCGAAATTACCGTCGAGGCCGTCGGTGAATCGGCAATGGTCGATCCACACATGGTCGCAGTCGAGCAGCGTAAGCAGGTCGGCGCCCCCGAGGTCGAGCGAGCCGGGGCCTGTGAAGTCGAGGTTGCGCAATATGATATTGGAGCAATTGTGGAAAGTGAACACGCCCGATTGCCGATAAGACTCTTTAGGGTCGCCGTAGCGGTCGATCATAGCCTGCCTTATGGTAAGCTCGCCAAGCTCAGCGACAAAAGAGCCGTTGGAGAGCGTGCCGCCTTCAAAATCGCCTGCGTTCTGGTTAAGCGAATTTACGTCCATCTCGTCGAGCATCGCATGGACTTCTTCGGGAACAATAAAGGTAGTATGGAAACTCGCGCCGTTAACCCCGATAAGAGATTTGCCGGCAAGCGAATAAAGGCCGATAGACTTCGACACTTCAAAATCGCCGTTTTTGCCGTCGAAAATGATCACGTCGTAGTTGTTGACAGCCTCGGCGATAAGGTCGTGCATATCGCCGCCGTTGCTTTTCAGCACTATTGCCGCGCCGTCGGCCCCTCCGGTGAGGTCGTAATCGTCGACCGAATCAATAGATGAGCATCTTGCCCACCCTTCAGGCACGTCGCTGATATTACCTTTAGTCGGCAACGTCGCCAAAATTACCGCCGTTACCGCGGCAAATATATGAAGTTTCATATCTATACGCTTATTGGGAATAATATGATTGATTTGTTTGGCAAATTTAATCATAATTATTCCCAATTGCAAAAACATTAGGCTCTTATCGGGTCAATATCGTTTGAGTTATGCAGTTTAAGAGCCTGTCCCATAAAATCTGTTGAAGCTGAGGCGGTCAGCCATTGAGCAGAGTTGTTCGTGTGATGATGGAGTGTACTCGACGTACACGACTGAAGAACACGGACGAGTATGCCAATGGGTGGCCGGGGCGATGGTAATTACCACCTCCCTCTGTCTAACGATGACATGTTGAAACGTGGAGCTTTGGCGAAGCTAAATATGCTTTAGCGGAATCATCATGAAGGCCAGCTTCTCCATCGCTGTCGCCGTGGTGGGCGGCAGCTCGCAGTTGCGGCATAATCGGCGGAAACGATCAAGCCAAGCAATCGTGCGCCCGACAACCCGCCGACCCTCCAGGAGGATGAACTCCGACGTGCCGAAATTGGATTGAACGCACCGCATATCAATCGCCATGGCTTGCTTTGCGACCTCGATCAGTTTACCTCTGTAGCCGTTTTCGGCTTTGATTGTCTTGATGTAAGGATGTCGGGCGCCGATGCTGCCAATAAGA
>WFLX010186253.1_pt1 | contig 39798 bp, 35 predicted proteins | sample 4967041 | NCBI WGS metagenome assembly WFLX01 (sample SAMN12857096, study PRJNA449069) | gut metagenome | isolation source: stool from male and female vole | host: Microtus ochrogaster | place: USA:Florida | collected 2017
AAGCAGTAATTATAAGGATTACAAAAATGATTATTTGGAAAAACTGCAGGAAGGTAAGGATAGGGCAAAGGAAGTTGGAAAAGAGCAGAGTGCAGGAAATAAAAGTGAGAGTACTCCTGTTCCAAAGGACGAGTACATCAGTAGCGAGCAGTCCGGCAATAGGCCAAGCGGGTTATATCATATGGGGAAAGATGAAAACGGAAATCCTAAAGTGCTGTATGATGATCCGAAAAAAGCCAGCGGTGCAGATAAAAAAGGACAGCCAAAAGTTGGAGCAGACAGCCCGGAGGAGGATGCGGAGAAATGCACAACGAATACCGATAAGGTTGACAGGGAGATTGAAAAATTGAAGGAACAGAAACAGCAGTTGGAACAGCAGATAAAAGCAGCTTCCGGAGATGAAGAAAAGGTAAAGGAGCTGGAGAAGAAATTATCCCAGATAGAGGGCGAACTAAGCCAAAAGGATAACGATACATACAGGCGGCAGAATGCGGTGATTTCTTAAGGCGGTGATTGTGGGGAGTGGATAAAATCAGAAGCCTTTATTCGCTCCCTTGTCTTTTAATATAAAACTATAGATTTTGTTTCGCTCTTATTTTACAGAGGAGCTTATAAATGAACCTCTGCACTTGGAAAAGTGGGTGAACCTGACGACAGATTTTATGAGGCGGCATATTTTATATGCAGACCAAGGTTGGCACAAAAATATTTAGTCAAGGATGATGCTATGTCAATGAACATTAGCGGATATTTGGTGCAAGTAATTCCAGTTATACGGGTATGAACACTGGAAACAAAGGGTATAAGGCAGCAGAAGAAGCTGTTTTATCTGATGTTATGGCGGAAGAAGCCATGATGTCGCCTGAACAGAAGCTTGCCAACATCAAAAGCACGGCGGGGAAGTATCAGGAAACAATGGAGTTCAATGTAAAGGTCAGAGTGCGATACGATTTCAGTTTATGGCAATGAATATGCTGTAGACAGCAGCGGACATATNAATGTTTCAACTGACGATNCATTTACATCAACCGACATTATTTATCCAAGCCACTAAAAAAGATGAGCAGNAGGATGATGTTTATGGCAATTTCAGAAATAAGGGAATATAATGCGATTGCTAGTTATGGTATTTATGACAGTACTTACATTGATATGTTTCATAGGATCATGCAGAATACTTTCTATGACATTTAAAACATTCAGTAGGTCAATCACCATAAAAAATAAAAAGTTGGTTGCAATGTTAATCGCATATAAAAACACTTGGGGAATAGAAACGAGCGCAAAGAAAAGAAATGAGATGTCGTTATTAGGTGCATTTTCGTATGTAATCTTTCTTCCGGAAATTGTTTTTCTTGCATATGATTGGTAGGTTTTTGTTACAACAGGTGTGACGGAGTGGTGTTCGGCAGAAAAAACATATCTTGCTGTGGTAGGATGGTATTATGTTGTCGGTTTGAGTCTAAAGATTAAAGAAGCAGATAATTTTAAGAAAGGGAAAATATGGTAAAGGCTGAACAAGTAAAATTAAAGATTTATTTCTCTTTATTTGGAATACTGTTGGCATTTTTTTGTTGTTCCTGTCAGCGTGGACAACAGGAAGAAGGAATTTCGGAAATGACAACTTCAGAAATATTAATGAATGATATGGCAGTGATTTCCGTGGACTGGGAATTTTATAATATCATTGCAAATAATCCGATAGACAAAGCGTTTGTATCGGAAGATGTAGGTTCTGAGCTGAGGATTCAGGCGGCAGTCGCGTGCCGCAATCAATGGAGTGCAGAGATAGAGCATACACTTGAAATCTTGGAAGGATTTTTGTCGGAAGAAGATTATCAGTTATTGGTTTTGGCATATGAAGCATGGCAGCAATACCTTCAAAACACTATATCAGTGGAACAAAATTTATTTTATATAGGAAGTCCTTATAAAAACCAAAAAGAGGACATCATAGGAGGTAATGACACCTACCCACAAGTGATGGAAGCTGCTGTACTCAGGACGAGAAACTATGCGGTGGAATTGATGTCTATAGAGTATGCATTTACCGGAAATGTGGAATTTGCCATGGATGCAGCCATGCCGGAAACGGAAGAAATGAGGGATAAATAATGAGGTCAGTTATTCTTATTTCGCCCAATAAAAATGAAATATTAAGTTTGTATCAACAGTGGAGAGATAAGGCTAAAAACATATTTAGAGCTTTTGACAGGTTAAATATATTGATCGATGGAGAAAGGATCTATATTGATTATTTAGAAGAAGGTGACAAAGATTATGAGGAGGATGAATTGAGTCAGGTCGGTAAATTGGAACCATCATTCTATTCTATTTCATATTCGGATACGGAGACATTGAAGGACTTTATTCAGCAAAATGTGTTTGGTAAAGGAAGCTACATAGACAATGATTTCGGAAGAATTATATTAGTGGATGAACTGAGGGAAGAAGACTTTAAAGATGGATATAGAGATGTTGAATAAAAAACTGCAAAAGGAATTTAACGAAGATAAAAATTATCATACGTTTGAACGGTACGTTATGTCAGAGTTATTGAGTCCTATTCAGGATTATATTAATGCGATTGATATTATTAGAAAAAATGATAGTTTATGTNANGNATTAAANNTGTNTTATANTGCAGCCTATCTTNGNTCAGANTNGCTTCCTGAAAAGAATGATTTTTTAGAGAAGCTTGGTGATATGATTAATATGGTAGCAGAGGGAGACAAAGCAATAATATATTATCTCAAGGCGCATGATATATCTTGTACCGCAAAAAATTGGAGAGAAAGCGAAGATTATAGATTAAGTTTATTAAAATCCATAGAAAACTCTAAAGATACTAATTTTGTTAATAATAGGTGTGATTTGGCGAAAATATTAGGAGCAAAGAAAGCACAAAGTTATTTGAAAGAAGCGGCTATAAATGTCGAAAAGGTTGAGACAGAAGAAACAATACATTCTAAAACTATTGATTACTGGTTATCTAGCCGGTGGTTTATTGAGGAGTTTATTCTGGGTACAGATTTGTCTCAAGAAGTTTATACTTATAAATTTAGTGAGCAGCGGATTTAATCAAATTGATATTTTGATGGAGAAGAGNCTGGCATGAAAGTANCAGAAGTAAAAGTAGAAAGCAAGTCAGAAATGGNTGAATANCTGAGGCGTAGTGAANTAAAAAATATGNTATTTGGCAGAGACAGCGAAGTGGAGAGCGGATTATATCTTCTGCGGTGTTGTAATGATAGAAATGAAGAATTTGTAATAGGGATTATTTCAGAAGGACATGGATTAACACCAGTGTATAGGTGTGTTGGGCATAAGCTTTTAATTGGATTCAATAGAGAAGTAAAAATAGTTGACAGTAGCGGCAGTTATAAAACAATAACATCTGATTCACTGTTTTATGAGTTTGCAGACAGAGATAATCCTAGCGAAATTATTGCCATCTTTGAATTGGAAATCATATGCTTTTCGATAGATGGGCGCAAGCAATGGGTTCATTTTACCGATGTTATTAATGATTATTATATAGATGATAATGACAGGATGCATATTACCACGGATGAAGGGGAAGAAATCATCTATATCTAGGAAAATGCATTGATTATGGCAATGAATATACTGTAGACAGCAGCGGACATATCAATGTTCCCCAGGTTATGTTAACTGTTATAATTAAAGACAGAGCAGCTTGTGTTATGCTATTATTCAAGGGGGATATATATGGAAAAAAAGTGGTATGTTAGCGAGGCAAATAATTCACCTAAAATTTTTGTTAGTTATGCATGGAAAGATGGAAATCCAGACAGAAACGTTTTAAAACTTGTAAATGAAATGCGGGAAATGGGATTTAATATAAAGGTAGAGTAGTTATAAAAAGAAAATAGTATTTGATAAAAGCATTCGGAAAATAAAATCCAAATGCTTTTTATTATACAAAAATATAAATTAAAAGGAGAAGATGGCTATGAAACTATGAAAGTAAAATAACACTGTAAANAANANAGCGGAGGTGTGTGNAATGACAAAAGNNCAAAGGATTTTCAATGGAAGNTGATAAAAGAGCATATTTTTGGTAATTATGAAATCATCGTTTAATCTTACAAACAATAGTACAGAATATTGTACAAAATATTGACAATACTACTATTCCGGAATATACTAATTAAAAGGAGAGTGGTTATATGATAGCAACGAATTTTTCAAACGTAAGAAATAATTTTAAAGAAGTGTGTGACCGTGTCGTACAAGATTCTGACATTGCAATAATTACAAGAAAAAATGATGAGAATGTTGTGCTTATGTCTCAGGCGCAGTATGATAATCTGATGGAAAATCTTCACATAAGGGATAGTAAAGCTAATTATGAGTGGCTAAAAGAATCTATCAAACAAGCTGAAGACGGGAAACTTATAAAATTTGATGTGGAGGATTAGTAGATGAATGTATCTTTCACTGAAAATGCTTGGGAAGATTATCTTTATTGGCAGAAGATGGACAAAAAGATTATCAAACGAATAAATGAGTTAATTAAGGATATCAAAAGGAATCCATTTGAAGGAATAGGAAAGCCGGAAGGGCTAAAATATGACTTGGCAGGAAAATGGAGTAGAAGAATAACTGATGAGCATAGAATGATTTATCAAGTAGACGGTGAGAACTTAATTGTGTATATTTGTAGATATCATTATTAGAATATTTATGAGTGAGAGAAGACATTAGCAGAAGCGTTAATGTCTTTTGCTTTTATAAGTAGAAATATATAGAGAGATTTTAGAAGAATCAGCTAAAGGACAATAATAAAAGCATTTCTAATTCTTTTTCATTGAGACATTCTGCAAGTTGGCAAGCTTTTTAATAACGGTGGTAAGCATCATGGGATGCTCCGTAATGCGGGAACCCCTTTGTTCAGGTGTCTGGTGAGGCAGAATTGACTTTTTTGGATTGTTCGTGGAGTTGAACCACGACATCTTGGGTAACGATAGGCATCACGGTGGATAAAACTGCGGAAACTTAAGATAAACAATAGGTTGTATTTTATTAGCAAACAACGTAAAATAATAAGTAATAAAAAACGTGGGTTGGAAGCTTCACAAAAAATATTGAGGGATTGAGAAAGGAAGAAGGATGGCGGTATCAGACAGAAAGCTTACAAGAGAAAAAAGCGAGCGCAGAGACTGGTACAAGCTTGACTTGTCCGCTATTGTGTATCCTACTTTGCAGAGGAGGGATTTCTCCTCCGTATATCGCTTATCCGTGGTATTGAAGGAAGAGGTAAAACCGGATGTGCTCCAGCGTGCCGTTGATATGGCGCTGCCTCGTTTCCCCACTTATAAAGCGGCGATACGAAAGGGATTGTTTTGGCGATATCTGGAGCCAAACAACCGCCCCGGACCATTTGTGCAAAGGGATGTTAAAAATCCCTGCCAGCCCATGCATTTTAAGGCAAATAACAGATATTTGGTCAGATTCTATTATTATCGGAACAGGATTTCGCTGGAAGCGCATCACAGTTTGGGTGACGGAACCGGCGGCATGTGTGTGCTGATGACGGTGACAGCCGTGTATTTAAGGCTTTTGGGATATGGGGAAATTGAGAACGGAGGCTTTGTGTTGGATATCGGGGAGGCGCCTGACAAGGAGGAGCTGGAGGACGCCTACATGAAATATGCCAATGCCAAGGTATGTCCGCCAAGACCGGGGGAGAAGACTTACAGGGTAAGAGGAACCAAGGAGCCTTTTTACACGTTAAATATTATTGACGGAATTATGTCGGTCTCTCAGGTGCTTTCCGTGGCAAAGAAATATAATGCGACTATAACGGAGTATCTGAATGCAGTACTTTTGTACGCGCTTTTAACCAAACAGCAAAAGGACTGGCATATCCGTTTAAAGCCGGTGAGGATTGCCATGCCGGTAAATCTGAGACGCTTTTTCCCGTCGAAAACCCTACGAAACTTTATCACTATGATATATCCGGGAGTGGACCCCAGACTGGGGGAGTATTCCTTTGAGGAGATTGTGGAGGAGGTACGCAATTATATGCGCTATTATGTGAACGAAAAGCATTTGCGCGGCGATATCACCACCAACGCGGCAACACAGAGGAATCCGCTGATTCGCGTAGTGCCTCTCTTTATCAAGGATTTTGTGGTGAGGCAGTTTTATACGAAGGTGCAGGACAGGAATTCCTCGGCGGGGCTTACAAATATGGGAGCGCTTAAGGTGCCGGAGGGGATGAAGCCCCATATTGAGCGTTTTGATATTTATATGGGGCAGCCCTTTTCCACCAGAACGAATTGTGCGATTATCAGCTATGAGGATACCCTGACCATTAATTTTGCAAGCAGTATTATAGAGGCGGATGTAGAGAGGTATTTTTTTCGGAGGCTGGTACGGGACGGTATACAAGTAAAAATAGAAAGCAATCGTGAAATGACTGCGGAATGAGAGGGAATATGTCATATTGTGTGAATTGTGGCGTGGAGCTTTCGGCGGGGCAGGAAGAATGCCCTTTGTGCAACACGCCGGTTATCAATCCGAAGGAGTTAGTAAAGGAAAGGGAGGAACCGCCCTTCCCGAAGGAGAAGGGGCAGGTGGAGACTGTAAAAAGAAAGGATTTAGGTTTTTTGGTATCGGCGGTGGTGCTTGCTGCAGCAATTACCTGCGGGCTTCTGAATATGCTTGTCTTTAACAAGACGGCATGGTCGCTGGCGGTAATAGGTGTGTGCGTGATTTTGTGGGTGATGCTGGTACCGGTGGTGATTTACACAAAGCAGTCCATCTATATTTCTGTCTTTTTGGATGGTGTGGCAATAGCTGTCTATTTGTATATGCTTGCCTATATGATACACCGGGATGATTGGCTCTGGGGATTGGGCGTACCTATCGTGCTGCTGATTACGGTGATCGCGGAGGTGTTCATTCTATGCGTAAGAAAGCTTCCCAAGTCGTTTCTGACGATAGCGCTGTATGTTTTTACGGCAATTGGCATCGGATGCGTAGGATTGGAGATATTGATAGATTTGTATGTCTCGGGAGAAATACAAATTCTCTGGTCAGCAGTGGTTTTGACGGTCTGTGTGATAGTGGATATTACCATTATTACGATGCTGTCACGAAGAAGGCTGCGCAATGCGGTGCGCAGAAGACTGCATTTTTAAAGGAGAGGGATAAATGGCTAAGATTAGTAACAGAAAACAAAATCTGATGCAGCTCATCAAACGTGTGCACGGGTTGGTGGAGAATGCGGATATTGAAAAACACAGGCATTCGCAGGATCAGATTGGGGCGTTTTTGGGAAATACCAAGGAAGTCAGTTATAAAGTAGTGGATATAGACGGCATGTACGGAGAGTGGGTATGTGTTAACAGGGCGCACATCAAAAAGCATGTTATCATGTATTGTCATGGCGGGGGATATTCCACCGGCAGCAGTCTCTATGCCAGAAGCCTTACCTCTAAGCTTNCCGNATCGACCTCCATGGAGGTATTGTGCTTTGATTATCGACTAGCTCCTGAGAATNCTTNTCCGGCGGCGCTNGAGGACGCCNTGNAGGCTTGGGATTATTTGATGCTGTTAGGCTATGGGGCGGGAGATGTGATTATTACAGGGGATTCTGCAGGAGGAAATCTGGCGCTTGCCCTTATGCTGAAATTAAAGGAGGAGCATAGATTTTTGCCGGGAGGATTGGTGCTGATGTCTCCATGGACGGACTTGACTTCAGCGGGGGAATCCTTTCAAGAAAAGGCAGAGCTCGACCCTGTTTTAGACGAGCCTTATATCAATCGCATGATTTTAGCGTATGCAAAGGAGCGAGATTTGAAGAATCCTTTTATTTCACCGCTTTTCGGGAATTTTACGGGCTTTCCGCCTGTGTACATACAGGTAGGGGAAAATGAAATTTTACTGGATGATTCCGTAAGGCTTTACAAGGTGATGGAGCAGGCGGGAGTTTCGGTGAAATTGGACAGCTTCCCGGGAATGTGGCATGTGTTTCAGATGTCTCCCTTTAAGACGGCATATGGGGCGATGGATAAAATAGCAGCTTTTATTTATCGAAATGGCGAATAAGAATAAAAATATAAAGAAACAGAGCAATATGGAATAAGCAGATAAGCTTGTAATATTTGCAAAAATATCATATTATATAATTAATTATGGTTTATAAGGTAAAAAATATATGAAGTTTGGAAAAAGAAGGGAAGATGGTTCCCGTTATCAATTACGTTATGCGGCGGGGCTTTATTGGTTGTTGGACATGGAACAGGAAGGGATTCCCTGTAAAAAGCCTCTTGCCATAAATAATATGGGTGCTGATATCTGGCGGCTGATTGAGAAGGGGGAGAAGCCGGAGGACATAGCAGGGAAACTCAGTAAGGAATATCAGATTGATCGTGAAGTTATTCGGGATGATATATCTTGCTTTCTTAAGCAATTGGAAGAATATGGCATAATGTGAAAGGGTTGCGCTTTGCGGCGCTTCAAGATTCATGTTCCGCTGCTTGCGACGGGTTATTGACTTCGAGTGTGCGGCGGCACAAAGAGTTAGCGTATATTTTACAATAAGGGAGAAACGTTATGAATGTTCTGCTGATAGGCGGTGCCGGCAGCATGATTAATAATCTGATTATCAAATTAAGCAAGGAAAAGCATAGGGTATACTTATTAACAGGGGACAAATTCGGCAATTTGCCGTATCAACAGGTGTTTGAGAAGTACTGTTTTACATATACCAGCAGCTGCCTGTATGAGATATTTGAAAGCATCAGTCCTGATTTGGTTATTTTTATGGGAGCCTATGACACAAATTTTAACTGGAAGGATGAGGAAGAAGAGGCTGTAAAGTATTCCTCCGGTCTAATGAATATTCTTATGGGCTATGCGAGGAAAGGGCGGGGGAGATTTATCTATCTGTCATCTCAAGAGGTGTATGGCGGCAGCTATGGAGAGGATATTTCCGAGGATATGCCTGCCTCTCCGGAAGGCTTTCGTGCAATGGTTCTTGCTCAGGCGGAAGAAATGTGCGAGAGTTATCGTAAAAGCATGGGATTAGATATTGTTACGCTACGGCTGGACCATCTGTACGGAATTCCCGAATCTATGAGGGATGTGAAGGATGTCTGCAACAGGATGTGTCTGGAGGCGCTTGACCGGGAGTCTGTTACCGTACAAGAAGAGAACAGGCTGTCAATGCTTTTTGAGAGGGATGCTGTGGAGTACATTTATCGTGTGGGCGTGTGTGCGGAGCACAAAAGCTCTGTTTACAACATATCCTCCTGCAGTGAAGTCTCCGAACGCCAGATAGCGGAAATCATACAGTCGCATTTAAAAACCCCTGTAGATATCATTGTAAAGGATGTTGAGGTAAATAGAAGAATCCTTTCCAACCGTTTATATGAGAGTGAATTTGGCTGCCCCTTTTTTTGTGAACTTTCCGGGATTATCAAGAAAATTCTGGACAAGATGAAGAAGGACAGGCATATATTTTTACATGGAGAGGAAAAGAAGCAGTCCTTGTATCAGCGGGTACTCAAGAAAACAGGCTGGCTTATGAAAGCGCTGGTTCCCTTTGTGGAAAATATAGTAGCGTTTATTCCCTTTTTTATGTTAAACAATCGTGCGGTGGGAAGCGAATATTTTGCAAATCTGGATTTTTATCTGTTATATGTGCTTTTGTTTGCCATTGTATACGGGCAGCAGCAGGCGACCTTTTCTGCAGTCCTTGCGGTGGCGGGATATTGTTTTAGACAGATGTACGATAGATCCGGCTTTGAGCTGATGTTGGATTCCAACACTTATGTGTGGATAGCGCAATTGTTCATTTTAGGTTTGGTTGTGGGCTACATGAGGGATAATATTTCCAAGCTGAAGCGGGAGAGTGAGGACGAAAAGGATTTTCTTTCGGGGCAGCTTAATGATATTCACGATATTAACAGCAGTAACGTACGTGTGAAGGACGCTTTGGAAACTCAGATTATCAATCAGAACGACAGCGTTGGAAAAATATATAATATTACCTCGGCGCTGGATCATTACAGCTCGGAGGAGGTGCTGTTCTATGCGGCTGAGGTGCTTGGCAGACTGATAAAGAGCAAGGATGTGGCAATTTATGTAATTTCCAATGCAAGCTATGCCAGACTGTTTTCTGCTACATCCAAAAAAGCGAGAATACTGGGAAATTCTATCCGCTACACTGAGATGGGGGAAATGTATGAGGATTTGCTGGAACGAAAGGTATTTATCAACAGAAAGCTGGATGATAAATATCCGTTAATGGCAAATGCCATATATGACGATCAGGATTCTATGCAGATGATGGTGATGATATGGAGTATCCCTTGGGAGAGCATGACTTTGGGGCAGGCAAATCAGCTGGTAATCATCAGTGCCTTGATACAGAATGCTGTTATCAGGGCAAACAGATATCTTGCTGCGTTGGAGGAAAAGCGATATGTAGAAGGAACACAGACTATGGAAACGGAAGCATTCACTGCGCTGGCAAAGGCTTATTTAAAGGCACAGAAGAGTGGATTGACGGAATGTATGCTTTTAAGGATACATGCTGATTCTACAGACTATAGGGAAGCAAGTACGGCAATCATGAAAAAATTGCGTCAGACGGACTATATCGGAACCTTGAAGGACGGTGGGCTGTATGTCCTGCTTTCCAACTCTAACAGCAATGATGTGCAGTTTGTGGTAAAGCGTCTGAAAGAATTAGGATATGAGAGTGACATTGTGGAGGGTGATGTGGAATGACAGGACAAATGACAGTGTTTATTTGTCTGCTGGTAATTAATACCTTGGCAAGTCTCATTTATTTACTGTGGAATGTACCGCGGAAAAACAAGGGCTGTGTATTCAGGGCAGTTGTGATGCTTATCTGCCCTGTGGTGGGAATTTGCTTTTTCCTGTTTTCCTATCTCTGGTATCGGCTTTTCTTTTCAGCGCCGGTGGATTTGGAGGATGTGGTTTTCAGCAAGGAGCGTGTAAAGGCGGTCACACATGCGGAGGAAGAACGGGAGCGCAACATGGTGCCTTTGGAGGAAGCCATTGAGGTAACGGGCGAGAAAGATTTGCGGATTTTGATGATGAATGTGGTTCGGGGAGACATTCAGAAGTTTCTTGCATCCATCGCTTTGGCGTTAAACAGTGAGGATACGGAAACTGCGCATTATGCTGCGTCCGTGCTGCAGGACGCACTGAATGATTTTCGTATCAGTGTGGAAAAGCAAAGGCAGCTGGTGGAAAAAGGCGGGCCTAACATGCATATTTATGCGGAGCAGCTGATTGATTATATGAATCAGGTGTTAGAACAAAAGGTTTTTACGGATATGGAGCAAAAAAATTATGTGGGCATAATGGATGAAATATGCGATATTTATTATGAGAAATATCCGGGGAAAATGCTCAGCAGCCAGTTTGAGGCAATCAGTATGCGCCTTTTGGAAATCAGGGATTTTATAAATTGTAAAAAGTGGTGTGACAGGGCGGGATATCATTACCCTAACACACTTTCCACATATACCTGCCAGTTGAAATTATATTTTACCAACGGACAGAAAAAGCAGTTTTTTGAAGTGATAGAAGAACTGAAGAAGTCAGCGGTGGTGGTTGACAGTGAGACCTTGGAGCTGATTCGTGTTTTTCGTTAGAGAGTAGGAGTAGTAATGGTATCCCGTAGAAATTTTTTTAGCATGGTAATAATGATGGCGATGCTGCTGTTTATGTTTCAGTTTTCCCAAGTAATCAAGGAAAACGGAAATAATTATGATTATAATGAGTTTGCGGCTGACGAGCCTATATCGGGTAAAAGCAGGTGGAGCAGCGACATAGATTCAATGGAGGTGTTTGGAGAGCGTGCCTGTGTGCTGTTTTTGGGAAATGAGGAAAGTGAGCTGGGGGATATGGTTTCCTCATGGTGTATGTACTCCAAGCGGCGGCTGAAAGTCTTGCAGGATATTGATAAATATGATTTTGACGAGGATACACAATGGGAATTTATATTGATAGACTCTGACGGCGTTAATTTTGAGAAAGAAGCGGACAAAATCCTTAACCTTGCCGCCAAGGGGATACCTCTCATATTCTGCAATTTGCCCGAGGCTTCTGTAATTAGGGAAAACAGACGGCTGGCAAGGTTGTTTGGTATTTCCGAGGTACGTGAGGATAGCGTGGAGGTCCAAGGCTTACATTTGTTCTCCGGTTTCCTGTTGGGAGGGGAGGCGGTTTATCAGGTTCAGCTTCCGGAGGAAGAGGAGCTTCAGGATTTTGACCTTTTGATTCCCTGGTATGTGACGGGAAAGGGAACAAAAACATATATGGTGGGAATTATGGACGAGGAGCAGGTTAAGCGGGAGGAATTTCCGGCATTAATCTGGCGGAATGCCTATGAGGATACTTTTGTTTTTGCGGTGAACGGCGATTATATGTCGGGTCTTACAGGGATGGGACTTCTGGATGCAATGCTTTATGAATTAAATTCCTATGTGATTTATCCTGTGGTAAATGCACAAAACGCCGTAGTTGTGGATTTCCCTTATCTTGCTCCGGAAAATGCCGCAAGGATGGAGGCGCTGTACAGCCGGAATCCACAGGCGGCGCTCCGAGATGTGTTTTGGTCGGGATTAGTCTCTCTGTCGGTCAACAATAGACTAAAGCTGACCTGCTGTATCAGTACGAAATATAATTATACTGACGCTGCGGCTCCTTTGGGGGAAGAGCTGCCCTTCTACCTGCAGCAGATGAAAGAAATCAATGCAGAGGCGGGAAGGTCTCTCAATTATGGAGAGGGTATTACTCTGCAAGAAAAGGCAAAAGCGGACGGTGATTTTTTTGATTCCACAAACAGCGCTTATAAATACAGTGTGGTATATTGTGCAAGAATGCCGGAGAATTTGGACGAGCTGCTGAGCCGTGAAAACGGGCTGGGGGATGTGCGTACGCTGATGTGTGCGGACAGAGGGGAACAGCCGCTTCTTTCATACATTGAGGATTCCGTTACTCTTCAGGGAGTAACCAATGTGGCGGGAGAATACACATACTCCATGGATTTTCAACTGAGAAGTCTTGCCACAGCTTTGGGATATTCCAATCTGTTGATTGATATGCATAACCTGAGATGGCCAGTCTCGGTGGAGGACAGGTGGGAACGTTATTCGGATGAAGTGTTCAGCAATATCAGCACATATTGGACTCGATTTGACACCTTTGAATACACTACCTTGTCCGAGAGTGATAAGAGAGTGCGTACCCTGTTGAATCTTGATTACAGGGAGAACGGCGGTAATGACAGGATTTCTTTGAATATATCCAACGGGAATGATGATACCTGGTTTGTCCTCAGGCTGCATGGCAAGATGATTACCCGGATAGAGAACGGAGAATATGAACAGTTGGAAGCCGGCGCATATCTGATTCATGCGTTGTCGAATCAGGTGGAAATATACTTGGATAAGGCACAAGAGGTGCTGGAGTATTCTGGAGCTTTTGCATCATAAGCAGTTACGGAAAGAGGAGTGTCTATGAAGATATGCATTGTTGCGGAGGGCTGCTATCCCTATTTGGTGGGCGGTGTTTCCGGTTGGATTCACAGCATGATTAAAGCGTTCCCATATGTGGAATTTATTGTGCTTTCCATTGTTTCGGACCGAAAGCAGAGAGGTAAGTTCGTATATGAACTGCCGGAGAATGTATCGGCTGTCTATGAGACTTATTTGGATGACTGTGACTGGGATAGGCAATCGAAGCGCAGGAAGAGGACAAATCTGAGCCTGTCTCAATATCGTTCCTTAAGAAGTATTATTTTGAATCGAGAGGTGGACTGGGAGCCTTTATTTGACTTATTTCAAAAAGAAAATTATTCTCTTGACGACCTTTTGATGGGAGCGGATTTTCTGCATATTGTACAGGAGACATATGAGAAGCGTTATCCTCATATTGTTTTCTCGGATTTCCTCTGGACTATGCGCTCTATTTATCTGCCCTTATTTTTGATACTGAAAACTAAAATACCGGAGGCGGATATTTATCATTGTGTGGCAACCGGCTACGCAGGGGTTTTGGGGGGAATGGCAAAATATTTGTACGGCTGCGGACTGATTGTTTCGGAGCATGGTATTTACACCAGAGAGCGGGAGGAGGAGATTCTGAAAGCAAGCTGGGTAAACGGTATCTATAAAAATATCTGGATTGAGCAGTTCCGCAAGATGTCGCAGCTGGCCTATGACAGGGCGGATAAGGTGACGGCATTGTATGCCCATGCCAGAGAGCTTCAGCTGGATTTGGGCTGTCCGGAGAGCAAAACGCAGGTGACGCCCAACGGTATTGATGTGAAGAGATTTGAAAATCTTCCCGGAAAGCTGCAGGAGGATGAAGGATTTGTCAATATAGGCGCAGTTCTCCGAGTGACTCCTATCAAGGATGTTAAAACCATGATTCGTGCTTTTGCATTTGCAAAGGAGCGGCTGCCCTCCCTGAAGCTGTGGATTATGGGACCGTGTGATGAGGATGAGGAATATGCGAAGGAATGCTTTGAACTGGTGGAAGCTCTCAAGGTAAAAGATATTATCTTTACGGGGCGAATCAATGTATCCGATTATCTGGGAAGGATGGATTTTACCATTTTAACCAGTATAAGCGAAGGACAGCCTCTTACTATTTTGGAGAGTTATGCGGCACATAAGCCTGTGGTTGCCACTGACGTGGGAAACTGCAGAGAATTGATATATGGCGGAGACAGCGATGAGTGTGGAACTGCGGGCATACTGACCCACATTATGAATACGGAGGAGCTCGCCGATGCCATGGTGGAGATGAGCAGGTCAAAGCAGCTCCGGGAAAGAATGGGAGAGTGCGGCTATCGAAGGGTACTCAGCCGTTATCAGATTCATCAGATGCAAAAGACATATGCGGATATCTATGACGAGACGTATGATATTATATATGAACAGAAATATTCTCAGGGCATGGAGAAACAGAAAAAGCTGAAAAGCGCACGTAAAAGGAAGTGACGGTCAATGGCAGGAATCGGTGTCAAACTAAATAAAATTTACAGCAAGCATACAATCGTGACGAGCATCGCAGGCCTTGGATATAGTACGGTCATTACGGTGGCGCCAATGTTTGTAGTTATTTTTGCCGTTATCATCATGCAGACGCTGTTAGGCTTTTCAAAGCTGGGATATGCGGACAGGGCGTTGTATTCCTGTACCGTGCTGTATATTTTTATTTTTTCCCTTCTCACGGCATCGCCTTTTAATGCGGTGTTGTCCAGATATATGTCGGATGTTATCTATCGGGAAAGCTATGAGGATATTTTACCCTGCTATTATCTGGGAATGATCATGAATGTTGTTTTAAGCTCGCTTTTGGGAATTCCATTCTGCATAAGGGAGCATATTGTGGGTAAGGTTTCTATTCCCTATGTATTTGCGGGATATTGCGGGTATATGGCGCTTGCTCTGGTTTTTTACTCCATGCTGTATCTGTCCATCTGTAAGGATTATAAGAAAATTTCTTTCTTCTTTTTCATTGGTATGGTGGCAACGATTCTGATGTCATTGATTTTGGTGAAGTTGTTTGGCATGGAAGTTACTTTCGGGATGCTGATTTCCTTGGATGTGGGATTCCTTTTGATAGCAAGCTTAGAGCTTGCATTAGTCAGAAGTTATTTTAGGGAAAACAGCGGAAAATACAAGGAGGTACTGGAGTACTTTAAGTCTCACTGGCAGCCTGTCATATCCAACCTTCCATATATGATGGGTCTGTATATCCATAATTTTGTGTTTTGGAGCACCGATATGCGCATGGAGGTGGTTAAGAGCTTTGTGTGTACAGAGACATACGACATGGCAACCTGTCTTGCAATGCTAACTAACATCTCTTCCAGCGTTATATTTATATCCAGAGTGGAAATGCATTTCCACGAGAGATACAAAAAATATTCCGAGGCGGTAATCGGAGGCAGGGGAATAGATATAGAAAATGCCAAAAAGCGTATGTTTGAGCAGCTTGCAGAGGAACTGATGAATCTTGTGCGAGTGCAGTTTATCGTATCCGTAGTTGTGTTTTTCCTGTGCATCATGTTCCTTCCCAAGCTGGGCTTTGGAGGCTTGGTTATGCAGATATATCCCTGTTTGGCGGCAGGTTATTTTATTTTGTTCATTATGTATGCGGCAATTATTTTCCTATATTATTTCAATGACCTGAACGGTGCTTTAATTACGGCGCTCAGTTTTTCGTCTGTTACATTGCTGGGCAGTATTTTTGCCACCGGGCTGACTCCCATATGGTACGGTATCGGATTGGTAATAGGTTCCGGCGTGGGGTGGTGTATGGCTTATATCCGCCTAAGGGCAATGGAGAAAAATTTGGATACGCATGTTTTCTGTAACGGCAGTATTATGAAAAGGGGGAACGGAAAGCGCCCTTCAAATAAAGTGTACGAGCATAAGTTTAAAATTTCAAGAGAGGAAGGATGGTAGGAGTTATGGAGCCGGGAGCAATTTTACAAATTATTATGATTGTAGTGGGCATTTTTCTGTTGGGAGCGGTGGTATCGTCTCTGGCAAGAAGGAGAATGACAGAGTCCTTTTGTCTGACTTGGGGGTTGATAGCGATTATCATTATTTTGGCAGGTATTTTGCTGCGCCCTGCGGAATGGTACAGGTACATAAGCATAATGGGCATGGTGCTTCTTTTGCTGATTGGTTTCTGCATTGTATATGGCGCATATTTTATGAGCGGCAAGGTGTCGGAGCTGATGAGAAAGAACATGGAGCTTTCCATGCAGGTATCACTATTGAATCATGAGAAGGATGAGCTGCGCAAAGACCTTGAGGAACTTGCCAAAAAGCTGGACAGATAGGAGCATGGTTGGATAAAATATTCACCCTCCCTGATTTGAGTGCCCGCGGGAGCGGGCAGGTANGANNNAATANGAAAAGAATTTTGTNTGTNATTAATACGNTGGNCCAAGCNGGCNCGGAGACGNCACTGTTGGAGATGCTTCGCCTCCTGAAGCCGGAGGAGTATGAAATTTCCTTATATGTGTTGATGGGGCAGGGGGAAATGGTACATGAGATTCCGGAGTATGTAAAGCTTTTAAACAAACGTTTTGACGCTGTTTCGGTTTTAAGCAGGGAAGGAAAGGGTTGTCTTCGTAAAAATGTCCTGCGGGCGTTGTTTTCCAGAGGAACAATCATAAGGCTTCTCCCTTATATGATGAAAAACTTCTTAATTATGCTTAAGAGGGGGCGAGTGCTTTTCGACAAGCTTCTCTGGAGGGCATTGTCGGACGGCGGAGAACGTTTTGATACCCGTTATGACCTTGCGGTGGCATATCTGGAGGGTGGTTCTACATATTATGTGGCAAATCATGTAAATGCGGACAAGAAGGCGGCATTCGTACATGTGGATTATGGTAAAGCGGGTTATACCAGAGAGCTGGACGGAGCTTGTTATTTAAGCTTTGATAAAGTGTTTACCGTTTCCGATGAGGTAAGGAAGGCTTTTTTAAACGCCTATCCTGAATGCGGGGAGCGGACAGAGGTATTTCACAATATTTTAAATCCGGAAAGAATTCGGAGGAAAGCACAGCTGACAGAAGGGTTTGATGACGGATATGAAGGAATGCGTATTTTGTCGGTAGGAAGATTAACGGCACAGAAGGCGTTTGAAATATCTATCGAGGCAATGAAGCTTTTAAAGGATAAGGGGGAAAAGGTCCGCTGGTATGTTTTGGGAGACGGAGATCAGAGAAAAAATCTGGAGGAGAAGGTAAAGCAGTTAGGGCTGGAGGAGGATTTCCTGATGCCTGGAGCTGTGGGCAACCCTTATCCTTATATGGCACAGACAGATATTTATGTGCATGCAAGCCGTTTTGAGGGTAAGAGTATTGCGATACAGGAGGCTCAGATTTTGGGGAAACCGATTTTGGTGTCGGATTGCAGCGGCAATAGGGAACAGGTGGTTCCTAATGTTGACGGCTTGATGTGTGAGCTGACGCCGGAAGGAATTTGTCAGAGGATTGAGGAGCTTTTGCATGATGAGGCAATGAGGCTTCGTCTGGGAGCGGCTGCGCAAAAAAGAAATGCAGAGGATGAAGCGGAGATAGGGAAGCTGTTTTCTATGCTTTGAGAGGAGGAAGTAAAATGGACGACCAAAAGAAGGAATTACTTGTTATAATTCCGGCGTACAACGAAGAAAAGACTATCGGTGCTCTCTTAGACCGGCTGGAGCAGCCTGAGATTGCGGATAAGGCAGATATTTTGGTAATGAATGATGCTTCCGGAGACAAAACAGAAAGAATTGTTAAGGAAAGAGGGCATGCTGTNGTGNNNNATGTGTATAATCTGNGTTACGGGAGCGGGCTTCAGGTGGGATATAAGTATGCCGCCGAAAGGGAATACCGTTATGTGATTCAGATGGATGCGGACGGGNAGNACGATGNCTGCAATGTGGAGACCATTCTGCATTGCTTAAAGACCGTCGATGAAAACGGGAAATATNCGNNTATTGTTCTGGGTTNAAGATTTGTGCAAGGAAGCGTAGGTTATCCTGTTTCAGCTGTAAAGAAAATTGCCTATAAATTATTTCGATTCCTGATAAAATTAGGAACCGGGAGGAAAATCATGGATCCTACGACNGGGCTGCAGGGGTTAAGCAGGNGGGCGTTCACCNTTTATGCCCGCTATANTCATTTCNATGATAAATATCCTGACGCTAATATGATTACGCAGATGCTGCTTTTGGGCTTCAGGGNGGAGGAGATTCCCGCATTGATGCATGTGAGGACGGAGGGAATCAGCATGCACTCAGGTTNAAAGCNGANAANATATATGTTCCGAATGATGTTTTCCATAATAGCCGTTTGNCTGAGAATACGGGTGTTCCATGTGGACACGGAGGTTAGGAATGAAGAAAATGCTTCGTAAGCTGTTTGGATCAAAAGAGAAGTGGAGGCTTTGGGAGGCTGTTTTCACTGAGACTACAGAACCGCTAGGCAATCCCTTGAGGGGATGGTACAGTATCTACACCTTTGAGGCAGATAAGGAGCCTGATTTTAGGAATCTTGAGTATTGTCTGGACAGGAATGAGACATTAGCGCTCATTTTGATTGATATTAGCAGTTTTCAAAACATAGATCTGGATTTGTCCGCCCTTAAGCGTATCAGGTCAATTTTACAATTTTTTAAAAATAATAAAAAAGATATGATACTTCGGGTGACTTATGACTGTGAGGGTAAGGCAATGGAGAGGGAGCCGTCCTTATTTTCCCAGATATTGAGGCATATGACACAGGTGGGGGAAATTCTGGCGCAGTTTCCCGGTGCCGTTTTTGTGTATCAGGGTCTTCTTATCGGTAACTGGGGAGAAATGCATACTTCACGTTTTGTGGCACAGGGGTATCTAAAGCAGATGGCGGCTATTCTTAGAGAGTACAAAGGAGAAGGAACCTTTTTGGCAGTCAGGCGCCCTGTTTATTGGAGAATGCTGAATGAAGCGGACGATTTGGGTGATATGGGGTTGTTTGATGACGGAATATTCGGGTCGCCCAGCGATTTGGGAACCTTCGGTACGCAGGCTAGGAATACCGTGGGTGAGCATAGTGCATGGAGCAGGGAAGAGGAGCTTGCGTTTGAGCACGAGTTATGTAAAGCTGTTCCCAATGGAGGAGAGGCAGTATATGGTGAAGGGTACCTGACCGGACTGAGTCAGGAACAGGTGTTGAAGGATTTAAGCAGGATGCATGTCACTTACTTAAACAGCAGACATGATGCCGNATTGTTGGACTGTTNGAAAAAATCAAGCNATGAAGGAGNGGGTGTATGGACNGGGATTAGNTTGTACAACTATATTGGTGCGCATTTGGGCTATCGCTTCTATGTAAAGAGCGCTGTAGTGCAATCTGTGAAGGGGCAGGATTGCGAGAATGTGTGTGAACTGAGGATTGAGATAAAAAATGTCGGTTTTGCCAATCTTTATCAGGAGGCGGAGCTGTGTCTGGAGTGGCAGGACAGCTTGGGCAATGAAAAGAACAAGAAAATTGACTGTGATATGTGTCAATGGAACAGTGGAAGTATTCATCAGGTGGTCTGCACAATAGAAGCTGACGAAAGCAGGCTGTTTCTGAAGGCAAGGCTAAAGCGAAACGGGCAGCCTGTGTATTTTGCAAACAGTGCCGATAAAGCAGGCAGAGTATACTTAGGCAGTCTTAAGAGACAAGAATAGCGTTGGGAGATGGATTTTTGACTACATTATATTGGGCATTAGAATATGGTAAGGTATTTCTGGCATATATGTTTATTATGTTTATTTGGCCTTCCGTAGTTTTTAGAGATTATCTGAAGGGAAAATCAAAAACCTTCTTTTTTGGATTTTGTGTTACGGTACAGCCGGTTATAGTAAATACGATTGTACTAAGTCTGGGTCTTGTTCACTTATTATATCCATTCATGGTTAGAGTGGTGTTTTATGGGGTTTTTTTGTATCGAGCCGTTAAAAGGATTAAAATAGATAAAAATACAATTAAAAGAATACGCTATTTAACTAACGGAACCTATGGGTTAAAGAATTTTATTAAGGATATTGCTATACTGATCAGGAAGGGATTGAAAAAGTGCTTTAAAAGCTTTTGGGATTTGATGAGGGGTCATTGGTGGGAGTACGGATTGCTTGCCGTGATTGTTGTGTACGGCATGATTTATTTTACCTACGGAGCCTTTCAGGATTACTCCTATGGCTTTGGTGACATGTATCCTCATAATGCATGGATTTACGGGCTTACCCAAGGAAATATATTTTCGGCGGGAGTGTATCCGGAGGGTATGCATTGCTTCCTTTATGGGCTACATACTCTGTTTGGAATCAGGATTTACAGCTGCCTGCTTTTTACGGCGGGCATCCATATCGCAGTCTTTTTGCTGTCGGCTTATGTTTTACTGAGGGAGGTGTTCCGATGGAGGTACACGCCCATGCTTGCGTTGACCTTGTTCCTTACGCTGGAAGTGGTATGTATCAATGAAATATACAGCATGTCCCGTCTGCAATGGACAATTCCTCAGGAATTTGCCCTCTATACCCAGTTTTTGTGTGCGGCGTTTTTCGTAAGATATCTTCGAAATGCGGGGAGAGTACCTAAGGTCAAGCTACAAGTCAAGGCGCGGATTAGGAAATTGTTTCGCAGGCGGAAAAAGATACAAAATGAGAATAAGCCGCTAATGACCGCAGGCAACGGAAAGAATCAGCAAACGCTGACTAAGTATTATTGGGATGAGAACCTTCTCGTCTTTATGTTTGCATTGGCAGCATCTCTTGCCATCCATTTTTATGCCACTATTATGGCATTTTTTCTCTGTGCGGCATTTGTTCCCGTGACATTGAATAAAGTGTTTAATCCCAAGCGTTTTTTTCCGCTGGTGGCAGGAGTGTGCTGCGGATTTTTCATTGCGGTTCTGCCCATGGCAGGCGCGCTTGCATCAGGTATTCCTTTTCAGGGGTCTATCGGCTGGGCTATGAATGTTATCAACGGTACGGATGAAGAGAGTGGCGGAAACATAGTAGTGGATGAAAATACAGGTGAAGAAATTACCGGTAATCTTTTCGGCGGCGCTCAGAATAAAAAGGAAGAGGAAGAAAGCCTGCCTGTGGAGGAAACAGCCCCTGTACAAAGCGTGGAACAGCCTGAGCTTTCCTTTGGAGAGAAGCTTAAAAATTTAATAGGAAAATTGCCGGATATTATAATACAGAAGGCAAAAATTGTATATGACGAGGCTTACGTGACCTTGTACAGACAGGTGAGTGCGGAGGCGATAGTGGGCTTTACGGCGCTGGCGCTGTTTGTATGGCTGGTATACAGGGTGATTGCTACCCTTCTTAAGCTGATACTGCGCAGAAGAAAGAGGATTGCAGCAGATTATTTTGACCACTATTTTTCCATAACGCTGTCTTCGGTTATCTTTATGACGATGTACTGCGCAAGTGCGATAGGGCTGCCCTCATTGATTGCGGGTTCCAGACTTTGTTCGGTGGCGCAGCTATTGATTGTGGCCGTGATGGTGGTTCCGGTCGATTTGCTGTTTACTGCTATTGGGTTTGCGGTATATGAAGGAATTATGAAAGCTGTTGCGGCTCTTTGCGTGGCGGGCATTTATGTGGGAACTATCATGACAGGAACCTTTCACGGATATCTGTATTATGAGCTGACCCGCTATAATGCTGCCGTCATGGCTACATACACTATTACAAAAAACCTGCCCAGAAACACCTATACTATCGTATCAACAGTGGATGAGCTGTATCATATGATCCAGTATGGATTTCACGAGGAGGCAATAGACTTTGTGAATAAAAGCAGGGAGGAGGATTATACGCTCCCTACGGAATATGTGTTTATCTATGTGGAGAAAAAGCCCCTTGAATATGCGCAGAGCCATTTCTTTGGAGGACCTAAGTGGCTTGCATGGGAAAAATACCCTGCGTATTATAACTCTTTTGTGAGCCAATGTCCGGATATTACCGTGTCGTGGATATCTGAAGGGCAGGCGGACAACTATAAAGGAGATTTTGAAAATTCTTCCCGGATTTATTCCAATTTAGAGACCCGCACGGCATTGGAATCCAGATTGTATAACTGGTGCAGGGAATTTGAGCGGCTATATCCCGGTGAATTAAATACATATTATGAAGATGACGATTTTGTGTGCTATTATTTTAAACAAAATGTTTTGAGATTGTATCAATTAGCAATACAATAGGCGGAGGTGTCCATGAGGGAGCACTGGTTGAGAAGTAGTATTATACGGGTGTTTGTAATTATCTTTATAGCGGTGCTTGGGGTACTATTGTACAAAGCGCATAACAGGCTGCTCATTATAAGAGGGCATGGAAATGTGTATATGGAGAGCTATGCGTTTACGGAATCTGACCGCAAACTGTATAATCCAAACAGAGGTTTTTATTACATGCATGGTTTTCACATAAATGATGATGAGGCGGATTTTAGGCAGAATATTGCCGATCGGTTTTGCAGGGATGAAGATACGAAACTGACTATGATAGAATTTAATCTGCAATATTTTCGAGACAGACCGATTTCTGAACAGGGTCTTAAAAATCTGGAGGCTCTGTTTCAAGCGCTGGAGCAGGTTGATAAGCAGTTAATTGTAAGGTTTCTTTATGATTGGGATGGAGAGAACGAGAAATATGAGCCTGAAAATATCGATGTGATTCTGGAACATATCCGTCAGGTGGGTCCTACTCTCTGTAAATATAANAACAGGATATTTGTTATGCAGGGACTATTCATTGGAAATTGGGGGGAAATGAACGGCACAAAGTATTCCAACCAGCAGGATATGCAGGTATTGGCAAGGCAGCTGGCGGAGGTGACGGATAAATCTACTTTTTTGTCTGTGCGAATGCCAATGCAGTGGCGTATGGTCACGGAGATTGAGGAGGCATCGGAAGTAGTGAGAGGCGATGGAACGCTTGCCTCAAGGCTGGGCTTGTTTAATGACGGAATGTTGGGCAGCTGGAGCGATTATGGCACTTATGGCGAGCACACCAAGGAGGAGCACGGATATTTTACTTATTGGAACAGAGAGCAGGAGCTGGAGTTTCAGGAGGTGCTTTGCAAAAGCGTACCCATAGGCGGTGAGGTGATCATCGATAATCCTTATAATGACTTTGAAAATGCATTGCAGGATATGAAGCGAATGCATGTTACCTATCTTAATAAGGATTATGACAGAAATGTGCTTGATAAATGGGCAGGGATTATGGTGTCCGAGGAGGGCTGTTTTCAAGGGATGGACGGCTTGTCCTATATAGAAAGGCATTTGGGCTACAGGCTTTTGATCAGCAGTACGGCGCTTGATTATCAATTTATCGAGGATAGGCTGGCGGTGGACGTGGTGTTGCGGAATGTAGGGTTTGCTCCGATTTATCATGAGGCGGACGTGTGGATCATACTGAAGGATAAAGAGAGCGGCTCCGTGCATTATTACGAGGCTGACAGTGATTTAAGGGAGCTGACGGGAGGAAACGATTCGGATCTTTTGTCCACGGTTCATATGGAGCTTCCCCTTGCCGGGAAGCCTGCCGGAGAGTATGAGATTTATTTTGATATCAAGGATATTGCCTCAAAAGAGAGAATTCTGTTGGCAAATGAACAGNACCCGGAAGAGCATGGTTATCAGGTAGGAACGGTGAAGCTGGAACCCACGGAAACCTTTTGGGAGGGGTGGAGACACTGGAATGGGGGAAGGTAGCTTGTGCCTGCGTATTGCCGGATATAAAGCCAAAGTATTAAAAGCTGTGTAGAAATGAGGATTAAAATGAAGCATAATGAAATACGGGAAGAAATTGATTTTGTGATCACATGGGTGGACGGTTCCGATGAGGCGTGGAGCAGACAGAGACGGCAATATAAGCAAACCTATCAGGAGGATAATTGTGAGGAGCGATATAGAGATTGGGATTTGTTGAAATATTGGTTTCGTGGTGTTGAACAATATGCTCCATGGGTCAGAAAAATTCATCTGATTACCTGGGGGCATTTGCCTAAGTGGCTGGATACCCAAAATCCCAAGCTTCATATTGTCAGACATGAGGATTATGTACCCGAAGAATTTCTGCCTACCTTCAACAGTAATGTGTTGGAGTTATATTTTCATAAGATAGAGGATTTGACAGAGCATTTTGTCTATTTTAATGACGATATGTTTCTCATTGACAGAGTGAAGCCCCAAAGCTTTTTTTGTGGCGGAAAGCCCTGTGATATGCTTGCATTTCAGCCGGTGGTAGCAAATCCTAAAAATCCGGTTATGTCACACCTTTTTTTAAACAATTCGCTGGTGCTGTCCAAATACTTTGACAAGAGAGAATGCGTACGAAAGCATCCGGGCGATTATTTTAAAATAGGATATCCGCTTCTGTATTTTTGTTATAATCTATTAGAGCTTGCCTTTCCTCTGTACACAGGATTTTACACGGTGCATGGACCGGCGCCCTTTTGTAAGAGTACCTACGAAGAGCTGTGGAAGAAGGAGGGGGAGCTTTTTAGGAAGATGTCCGGCAACCGTTTCCGTAATGAAGGTGATGTAACGCCGTATCTTTTCAGGGAATGGCAGAAGCTGTCAGGGAATTTTAAACCTAAAAATATATTGAGGGATTTTGATTATTTTGAGATTGCCGAGAATAATAAGAGACTGGTGGAGGTAATCAAAAAGCATAAATGCAGGATACTTTGTATCAATGATACATGGACAAGCGGTGAGTTTCAGGGCGCCAGGGAAGAAATACAAGGCGCCTTTGAGCAGATTTTGTCTAATAAATCAGAATTTGAGATAGGATAATGTGGAGGAAGTATGACGACAGAAAAGAGCAGAACTGAATACTCTGCACGAAACACCACTGTGGCAATGATAGCAAGGGCAGGCGCTATTATGATGGGGTTTGCGGCAAGAGTGGTATTTACTCATACGCTCAGCGAAGACTATGTCGGGATTAACGGACTTTTCACGGATATTTTAAGTGTACTTGCACTGTCGGAGCTGGGAGTGGGAACGGCTATAACTTATGCCCTATATAAGCCTATTTCCGAGGGGAATATAGAAAAGCAGAAATCTCTCATGAAGCTGTATCAAAGCTTTTACAGGATAGTTGCCGTTATTGTGCTTGCAGCGGGNCTTTTGGTAATCNCATTTATGGATGTCTTGATTAAAGACCAGCCGCAGGTAGGGNATTTGACGCTTATATATATGATGTATCTGACTAATTCGGTGGTTTCTTNCTTGGGGATTTATAAGAGGACATTGATTGATGCGCATCAGCAAAGCTNTATTNGAGTGCTGTATNAGACATGTTTCTGGGGGCTGCAGAATATTTTTCAGATTATTGTGCTGCTTGCCACAAGGAATTTTATTCTTTACTTGTCTATTCTGATTATCTGTACGCTACTTAACAACATATGCATATCCCGCCGGGCGGATAAGATGTATCCTTATCTGCGTGATAAAAAGGCGGAACGATTGCCAAAAGATGAGAAGCAGGGAATATTTCGGAATATACGTGCTATGCTTATGCATAAGATTGGAACTGTGGTAGTAAACAACACGGACAACCTACTTTTATCCGCATTGGTAGGGACAGTCAGCGTGGGAAAGTACTCAAATTATTTCTTGATTATCGGCTCGGTAAAGCAAGTGCTTGAGCAAATGTTTCAGGGCATTACGGCAAGCGTAGGCAATATGGGAGTGGAAGAGGGCAGGGAAAGAATCCGGAAAATATTTGAGACATCCTTTTTTATGGGGCAATGGATATACGGTCTCACTGTTATTTGTATGTATGAAGCGCTGGATTTGTTTGTGGGGCTTAGCTTTGGTTCGCAGTATGTCTTTGCCGGTAATGTTACGCTGATATTGTGTCTGAATTTTTATCTTAACGGAATGCGGCAGGCTTCTTTAGTGTTTAGGGATTCCATGGGACTATTTCGGTATGACAGGTATAAATCTTTGGCGGAGGCTGTCATTAATCTGGTGGTTTCTTTGATATTGGGGAAATATCTGGGAACGGCAGGCGTTTTTCTGGGAACTATGGTAAGCACTGTAACAACCTCTTTGTGGGTGGAGCCGTATATGCTGTATAAGCATAGGCTGCAGGCACCTTGCAGATTTTACTTTTTGAAATATTTGCTGTATGCTTCCGTGACCTTTTTGCTGTGGTACGTGGAGGATATAGCGTGTGGGTATATGAGAGGCAATCCTTGGGCTGTGTGTGTGCTGCGCGTGCTTTTATGCTTTGTAATAACGAATCTGGTGTATCTGGTGCTTTATCATCGCACGAAGGAGTTTGATTTATTGTGGAAAAAGGCTGTTTTGCTGGTGAGAAAATATCGGCAGAGGAAAGCGGAAAAGCAGCACGCTACAGATTCTGAAACAGTGGAACAGCAAGCTTTGGAGCGGATAACAACAAATGAGGGAAGGTTTTCGGCAGAGGAAAAATGTCTGCTGGATTTGCTGCGGGGTGAACTGACCATGCAGTGTCATAAGGCGGTTAGTCGCGATTGGGAGAAATTTTCTCACATGTCAGATAGGCATGAGATGCTGTCACTTTTATATCATTCTCTTGTCTGTGAGGAGCAGGCTCCTGATTGGCTGAGGAAACAGGCACAGACCAGAGCAAGACAGACCGTACTGCAAAGCTATCGTCTTCTCTTTTTGAGCAGGTATCTTATAAAGGGGCTGGAGGAAGCAGGAATTTCCGTAGCGCTGTTAAAGGGTGTGGGAACTGCCGGATTTTATCCGGTGCCGGAGCTGAGAAAATCGGGAGATGTGGACTTATTGCTTTTGGAGCCTGAAAAGGCGGAGGAGGCAGGCATAGTATTGGAGCGCTTAGGCTGTGCATTGCAGGAAAGGCAGCCCTCCCTGCACCATGTTGTGTACCGGCTGCCGGAGGGGATTGAGGCAGAGCTTCACACTATGCTTGCCGAGCCCTTTGACAACGGTCGGATAAACGAATATCTGTATGGGAAGCTGGCGGAATGTGCGGGAAATGTACAGAGGAAGGATATTATGGGTGTGGAGTTACCCGTTTTGGGTACGGCATATCATGCCTATGAGCTTTTGCTTCATATGCTGCAGCATTTTCTAAGGTCGGGTTTTGGATTGAAGCTGTTGTGTGACTGGGTGGCATTTTGGAATCGGGAGACAGCCGCAGAGGAAAGAAATCAGTATTTAAGGCTGGTGGAGGAGAGCGGTATTAAGGGCTTTTCGGATGTGGTGNCANTAACCTGCACTAAGTATCTTGGTNTGGCAGAAGGCTGNGTAGAATNGATGGAACTGGAAACNGGCTATGACGTGGAGCAGTTTCTGCTGGAAGTTTTGGAGGCGGAGGAATTTGGCAAGTCTGCCACAGACAGAATGGTGGCGCTCAGGGGAAGCAGCCCTTTAGATTATATAAGAGAATTTCATCATCAGATGCATTTGAATTTTCCCAAAGGCGGAAAATGCATTTTGTGTTGGCCGGCACTTTGGACGGTTACTTTGGTGCGTTTTATAAAGAATAATAAAAATATCAGAAATGTCTCCACTTTAGCTATTTTGGAGAAGGCAGGACAGCGCAGCAGGATGATAGAGCAGATGCAGATCTTTAAGGTGCATGAATGATTGCCTTGACAGGCTTTATCAAGTGGCGCATGGCTTTTATCAGGAATAATTGTCATGTTGAAGTTTAGCCTACAGACGGGGGTAAATAGTATGATATATTACATGAAATAATTCATGGAAAAGGTGAAATCTTGTTGACATCCCATTAATATAATATTATACTTAATGTAAGCAACTAGGATTCGGCATGAAGTGAATACATAAAAATAGTATAAGGGAGAGGAGTGAGAAAATGAAGGTTTATGAAAAGCCTTATGTTTTGGTGAATGAGGAGCTGGCAGAAGGGGTATATGCGGCAAGCGGATGCTATACGGTGAATGCAAATATAGTACAAACGCCTCAGGAAGGTCGTGACTCTTATACTGTCCAATTGAATGCTTCGCATGCGGCTCCGGATGGTCACCATGCAACAGGACAGATTGTTGAGATATCCTTTAATCAGAATGTTGAATATCTCAGTAGTAATGCAACGAATGCATCGGGAAGCGGAAGCGCTAAGCTTACTTTGACGTATGCATATCACAGTAATGGATATGATAATATCGGTTTAGGTGATGTGTATGTAAAGGCTGGAGATGGTTTGGCGGTTGCAGGTGTGAGATGTACCTATTGTAACGGAGAATGTGATCAGCATACTTGGTAGGCTTTATTGCAGGACAGACGGATTTATGATGAACAAGAGGAGGTTATGTGTGTGCATAGCCTCCTTTTTAACGAAAAGGAAAGTTTAGCTATGTCACCTCTTTTTTTGTTGGGGAACGGAATATGAGCGGAAGGATAAAATTTTACATAGATAGAATGAAATCCGGCAGGCTGCGGGAAATGTGGAAGCAGACGGTCTGGATTTATCATTATGCCAGACGATATTGGCTGGCAATGGTTTTTTATACCTTGTTAGGGGTGTTCGGAACGGTGGTTTCTCTTGCGGCGAGTATGGTATCCAAGGAATTAGTGGATATCATTACAGGGCATGAGACAGGGATGGTGGTTCGGACATTCTGCATTACGATAGGGTTAAATGTGGGTACTACGCTGGTAAGCATGGTTTCGGATTATGCATCGGGCTGGATTGGCATGAAAGTGGATGCAGAGATAAAGGCGGATATTTATGAGAAGATTCTGGTGACGGATTGGGAATCCCTCACCGGCTATCATACAGGTGATTTACTGACCCGATGGAGTTCGGATGCATCGAATATTTCAAGCGGAGTGCTGAATTTTCTCCCCAATCTTATCATTTATATTTTTCGGTTTATCAGTACCTTTATCGTAGTAGTTTATCATGATGTCTCTTTTGCGGTTTTTGCATTCTTGAGTATGCCTGTAAGCTTAATCCTGTCCAAAACCTTGATGAATCGTATGGTGAACAATAATCAAAAGAGTGCGGCGATGGGCGCTAAAATGTCGGGCTTTAATCAGGAGACCTTTTCTAATATACAGATTATTAAAGCCTTTGATTTGGTAAGACTTTATGCGGCGCGTCTTAGGCAGCTGCAAAAGGATTACATTGCGATGAGACTGGAATTTAAGAGAATGTCCATTGGCACATCTCTTTTGCTGTCAACAGTTGGGCTTATAGTATCCTATTCCGCCTATGGCTGGGGAATTTACAGAGTATGGAGCGGAGCTATTACTTATGGTACTATGACAATGTTTCTTAGTCTGTCGGGAACACTCACAGGTGCTCTGCACAATATTACCTCTTTGGTGCCTACGGCAATCGGCCTTACTACCTCCGCAGGGCGGCTTATGGATGTTGTGGAAATGCCCAGAGAGGATTATACTCATGATGAAGCGGTGGAGAGCTTTTGGAAGTCTCATGGGGAAGAAGGCATCAGTCTGAACCTTAGCGGTATAAAATATGCATATCATACGGGAACACAGGTGTTTGAACATGCCTCCTTGGAAGCGCACCCACATGAGATCATAGGGCTGGTAGGACCTTCCGGGGAAGGAAAAACCACCATGATGCGGCTGATTCTCTCATTGGTAACGGCACAGGAGGGCAGCGCCGTGCTGTATGCGGGGGCTGATAATGTACAGACGGATTGTATCCCTCTGACTGCATCTACCAGAAAGCTGTTTTCTTATGTGCCCCAGGGAAATACTATGTTTTCCGGTACGATTGCGGAAAATCTGCGCAATGTGAAGCCGGAGGCTACGGATGAAGAAATAATAGAGGCGCTGAAGCTTGCCTGCGCATGGGATTTCGTGAAAAAACTTCCCGATGGAATCAATAGCACGGTTAAAGAACGGGGAGGGGGCTTTTCAGAGGGACAGGCGCAGAGACTTTCCATTGCCAGAGCGATGTTGCGGGAATCGCCGCTGTTGCTTTTGGATGAGGCAACCTCTGCCTTGGATGTTGCGACCGAGAGAAGAGTGTTAAAAAATATTGTGCAGGATAACTATCCCCGCACTTGTATCATCACCACACATCGTCCGACAGTTCTAAATATGTGCAGTCGCGTATACGCTATTAGAGACGGACAGTGCGCGGTGCTGAGTGAAAAGGAGATTGAAAATCTGGTTCGGGAATTTTAGAACAGGAGGGTTCTGATAGGGGAACCCTCCTGTTAGATATCTAAATAACTGTCAATCTGTTGTTTGATGATTTCCACTGCAGAATTTTGAGGAGTACACAGCAGACGGCATATAAGGATCTTTTTTGCCAAGGCATCTACCAGCTTCAGATTACGGTTCAAAAGCGGCTTGGTCCAAGAGGGAGATATCAGGCGTTGAAGCACTAATAATCGTTTTTTGTCTTCCGGCAGCGCTTCCACATAGTCCTCCGAAGCCTGCTTTAGCAGGATGATACCGCCTAATGGGTAGGTGTGAGTGTCGAATATTTCGGAGGTTCCGCACCATGGAATCCCATGTACTACGGCATGCCTGTCTGTCATGGCAAGAAGATTTAAATCCCCGTTGATAANGGNAACACCAAGCAGGGNATTCCACAGGTTAGTGTGGGTGGATTTGCCGGTCCCCGANGAGGCGGAGAATAGCCATACCTTTTCTCGGTATAAGATTGAGGCGGAATGCAGTACTACCATGCCGTGCTTTTGGGCAAGATACAGATAGACAAGCCGTATTGCATGAAATAAATCCTTGCGAAAGCCGTCCGTAAAAGGCGGCAGACAATAAAATCTGGCAAGGGCGCCGTCCTTTGTAAGATGAGCCTCTAAAATCTGTGGAGTTGTCGGAAATAGTAAAATATATTTATCGGTGCTTTCTATAATGGAAAGCTCGTGATTTCTTAGAAGCAGTCTGCCGGCTTCCTGTGTCTGAGGAAACGCTGTCAGCACTTCAATACATTGGTCGCAATCGGAGGAGAAAGCGTCTGTAAAAGCATCAAAGTTTTTGGAAAAGGCTTCTTTAGGTCCGAAAAGCCTGCACTTCAAACCTGCAATTTTAATGCATTTATAAAACGTGCTTTTAATATCGGAGTCGTATTCCGAGGGGATCAGGATACCACATGTCGTAAGTAAAGTCACAAATTGCACAATATCCTCCTTTAACAAGGGAAGCTTTTCCTCGCTGACGGCATAATATCCGGCACACAACCGGATTAATTCTTCAATAGAGTGTTCTTTCTTTAGTAATTTCCATAAATAGACGCCGGTTTCGTTGATTTGNATANCNCGTTNTAAATCTCCTATCATTTGTCCTACGGGGAGCAGATAGGGTACCTTTGCAATTCTCTTTAAAACATAACAATTATTTTGTTTCATCAATACCTCGTTTCTATGTATAAACGTATTAGCGTATATAAATGTATTATCGAACCCCCGGCGTTTGTCTGTAATGAATTTATTATAGCATTACAGAACGAGAAATGCTACAATGGTAACAGAAAATTTGCAACAGTTGCCGGCAAAACGCTTCAATAATCAGTGAAAGTGTCTATTCTGTTAAACTTATGAATGGCATGACTGAACTGTTACAAGATATGCGCGGTATCTCGGCTAGCAGAGCCGTTAAAAGCAGCGCAGAAACGAGGTTTAGTATGAGGGTGGATAAAAAGGATGTAGAGAGGCTGCTTTTGGGGGGGAAAACCATTCAGATTAAGCCTCAGGGTTACAGCATGTACCCGCTTTTTGTTCCGGAGAGAGATGAGGCAATCATAGCGCCGCTTGGAAACAGACTGCCCAAACGGGGAGATGTGGTGTTATATCGCAGGAACGGGGGAATTTTGGTGCTGCATCGTATCTGGAGACGCAGGGGCGAAGCCTTTTATATGGTAGGAGATAATCAGAGTGAAATAGAAGGACCCTTGCGGAAGGATCAGATAAAGGGGATACTTGTAGGAATTGTCAGAAAAGGAAAAAAGTTTTCCGTGAATCATTTTGTGTATCGTATGAGTGCAGGGTTGTGGCTCATTTTACGTCCTTTCAGACCTGCTTTATCGAAAATGGTGGCAGAATGTAAACGAAATATTTTCAAATGAAAAAAAAGGATTTCAAGGAATCGCGCAGAATACTTAAAATAGGGCGATATTTTAAGCGTTTTAGATTGAGGGATGTACAGGAGAAGTCTTACTTAGACGCATAAGAAGCGTCGGATAGGAGCGGACATGACAATCAGAGAGAGCTTAGAACAGTGGGAAAAGGATTATCTCAGTCCTTATGCCGCCTTAAGTATGAATTCAAAGGGCAGGTTAAAGCCCGAGGAGCAGTGTGATATCAGNCCTGTNTTTCAAAGAGACAGNGACAGGATTATNCANNGTAAGNCNTTNAGAAGGCTNAAGGATAAGACACAGGTATTTTTGACGCCGGAGGGGGATCATTACCGTACAAGGCTGACCCATACTCTGGAGGTTTCACAGAATGCCCGTACCATAGCAAAGGCGCTCAAGCTGAATGAGGAGCTGGTGGAGGCGATAGCCCTTGGACATGATTTAGGGCATACTCCCTTTGGACATGCAGGGGAACGGGCGTTAAACAGAGTTTGTCCCCTTGGTTTTGAACACAGTGAGCAGAGTGTGCGGACTGTGGACAGGCTGGAGAAGGGGGGGCAGGGTCTTAACCTGACCTATGAGGTGAGAGACGGTATCAGGAATCATCAGACAATAGGAAAGCCTCATACACTGGAGGGCAAGATAGTACGTCTGTCCGATAAAATAGCTTATATCCATCATGATATGGATGATGCGGTGCGCGCCGGCATTTTAAAAGAAAACGATGTTCCGGCGAGTATCAGGGCTGTGCTGGGTTCTACGCCCGGAGAGCGATTGGATCATTTTATCCATGATATTGTGATGAATAGTATAGGGCAGAACGACATTATTATGTCGGAGCCGGTGGCTGATGCAATGAAGAGCATACGGCAGTTTATGTTTGAGAGAGTATATCAGAATCCTGAGGCAAAGAGCGAGGAGGGAAAGGCAGAGGAGCTTATGGAGACTCTGTATCATCACTACCTTAAGCATATCGATGATTTGCCCGAGGAATTTTTAAATCTGGTAGCGGAGGGAGAACCAAGGGAGAGGGTAGTCTGCGATTACGTGGGAGCCATGAGCGACCGCTTTGCCATTGCGGTATATGAGGATATTTACATACCCAAATCATGGCAGATTTAAGGAGCCGTTAAATGTTTTATCCGGAAGAACTTGTAGAAGAAATCAGAATGAAAAACGATATTGTGGATGTGGTGTCGGGTTATGTGAAGCTGCAGAAAAAGGGGAGCAGCCATTGGGGGTGCTGTCCATTTCACAACGAAAAGACACCTTCCTTTTCGGTATCAGGACAAAGGCAGATGTACCACTGCTTCGGCTGCGGCGTCAGCGGCAATGTCTATACCTTTATCATGAAATATGAAAATTATACCTTTCCCGAGGCTGTAAAGCTTTTGGCAGGCAGAGCGGGGGTGAATCTTCCCGAGGTTGAGTATTCGGCGGAGGCAAAGCAGAGGGCGGACAAAAAGGCGAGGCTTCTCGAGGTGAATAAGGAGGCTGCCAAGTTTTTTTATTACCGGCTGCGCTCACCCCATGGGGAAATCGGTTATCAGTATTTGAAAAAGAGGGAATTGTCGGACGAGACCATGCATAAATTTGGGCTGGGATATGCGGGGAAAAACGGGGCGCAGCTGGTGCAGTATCTGCGTGGAAAGGGCTTTGAGGACGAATTGATAAAGGAGGCGGGGATTGCCAATTTTTCCGAGAGGAGCGGGCTTGTAAGCCAGTTCTGGAACCGGGTCATGTTCCCTATTCAGGATATCAACCACAGGGTGATAGGCTTCGGAGGGCGTGTCATGGGAGACGGTGAGCCGAAATACTTGAATTCACCGGAGACACCGGTATTTGACAAGAGAAGGAATCTGTATGGTTTAAATTTTGCCCGGACGGCAAGGAGCGACAATATGATTCTCTGTGAGGGATATATGGATGTGATTGCCATGCATCAGGCGGGTTTTAGTCAGGCGGTGGCTTCTCTGGGAACGGCATTTACGCCGGAGCAGGCGAATCTTTTGCGCAGATATACGGACAATGTGTTACTTGCGTATGACAGCGACGGTGCGGGAGTAAAGGCGGCGCTTAGGGCAATCGGAATCCTGCGGGAGGCGGGGCTTACCGGTAAGGTTATCAATATGAAGCCCTATAAGGACCCGGACGAATTTATGAAAAATCGTGGAAGGGATGCCTTTGAGGAGCGTATTCATCAGGCAGAGAACAGCTTCTTCTTTGAAACCCGAATTCTGGAGGAGCAGTATGATTTGAAGGACCCGGAGCAGAAGACCAAGTTTCACCGTGAAATAGCAAGAAAGCTTTGCGAGTTTCAAGAGGAGGTGGAGCGGGATAATTACCTGCAGGCGGTGGCGGAGAAATATTTTATCGGCATAGAAAATTTACGCAAGCTTGTGCTTAATTATGCGTCTCAGACCGGTTTGGTACGTCCTATAGAGCGTCCGAAATCGGGAATACAACAAAAAAATAACCCGTTGGAAAGCGCAAGAAGGGCACAGAGGCTTTTGATTACTTGGATAACTGATACACCACAGATTTATCATAAAATAAAGTCTTATATTTCTGTCAAAGACTTTACGGAAGAGTTGTACAGGCAGGTTGCCGAGAGACTGTTCTCGGATTTAGAGCAGGGAAATTATAATCCGGCAGGAATTATCAGTATGTTTGAAGATGAGGAAAAACAGAGGGAGGCAGCGGAGCTTTTTCACACAAATCTGCCGGAGCTTACCACTGTGCAGGAGAAGGAAAAAGCATTCCATGATATCCTGTTTGCTGTGAAAAAAAACAGCTTTGATTATTATACCGCTAATCTTGGAACCGATGTAAATGCCTTAAAACAAGCGGTTGAGGGCAAGAAAGCACTGGAAGAGCTTGCAAAAACGCATATTTCTTTAGAATAAGGTCAAGAATAGGAAAAAGCAATAGGAAACGATACAAAAGGAAATGAAAATTCTGGGAAGGATGGAACCACGAAAATGGATGAAAACACACAAGTAAAATTCGATGAAAAAGTAAAAGAGCTTTTAAATACTGCGAAAAAAAAGAAAAATGTTCTGGAATATCAGGAAATCAGCGACTTCTTTTCCGATATGTCCTTGGAGGAGGAGCAGTTTGAGAAAATTTTAGTGTTATTGGACCAGAACAATGTTGACGTGCTTAGAATCACGGACGAGGATGATGTAGATGATGAGGAGATTATCCTTACCGACGAGGATGAGGTGGATGTGGAAAATATCGACCTGTCCGTTCCTGATGGTATCAGCATTGAAGACCCCGTGCGTATGTATTTGAAAGAAATAGGCAAGGTACCGTTACTTTCAGCCGAGGAGGAAATTGAACTGGCGAAGAGAATGGAACTTGGCGATCAGGAGGCAAAGAAGCGTCTTGCAGAGGCAAACCTTCGTCTGGTGGTCAGCATTGCCAAGAGATATGTGGGCAGAGGTATGCTGTTCCTTGATTTGATTCAGGAAGGAAATCTGGGTCTTATTAAAGCTGTGGAAAAATTTGATTATCGCAAGGGCTATAAGTTTTCAACCTATGCAACATGGTGGATTCGGCAGGCAATTACCAGAGCTATTGCAGATCAGGCGCGAACCATCAGAATTCCCGTGCATATGGTGGAGACAATTAATAAATTGATTCGCGTGAGCCGCCAGCTTCTGCAGGAGCTTGGTAGAGAGCCGTCTCCCGAGGAAATTGCTGAGGAGATGAATATGCCGGTTGATCGTGTGCGCGAAATTTTAAAAATCAGTCAGGAACCGGTTTCTCTGGAAACGCCTATCGGTGAGGAAGAGGACAGCCATCTTGGTGATTTTATTCAGGATGACAATGTACCGGTTCCCGCAGATGCGGCAGCATTTACTTTACTGAAGGAGCAGCTTGTGGAGGTGCTCAGCACTCTGACAGAGAGGGAGCAGAAGGTACTTCGCCTGCGCTTTGGTTTAGACGACGGACGGGCTCGCACGCTGGAAGAGGTGGGCAAGGAATTTAATGTTACCCGTGAACGTATTCGCCAAATTGAGGCGAAGGCGCTTCGTAAGCTGCGTCATCCCAGCCGCAGCCGTAAGCTGAAGGACTATCTGGACTGATGAGCAAGTTAAAAGAGGTGGTACTTTCCAAAAGACTGAAAGCGCTTGCCGATATGGTGACTTGGGGGAACAGAGTTGCCGATGTGGGCTGTGACCATGGCTTTTTGTCTGTTTATCTGGTTCAAAAGGGTATCAGTCCAAGGGTGCTTGCCATGGATGTGCGAAAAGGTCCGCTCTCACGGGCAAAAGAGCATGTAACGGCGTATGGGCTGGGTGATTACATAGAGACGCGGCTTTCCGACGGATTGGCGGCATATCATGCAGGGGAGGCCCAAACCCTAGTCTGTGCCGGCATGGGCGGAAGGCTGATGCAGAGAATCTTGTCTAACGAAGCGGATAAGGCAAGAAGCTTCGAGGAATTAATTTTGCAGCCACAGTCGGANNTTTATGAATTTCGTAAATTTCTTAGGGANAACGGATATGAAATCCTGCAGGAGAATATACTGTGTGAGGAAGGTAAATATTATTTTTTGATGAAGGTGTCTTGTGGAAGCAGTGTATCTGTGGAGGTTTCGTCCGGAGCAGGAATTTCGGAAAGAGAAGNGGGNAATGTGTTCCGGAATCCTGCGTATNGGCAGATTCAAAAGCNTTATGACAAGNACGGCGAATTGCTGCTCAAGGAAAAGCCCTCGGTGNTAAAGGAGTATTTGCTGGAAAGGCAGCGTGCCGTAAAGGGGATTGAGGCAGGGCTTCTCTGTCAGAATACAGAGCGAGCATCAGAACGTTTAAGTCAGGTGAAGGAGGAACTTTTAGAAATTAGTCAGGCACTGGAACTGTTGGAAATAAACAATTAACGGGGTTATATGAAGAAAAGGAAGGAAAACAGAATGTATACGCTAACGATAAACGGAGAACAAAAACTGTATCCGCAGGGAACTACCTATGAAATGGTAGTGGAGCCTTATCAGGAGCAGTACGACCATATGATTGCTGTGGTGGCTGCGGACGGAAAGATTAGGGAGCTTTTTAAAAAACTGACAAAAGATTGCACTTTAGATTTTTTTACCTTAAAGGATGATGTAGGCTATAAAACTTATGTGAGAACGGCGACTATGCTGTTTTTGAAGGGTGTGTTTGATGTCTTTGGTGCAGATGCCGCGCAGAGCTGTAGGGTGGAATTTGCCATAGGACACGGCTCCTATATCAATCCGAAGGGAAGTATTGGGGCAACGGCAGAAAATGCAGAAAAAATCAAGAAGAGAATGTTGGAACTGGCGGAGCGGAAAACTTCCTTTATGAAAAAGTCCTACGCCTTAGACAATGCGATGGAGTTATTTCGGGAACATGGAATGAAGGATAAGGAGAGGCTGTTCCGTTACCGTAGAAGCTCCTTTGTCAATATTTATGAGATAGAAGGCTACTATGATTATTATTACGGCTATATGTTGCCTAATGCGGGTTATGTGAAGTGGTTCGATGTGATTGCCTATGACGAGGGCTTTATGCTTCTTCTGCCGACTAAGAGCCAGCCTACTGTAGTGGAGCCTTTTGTGGAGAGAAGAATGTTGTTTGAAACGCTTAAGGCGTCTTCGGAATGGGGGGAAAAGGTTGGCATCGAGACAGTGGGGGATTTGAACGACCAGATTTGCAGCGGTTCCCTAAGCGAGCTGATTTTGGTGCAGGAGGCCGAGCAGGAGCGTAAAATCGGTGAGATTGCCAAGGATATTGTAAAGCGGGGGGATGTGAAGTTTGTTATGATAGCCGGACCCTCCTCCTCCGGTAAGACCAGCTTTTCGCACAGACTGTCCATACAGCTGCGCACAATGGGCAAGGTGCCTCATCCAATCGGTTTGGATGACTACTTTGTGGACAGAGAGCTTACTCCTTTGGACGAGAACGGAAAATACAATTTTGAATGTTTGGAGGCTATCGACATTGAGAAATTTAATTCCGATATGATTCAGCTGTTAAAAGGGGAGAGAGTAGAGCTTCCCACCTTTAATTTCAAGACAGGCAAGAGAGAGTACCGTGGCAGGTTTAAGCAGCTGGGAGCCGATGATATTCTTGTAATTGAGGGGATTCACGGCTTGAATGATAAGACCTCCTATGCGCTTCCTGCGGAAAGTAAATATAAAATTTATATCAGTGCCCTTACAAATATTAATATCGATGAACACAATAGGATTCCTACCACGGACGGCAGACTCCTTAGACGTATGGTTCGCGATGCCAGAACACGAGGCTCGGATGCCAGAAAAACGATTGAGATGTGGCCGTCCGTGCGCAGGGGAGAGGAGGAGAATATTTTCCCCTTTCAGGAGGAGGCGGACGCTATGTTCAATTCCGTGCTGATTTATGAGCTGGCGGTTTTAAAGCAGTTTGCTGAGCCGCTTCTTTTCCAAATACCCAAGAATGTACCGGAGTATTATGAGGCAAAGCGTCTGCTGAAATTCTTGGATTATTTTTTGAATGTCACCAGTGAAAGCCTGCCGAATAATTCTATTTGCAGGGAATTTGTGGGAGGCAGTTGCTTTAATGTGTAGCGGGTGCAATAATTCGGCAATAAGCGCTTGTCTTTTTTGAAAATAATTTATATAATAGACGGGATGTAAGTAAGACAAATAATCGCAGCTGTCCTTCCGCTTCAAATTGCAGCGGCAGGCAGGTGAGGAAAGTCCGGGCTTCACAGGGCAGGATGCCAGATAACGTCTGGTGGAGGTGACTCCAAGGCCAGTGCAACAGAGATATACCGCCACGCAGTTACTTGTAACTGTGGTGAAGAAGCCGCGATGCGGATTCTTCCAAGTGACTATCCAGAGGATAGTCACTTTGGTAAGGGTGGAAAGGCAGAGTAAGAGACTACCGTCCGTCCGGTAACGGGCGGAGCCATGTAAACCCCATCCGAAGCAAGACCGAACAGAGAGCAATAGGTTTGCCCGACCTGCTTTCAGGTGGGTCGCTTGATACGGCTGGTGACAACCGTACTAGATAGATGATTATTCACGACATAACCCGGCTTATCGTTTTGCTTATATTAAAAATCCGGTAAAATTGGTATATGTGCCAATTTGCCGGATTTTTTTGTTGCAGTGTGAGCGGCAGCAAACTAAAAAAGTAAAATTGCGAATAA
>WFLX010391405.1_pt1 | contig 39788 bp, 33 predicted proteins | sample 4967041 | NCBI WGS metagenome assembly WFLX01 (sample SAMN12857096, study PRJNA449069) | gut metagenome | isolation source: stool from male and female vole | host: Microtus ochrogaster | place: USA:Florida | collected 2017
TGAACTTATTGCCAAATTTTTTTTTTTGTCTGATATTCGGGTGCTCATGTCAAACAAAACTCTTATACACCCTCACGGATAGCGTCGCCCCACTCAACTCGGGTGGCGCACCTGTCGGGTAGAATTCTCCTTCTCATGGATTCTCTGTTTTTGTGTAAATAAAAAGTACGTAAAATTAGTAAAGGTATTTCATGAGTACTATAAACATTGACAGCCTGCCATTGTTTTTCAGTGTATTCAATGGTGATATGCTGGCAAATAATCTTTGATGTATCTATACAAAAAACAAAAGGAGAAGGAGGAATCCGTAGACTCCTCCTTCTCCTTTTGTAGCGCCTACGGGAATCGAACCCGTGTTCCATGCGTGAGAGGCATGTGTCCTAGCCGCTAGACGAAAGCGCCAAATGTTACCATTTGCAAATAATTATGTAGCGCCTACGAGAATCGAACTCGTGTTCCATGCGTGAGAGGCATGTGTCCTAGCCGCTAGACGAAAGCGCCATATTCAGAATAGTTGCGGAAGGAGGGGGATTCGAACCCCCGGTACGGTAAACCCGTACGTCAGTTTAGCAAACTGGTGGTTTCAGCCACTCACCCATCCTTCCGGAACCGTGTGTTCTGAATTGTCTTGACTCGGTGTGTTTCTCCTTCGCTAAAGGCACTCCCTTATCAATTGCGAGTGCAAAGGTAGCGTTATTTCTCTTTTCTCACAAATATTTTTAAGGGAAAATTCGTACCTTTGCAGAAAAATTGTGATATACATTATTATTATAAGAAGAAATGCATACAAGACAAGAAAAAATGGAGGCTTTCGGTCGTTTGCTGGATGTGATGGACGAACTCCGTGAAAAGTGTCCGTGGGACAGAAAACAGACCAATGAATCGTTGCGTTCCAACACCATCGAAGAGACTTATGAACTCTGTGATGCGCTCATTAAGAACGATAACATCAATATCTGCAAGGAACTCGGCGATGTGTTGCTCCACATAGTCTTCTATGCGAAGATTGGAGAAGAGAAAGGAGCATTCGATATGGCTGATGTGTGCCACAAACTCTGCAACAAACTCATCTTCCGTCATCCTCATGTTTATGGCGACGCTGTGGCAAACACCGCCAGCGAGGTGCGTCAAACTTGGGAACAAATCAAAACTAAAGAAAAAGATGGCAATAAGACAGTCCTCTCGGGTGTACCAGATGCCCTTCCTTCCCTTATCAAGGCTTACCGCATTCAGGATAAGGCTCGTAATGTAGGCTTTGACTGGGAGGAACGCCGCGACGTTTGGAAGAAAGTCAAAGAAGAGATTGCTGAATTTGAAGCGGAGACGGAACAACGCTACAATGAAGCTGAATCAGAGGAAGCCAAGGTCATCGCCAAACAACATGCTACCGAAGAATTCGGTGATGTGATGTTTAGCCTTATCAATGCTGCACGCCTCTACAAAATCAACCCCGACAATGCCCTTGAACACACTAACCAGAAATTCATCCATCGCTTTAACTACGTAGAGGCGAAAGCAAAAGAAAAAGGTCAGGACCTGAAAGACCTGACCTTGGAACAAATGGATGCTTGGTGGAACGAAGCAAAGAGTATCGACTAATTAAAGAAGTTGGGCTTTCTCTTTCGTGCTTCTTCCAAACTGACCATGCCGAACTCCCTTTCTGACTTTTCAGTGCGGAGTTCGGCATATTTTTTGTCCAGTTCGTCAGTCAGTTCTGCACGAGTATCTGGATTCAGCAACTTCGCACTGGCAATCACATTTTGCGAAGCGTCTTTCATCCAGAGGACAGGACCATGATACACAGGAGCAATCTTCAGTGCCGTGTGCAGTTCGCTGGTTGTTGCGCCACCAATCATGATGGGGATGCCGACGCCACGCTCTTCAAGAGCGCGTGCCACATTCACCATCTCTTCCAACGATGGTGTGATGAGCCCCGAAAGCCCTATGATATCGACCTTCTCTTCAATAGCCTTATCGACAATCGTGTCAGTGGGCACCATAACCCCCAAGTCTATTATTTCGTAGTTGTTGCAGGCAAGGATAACACTTACGATGTTCTTGCCAATATCGTGTACGTCTCCTTTGACTGTTGCCAAGAGTACTTTCCCTGCTTTCTGCGCACCTTCAGAACGACTCGCCTCAATCAGCGGTTGGAGAATGCCCACAGCCTTCTTCATCGTTCGTGCCGTTTTCACCACTTGCGGAAGAAACATCTTGCCACTGCCGAACAGTTCGCCTACCGTGTTCATGGCATCCATCAATGGACCTTCGATAATCTCGACAGGGTTGGCGTACAACTTCCCCGCCTCGTCCAAATCGCTCTCAAGATAGTCGCCAATACCCTTTACCAAGGCATACTTCAGCCTCTCTTCCACTGTGCCGTTCCGCCAATCTTCAATATGGCTCTTTGGTGTCGCACCTCCGCTTTTAAGTGCTTCTTTCTCAACATCCTTCTCTGCTTTGATTCGATTTGCAATTTCAATCAGATTTTCAGTGGCCTCTGAGGTACGATTAAGTAACACATCATCAATCGCTTTCAGCACATCGTTGGGAATATCGCTGTATAGTACCTGCGTGGCCGGATTGACGATTCCCATATCTTGCCCTACCGCAATGGTGTGGTAGAGGAATACGGCGTGCATCGCTTCACGGATGTAGTTGTTGCCACGAAACGAGAACGACAGATTGCTCATGCCCCCTGATACATGCGCGCCAGGCAGGTTCTTGCGAATCCATTCAGTAGCACGAATAAAGTCGAGACCATAATTGTTGTGCTCTTCCATACCTGTAGCTACAGCCAGCACGTTGGGGTCAAAGATGATGTCAAAGGGATTGAAGCCAATCTTATTCACCAGCAGGTGGTAGGCACGTTCGCATATTTCAATCTTCCGTTCATAGGTCGTAGCTTGCCCCTGTTCATCAAACGCCATCACCACCACGGCAGCCCCCAGTCGTTTTATCTCACGAGCCTTTTCAAGGAACTTCTCTTCGCCCTCTTTCAGCGAAATGCTGTTCACGATGCTCTTTCCCTGCGCGCACTTCAAACCAGCTTTGATGACCTCCCAGTCACTCGAATCAATCATCATCGGAACTTTTGAGATGTCGGGGTCACTCATCAACAGGTTCAGGAATGTCACCATCTCCTGTTTCGCATCCAAAAGTCCATCGTCCATATTGATGTCAAGCACCAACGCACCATCCTCCACTTGCTTTCGGGCAATGGAGAGTGCCTCGTCGTAATTCTTTTCGTTGATAAGACGGAGGAATTTGCGTGAGCCAGCCACATTGCAACGTTCGCCCACATTCACAAAACGGCGTTCAGGCGTGAGTTCCAGCAGTTCCAAGCCACTCAGCCATAAGGTCGCTGGCTTTTCGGCAGGTACATGGGGCTTCTTTCCCTCCACGAGGGCAGGATAACACTCTATGAACTTTTCGGTCGTTCCACAACAACCACCAATGATATTCACCAATCCCTCCTCTACATACTCCCTCATTTGCTCCGCCATCATTTCAGGCGTTTGGTCATAGAGTCCCAAAGAGTTAGGCAGCCCTGCATTGGGATGTGCTGATATATAATATGGTGCGTTCTCGGCTAAAGCCTTCAAGAAAGGTTTGAGTTGCCGCGCACCAAACGAGCAGTTCAATCCGATAGAGAAGATGTCAGCATGTTGTACACTTGCCAAAAACGCCTCCAATGTCTGCCCTGACAATGTACGCCCTGCCGTATCGCTCACTGTGACGGAAAGCATCAATGGAACACGCCTTTGAACAGCTTCCATCGCTTTCTCTGCCGCATAAATGGCAGCTTTCGCATTCAGCGAATCGAAAATGGTCTCGATGAGCAAAGCATCCACCCCACCCTCTATCAGTGCTTCCATCTGCTCCACATAGGCATCAACCAACTCATCATACGTCAGACTTCGCAAGGCAGGATTGTTCACATCAGGTGAAATGCTCAACGCCTTATTTGTCGGTCCTACATCGCCTAACACAAAACGAGGTTTCTCAGGAGTTCGTACAGTATATTCATCTGCCAATGCACGTGCGAGCCTCGCACCAGCCAAATTCATCTCACGGCAATTGTCCTCCACCTGATAATCAGCCATCGACACTCGTTGAGACGAGAAAGTACACGTGGTGATAAGGTCTGCACCTGCATCAAGATACTTCCTGTGGATGTCGGCAATCACATCGGGACGTGTCAGACACAGAATGTCATTGTTGCCCTTCATCTGCCCTGCCACATCCTTAAAACGGTCACCTCTAAAATCCTCTTCCTGCAAATCATACTGCTGAATCATCGTGCCCATCGCACCGTCCAGAATCAGTATCCGCTGTTTAATTATGTCGTGTAATGTGTTCATTCTGTGCTTCAAATGTATTTCTTCTTCGCCCTGTCCATTTCCCTTCTGTCCTCTTTCTCCTTCAGGGATTGACGCTTGTCATACTCTTTCTTGCCTCGTGCCAATGCGATAACCAGCTTTGCCAACCCTTTCTCGTTGATAAACAGACGGACAGGCACGATGGTGAAGCCTGGAGCCTTCGTGTCATCCTGCAAGTTGCGGATTTCCTTCTTGTTCAGCAGCAACTTCCGTTCTCTGCGTTCTACATGGTTGTTGTACGAGCCTTCCGAATAGAGTGCCACATACATATTCTTCACCCAAATCTCACCATTATTGATATAGCAGTATGTGTNCACCAAGCTCGCCTTGCCCGCACGGATGCTCTTGATTTCCGTCCCCGTCAANACAATGCCAGCTGTGAAAGTATCGACGAACTCGTAGTCAAACGATGCCCTCTTGTTCTTGATGTTCACCTGTTGGTTCTTCGCTATCTTTGTCTTTGCCATAAGCTTACATATACTTATCCCAATTCTCCGCAATCATCTTTGCCACCGCTGGAGTCACGTCCTCCTGATGCTTGTCCAAGAAGTCATCGCCCAACTCGTTCAAGTCCTCCAGTTGCTCATACAGTGCCATGAAATCCTCATCACTCATATCCTTCGACAACTCCTCTTGGTGTTTGTGGTATTGTTTCTTCACCTCATACAACAGCTTAGAAAAGCCTTTCATCGTCTTCTCCCGTTCGTCCACTCCCCACTCCTTCTTCACCACCATTGGGAACGGTCCTTCCAACACGTATGGCGCATATCCATTCAGAATCAACTGAATAAATCCGCCCTCCATCACCTCGTCCAGCACATACCTATAGCACAACACCGCATGCTGTTCAGCACTCAGCATCTCCATGTTCTCTGCCGTCAGCCCACCACCTATTGCCGCCAGATATCCATCTGTCACCCATTGGATGAACCCGATGCTGTCCAACGACTCAAACTTCTCGCATGCCTGTTGTTTGTCCAAATGTATCATTGCACATCACTTTTTAAGTTTGCAAAGATACAGGTTTTACTTTGAACCACAAAACATCTTCATGTTTTTCGGCTCTTCCTCTTTCATGTGGCAAGACAAGAGACACTTATAATAAAAAGGGTTATCTGCCTCCCTTCCTGCGATTGCATTCTCGGCACAACATTTGGCAGTTCTCGATGGCGGTGCGTCCACCTTCGCGCCAAGGAGTGATGTGGTCTCCCTCCATAAATTCAAAATCGAACTCCTTACCGCAGTGGGGGCAGATGTGGTGCTGCTGCTCCCACACAGCCAGCTTGATGTCTTCGGGGAAAGCGCGCAGGTCAAGATAGTGCTCATCGCCAGTCAAGACGTAGGGGATGATGCCCGTTTGCTTCTGTATCTCGCTGTCACGCATCAAAGCTGATATTTGTTTGGCAAGTGCCACAGAGTCAAGCGTTTGTTCGTGGTAGCTGTCGTAGAGCATTGCCCAGTCAAGCCCCTTCATGATTCGCTTGAACTTTTTCTGTTCAAAGTTCATGATAGCCCAATTGAGTACGTTTTGGAAGTATGCCCACAGGTTGTTGGCGTTGGGGTCGTGCTGATGCTCAGACATATAGCCGACCACGCTTTGCCGCTTGCCCATCCGTGTCTCGTGGGCAGCCATCCATTCGAGGGCTTTCTTCAAGAAGTCCTGACGGATAGGCNTACCCATCACCAAGTCCTTTCCCAATCGTTGANCACCGCAGNTCGTCTTCGCGAAATGCCGTNTGGCATCACTGACAAACGGTCCTGCAAAGATGNCATTGTTTATCTCCTGCTCGTTGAGTGGTTTGCCTGCTATATTGATGGTTTTGAACCACTCCAATTTCTCCGAGGCTTCCCCTTCGCAGACATACACCGTCAACTTGTACTCAAGGATCTTCCTCCGCACGTCTTGGGGTTGGTTGAAGAATGCTTTGAAGTCAAAACTGAACTTCCCTGCCACATACTCGCAGAGCGAGAGCGTTCTCTGTTGCCCGTCCATCACTTCATAAGGGCATTCCGCATCGTCGCTCCTTTTCACCCAGTACATCACATTCAGAGGGTAATTGTGCAAGACGGTGTTGATGACCGCCTGCTGTTCCTTCTCGTTGTAGATGAACTCACGTTGATAAGGTGGACGGATGTCGAGGCGACCTCCATAACCNCGANCGCCCAATTCGTCGTTGTTGATGTAGTCATGGGTGATTTCACCTACGGTCACTTCGATTTGCTTGATTGTCATCATAAGGTTTCTATTTTTGAGGGTGTTTGTTACGGATGAGGATTCGTGCGTATGTTGGTTTCCCTTTGATTGCTCCGTCTTTATCTTTGATGAGACCATGTGGTTTCATTGGGATAGAATCATCTTTTCTATAATCATTCGCATTTAGAATATCAAATTGGTCAGGTGAGTATTTGTCAAGAAAAGTAATAGGAACTCCCATAACACCATCATAATCACACGGGATGTCATCAACCCGATTCACATTTATGGCATTGTAGTTATCATAAGTAGGATACTCGTCGGATGAATAGCGGCATATCAAATCTAACATTTCATGACGCTTATTGTGGTCAAGATTCGTAAACCAACAGATGTTTCCAAAACTTCTCCATTTCTGCCCTGTTTCGTCTTGCCAATAACGTGTTTCTCTTGGTTCATAATCTTCTGGAACCCTAAAAGCCATGTCTCCTGATTTATACCCAAGCCAAACCTTGTCAGCCATTAGCAGTGGAAAAATTTCTTTGTACGTTATGTTATTTTGATTACCAATAATCAAAAACTTCTTTCCATACTCCATCAACAGCCCAATATATTCTCTAAACAACGAGAATGGTGGATTTGTCACCACAATGTCAGCTTCTTTCAGAAGTTCTATACACTCTTGACTACGGAAATCCCCATCGCCATGCAGTGTCGATAATACATTCTTGTTATTCTGAATCAAATGTTCAACATCAGTCAAGTCGATTGCCCCATCACCGTTTGTATCTGAGACTTCCGTAATCTCCACTTTGTATGCTGTCTTTTTCTCGTTGCCTTGTGAGTCGATTGAGAACAATGAAAACTGAGTGCCAGCCACGGGGGAACCGTCATAACATGTACAAATCAATTTCTTCAATCCTAACTGATTGAATCGTAAAGCGAAGTATTTGAAGAAGTTGCTTTCGTATGGGTCGTCGCAGTTGCACAACACAGTCTTCCCTTGGAAGTGCTGCCAATAGTGCTGCAACTCTCATTCAATGTCGGCAAGCTGTGTGTAAAACTCGTCTTTTTTAGCTGTCTTAGCTGCATTCAGATTTTTGTTAGCCATATTGATTGATAGTTTTAGAAGCACCAACTATCAATCACGCCAAGACACAAAAAGGCGTGATGCACCTTATTTGCGTTCAGCCTCGGAATGGAACCTCACTCATCTAAACAAAAATGCATCACGCTGAGAGCGTGAATACATTGCTATAAGTAGATGAGAAAGATGTCCATACCGAACACCTCCACATATTATTTCTGTGTTACGTTATTCCCAAAAAGTTTCCGAGGCTTTTGGCTGAACGCGAAATAATAGCGAATGCTTTATTAGAATCGGGATTTCTCCCCCGAACCGATTGCAAAAATACAAACTTTTCCAAACCTTTGCAACAAATCTTGGAAAAATTTGCGAGGATGGGCTTGGAAACGCAGTCAAACAAATTTGGTTATTCATAAGTTATGAACAATTATTCGTAAGTTATGAATATTTGTTCCAAACTTATGAATAATTGTTCGCAACTTATGAACGACTTCCGTTGCGAGGGAATAGCAGTTCCGCTGGTGAAAGGAACATGAATCGAAATGTGGGTGTGTCAGGAATGGGACTTCCCTTGTTCCGCTTCCAACAGTTTTCGTTTCTTCTCAATCATTTCTCCCGTGCGCTTGCCGTTGAAGCCACAGAGGGAGCCATCGGCAGCAATGACCCGGTGGCAGGGAACATCGGGGGCAAAGGGGTTGCGACGCAGTGCTTGTCCGACGGCTTGGGCACTGCGGCAGCCGATGCGACGGGCAAGTTCGCCATAGGTGACGGTCTCGCCTTTGGGCACACGGAGTAACTCCAAATAGACACGACGCTGGAACTCGGTGATGCAGGTGGAGGCGAGGACTTGCTGGCGGATATCGGTAAGAGCGGGCATGGAATGACGTTAAATCAGATGGTTCTCGGCAATGTACCGCCAGAGGGGGGCAACCATGAGTGCCTGTTTCAGCCGGTCTTTGCGAAGCAGGTCGATGAGTTGCTCTTGGGTGAAGAGGTGGATGGTAATCTCCTCGGTCTCGTCGAGGTGTTGCCCCGAGACACGTTCCACCCCTTTGGCAATGAAGGTATGAGATATGTTGTTGTGGGAGGTGGGATTGGCCGAGAGCGTGGTGTATTCCGTCCAAGTGCCCCCAGCATAGCCTGTCTCTTCGAGCAGTTCACGTTTGGCGGCTTCGAGAGGTGAAGCGTCGGAGGCATCCATCACGCCTGCACAGAGTTCGTACTCGACAATGCCAAGTCCGTGGCGATACTGACGAACAAGAACGAACTGACCATCGGTGGTGATAGCGATGATGTTTATCCATGTGGGATATTCAAGCACATAGTATTCGGGCACCATGGTGCCGTCGGGCATGCGCAGCACGTCGCGACGGGCGGTGAGCCAAGGACGGCGAATGAGATATTCGGTGCTGACCGTTTCCCAAGGCTGGATGTCTTTTTGTTGCTCCATATAATAATAGGTATATAAAAAAGGGAGAAAGCTGTATGCCTTCTCCCTCTACTTTTGAGCCTCTTGTCGGATTCGAACCAACGACCCCGAGATTACAAATCACGTGCTCTGGCCAACTGAGCTAAAGAGGCGGGTGGGTAAGCGAACTACATCGCGCCGCTACAACCAAGTACCCTTGCTGCGGTCAAGCCCTGGGGGGATTCCGAGGGAGCTGGCCGTATAGGACTTACCCGTTTCGTTAAGCGAGTGCAAAGGTATGAAATAATTGGCAACCGACAATTTTTAATCGGCCTTTTTTTCAAATCATGCGCATTTTTTTTGGAATCAGCGGTTTTTCTCCTGCTGAAAAGCGAATTGTCAAGCGGTGATGGTCGATTATCAGTTATTTTTTATACCTTTGCACTCGTTATGGAAGAAATCATCCTCAATCTCACCAATGGAGCGTTGGACAACCTCAATTATGGTTGGGTCGTCTTGTTTATGGCCATTGAGAGTTCGTTTATACCTTTCCCGTCAGAGGTGGTCATGATTCCAGCAGCCTATATGGCGGCAGAAACTGGCGAAATGTCCTATCTCATGATTATTCTGTGTGGGACGCTGGGGGCACTGATTGGTGCGCTGGTGAACTACGGACTCGCCTACTCTCTCGGTCGTCCCATTGTGTATGCGTTTGCCAACAGCCGTTTTGGACACCTCTGTCTGATTGATGCGGCGAAGGTGGAGAAAGCAGAGGCGTATTTCGACAAGCGCGGGGCTGTCTCCACGCTGATAGGTCGCATGATTCCTGCCATCCGCCAGCTCATCAGCATTCCAGCCGGCTTGGCGAGGATGAACTTGGCTTCGTTCTGTCTCTACACCTGTTTGGGTGCTGGGCTTTGGAACACCATCTTGGTGGGCATCGGCGCGGCTTTCCACTCGACCATGCCGAAGCAGGAACTGATTGACATCATCGCCCACTACTCGCACATCATCGGCATTGCTGCCATCGTGATTGTGGTGGCGATTGTGGCTTATTTTATATATATAGGAATAAAGAAGAAATAGATATGTTTGAAAACTTGAGCGAAAGGCTTGAACGGTCTTTCAAGATACTGAAGGGTGAAGGCAAAATCACCGAAATCAATGTGGCGGAAACGCTGAAGGACGTGCGGAAGGCACTGCTGGAGGCCGACGTGAACTATAAGGTTGCCAAGACGTTCACCGACACGGTAAAGCAGAAAGCACTGGGTCAGAACGTGCTGACCGCGGTGAAACCGGGTCAGATGATGGTTAAGATTGTACATGACGAGCTGGCAGAACTGATGGGTGGTCAAGCCACGGAACTGAACCTGACGGGACGCCCAACAATCATCTTGATGGCGGGCTTGAACGGTGCTGGTAAGACAACCATGTCGGGCAAGCTGGCACTGCGGTTAAAAACACAGAACTACAAGAAGCCATTGCTCGCAGCGTGTGACACGTTCCGTCCTGCGGCTATGGAACAGCTGCGTGTGCTGGCTGAGCAAGTGCAGGTGCCTTGCTATCTGGAGGAAGGTGCAACTGACCCGATTGCCGTGGCGAAGAATGCCATTCGCGAAGCCAAGGCGAAGGGAAATGACGTGGTGATTATCGACACCGCTGGTCGTCAGTCGATTGATGAGGAACTGATGGTACAGATAGAGCAAATCAAGGCGGCTGTCAATCCGAACGAGACGTTGCTCGTGGTGGATGCGATGACTGGTCAGGACGCTGTGAACACGGCAAAGACTTTCAACGAGCGTTTGGAGATTGACGGTGTGATTCTCACGAAGTTGGACGGCGACACCCGTGGCGGTGCAGCCCTGTCTATCCGCACGGTAGTGACGAAGCCCATCAAGTTTGTTGGTACGGGCGAGAAGATGGAGGCTCTTGATGTATTCCATCCCGAACGCATGGCTGACCGCATCCTCGGCATGGGCGACATCGTGTCGTTTGTGGAGCGCGCCCAGCAGCAGTTTGACGAGGAAGAAGCCAAGCGACTGGAGAAGAAAATTGCCAAAAACAAGTTTGACTATAACGACTTCCTCGGACAAATCAACCAAATCAAGAAGATGGGTAACATTAAGGATTTGGCGTCGATGATTCCTGGTGTGGGCAAAGCTCTCAAAGATGTCGATATTGATGACAACGCTTTCAAGTCGGTGGAGGCAATGATTGGCTCGATGACTCCATACGAACGTGAACACCCTGAGTGCATCAATATGTCACGCAAGATGCGTATTGCAAAGGGTTCGGGCAACTCGATTGATGAGGTGAACCGCATCACGAAGCAGTTTGAGCAAATGCGCAAGATGATGCGTCAGATGACCAGCCCCAAGATGGCACAGGCGATGGCGCAGATGCAGCGAATGAAAGGCATGAAGGGAATGCCGAAGTTCTAAAGAAAAATTACAGAAATCATGCAACTGATAGACGGAAAAGCAACAGCGGCAGCCATCAAGGCTGAGATAGCAGACGAAGTGAAGAGAATCGTGGATGCGGGGGGCAAACGCCCACATCTGGCAGCCATCCTCGTGGGGCACGACGGTGGCAGCGAGACGTATGTGAAGAACAAAGTGCTGGCGTGCGAGGCTTGCGGCTTCACCTCTACCCTGCTCCGCTTTGAGGACGACATCACAGAGGAGTTCCTGCTGGAACAAGTGGAGAAACTGAACAATGATGCCGATGTGGATGGCTTCATCGTGCAACTCCCCTTGCCGAAGCATATCTCAGAACAGAAAATCATCGAAGCCATTGACTACCGCAAGGATGTGGATGGATTCCACCCCATCAATGTGGGACGTATGGCGATTGGGCTTCCCTGCTATGTTTCAGCTACCCCACTGGGTATCATCACCCTGCTGAAACGCTACAACATTGAGACAAGCGGCAAGAAGTGTGTAGTTCTCGGTCGTTCCAACATTGTCGGCAAGCCTATGGCACAGCTGATGATGCAGAAGCAGTATGGCGATGCCACAGTGACCGTGTGCCACAGCCGCTCGAAGACATTGAAGGAGGAATGCCTACAAGCTGACATCATCATCGCAGCCATCGGCAAGCCCAACTTTGTGACAGCCGACATGGTGAAGGAAGGTGCTGTCATCATCGACGTGGGCACTACCCGTGTGCCTGACCCTACCCGTAAGTCAGGCTTCCGTCTCAATGGCGACGTAGATTTCGAGCATGTAGCACCCAAATGTTCGTTCATCACCCCTGTACCAGGAGGCGTTGGCCCTATGACCATCTGCTCGCTGATGAAGAACACCCTCAGTGCTGGCCGCAAGGAGTTTTACCAATAAGCTTTTCGTATCCCTGTAAAGCTCCGTTCTTGCTTCAAGGCACGCAATGCAAGAACGAAAACGAGGGCTTACAAAGAAGATAATTATACCAAGCGAAGAAAAAATGTGACGATTCTCAATTTTCTTCGCTTTTTTATTTGGTCAATTCAAGAAAACTCCCTACCTTTGCACTCGCAAAAGAGGAACAACCTCTACATGGTGGATGTAGTTCAGTTGGTTAGAGCGTCAGATTGTGGTTNTGAATGTCGTGGGTTCGAGCNCCANCCTNCACNCTCACCGAAGAGCCTTGCAAACAGCAGTTTGTGAGACTCTTTTTGTTTTGGGATGCGGTTCTTTGAAAGTGTAGCATAACATATAAAATGCAGAGGAAGACCGCAGATTTGGGATAAGAAAGTACTGTTTGTTGCCAAATAATGCGAAGAAGACATGGTTATTTCAGTTTTTCTCTGTACCTTTGGACTTTGAAAACGATTCAACACCTATTAAAACGAACATTATCATGCTTACACAAGAAGACAAGGAATTTCTGGAAGAGAAAGGAATTTCGGAAGAGAAACTGAATGCGCAGTTGGAGTGTTTTAAGACGGGATTTCCATGGCTGAAACTGGCAGGAGCTGCATTGCCAGACTGTGGCATTACGATTCCGTCGGAGGTGGAGAAACAGGACTATCTCGCTGCATGGGATGCTTATTTGGATGGTTCGGGCAAGGTGCTGAAGTTTGTGCCTGCATCGGGTGCTGCCAGCCGCATGTTCAAGAACCTGTTTGAGTTCCTCGATAATGGAGAGAAAACGGAGTTTATTCAGAAGTATGAGAACCACCTTGCTCAGTTCGCGTTTTTCGATGACTTGAAAGCAGCTATCAATAAGAATGGTGGTGACGAGGACCTCCAAACCGCTGTTGCCACGCTGTTGGGCGAAGAAGGTCTTGCATACGGCAAATTGCCCAAGGGGCTTTTGAAGTTCCACAAATACGAGGATGGTGCCCGTACACCAGTGGAGGAACATTTGGTGGAGGGTGCGCTCTATGCTGGTGGCAAGAACGGTCAAGTGACGGTTCACTTCACGGTAAGCCCTGAGCACCGCCCATTGTTCGAGGCATTGGTGGCAGAGGTTGATCCAAAGTACGAGGCGAGGTTCGGTGTGAAGTATGCAGTGAGTTTCTCTGAGCAGAAGGCAAGCACCGATACGGTGGCTGCCAATCCCGACNACACACCATTCCGTGGCAAGNATGGCANGATTTTGTTCCGTCCGGGCGNTCATGGTGCGCTGANTGAGAACTNGAACGACTTGGATGCTGACATCATCTTCATCAAGAACATCGACAACGTGGTGCCTGACCGTTTGAAGGCAGAAACCGTTGAATACAAGAAACTTATTGCAGGTTTGCTGGTGAGCAAGCAGAAAAAGGCGTTCGAGTATCTTGAACTGCTCGACAGCGGCAGATATACCCATGCACAATTAGAAAATATCATTCGTTTCTTACGCGATGAACTCTCATGCCGTAATCCCGAACTGAAAGAGTTGGAGGATGCCGAACTCGCTATCTATCTAAAGAAAAAACTGAACCGACCGATGCGCGTGTGCGGCATGGTTAAGAATGTGGGCGAACCTGGCGGTGGTCCTTTCTTGGCTTACAATCAGGATGGCACTATTAACCTGCAAATTCTCGAAAGCAGTCAGATTGACACCAACAACACCGAATACTTGAAGATGTTCCAGAATGGCACTCACTTCAACCCCGTTGACCTTGTGTGCGCAGTGAAAGACTACAAAGGCAACAAGTTCGACCTCACAAAGTATGTTGACCATCAGACGGGTTTTATTTCCAATAAGAGCAAGGACGGCAAAGAACTGAAAGCTCTCGAATTGCCAGGCTTGTGGAACGGTGCAATGAGCGATTGGAACACCATCTTTGTGGAAGTTCCACTTGGCACATTCAACCCCGTGAAGACGGTGAACGACTTGCTGCGCGAGCAACACCAATAACGATAGATTTTGTTTGACCACCAATTTCACTGATTAAACAAATTTGAAATGCAAATCATTCAGAAGTATTTCCCTCATCTTACAGCACTTCAAGTTGAGCAATTCGCTCAGCTTGAGGCACTTTATAACGACTGGAACGCTAAAATAAACGTGATATCTCGCAAAGACATCCAAAACCTCTACGAGCACCATGTGCTGCATTCGTTGGGCATCGCTAAGGTGGTGAACTTCAAGGACGACACCACCGTAATGGACCTCGGTACTGGCGGCGGATTCCCTGGCGTTCCCTTGGCAATTCTTTTTCCAAATGCACAGTTTCATTTGGTCGATAGCGTCGGGAAAAAAGTGAAAGTTGCGCAAGAGGTAGCAGCAGCTATCGGATTGAAAAACGTAAAGTTCAGTCATGCGAGAGCTGAGGAAATCAAGGAACAATATGATTTTGTGGTAACACGAGCCGTCATGCCAATGATGGACTTGATGAAAGTGGCGCGCAAGAACATCAAACGGGAACAACACAATGCAGTACCCAACGGTATTATCGCTCTTAAAGGCGGTGAACTGACCAGCGAAATCGCATCGATGAAGAATATCTCCACGGTGTGGGAACTGAGCCACTTCTTCGATGAAGAGTATTTCCAGACCAAGAAGGTGGTACATGTCACCATTGTCAACAAGAAATAGCATGAATATCAAGATATTTGAGGTGAACCCATTGGGTGAGAACTGCTATGTGGTGAGTGATGATACACGAGAGGCGGTCATCATTGATTGTGGGTGTTCAAGCGAAAGCGAATGGGCAGACATAAAGGACTACATAGCTACTCAAAACCTGCAAGTGAAGCACTTGCTCAACACTCATCTGCACTTCGACCATGTATGGGGCAACGCTTTCGTGCATAGAGACTTCGTGGTGAAGCCAGAGGCAAATTTTGAAGATTTGTATATCTATGAGCACATGGACGAGCAGATACGTTCGGTGGTTGGCATGAGCATTCCCCACCCTCCTCTGCCCCCACTGGGCACTTCCCTCTTGGATGGCAGTGAAATAACCTTTGGCAACACCACACTGAAAGTGTTGACGACACCAGGACACTCACAAGGTAGCATCTGTTTCTATTCTGAGGCGGATGACGTGCTCTTCTCGGGCGACACCCTCTTCTGCGGCAGTTGCGGACGCACCGACTTAGAAGGCGGAAGCATGGAAAGCATGATACTGAGTTTGCAAAAACTCGCCACGTTACCTGACAAGACCAAAGTGTTTTGCGGACATGGCTCTGCAACTACCATTGGAAGAGAGAAGCTGTACAATCCTTACTTATTACAAGATTAAGAGACCTACGTTATTAAAAAAACTGACAAAAAGTCATTGTTATATACGGAATAATCGCTAATTTTGTCACGATTTTGGAAGGTAATCCATGAACGATAAAATCACACAGCAAGCTAAACAACGCTACGGGATTGTGGGCAACTATGAAGGGTTGAACCGCTGCATTGATATTGCCATTCAGGTGGCACCGACGGAACTTTCGGTACTGATATATGGCGAAAGCGGTGTTGGTAAGGAAGTGTTGCCCAGATTGATTCACGACAATTCGGCGCGCAAGCATAACAAATACTTCGCCATCAACTGCGGTTCGTTGCCGGAAGGCACTATTGACTCAGAATTGTTCGGTCATAAAAAAGGTTCTTTCACGGGTGCATTGGATGACCGCGAGGGCTATTTTGGCGTGGCAAACAACGGCACTCTTTTCCTCGACGAAGTGGGTGAGCTGCCTTTGGCTACCCAAGCACGTTTGTTGCGTGTGTTGGAAACAGGTGAATATATTCGTGTGGGCGAAAGCGAGGTGAGAAAGACCAACGTGAGGATTGTGGCTGCAACAAATGTGAACATGCAGAAGGCAATTCGCGAGGGTAAGTTCCGTGAAGACTTGTACTATCGTTTGAACACNATCCCGATCAACATGCNTTCACTGAGAGAGCGTGGACGAGACATCGAACTANTATNCANGAAGNTTGCATACGATATTTCGGAGAAGTACCACATTGAGCCTGTTCGCCTGACAGACGATGCCCGTGAGCTTCTGTTGCGCTATAAGTGGCCAGGCAACATCCGTCAGTTGAGGAATCTGGTGGAGCAAATCAGCATCATCAGTAAGGAAAGGGAAATTACGCCTGAAATTTTGATAAACTATGGCGTGACGGATGATTCACAGGGGGAAACAGGACTTGTGTTGCATGGGGTAAACAGAGAGCAGCATGCCTCAGCCTCTCACAGCTACGAAAAGGAACGCGACATGCTTTTCCAGCTACTTTCCAGCATCGGCAAAGAGGTAAAGGACCTGAAAGAATTTGTACATAGCAACATCGGAACCATGCAGAGCATGCCTGCCGAGAACTTCCGAATGTATGAAAACGACGCATCAGATATGGGGATGATGGATGCACCGATGCAGTATGGCCGTCCAACGACCATTCATCCTCCGCATCCTTATATGCTCAATGAGCAGCGTTATCAGCAGCAAAGTCACTCCCCATACGAGAGCCGTAACATTCAAGATGTGGATGTGGAAACGATAGAGGAGACCCCGTTATCGAACAGGGAACTGATGAAGAAGAATATCATTGACTCGCTGAAGCGCAACAATGGCAACAGAAAGAAGACAGCACATGAGCTGGACATCTCAGAACGCACATTGTACAGAAAGATAAAAGACTACGGACTAGAGATCTGACAAAAAGAAACTATCAATGAAGACAAATACCATCACATGGAGTTTACTGCTGGTGGCGGTGTTGACGGCATGTTCCGTCAGCTATAAGTTCACAGGCACAAGCATCGACTACACGAAAACACACTCGATTTCGATAGACAAATTCCCGATTCGTGCCAATTATGTGTGGAGTCCGATGGAGTCGATGTTCTACAACTCTTTGAGTGATGAGTTTGCTCAAAAGACGAAGCTGAAAGTGTTGAAAAGAGGCGGTGACTTACAGCTATCGGGAGAGATTGTGGAATATAGCCAAACGAATAAAAGCATCAGTTCAGATGGATATTCGTCATTGGTTCAATTGAAATTGTCTGTTAATGTGCGATTTGTCAATAACACCAAGCATGAGGAAGATTTCGAGAAACGCTTTAGCGCAACGGCTGATTATGATGCCAAGCAGCAATTGGCCGCCGTGCAGGAACAGCTGGTGCAGGAAATGATAGACGACATTGTTGACCAGATATTTAATGCAACAGTAGCAAACTGGTGAACAGAGAGTTAAACGACTTTACATCAATGAAATGATAAACATCCGAGAACTGGCAACAGACCCTTCCTTGTTGAACGAGGAGACGCTTCCTGAATTGAAAGAGATGTTGGAGAAATACCCATTCTTTCAAGTTGTACGTTTGCTTTATGTCGCAAATTTGTACAAGTTGCATGCACAGAACTTTGGTATGGAGCTGCGGAAAGCCAGTGTATTCGTGCCCGACAGGACAGCACTTTTTGCCCTCACAGAAAGCACGAACTACCAACTACCTACTCTGGAATGCAACGTCAGCATTGAAACCGAAGGCGATGAGAACCGAACACTCTCGCTTATCAATGACTTTTTGACGGGAAAAAATCTGAACGACACAGATGGACAGGAGATACCGCATTTGGTTCCTTCTGTGGCAGACCTCACCAATGACTATGCTTCATTCTTGCTCCAACAGGAAGATTTGAATGATGAGAGTACGGAAGATGCCACCATCCCACAATTAAAGGGTGCTGACCTTATTGACAGCTTCATTGAAGAGACCAAAGGCAAGCAACGGCTGGAAATGCAAGAGTTGAGCGACGGGGAATTCACATCGCCTGAACTATCGGACAAGGAAGAGGAGATTTACACAGAAAGCATGGTGAACATCTATATTAAACAAGGCCGATATCAACAAGCTGTGGAAATATTGCGAAAGATTTCTTTGAATAATCCGGAAAAAAGTTCTAACTTTGCAGCACAAATTAACCTTTTGGAAATTATTCTGAAAGAAAACAAGTGAAAGACATTTGTCTTGACACTATCAATAGTAACTAAAACTACTCAAATAAATAAAATGTATTCACTAATTATTGTACTTGTCATTCTCGCATCTCTTTTGATGTGTGGAATCGTTCTTATTCAAGAATCGAAGGGTGGCGGTCTTGCATCCAGCTTTGCCTCTTCCAACCAAATTATGGGTGTACGCAAAACTACCGACCTACTTGAAAAGGGCACATGGTGGTTAGCTGTCGCCATGGTGGTGCTCAGCATTGTTTCTGCTGCTTTCGTTCCAAAGGCTACTATTGGGGATGCTCCAATCAACATCAGCGCACCTGTCCAGTCAACAGATGCAGAAAACGTGCCTTCGTTCCCTGCTACCAGCAATCAGACTCCTGCTGAATAAGAATTGTCAAACAAAAAGAATATGGAAACGAGCTACAAACATGTGGCTCGTTTCTTATGCCTTATAGGCAGAAATAGATACTGATTCAGAGCAGAAAAGGCTTATTCTCTTCTTTGTTTTTATATTATAAAATAAGAAAAACGGCACGGATGGCTTGTGTCTGAAAAAAAACACTTAACTTTGTAACATGATTCCTTTAGCACGCCATATAGAACTTCTTCTGCTTGAGCATGATTGTGTAATTGTGCCAGGGTTAGGAGGCTTCATCGCAAACTATGCTGATGCACTATACAGCAGAGAAGATGAGCATATCTTCCTGCCTCCTTATCGCACAATCGGGTTTAATCCACAGTTGCAGATGAACGATGGTTTATTGGTACAGTCCTACATGGCAGCTTATGATACCTCTTATCCTTTCGCTAACCTACAACTGGAGCAAGATTTGGAGAATATGCTTACAGAGTTGAACATGAGGGGGGAATATGAGTTGGAAAACTTGGGTGTTCTCAAGAAAGGACTCAACCAGAACATTGTGTTTACGGCACAAGATTCCACAACTCTCACACCCCCGCTCTATGGTCTGTACTCTTATGAAATGTTGCCATTACAGCGCCTCCTCAAAGAACGTGAGATAGAGCATAATATGCAAGCGGCATCATCAATGGGAATAACGAATACGGATAATGAATTGGGAATCGAATCCAAGGGAACGCATTGTGATATGGTTATCCGTATCAACCGTCATTGGCTTGATTTCGGCATATCAGTCGCTGCTGCCGTTGTGCTGTTCTTCTGCTTCTCCTATCCTGCACTAAAGAATATCAGCACCGATACTGACACGGTTGTGGCTGCCTTTCCTTCAATGGGAGAGACCGACATTCATTCCCAAACATTCAAGGCAAACAAGTCTGTTAATGAAGATGCGGAAACCACTTCATTGGCGAATACAAACCCGATGACACCTACCAAGGAGTCTGTTCCCTCTGTAGCCAAACAGCATGAAGCATCTAATGAGACAGAAATTGTTTTGACCGCTCCAAAGTATGTTATCGTGCTTGCCAGCTATGTATCACGTACTAATGCGGAAATGTTCATTAAGAGTCTGGCAAAAAGCGGACTGACAGAAGGTCGTTATGTGAAAGAGGGCAAAGTAAGCCGTATCCTGTATTCTGAATATCAGACGGAAGCTGAAGCTCAAACCGCATTGAGGTCATTGCGTCAGCAAAGCAATGATTTTGCAAAAGCTTGGATTTTAGCATTGTAAGGGAAGGAATTACTTAAACTAAAGAAGGGAAAGATGAAAAGAGTGCGTTGCCCCAAATGTGACAACTACATTGTATTTGACGAAACAAAATACACAGACGGGCAATCGTTGGTTTTCGTCTGTAACCATTGCAAAAAGGAGTTTGGTATTCGCATTGGCAAGTCAAAATTGACTAATCGGCATGAGGAGAAGACGCTGGACGAACAGGCATATCGGCAAGACTATGGAAGCATTGTAGTGGTGGAAAACCGTTTTGCTTTTAAGCAAGTCATACCATTGGATTTGGGAGAGAATGAGTTTGGGCGCTATGTACAAGGGACAAACATCAATAAGCCCATTGAAACACGAGACCCCAGCATCGACACATTCCACTGCGTTATCACCGTAAAAAAGAATAAGCAAGGGAAACTACTATATATACTGCGCGATGCCCCAAGCGATACTGGTACTTTTTACATGAACGATATCTTGCGTGATGTGGATAGAGTGAATTTGGAGGATGGTGCTATCATCACAATTGGAGCTACAACGCTCATTTTGCGCGCAGCCGAAGCTACGGATAAAGCATACTGACAATTCATGGAATCTAAAGATTCAAAAAGAAGCAACTTTACACTATGATATTAAAGGGACAAACGATTACTGCCAATGATGCCCAGAATTGCTTTTTCTCTTCATTTGAGGGGAAATACAATATCATGGACAACCTCGACGAGAAAGGCGATCCTGTGATCCATGCCCGTCCTGAGATTTACAACTCGGAATATGTATATGTGATAGTTGTACTCAGAGGCACTTTGCATATAGTGGTGGGCGGATGCGCTATCGATATCAAAGCCAATGAATATCTGGCAGTCATGCCATGTATGAACATAGAAGTAAAGGAATCAAGATGTATTTTCTATTCTTACCTGGTACAGAGTTATATCATGGCTGAAATCTACAAACGTAGCGATTTTGACAAGGTGATACATTCCCATCCATTCCAGTTTCGCCATGCTCATTGTTCAAAAGAACAGTGTGATACTCTTCTCACCTGCTACCGCCGCATCAAGGAAGAACATTTGCGTTCCGATTACCCCATGAAGGAAATGGCGCTTCGTGCTTATTACAGTGCTTATATCGTCAAAAGTTTGTCATATCTGAAAGATGAAGAAATAATCAATCACATGAAGAACTATCGTCAAAACAAGTTCTTCAACGAATTTATACAGATGCTTTATCAGAAGCACAAGGAAGAAAGAGCTGTACAGTACTATGCCGATGCAATGCACGTTACTCCCAAGTATCTATCTACTATAGTGAAGACTTTTACTCAGCTTACGGCTTCGCAAGTGATTGATCAATATATCATTTCTGCCATCAAACAATCACTTTATTCCAACAAACACAACATCAAAACTATTAGTGAAGAATACCATTTCCCAAGCCAAAGTTTCTTTGGAAGGTATTTCAAACGTCTCACTGGTATGTCACCAAATGATTACATCAAGCAACACAGTATAAAGTCTATCAGTTTCAATCAACTGAACTTACAGGAAGAATTGTAGCCATGTCATCGATAACACAATATCCAATAGGAAGTTATAATACAAGATATGTAGAATACGTTGATGTCTTTACACAAAAGAATGTCAACCCATCAGCTGTTCTCGAAGACGGGCTGTTACTATTCGACTCGTTCGATGACAGCACTTCATTAATCACGGTGTTGGGTGAAAAGCCCAATAAGATTTATCAGAAGATTAACATATACATCACACGGGGACAAGCGCAGTTCGTCATTAATGAACAAGAAGCGACTATATCGAGAGGTCATTTGATTACTATTATGCCAGAGAACATGACGTTCATCAAATCCGCTTCTGTTGATTTTTCGTACTTTGCAACCATCGTGTATCCTAAGTTGTCCAGCCTCATCTATGCAGACATTGGTTATATCTACAGCAATGCACGAATGTCGCTCCGCCATTTTATCTCTCCTATCTCTGCCGAGCACATGCAGAAGGTGAGCGAACTCTATCATGAGATGAAGCGCGACATGAATAGTGCCGATTACAAACAGAAAGAAATGTATGTTCGTTGTTTGATGGATGCGCTCATCATAGAGAACATCAATATCCACAAATACCACCCTGTGTTACTACAAGGTAATAGTAACTCTCGTCAGTACACCATGTATTGCCGTTTTCTGGCTCTGCTCAACAAACACGCCAATGAGCAACGCAATGTTTACTACTACGCCAACCTCATGGGGATTTCTAGTAAGTATCTCTCGTTCGTCTGTCTCAGCTACAGCCAGAAGAATGCANCCAAGTGGATTGACGAANNCGNCATCCAAAAAGCTAAAGCACTGATAATTGTGCATCGCTATTCGTTCTCTGACACAAGCAATGCATTACATTTCNCCACAGTAAGCAGTNTNAGTCGTTTCTTCANACGTGTAACNNGCATGACCCCTAAANCTTATGTGAAATCATTGATATAAAATGTTTATAGCTAAATAAAAAAGGAGATATTTTTATGCGACTCATTCCACTTTACACATGGACAAAGGGACTCCATACTATGGGGATTTCCCAAAAAGCATTTATGCATCGCCCCTGGGCGAGCGGTGTAACCCTGTTAGCATGCGTGATTGTTGCCATGCTATTGGCAAACTTACCTTTCACGGCTCAGTTCTACCATGAATTTCTTGAGACCGATTTGGCTATCACCATCAAAAACGATGTGTTCTCTGTCAGCTTCCCACAAGGCATGACTGTAGAGAAATTCATCAACGACATCCTGATGGTGGTGTTTTTCTTCACAGTAGGTCTTGAAATCAAGCGAGAGGTAGTATGTGGCGAATTGTCAAGCGTGAAGAAAGCGATGCTCCCTGTCATTGCTGCTGCAGGTGGAATGGCAGTTCCTGCCCTCTTTTACACCTTTTTCAATATCGGTACTACAACATCTGGCGGATGGGGTATCCCTACTGCTACCGATATCGCTTTCGCTGTAGGCATCATGTCCATTTTGGGTAACAAAGTACCTGTCTCACTAAAGGTGTTCCTTACCGCTCTCGCCATCGCCGACGACTTGGGAGCTATTCTCGTGGTGGCATTCTTCTATGGAGGTACGATAAATGTCCATCTGCTCTTCATTGCCATTGTTCTGTTAGGTGCGATTTTCCTTATGAATAAGTTGGGAGAGAAACGTATGGCATTCTATCTCATCCCCGCTATTGTCGTATGGTTTCTCTTTTATTATTCTGGCATCCACTCAACCATGTCTGGTGTCGTTATGGCTTTCATGATTCCGATGGATGCGCGTTTCAGCCGCTCATATCTCAACCGTAGCAACAAGAAATACCTCACACGTATCGCCCGATATGATGCCAACGATGTTGAACCTGGCGTTCCTTTCCCCAACGATATGCAGCGTCATTGCTTACGTCGCATGAGTTGTATCAACAATAACTCCATCGGTATGTCATACCGTTTGGAACACGCCCTCAATCCATGGGTAAACTTCCTCATCATGCCCATCTTCGCTTTGGCAAATGCAGGTGTTGTCATTCCAGACATCAGCTTCTTCAACATTTTTCAAAGTCTGCCATTTGAAGGTGTTGGATTCGTCGGCATGGGTATCTTCTTCGGACTTCTNTTTGGTAAGCCCATCGGCATCACTCTAGCTTCATTCATAGCCATCAAGTTCAAGATGGGTGCAATGCCAGAAGGGGCATCGTGGAAGATGCTCTTCGCTGTAGCTTGTCTTGGTGGTATCGGATTCACGATGGCAATCTTCGTTGATACCCTCTCTTTTGGCGGATTTGACCCAAGCACCACTGAAATGCTCCGTTCTGCAGGCAAGATAGCAGTTCTTTTAGGCTCCCTCTGTGCAGGAGTGCTGGGGTCGGCACTCATCAGCCTATTCCATAAAGTAGAGGCACATACACAAAACGATTGACCACGCATAAATGCGCACCCTGCACGAAATAACACGCGCAGGGTGCGCATTTTATTTTGTTCACCCTAACAGAAAACATACATACAAGGTGTGCGTTTAGTCGTACATACGGCATACCAAAAGCCCTCCCAAACATAGACGTTTGGGAGGGCTTTTGGTATGTAGGAATTACTATATACGGCGAGCTTGTTCCAGCAATTCGCGTTGCCGCTCCGATAGGTTGGCAGGGATGGAGACGTCAAACACAATAATCAAGTCTTTGGGCGTACCGTCGCTCTTTGTTCCACCTTTTCCTTTGAGACGCACTTTCTTGCCAGGTTGTGTGCCTGCCGTTACTTTCAGCTTGAACTTTCCGAACGAAGTGCTGACAATCAGCTCTCCACCCAGTATGGCGGTCCACACATCTATGGATACGTGCGCCTCCACTTCAGACGGCTCAGTAGATTGGCGTGTTGCGCGTGTGCGTCGTGCGCCACCCATACCCATGCCTCCAAAGATTTGCTGGAAGAAATCGCTCATGCCACCTTCGCCACCCATGTTGAACGAAAAGCCCTCAAATGGGTTGCCACCGCCTGTGCCGAAGCCTCCAAACTGCTCTGCCTGTTTCCAGTTCTCTCCATACTGGTCATACTTAGCGCGTTTCTCTGGATCGTTCAGCACCTCGTATGCCTCATTCAGCATCTGAAATTTCGCCTTAGCCTTAGGGTCATCGGGGTGAAGATCTGGATGGAACTGCTTAGAACGCTTGCGGTATGCAATCCTTATATCCTTCTGTGGAGTGTCCTTCGGGACACCCATCACTTTGTAGTAATCAATGAATGCCATAGTTTCTTGTTTTTTCTATCCAAACCTCTAACAAAAAAGATGCCAGATAGAGGGTTTGGCAGAGGAAACTTACATTTTTCATATCAGGCATTTCAGTTTCCACTTTTTTATTGTATCTTTGCAAAACCTATGAACGAGGCAACTAAGCATCTGAAAATCATTTTCACGGCAGATGTACACGGAAACTACTTTCCATACGACTTCCGCCATGAACACTGGGGGAAAGGGAGTCTCCAGCGAGTGCATGCTTTCGTTGCCAATGCCGTCCAGAAGGCTCCAGGTAACACACTTTTGATTGATGGAGGGGATATGTTGCAAGGAGAACCCACTGCATATTACTTCAACAACCATTGTGAAAACACACGCCATCATGTGGCAGACATCTGCAACTACATCGGCTATGATGTTGCAGTAATTGGCAACCACGACATAGAGATGGGACGGCACATCTTCGACAAATATGTCGAAGAATGCAACTTCCCTGTGTTGGGTGCCAATGTCCGCAAGCAGGCAACGGGCGAACCCTATTTCCAACCCTATGAAATCTTCTATCGCCAAGGGCTGAANATCGCNGTCATCGGCTTCATCACACCTGCCATTCCNCACTGGATTCCCAAAGAAATATGGCAAGGTTTCCACTTCGACGACATCCTCAAGAGTGCCGAACATTGGGTGAAGGTGGTGCGCGAAGAAGNGAAGCCCGACTTCGTGATTGGGCTGATGCATTCGGGNATGGACGAAGGCATCATCACTCCCGAATACAAGGAAAACGCCACTCGTGAAACTGCTGAGAATGTGGAGGGTTTCGACCTCATCCTTTATGGTCACGACCACGCAAGCAACATGGAAGAAATCACCACACGAACGGGCAAGAATGTACCTTGTATCAATCCTGGTTGCTATGCTTACAACGTGGCTGTAGTTGATGTGGATTTCCAACTCAACACACAAGGGCAAGTAATCAGCCACGAAGTCCATTGTGCGCTCAACTATATTGGCACGCTCCATAACCAGCATGCAGCCTCATTCAAACGGCACTTTTCCCACCCATTCCATGAGGTCAAACAATTTGCCACACAAAAGATTGGCACGTTTCTCAATCGCGTCGATGTGACGGATGCCTATTTCGGTTCTTCAGCTTACATTGACTTGATTCAGTCCTTGCAACTCAAGGTGAGTGGTGCTGACATCTCTTTCAGTGCCCCACTCTTTTTCAACGCATCCATTGAGGCTGGCGACATCAAGGTGAGCAATCTCTTCGACCTCTACCGCTTTGAGGACCACCTATATACGCTACACCTGACTGGAGCAGAAATCAAAAACTATTTAGAAATGAGCTATGCGGCATGGACACAACAGATGCACACCCCAACCGACCCGATGCTGCTCATCGGTCCCATGAAGAGCAACCCGAACCGCATGGGTTTCAAGAACTTTATTTTCAATTTTGACTCTGCCGCAGGCATTCGATATGAAGTGGATGTTACCAAACCAGAAGGTGAGAAAGTGCGTATTTTCACGATGGAAGATGGGCGTCCTTTCTGCATGGACAAAATTTACACTGTAGCAATGACCGCCTATCGCGCCAATGGTGGTGGTGAGCTGCTCACCAAAGGCGCAGGTTTGCCCAAAGAAGAAATCGACCGTCGTATCATCCACATCAGCGAATACGACATCCGTCGTTACCTCATGGAGTATGTGAAAGAGCTTGGCATTATCAATCCCCAACCCAAACATCATTGGCGATTTGTGCCAGAAGCATGGGCGACCCAAGCTGCAGAGCGTGAACGGAAGATTCTATTTGGATCTGCATCAAGCGTTAGCGCAACATCCCAGCAGCCTTCAACAACCTGACATACGCCAGCTGCTGTTGACAACGCGCATTGACCATATTAGCATTACATTGCTGCCACATGGCTTGTGTTTCCAAATAATCCGAAAGCGTTTCAAATCCCACCTCGTACTGCTGTTTTGACAAACGCATATTCTCATTCGCCTGTTCGAACGCAATCTTGCAGAGATTCAGTTCCGTCCGCGCCTCCTCATACTGGTTTCTGTACTGCGACAACTCCAGTTGCATTTGTTCATTGAGGTCTTGCTCCTCCAATTGGGCTATCTGATAAGCTACCTTGGTAGAACGCACCTTGTTGCTCACACTGCCAAAGAAATCAAGTGGAACATTCACTGCAACTCCCACCGACAGTGCACCATCGTCCAAAAGGCGTTTGCCCGCCAGTTCTCCAGCATTAGCATACGTATAAGAAGCTCCGACAGCTACATTCGGCAGGTAATCNCTCTTTGCAAGCTTCACCTTTTGGCGAGCANGTTCCGTCTTGTGCTCCAAGATAGATGCCTCAGGACGACTGCTCACCGCCCCACCCTCTATTACCCAATCATTCTGTGAATCGGCATTCAAAGCATCTACCTCTATCTCGCTGTCCAATGGCATGCCCGTTATATGGCACAGATTCATACAAGCAAGTCGATACCCGTTGTCTGCTTTCTGAATGTTGAGTTCCGCCTCATTCTGCTTCACTTGTACCTTCATCATGTCGTTGCGTGTGCTCATACCATGACGGAACGCACCTTCCACATTCTTCTTCAATTCATTCAACATTGCCTTATAAGCTCTTGCCACATCGCCCAACTCTTTCGCCTGTATCACCAGATAATATGCTTCATGCGTCTTGACCACTACTTCCGCTTCTGTCAGGCGTATGTTCTCATCCGCCATGCTCACACCCTGCTTCGACATCTCGTATGCCGCTGTTATCTTGCCACCTGCATNAAGAGGCTCCNTCAACGACACGCCTCCTATAANCACATTTTNGAGTTTCCATTTCATCTTCTGNGACGGAAAATCGGCATATTCGTTCAGCCGATAGCTGCCATCTGGAGCCACCGTCACACTCGGAACATAGCCACCCACCTGTTCCGAGAACTTGTAGATGGGCAAATGTCCACCATCAACACTGATTGCTCCCTGAGCCGTGCTGTAGAAATCCGTCGCCATCAGATTTGCGGTCGGAAAGAAATTTGCCTTATACGACTTCATGTCATATCTTGTCTGCTCCAATTTCAGTTTAGCGGCTGAGAGCGATTTGTTATGCTCCAACGCCTTGTCTATACACTCACGGAGTGTCAGACGCTGTGCCATTATCCCGACAACAGANCCACCCAACNTCNGNGTGAAGAGAATTACTTTCTTATTCATTTTACTTTGAAAAACATGGAATAAAGTACTGGAATGAAAAGCAGCGTAATGAGCGTACCCACAAACAAGCCGCCCATGATGGTCACTGCCAAAGAACCGAACATCGCATCGGGCACCAGTGGAATCATGCCCAAGATGGTGGTGAGGCTTGCCATCATCACAGGACGCAAGCGCGATTTGGCACTCTGAATCAGTGCCACACGAGGCTGAATGCCCTGCGAGATCTCCATTGTAATCTCATCCATCAACACAATGCCGTTCTTAATCATCATGCCAATCAACCCCAACACACCCACAATCGCGACAAAGCCAAAAGGTTTTCCTGTGAGCATCACGACTGGAATGACCCCCACTATCACCAACGGAATGCAGCAGAAGATGATGGCAGGTTTCTTATAATCTTTGAAGAGCATCACTAAAATCATCATCATCATGACAATGCAGATGGGGAAACCATTAAAGAGGTACTTCATGGATTGGTCGCTGGCACGTTTCTCACCTTCCCACGTCAGCGAATAACCTTCTGGCAACTTAATCCTCTCTATCTTCTCAGCGATAGATTGACGTGCTGCTTCCGTACCCACACCAGAGCACGGGGAGCACTGCAAGCGTTGAGTGCGCTCCCCATTGTTGCGCACCACGACAGGCTCTTCCCATTTGATGTCTATGCCACGCGACACCTGCTTGAGCGGTGTGGTTTGAATCAAGTTCTCTACCACCTCTTCACGCGTCACGGCTCCTGCCATCAGCTTCTTCATGGTCGCACGATTCAGAAATTGCCCCACATTTGGCAGTACCCCAAACACTTGTGCATTCTCTAAATTTGCGATATTCCTACCTTCCTCGTCCGTACACTTCACATAAATGTGCTCAGGATTGATGCCATCATAGAACGTGCCAATGGGTACACCGCCTGTATAAGCCATCATCGAGAGAGCCACATCGCTTCGGGTCAATCCGCTGTTGCGTGCCGATGCTTGGTCATAGTCGATGCTCAATACAGGCACCAGAGGTTCCCAGTCAGATGTAGGCAGGCACACCTTGTCCGATGCCTCTACAATGGCACGAGCCGAATCCANCAACTGATNCAGCACGGCAGGGTCAGGACCACTGAAACATGCCNCAATGGGATACNTCTTAAACATCAAGTTGTAGCGTTTGAACTTCACATAAGCATCCGGATACAAGTTGCTGATTTCCTGTTGCAACTCGTCAATATGCTCCACCAAAGCAGAAGGTGACTTGAAGTCAATAATTAACTCACCATACGCCAACGACGGTGTAGCAATGGAACGCACCAAGTTGTAGCGTGAAGGCGTGCCACCCACCGAGGTCGTCACATGCGTGATGTAGTCATGCTTCATAAGCAGTTCACGAATCTCCGTCAGGTCACGCTCCGTTTCTGTCGAGTTATAACCCTCTGGCAATTTATACTCCATGTAAAGTTGGTCATACTCCATGTCAGGAAAGAACGCCTGATTCACAAACTTGTAGCAGAAAGCACTCAAAGCCAACAGCACCAGTGCCATCGCCACGGTCGTCTTGCGATGTCGCAAACCAAACACCAGCACTTTCTCCAACATATCATACGCCTTTCCTTTATAGAGCACCTCGTCCGTTTCCTCCTGCGAAGATTCCACGTTCTTGAACATTCGCTCACACATCACAGGCACATGCACCAACGCCAACACCCAACTGAGCATCAAACTCACAGCAATCACAATGAAGAGGTCGCGCACATACACACCCGCCGTGTCAGGGCTGACAAAGATGGGCAAGAACGCCAAAATCGCAATCAACGTAGCACCCAGCAGCGGCATTGCCGTCTTCTGTCCAATCGAAGTGAGTGCCTCCATGCGAGGCATTCCTCGCTTAATATCCACCATGATGCCATCCACTATCACAATGGCATTATCCACCAGCATGCCCATAGCCAAGATAAAGCTCGCCAGCGACACACGTTGCAAAGTGCCGTCGCAGAACTTCAACACCAAGAAAGAGCCAAACACAATCACCACCAAGCTTGCGCCAATGATGTAACCACTCCTCCATCCCANGAAGAACACCAGNAGCACAACAACAATCGCTACCGNCTCCNCCAAATTGACCAAGAACGTNTTGAGCGCACTCTCCACACGTTCGGGTTGGAAGAACACCTTCTGACACTCCACGCCAGCAGGGAAACGCTCCTCAATCTTCGCAATGGTCTTCTCCACGTTTGCCCCCACTTTCAGAATGTCGTAGTCGGCCGAACAAGCAATGCTGATGCCCAACGCCCTCACCCCGTCATATTCCATCTGATTCCGTGTCGTGGGTTCATACGTCTTCACCACCGTAGCGATGTCCTTGATACGAAATTGGTCATCGTCATGCCCCTGAATGAGCATATTGGCAATGTCATCCACATTGTTAAACTTATCATCCACAGCCACTCGGACACGGCGGTCACCATTGTCATAGTAACCAGCATAACTCGTTTTGTTCTGATTATTGAGTGTCTGAATCACCTCGGTCGGCATGACCCCAAGGTTCGCCATCTTGTCCTCCCTCAATTCGATGTTGATACATTGACTTCGTGTACCATATATCTCTACTCGAGCCACACCGTCCAACTCGCTGACAGCGCGCTTGATAAGCTCCGCATAATTATTCAGTTCTTTGTCGCTCTGCCCGTCTCCCGTCAAGGCATAAAACATCCCATACACATCGCCAAAATCATCCCTCACCTGCGATGCCGATGCCCCTAAAGGGAGCTTGCTCTGGACATTCGCCACNNTCCTGCGCAAGATGTCCCACTGCTGCTCCACTTCCTCGTCGGGAACCGTTGTCTGCAATTCCACGGTGATAAGGCTCAAATCCGCATAACTCGACGATTGAATGTTATAGAGAGTCGTCATTTCCCGAATGCTCTTCTCCAGCGGGTCAGTCACCTCCAGCTCCACCTGATGCGCCGATGCTCCTGGATAGGTCGTCACCACCATCGCCTGTTTCACCTTGATGGCAGGGTCCTCCAGTTTCGGCATGGAGTCATAGGNGAGGATTCCCNCCACCATCAGNATGGCTACCNCTAANTACACGAGCTTGCTGTTCTCCAATGCCCACTTGCTAAAATTCATCTTTCTTGCCTCCTCCAAACTTTATGTATTCAACATTCACAACAATCCTCCCACATTCGACTTACTGGGTTTCTCCAGCGGTCGCACCTTCTGTCCGTCCGAAAGATGGTGTACCCCAGCAGCCACCACCTGCTCACCGCCTTTCAATCCGCTATCCACCAGCATAGTGCCATCGCGGTTAATCGTGGTCACATTCACCGTGCGCACCTTCACCGTTCCGCTTTCTGCGTCATACACAAACGCTTGCGTCTTGTCGCCATTCCGCAGAATCGCGCCAGAAGGCACGCTCACCACATCCGCCGCACCACTCTCAGCGTGCAGGGCATACACCATGGTCGTCATTCCAGGCGTGATTTTCTTCGGATTCACCGCCTTGGTGAACGCCAAACGCACCACATACAGCTGCGACGAGTTTGCCTCCTGATTCATCCTCACCAGTCGCAATGGGAAAGTCTCTTCGCNCGTCACATCAAACTTGCAATGGAAGTCGGTAAACTGCTCAATGTTCGCAAAATCCGAGGCACTGATTTTCACCTCCACCTCCGTATCGCCACTGCCAAACACACTCACGATGGGCATGCCCGCAGTGACCGTCTCCCCCGCCTCGTGATACTTCGTTTGTACATAGCCGTCAATCGTGCTGCGCAGTTGCGTGTCCGCCAACTTGTTCTTGTGGTTAGCCAACTTCTGTGTGATCTGCTGCAAGCCATAGCGCGCCTTGTCATTGTTGCTCGCCGTGGTATTTCCCTCCGCATAGAGTGCCATCACACGTTCAGCATCCGCCTTAACCTGTTCATATTCAGCCTGAGTGGCAGCCAACTGCACCCGATAGTCGCGATTGTCCATCACCGCCACCACCTGTCCCTTTTTCNCATAGTCACCCTCATCTNCCAGCAGGTTNTCANTCTGTCCTGACACACGNAATGCCAGCGTCACCTCCGTGNCANCCTTTGTCCTGCCCGTGAATGTCGTGGTACTCACCTCCTTAGGGTCTTTCACTGTCACCACCTCCACAATGGGAGCTTTGTCTTTGGGTGTCTCCTTAGAGCCACACGCCCCCATCGCCATGATGACCATTGCTGCCAATGCAGCGTTCTTCATGCTATTCATACGATAAATTCTCTTTTTGTTCATCTTTCCATATAGATATTGCCCCTGTTCGGGATTTGGAAGTCGTCTTTTTGCCCTCAGAAGGAAGGTGTGCCATCGCCCACAAGGCACTTCTGCGTGTGGAGTGGTTTCACAGCCTCTAAATCGGAGTCGGGGACTTCGGTCAACCGATGTCGGGGACTCCGATTGGTCGATGTCGGGGACATCGATTTTGGGGTACTTTCAGAGGGCATTCTCGCGTGACCGCAATTGCTGTCTGTCGAAGCCCCCTGTCCCGTCCCATGCTGGAGCATTGACCTATTTCCTGCTGCAAAGTTACTGCATTCTGCGAGAAAGGATATAGCTTATAAGTACCACTTTTTGTCCATAACGTAAGGAAAAGCGAAGGAAAGTTAGCCGAAAAGTTGCTTGTTTGTTCAAAAAGTAGTTATTTTGTGGACAAATTATGAAGCCATGAAAGAAGACCGCGTATCCATTTATGAGTTGGAAGGAGGCGAGATTGACATCCTCAACGCTGAACGTTCGGCCGTGAAACTCACCAAGACAGGATTGTTCCTTTGCAAAGAAGGGGAAGTGACGCTGACTATCGACGAGACCGAATACCATGTACAGCAGAACTCCATTCTTGTCTATTTCTCATACAGTTCGCTGCACATCCTCAGCCACACCCCCAACCTACGCGGAACGCTCATTGGGGCAAATCTGGANATCATCCAGCCGATGCTCTNCAACATCACTNACNTCAATGCCCTGTTCGTCATCAAGCAGACGCCCTATCAGCGCCTCTCCGAACAGCAATACAAGGCACTCTGCCAATACATCACCTTGCTAAAAGACATCACGCGCAAAGAGAAACTCTGCACGGAAAACGATACCTGCCAACCTATCAATAAGACCATCGTTGAAATCGCCCGCAAGCAAGCCGAACTGCTCAGCTACTCCCTCATGCTCGAAGTGCTCCAGTGCTATGCCCGCATAGCTACCGACAATGTGCCTTTCTCGCGCAAGGACGAAGTCTTGCAGAAGTTCATCACGTTGCTCTATCGGAAATACCGTTCCGAACACGAGGTTGCCTACTATGCCGAGCAGCAGTTCCTCACCACCCGTTACTTCAGCACCATCGTGAAGGAACGTTCGGGCAAGTCGCCCAGCCAATGGATAGCCACTGCCCTACTGGTCGATGCACGCAACCAGCTCAAAAACACGAACATGACCATCAAGGAGATTTCCGACCTGCTGTGTTTCCCCAACCAAAGCTATTTCGGGAAGTGGTTCAAGAACCTCACCAATGTCTCCCCACTCGACTTCCGCAAAGGTCGAGCAGCCACTTTTGACACAGACCGAGACTTCACGGATGTCGTCCAGCGTGGCATCTCTCACATCGCATCGCCTATACCTAAGAGGTAACAGCATACACACACATCCATCCCCCTCTCATCCCATCCTACACATGAAAACCTTATCTATCTTTCTTCTGTTGAGCCTCCTTTGGACCACCCCCACAATGGCTCAGCCAGCATATTCACCCACCATTCAGAAAGAGCATTTGGGACGTGGTCTCGTCTGCCTCAAAGATGAAGACAGCCTTGTCGTTTCGTGGCGGCTCTTGGCAAACGAGGAGCATCTTGCTTTTGATGTTTTTGCAAATGGTAAACGTCTGAACAGCAGTCATATCAATCATGCGACCTTCTTCAAAGCACCAGCACCTGCCAAGAAGGCAAAGATACAACTTATCGCCATTGACACCCATACGGAGAAGAAGGTTTCCACCTGCTCCACACACTATTATCCGCAACTCACCGACTACCTCACCATCCCCCTCACTCCGCCAGCTTCCGGCACCACGCCCAACGGACAGCCTTACACTTATTCTGCCAATGATGCCAGCGTGGGCGATGTCGATGGTGACGGTGAATACGAAATCATTCTCAAATGGGACCCTTCCAACAGCCACGACAACAGCCACGACGGACACACAGGTCCTGTCTATATCGACTGCTACAAACTCACAGGTCAGTGCCTTTGGCGCATCAATCTTGGTCGCAACATCCGTGCAGGTGCGCACTACACCCAATTCCTTGTCTATGACTTCGATGGCGACGGACGTTCCGAACTCATCGTGAAGACAGCCGATGGCACCACCGACGGTCAAGGGCAAGTCATCGGCGACCCACAGGCAAATTGGGTCACAGACGGATACATCAGCAAGACCATCCCTGGCAAGATGAAGCCTCAGAAAAGCTACATTTCAGGACGCGTCCTCACAGGTCCTGAATACCTAACCGTCTTTGAAGGCAGCACAGGCAAAGCCCTCGCCACCGTCCCCTTCCAACCCGAACGTGGCAACGTGGGCGACTGGGGCGACACCTATGGCAACCGATGTGACCGATTCCTCGCCGCCGTAGCATATCTCGACGGTCAGCATCCCAGTGCCGTCCTATGCCGTGGCTACTACGCCAAGTCCTGCCTTGCCGCCTACGATTGGGATGGTCACAACCTCACACTCCGATGGCTCTTCAACTCTGAGCAGCATCCCGGCTATTCAGGTCAAGGCAACCATAACCTCCGTGTAGGCGACGTGGACGGTGACGGATGCGATGAAATCACATACGGCTCAATGGCTGTTGACAACGACGGCAACGGACTCTACACCCTCCGAATGGGACATGGCGACGCCATCCATCAGTACGCTTTCTATCCTGACAGCACCCAGCTCCAAATATGGGACGTACATGAGAACAAGCGCGATGGCTCGGAACTGCGCGATGCTCGCACAGGACGCATCATCTTCCAAGTGCCCTCCAACACAGACGTGGGGCGTGGCATGGCTGCCGATATCGACCCCACCAACTGGGGTCTCGAAATGTGGTCATCCTCTCAACGTGGCTATTATGATGTCAAAGGTCAGCACCATCATGCCGACATTTCTTTTCCACAAAACAGCGCAGTGTGGTGGGATGGCGACCTCCTGCGCGAACTCCTCGACCGCCACGCCGTACTCAAATGGAATTGGCAGACGCGCACCATCGACCTGCTGAAAGACTTCCGTGCCGAAGACTGCACCTTCAACAACGGCACCAAGCAGAACCCTTGTCTTTCAGCCGACATCATTGGTGACTGGCGCGAAGAAGTCATCGTCCGCGACAAACAGAGCACCCAACTTCGCATCTACTCCACCCCCATTCCCACTTCCCATCGTTTCCCCACCTTCATGCTCGACATCCCCTACCGCCTCAGTGTCGCCACCGAAAATGTCGGCTACAACCAACCGCCAGAACCCGGCTTCTACTTTGGCAGTGACAAGTGACAGCAGAGCGTGGAAAACTATTGTCAATCATCCAATCATTTGATTGATTTCTATACAAAGAATTTAAACCATATTCTGCCTACTTACTCTGTCATATCAGAATTTATTTGTAACTTTGCATCTAACAATAAAGTATTGCAAGCAACAAAGCATAGCCATGGACAAGAAAGAGGTATTTGATAGAATCGAATATGTTGTGGCTCGTGTTGGAGCATTCGCACAAAAACACGAACTCTCTAACCAACAGGCCTACGCATATCTGCGCCGTTTCATAATGGGCTACATATCAGCGCCAGCATTAGTTGAGGAATTGAAATTCCGAGGCAATCATGCCGTGCAGTATTTCTTTGGTACTACAAAAGCCATTGAACTCATAAAACGCATCGAATGATGACACAGGACATACAATTTCAAATCGAATGTCTTGCGGCAGATCTGGCCGAGATGCTTAGTGCAGAATATAGGTAGGGCATGCGTCGTGCCCTTGATGAACTCTATTCATCATCCACCTTCGCAAAACTAAACACTCCTGAATACGGGCTCTACTATCAGGGGGGTGTCTATATTTTCCTGTTTCTCAAATCCGAAATAGAAACAGGAAAAGTCGCATAAAACAAATCATATAACCCCTTTTTTGAATGGAAATTATAGACAACATAAACAAGACGCTCAAAGAGGATATAATTACCACCTTACGCTCCGATTCAAAGGTGGCTATCGCTGCGTCATGTTTCTCTATCTATGCTTTCCAAGAGTTGAAGGAGCAGTTGGGTGAGATAGACGAACTGCGCTTTATCTTCACTTCGCCATCATTCCTCACTGAAAAGGTTAACAAGTCGTGTCGCGAGTTTTATATTCCGCGTCTTAACCGTGAGCGCGACCTTTTCGGCTCGGAGTTTGAAACCAAACTACGCAACGAACTTTCCCTGAAAGCCGTCGCTAAGGAGTGCGCTGAGTGGATTAAGCGCAAGGCTTGTTTCAAATCTAACCGAACAAACGCCGGTATGCCGTCGATTGTCGGTGTGGATGATATTGTCTATTCCCCAATCAACGGATTTACAACCGTTGACCTCGGATGTGAACGTGGCAACAACCTTGCCACTATGATTACCAAGTTCGATGCGCCTTTCTCTTTGCAATTCCTCCAAAAGTTTAACGAGATATGGAACGATGGCGAGCAACTGCAAGTCGTCACCGAACAGGTACTCGACAACATCACCAACGCCTACAAGGAGAACGCGCCAGAGTTTATCTATTTCGTTACGCTATACAATATCTTCAACGAATTTCTTGAAGATATTTCGGAGGACGTTCTTCCCAACGAAGCCACGGGTTTCAAGTCGAGCGTAATTTGGAATAAACTCTACAACTTCCAACGCGACGCGGCACTTGCCATCATCAACAAACTCGAAAAATATAACGGCTGCATCCTTGCCGACTCGGTAGGTCTCGGCAAGACGTTCACCGCACTTTCCGTTATCAAGTATTACGAGAACCGAAACAAGTCAGTGCTGGTACTGTGTCCTAAGAAACTTCACGACAACTGGGTTACGTACCGCAGTAACTACGTCAACAATCCACTTGTCGCTGACCGCTTGCGCTATGATATTCTCTATCATACCGACCTTTCGCGTCAGTCCGGGCAAAGCAACGGTCTTGACCTCGAGCACATCAACTGGGGCAACTACGACCTTGTCGTTATCGACGAAAGCCATAACTTCCGCAACGGTGGTAAAGTCACCACTGACGAGAACGATGAGAACCCACGCGAAAACCGCTATCTCCAGTTGATGAATAAGGTTATCCGCGCAGGAGTCAGAACCAAGGTGCTGATGTTGTCGGCTACGCCTGTCAACAACCGCTTCAATGACTTGCGCAACCAACTCGCGCTCGCCTACGAGGGCAACTCTTCTCGAATGGACGCGCAGTTGAAAACCACAAGTTCACTCGACGATATTTTCCGTCAAGCGCAGACAGCTTTTAACCGTTGGTCCAAACTTCCTGCGGAAGATCGTACCACGAAAGCACTGCTTGAAACGCTCAGTTTCGACTTCTTTGAAGTCCTCGACAGNGTNACCATNGCNCGAAGCCGNAANCANATCGANCANTATTACGATACNTCCGACATTGGNAAATTCCCNGAGCGNCTGAAACCAATCTCTCGTTCCCCGAAACTGACTGACCTTTCGACGGTAGTCAATTTCAATGACATTTTCCAAAGCGTCAGCGAACTTAACCTCGCTATCTATACTCCCTCAGACTTCATCTTGCCGAGCAAGTTGGAGAAGTATGCGGAAGTACGTGAGGATGGACGTTTCAGTAATCTTTCACGCAGCGGTCGTGAGCGTGGTATTCGCCAACTTATGAGTATCAATCTGCTCAAACGTCTCGAAAGTTCGGTTAATTCGTTCAGACTAACACTTGAGCGAATCAAGAAATACATATCAGCTACCATCGAAGCTATTGACCGTCTCGCAGAAGAACATGAGATTTCAATGGTGTGCGATTACGATTTCTCATACGGGCTTGATTTCGATGAAAGAGAAGACACGGTATTCATTGGCAATAAGAAAACAAAGATTGCCTTGGAGGATATGGATTATATTCAGTGGCGCGGCTACCTTGCCGCTGACCTCGACAATTTGAGCACGCTGCTGTTCATGCTTGCCGACATCACCCCTGAACATGACAGCAAACTNCANATGCTCATTCANGACATNCGNNACAAGTTTGCCAATCCTATCAACGANGGNAANAAGAAAATCATCATTTTCACGGCGTTCTCCGNCACTGCTCAATATCTCTACGATAATATAGCACCGCTCATCAAGGAGCACACAGGACTGAACACAGCCTTGGTGTCAGGCGATGTGGAGGCCCGCTCCACATTGAAATTCCGTGAAAAACTGGACTTCAACAAAGTCCTGACGCNTTTCTCGNCGGTCTCGAAAGAGAAAGCCTCGCTCTATCCCAAACTCAATGAGGAAATCGATGTGCTAATCGCCACCGACTGCATTTCGGAGGGTCAGAACCTCCAAGACTGCGACTTCCTTATTAACTACGATATTCATTGGAACCCGGTGCGCATCATCCAACGCTTCGGTCGAATCGACCGTATCGGCTCGCGCAACACGGTCATTCAACTCGTCAACTACTGGCCCGACATGAGTCTTGACGATTATATCAATCTCAAAGGTCGTGTCGAAGCGCGTATGAAAGTGTCTGTCCTCACCGCCACTGGCGATGACAACCCACTTTCAGCCGAGGAACAGGGCGACCTCAAATATCGTCACGACCAATTGGAACGCCTCAAAGAGGAAGTCATGGATATTGAGGAGATGAACACCGGTGTATCAATCATGGACTTAGGCTTGAACGAGTTCCGCCTTGACCTGCTCGATTATATGCGTGAGGGTCACGACATAGAGCATACACCTTTTGGACTCCATGCCATTGTGCCTTCGTCGCAAGACGCGCCTCCGGGTGTGATTTTCGTTCTCAAAAATCGCAACAACGACATCAATATCGACCGTAAGAACCTCCTCCATCCGTTCTATATGGTCTATATCACAAAGGAGTCCGAGGTAGTCATTGACCACCTCGACCCGAAAGGATTGCTTGACCGTATGCGTCACCTTTGTCGGGGTAAGTCAGAGCCGATTGCCGATTTGTGCCGAAAGTTCAATGCCGAGACGCACGACGGTCAACGGATGGGCACCTACTCCCGATTGCTTGGAGATGCAATTTCATCACTCATAAAAGTCAAAGAGACCACCGACCTTTTCTCGTTCCTCGACGGTGATACAGGCTCGCTTTTCGGCAACGAAGTCCGCGGACTCGATGATTTTGAGTTAATTTGTTTTCTGATAATTCGATAAAAATGACAGATATAGTAAAAGTTGAACAAATAAAAAACACCTTGGTATCATTAAGAGGTCAGGAGGTTATTTTAGCCTCTGATGTTGCTAAACTCTACGGAGTGGAAACTAAGGCTATAAATCAAGCTGTTAAAAACAATCCCGATAAATTTCCTGAAGGATTTGTTTACGAACTCACAAAAGAGGAATGGACGGTTCTAAGGTCAAAAATTTTGACCTTAGAACCCACAAACGGTAAAGGTCATCATCCCAAATATCTCCCTAAAGCATTTACAGAAAAAGGGGTATATATGCTTGCTACTATATTGAA
>WFLX010097496.1_pt1 | contig 39634 bp, 32 predicted proteins | sample 4967041 | NCBI WGS metagenome assembly WFLX01 (sample SAMN12857096, study PRJNA449069) | gut metagenome | isolation source: stool from male and female vole | host: Microtus ochrogaster | place: USA:Florida | collected 2017
CCTCTTTCATGGTGTAATTCCCCGAAAAAGTGATAGCGGTAGTGCGAAGTCCCTTAAAATATTGATTATAAGAATAGCCCTTCACAAAGAAAATTTCAGGATGGTCAATCATGACACATTGGAAAATGCCGTCAATGCAAGTCTCATCCAGCCCTGCATCCAACCCTTCCTTCGACAGCTTCACATCCTTTCCCATATTGCCCAAAATGCTCTCTATATCCCGATACCAGATTTGTTCTGCCTCCGAAAGGCTGTCATAGGCAAAGTGTCCCGCCTCCGCCATGAGAAATCCTTCCGCTTCCTTAACCTCCTCGTTGGATATAGCATCCGATGGTACTTGTATTTTCAGCCGTTCTGAAAGGTTCTCCGCCTCCGACATTTTACCGTCCGTATATAATATACTCAACGGCATATCGATGCCGTTTGGCATATCGATGCCGTTTGGCAGCTCCTGCCATATCTCATTCCAGGAACTGCCCCTCATGAAAAAAATGCCCGCAAGAAGCAGAAGAATGCATAAGCTCTTCCTCACCTGATTCCTGCCGGCATTGTGAAATTCCTGAAAATCCTCTATCCTGTTATCATTCATCAATTTCTGCCAAACTCCGTAAGCACCAGCCCTTTGTTGCGATCTAATGTCATGCCCACACTCCATGCATTCACAAACAAAAGCAGCGGGTTGCCCTTCATGTCCTTCACCTTTTTCATATCAGAAGTACCAGTCAGCTTTTCCAAATCCACTTCTTCCTTATTTTCAATCCACCTGATATGCTCATAGGGCAGATTTTCCAACCGGATTTCCACATTGTACTCGTTTTCCAGACGATATTTCAGCACATCAAACTGCAAAACACCCACCACACCTACAATGATTTCCTCCATGCCGGTGTTGTACTCCTGAAAAATCTGGATGGCGCCCTCCTGAGCAATCTGTTCCACGCCTTTTACAAACTGCTTTCTCTTCATGGTATCCACCTGGCGCACCCTTGCAAAATGCTCCGGTGCAAATGTGGGAATTCCCTCATATTGAAACTTCTCCTTGGGTATACAGATTGTATCCCCGATGGAAAAGATTCCGGGGTCAAACACACCGATAATATCCCCCGCATAAGCCTCATCCAAGATTTTCCTCTCATCTGCCATAATCTGTTGGGGCTGGGAGAGACGCATCACCCTGTCGCCCTGCACATGACGCACTTCCATATTGGCATCAAATCTGCCGGAACAGATGCGCATAAACGCTACCCTGTCACGATGGGCTTTATTCATATTTGCCTGAATTTTAAAGACAAAGGCACTGAACTCATTTTCCGCCGGTTCAATGATTCCGATATCCGCCTTTCTGGGCAGGGGTGTTGTAGTCATATTCAAAAAATGCTGTAAAAATATCTCCACTCCAAAGTTTGTCAGAGCAGAACCAAAACATACAGGAGTCAATTCTCCAGCTCTCACCTGCTCCAAATCAAACTCTGCGCTGGCGCCGTCAATCAGCTCAATCTCTTCAAGAAGCTTGTCTGCCGCCTCGCTGCCGATAAATTCCCGAAGTCTGGTTTCCTCCTGAAGGGGAATCTCCGTGGCTACCCCTTCCTTGGTTCCCTTTTCCGTATCAGAATAGCAAATCACACATTTCTTTTCTCTGTCATACACGCCCTTAAATCCCTTTCCTGAGCCGATGGGCCAGTTGAGGGGACAAGTTGCGATTCCAAGCTCCTTCTCAATTTCATCCAAAAGCTCAAAGGTGTCGTTAGCATCCCTGTCCATCTTATTGATAAAGGTAAAAATAGGAATCTTCCGCATCACACAGACCTTAAAAAGCTTTCTGGTCTGCGCCTCCACCCCTTTGCTTCCATCAATGACCATGACCGCAGAATCTGCCGCCATAAGGGTGCGGTAAGTGTCCTCCGAAAAGTCCTGATGCCCCGGCGTGTCAAGAATATTGATGCAGTATCCCCCATACTCAAATTGGAGTACCGAAGAGGTAACGGAAATTCCCCTCTCCTTCTCTATCTCCATCCAATCGGAGACCGCATGCCTTGCAGTTGCCTTTCCCTTGACACTTCCCGCCAGATTAATGGCGCCTCCATAAAGAAGAAATTTCTCTGTAAGAGTCGTCTTGCCCGCATCCGGGTGGGAAATAATGGCAAAAGTACGGCGGCGGTTGATTTCTTCTGTATAATTATTCAATGTTGTTTCCTCCATGATTCTAATATTTATCTCTTCGCACTAAGACCTCAGGCAGCAGACTTTCTCCCGCTGTCTCCGCCTTGATACCAAAATAATCAAGCACAGTTGCCCCTATGTCCGCAAAGGTTCTCCTTATTCCGAAATTATGGGGCATCACATAATGACCATACATAAGAAAAGGTACATATTCCCTTGTGTGATCCGTGGTGGCCATATAAGCAGGGTCACAGCCATGGTCAGCCGTAATCATAAGAATATCCTCTTCCCTTAGTTTTCCCAGAATCTCCGGCAGTTTTTCATCAAAATACATAAGCGCTTTGGCATAGCCGTCTACATCCCGCCTGTGCCCGTACAGCATATCATAATCCACCAGATTGACAAAACACANCCCGCAAAAATCCNTGTCCAGATATTCAAGGGNGNNTTCAATCCCCTCTNCATTNCCGCNNGNATAAACCGANTNCGTAANGCCCTTTCCCGCAAAAATATCTTTGATTTTGCCCACGGCAATCACATCATTTCCGTTTTCCTTAAGCCGGTCCAGCATGGTAGCTTCAGGGGGCAGGATGGAGAAATCATGCCGTCTTTTCGTGCGGACATAGCTGCCGCTCTCCCCTGTAAAGGGGCGCGCAATCACCCTGCCCACGCCATGCTCTCCCACTAAAATTTCTCTGGCGATTCTGCAATATTCATAAAGCTGTTCCACAGGCACCACATCCTCATGGGCGGCAATCTGAAATACACTGTCTGCGGAAGTATAGACTATCAGCTTTCCCGTGCGCATATGCTCGTCCCCATATGCCTGAATCACCGCCGTGCCGGAATAAGGCTTGTTGCAAAGCACTTCCCGCCCTGCGGCAGCGCAAAACTGCTCCAATATCTCCTGGGGAAATCCCTCAGGATAAGTGGGCAGCGGCTTCGGAGACTGAATGCCCGCTATCTCCCAATGTCCTATGGTAGTATCTTTTCCCTTGGAACTCTCCGCCATGCGGGCGATAGCTGCCGAGGGTTTCCCAACCTCCGTGTCATGAATACCGCAGGATGCAGACAATTCCACCCCGTCAATCTTAAATAATCCCATCTCTTGCAGATTGGGCAGGGCAAAACCGGGACTTCCCGACACACTTCTTAACGTATTTACATGAATATCTCCATATTCCGCCGCATCCGGCATTTCTCCGATGCCAAAGCTGTCAAGTACAATCAAAAAAACTCTCTTCATAAGCAATATCCTTTTATTTCTGTAAAGCTGCAGCATTTGCCTAAGTGCGAAGGAAATCACTAAGCATGAGAAAAATCTCCAGCCAAGTGATTTCTATGATTCGCAGAGCAAATGAATTCCTTTTTATAATACCCTATTTTTACCCTATTGTATATATTTTTCATAAAATAATTTACATAACCGGCAAATCGTTTTTTCTACTGTGTCTCTACGGTGCTGATAATAATATTTTCCGCCGGAATGTCCGTCTTTCTGGTAACGATATCCTCTATCTGGGCTCTCTGTACATCGCTTAAGCTCTGGGCATTCACCACCACATCGACTCCGTCTCCTGCAATGCTGACCACCACATCCTTAAAGCCCTTTGCCTCTAACAGAATCTCTGCCGCCGCTTCTTTTTCTGCAATCTGAGTCATCTCAACCATGCTGTTTACGGCATCCTGCTTTTGTGTATCCGTAAGTCCGGCGCTATCGATAATATTCATGAGTGTTTCCTTATTTTTAGCTCTTGTCTGTTCCTTTAAAAGCTTTGCCTCGGAAAGAATCTCCACACCCGCAGAAGCCGTAAACACTGCTTCGCCCGGTATTTCTCCCTCGTTGGGCTTTGCCTCCGCCACCTGCATATCTGCATTCAGATAATTCTCAACAGCAATATCCGCTTCCGTATCCAGACTGTCGATTTCTAAAGGCTGCGGTGAAAGCAAATCTTCCTCCGACAAATCCAGCAGACCTTCTGTGGTATAATAATCTACTGTATTTGCCACATTCCCATCATTGACTGTCACAATTTCCTCTTCCAGATTGGTCCCCGCAAATTGCAAATATCCTGCAATCGCTATCATAATCGCAAGTGCGGTAATCATAAGCTGATTTTTCTTTACTAGACTTTTCACTGTACTCTCCCTTTTTGCGTTTTACTAGTTTATTGTATGAGCTTGTAAACCGATATATGCTAGTTTGTTTCCTGCATTTTTACTACCTTCACCTCATTGGCCTCCAAGTCAAAGAGCGCCTGAACAATCTCCGTGATATTTTTATCCACAGAGCCCTTTCCGGCTCCCTGAGCAACCACTACCACACCCTTCACCTTGGGAAACAGAGTTTTCACCACATAGGGCATACTCTCGTTTCCCGCCGTTTGAAAAACAGTGGATTCCCGCTCCTCTATCTGGGTGATAATCCTGCTGCCGCCCTCAGAGTCCGTCTCGTTTGTCTGGGAGCGGCTGTAACCGCTATCCTTCTCAATGACAATCTCTGGTGAACTGAACAAGGTTACCATGGCATGTACCTTACCCACCCCATAAGCACTAGCCAGAATTTCCTCCAACTCCCTCTCTAACTTTTTCCTGTACTCGTCCTCCGAAAAGCCCGTATATGTATATAGTTCCTCCCATGCTTCGGCGCTTTCCCCCTGGGTTTTACTCTTTTCTCCCGTCATGGTCAGGTTGCCAGCTTCCCCTCCCTGCTTGCCGCTCCCAGATTTTTCGCTGGTTTTTGTAGGCAGCGCAATAATAAAAAGAAGAATGCCAGCCAACACTAGAATAATCAGGTTATCTCTTTTCAGCCATTTTTCCATTCCCTTTTCCTTAAACCACCGCCTAAAGTTTTCNTTCATAGGAACCNCCTTTATACGCTNCCATAAACCGTTAATCCTGCTGCCCATATTCCTCATCCAATCCTATCTTTATTTTTTCTATCTTATCGATTCCCTCTGATTTTCCTGATAAGCCCTGTTGCATTTCCTTCTCTGATTGCCCTTGCTCCTCCGCCATTCTTTCCGACTCTTGTTTTTCCTGCTCCAACGCTTTTTGCACCTCCCGCAGGGTCATATTCTCTAATATCTGCTCTGAACGGGAAATTTCTTCCATTCTATCCGCCATTCCCGCGCCAAACTGCTCTTCAAACTGTCTGATTCTCTCCTTTTGCCCCCTTCCTCCGCCCAAGTGAAACAGGCTGCTTACAGGCTGCAAAATTTGTATCAGCACCATCACGCTCACCAAAAGCTTCATATATTTTTCATAGGAGCTGTTGGGTCTGAAATGAGTAATGGTCTGGGCACACACCATAAAAATGCCAATCTGACAGACCGATTTCAAAAAAGCTGACTGCATCTTCTTACCCTCCTTGTCGCAGCTTAAAATCCTGTGTTTGCCACCGCCACAATGGATATACAAATCAAAAACATCAGCATGGCGGTCCCCGCCGCCTGAAAGAGCATTATTCCTGCATCACCCGTATGATTGGTGCAGGCAGTGATTCTCTTATCACTGATAATTCCCATAAACGCCGCGGCACATTTTATCAAAAATGCGGTAAAAAAAATTTCCAAAAGCGGAACCACGCATAGTCCCAAGAGAAGAATCAATAGCACTACTCCAATGCTGTTTTTGATGATGACCGCCGACCCTACCGCCAACTCCACAATTCCCTTTGCTGCGTTTCCCACTCCCGGCACTGCCGCCACCGCCTTTTGTAAAGCCGCCGCCTTCATGGAATCTACTGCAGGACTGATTACCGCCTGAAACAGACTGAGCCCTGTCACCACCCCTAAAATAACCTTTAATATCCATCCAATGGTCTTTTTTAACAATTCCACAAACAGGGACAGCTTTTCTTCACTAAAGATACCGTTTACCACGGACAGTATCACATGACTGTAAATCAGAGGCAGAACCACGCCTGTCAGAATACTCTCCACCACATAAATGAGCAATAACAAAATCTGATAATAAGCATTTACTGTAGTGGGCCCTGTTGCCACTCCCACCGCCAACAGATAGGTGGGCACCAAGAGCTTGACAAAAAGTACAATATTTTCCATAAGACTATAAGCGCTCTGCGATATCTGCACAAAACATTTTAGCAGCACCGCCGCCAACAACAGATACACGAAATAAAAGCTCAAATCCGCCACCTGATGCTTGTCAAATATCTCCACAAAATGAGTGAGCAAGGCAGAGATTACCCCCAGCACCACAAGCCACACCAGAATATTTCTCATGCCCAGAAGTCCGTCTGCCATTCCCGCTATATTTCCCTTAAAAAAATTGCTCAGAGCTCCTATCACATCCCCCGACATCACCTGCAAAAGAAGCTCCTCAAAAGAAATGCCGTTCTGAGGAAACAAAGTGCTCATTCCCTCCTGCAGATTGTCCATTCCATATTCCTGCCAGATTTCATCTAGTCCAATCATATCACATCATAAACTCCTGCATCTGCTCTATCACTGCAAACAATATGGGAAGTCCCGCAAACATCACCGAAAGTTTCCCCAAAATCTCAATCTGATCCGCCACTGCTGCAAACCCCCCGTCCTTGCAGATTCCGGCGCTGAATTCGCAAATATAGGTGATTCCCACCACCTTTAATAAAGTGGACAGGTAGCCTCCCCCGCCTCCCAGATAATTTTGGATTAAAGAAAGCTGTGCCATCACGGCTTCCACCCGTTTTAGCACATAACAGAAAATAAGGATGCTCAGGGCAATTCCCATATAGACGCCATATTCCGGCTTCTGCCCCTTAAACTGCACTGCAAGCAGCACCCCCACAACTCCCATAATTCCCACCTTTACAATTTCCGCCATGAAATCCCTCCCCTGCATGAANTCCNATNATACCGCTTTAGCGGNTNAANCTCNTGACGAAGAACGGTTACATTGCATTACGCTTAAANCGAAAAAAGCGTCTGCACGGTACTGAACAAGTCATAAATGTAAGGCACAATCCAGGTAAGCACCAGAAGCAGCCCTGCAAGACTTACCAAAAAAGCCTGTTCATCCCTTCCACTGTGCTTCAAAACCTGATTTAAGATTGTCACTAAAATTCCCACTGCCGCTATTTTGAAAATCAGACTTACTCCCATGCTTATCCCACCGTTTCCCTTTCGCTATTCTAGTAACATCAGATACCTGCAAAATCACACCTATATCAATATAATAATAAACAACAATCCGCACATAGCGCCCATTCCCACTGCAATTCTGCCCTTTGCCTCCGTTTCTCTCTCCAGAACATTCACAACCTGCCCCAGCTTTTCCCTGCTCTGCTCCATCCATTTTAACTGCATGGCGCCATCCGCAAAACTGCTCTTTTCCGCAAACCTTAAAAACAATTCCCTGTCCGTCTTTGTCAAAGGAAGGGGCTCCAGACACTTCCCCATATGCTTTGAAAAGACCTGTCCAAAGCCTGCCCCTGTGTTTTTCTTCATTTCTTCATAAATATGTATCAGGCATTCTCCAAAAGGCTCACCCGCCTGCTCGCCAATCTGCCTGCAGCATTCCGGAAGCGTGGATTTCCCATACCGTATCTCGCTCATGAGCATATCCAATATTTCCCCCATCCTGCGAAGCAGCTTTGCCCGCTCACGAAACTGCTCCCTATACCAGACTCCTATTCCAAGGCAGCCCGAAAGAATCATGATTCCTCCCACTATACGAAACATATATTTCCTCCCTTTTCAAAATATCTGAAATCACCGGCATCCCGCTTTTTCTGGACAGCACCAGNAATAAATCAANCNACCCCATTTGGNNAAATNCCNCCCTGCCAAGCCGTCCCGCCGCATCCTCNATATTTTCTCCGTGGACGGTGGCAAGCATTTTGCTGCCACAGGACGCCGCCACATGAAGCGCCCTCATATCTTCCTCTCCGCCCAATTCGTCCACCGCAATGACCTGGGGCGCCATGGAGCGGAGCAGCATCAGCATCCCCTTTACCTTCGGACAGGCATCCAGCACATCCGTCCTTATACCCACATCATTCTGGGGATGTCCCAGATAAGAGCCTGCAATCTCCGAGCGCTCGTCCACCAGCCCCACGCACAGTCCGGGATGCTCCCTGCTCCCATCGGATATCTGGCGCACCATATCCCGCAAAAGCGTAGTCTTTCCGCATCCGGGCGGGGAAATAATCAGCGTATTTTTTATGGTGTTTCCCTGATACAAATAGGGCATGATACCGTCCGCCGCTCCCTTTATCTGATGGGAAACACGGATATTCATATAATAAATATGCTTCATGGTGCGCACACTGCCATCATCATTTAAAACCGTCTGCCCCGCCAAACCGATGCGATGCCCACCGGCAACCGTGATAAAGCCCTGCTTTAATTCATCTTCAAAGGCATAGAGAGAATAATGGCAGATATGCTGAAGCATTGCTTCCATCTCCTCCTCATCTGTGCAATAAGCACCTTGCTGACCTTCCAGAAAATTCCCCTGTGCATCCAGATACCATTCTCTCCCACTTTTACGGATACACACGGGCTTCCCTGCCCGAAGCCGGATTTCTTCTATTTTGTCCTGCTCCATCGCAGTCTTTTTCCAAAACGGACGTTTCTTTTCCGGAAATAATTGCAGCAAATCCTCTTTCATTCTTCGCATACCTTTCCGCCGCCTGCAAGTCCAAATGCCGTACAGGCAAGTCAACTCTGATACCCTATATATATGAAACCTTGTCCGGGATATGACCTGATTTTGGATTTTTATTTGGGATTTAAAAATTAATTAAAATATTTTGAATAAAACTATAGACAAAAAGATAATATTATGATATATTAGCAATATAAAAATAGTAATGATTACTGTTTTTATATTTAGAACAACTTTATCTTGAGCAAAATAAGAATGGAGGATATTTTATGAGTACAACTTCTACACAACAGGTAAACAATCTGGTAAATCTTTTAGACGGATATGCAACCAAAGGAGGACATCATTTAAACGTGAATGTATTAAACAGAGACACTCTGTTGGATGCCCAGAAACATCCTGAGAATTATCCTCAGCTGACCATCCGTGTAAGCGGCTATGCCGTAAACTTTATTAAACTGACTCCTGAACAGCAGGCAGATGTAATCAGCAGAACCTTCCACGAAGCAGTTTAGGGTGAAAAGAAAATCTAAATCATTCTCCAAAAAACCGACCTCCCAATCGTTAGATTTTATTCTAACTTTTGGGAGGTCGGTTCATTTTTTTGTAATTTAATCGCCTACAAGCTGCAATATCTGCTGCATATCGGCAATCAGTCCCTTGGAGTACTGTTCTGCATCTTGGCATATCCGCTCCGCCTCTGCATAATTTCCGCAGTTTATAGCATTTATAACGGATGCGCCAAATTGATGAAACTTTTTATGCTTTTCGCCCAATGCATCCCATATGGGCCGAACCTCCGGAATCGGCGGTATCATAGCATAATAGAAATGTCCGAAACCACACTTGGAAGAATCAAGCTGCAAGGGCGTAATTTTCCGCTCTCTCACCATCTTTTTAAGATTGCCCAGCCATGTGTGATGTGCAGAAATGGCGCTGCTCATATACCCGGCAAATTCCTCATTCTCCAGACGGAAAAAGGCATCCTCTGTCATAGTTCCCATCTGTTTCACGGTATCATCCAAAGTCGTTTCGATTTTTACCACAGGCTCCACTGCCTGCTTTAAATCACTGCCCACTTGGCGCATAAAGTTGGTACTGCTGATAATCTGGTTTTCCATTTCTGCCATGGAGTCGTTAATTTCTTTACTGACCTCGGCAATGGAAGCGACAGACTCGTTTACATTGGACACAGCCCTCTGGCTCTCGTCATTTATCTCCCACACATTCTTGATTTTATCTGTCATGGCATCAAGGGCTTCAATGGTATGGGCAGCGCTCTTTGAACTTTTCCCGGATGCATCTTTCATGCTTTCCACAAACTCCCGCATGTTTTTGGTCATCACCTGTGTCTGTTCTGCCAATTCGCGGATTTCCTTTGCCACTACAGCAAATCCTCGTCCTACTTCTCCTGCTCTTGCTGCCTCCACCGAGGCATTTAATGCCAACAGATTGGTCTGCATGGATATGCTGTCAATGCCGGAAACAACCTCACTCATGCGATTAATCACATTAAAAAGCTCTTCCATGTCATTTTTCATTTCCCCTGAGACAGCTATCGCTTGATTGGAGAGTTCCTTAATGGTAGTCAGTTCACCCTGACCAGCCTCAATTTTCCGGTATAGCTCATCTGTATCCTCGGCAACCTTGACAATGGTATTGGTCAATTCCTCATGCTGATTACCAGAAGCCCCGGTTATGTAGCCTCCTGAGGCGGTAGTTCCGAAAATGGATGCCGTTGCCTTCTCTATGCTTCGGGAAATATCCATAATCTTCTCCGTCTGATGCTGCAATGTCAGGTCAAGGGAGCTGATTTGCATAACAGCTTGTATATTTTTATCAAAAATTTGCGCAAACTGCTTTCTCCCCTTAAGCAGCCTTTGATAGATGCTGTTCAATTCCGGTTCTGCTGAGTAATCAACTGCCTTTAGTTCTGAAACAGCTCTCATAAGTACTGCTTTCTTTCGTCCAAATGCCATCCATTTGCCCTCTTTCATTTTTATTAATGTAATCACTATATTACACTAATTTTATCATACTTGATTTCAGGCCTTTTGAAAAGCTTTTTATGTAAAATTTTCTGTAAAAATATACCTGTTATTCATGGTTGTCTGACAGTTTTTAGATTGCAATCTTAACTACATGCGGTCCTGCTATGCACTTCAGCATGTAATGCCTAATTTTCTGGTGAATATACCTCCACGGTCTTTAAGTCAGGCCAATACTCATACCAATCAATTCCTGCTTCATCAGCGGCTTTTTGGATTTTCTCACTGACCTCTAAATATTGGATGTCAGGAAAGTTTTTGTAAGTCTCAGGGTCATTATAGATGCTCTTTTCTGAGCCATGATTGGTTCCCAAAATGCATAAATATTGCAACTTCTCATAATTGGCAGACGAGCTATAGCCATCAGTGTAATTGCGTACAATAAACAATGGTTCATATACTATCTCTGCAAATTTTTTGCTAAAGCTAATGCTAATCTTGTGACTTGTTATTTTCTGTTCCATTACCTCATTTNTAGCCTCAACAACTTCTTCCGCCGATCCTTCCTTNTCTTTGTTGATATNGANTTTGTAATAAGTTNTAGTCNCTGCCGTGTTGTCGCTTTNTCCGCCATAATAAAATTCTTTCTTATCNACTGCTTTACATCCAGCGCGGGNTATGGCATCGTNAACATTGAGGTTGAAAGGTTGAATANNCNANCTCACAATTAATCNTGTTANCAATGGCTGCATTATATACCAAGCTAACCACAAAATAACAATTATCTCACAACATGCTATGATTCTAATAACTATATCTGCTGTTTTTTTAATGGCTTTTTTCATCATGTACCCCTTCCCCTAATACACACTTAGAATATTGGAAAAATAATTCAGATTGTCTGCGTAGTCATCATAACAGGTCTTCTATGATAAAACAATATCACAGAAGACCTGTTATTTACAAAAAAATTCATACTCAAGCAGGATCTAATTCCTAATTTCCCGATGAATACACCTCCACCTTTTCCAAATCCGGCCAATACTCATACCAATCAATTCCTGCTTCATCAGCGACTTTTTGGATTTTCTCACTGACCCTTAAACATTTGATATTCGGAAAATTTCTATAGGTGGCAGGATCATTATAGATGCTTTTTTGAGAACCAACTCTAGTTCCGCAAATTGTTAAACGTTGCAAGGTCTCATACTGAGCACATGTACTATTGTAATCACTGAAATTACCTATAATAAAGACTACTTCTGAGCCTCCTGGCATATCTCCCTCAAAGATAATCTCAATCCTGCTATCCATGTTCTCCTGCTCAATCACTTTATTTGCTGCCTCAATGGCAGCTTCCGCCACTCCTTCTTTTTCCTGATTCAAGTAATAGGTGTAGCATATTCTATTTGTTTCTGTTAACACCTCTTTCTCTTGATAATACAGTTCTTTCGCCCCAACTTTTTTATAAANGGCGCGAGATATTGCATCATCCGCTTTGTGATTATAATATGGGACTACTATACGACAGCCCGTCAACATCAACAGGAACAGACTTATTATAATGACAAGTATTCTCTTTTTCATATTTGCGCCTTTCCCCTAACGCACACTTAGGATGTTAGAAAAATAGTTCAGGTTGTTTGCATAGTCATCATATTTGATATAATATTTGGCACCCCAGCTTACTACCTCAAGGACATACTCATAATGCAACTCCGAATCAGGACTGTCGACCAAGTATTTATACAACCCTATAATGGTCATATAGTGACCTTTGGGATCTTGCATATTTTCTTTGTTATTTGTTTTCAGATTGTCCAATGTGGAATATAAAATTATCCTTTTATTAGGATGATAATAACTAAACACCACCGGAGTATTATTTTTCAGCATAAGCCTTATCGTGTCCAAAACAGCCTCTTTCTGGTCTTTTTTCCGCCACAGGCAATATGGCGCCCATTCCACATCATTAAGTGAGCTGCCATTGAACTCCAAAAAACGCCGAATGCCCCAAATCATTTTAGAGGGATGCAGCCCTGTTGCATAATCTATGTCTGTCTCGGGAATCCAATATTGGGATTGATATCTTTTTTCCACATGTTTTCTGTAATCTGCCTCCTGAATGATACCCGTAGCTGTGTCGTAGGGCACAGTTACAACATCCGGAGAAGACCAGAAAGAAAGGTCATAGGATCCTACGCTGAAAGGGATTTGATACCCCTGATTCTGCTGTGTCAGGTACAGTTCCATATCACACATGGCAATTACACCACACCCCAAGTGTACTAGTCTATAATATTTGTTAAAGTCATCGGCAGTGTCAATCACAGTTTGAATCCTATTTTCAGGAGCCTTGTCTCTCCACCAATCCTGAAATCCGCCGTCAATAAAGTTGCCATCAATCAACTGTATCTTCAAATAATCCGTGCCTGCGTACTTATTGTCCAGCTTAGCAACCCATTCCTCCTCTTTCAGCCATGGGTGGGGGTCGCTGCTATCCATGTCACCATCTCCATCCGTATCAGTGGGGGTAGGGTTACTTCTCATTTTAAAATATTTTAATGAATCTGACTTTTTATCTGATTTAATATACCTATTATCAATATTGTATATTATACCTGTTTCTTCATAATCCGTCAAACCATCTCCGTCTGTATCTGCTTTATTGGGGTCGGTATAAATGATCCGACCATTTGCCAATATCATTCCGGCTGTCTCGTAAATGTCGTACAGCCCATCTCCATCTGTATCCGTAGTGTCGATGGGCGCATTTACAGTGCCCACGCTATATGCAAAATTAAGTTCCAAATCGCTTCCATACATTAACTCATAATGTCGGCCTCCTGTGAGTTCTGCCAATTTCTCCAAGGGATGCCTGCAAAACGGATAATTCTGGTTGATGTCATAAAGGTTTTCAAAGTGTTCCGACAGACCCACCGTGTAAATCTTAATGCCTTGTTCAAGACAAGCATCCAAGGTGGACTGCTCATAGGCTGCTATGCCATCGCTAATCAGTACTATGATTTTTTCCCTGTTATTTTGTCTGTCTGCCAATTTATTGACAGCACCCTTTAATGCATGAGCTTGGGTATTCATGTAAGTGGGACCAAATCCTTTGTATATCTGCATAATACTGTTTCTTAAAGAAGCTTTGCTATCACTAAACCCTGAGGATACATAAATGTTTCCATTATTGCAGACCACTGCGCCCTCATCCCCTTGCTGCAGCACATCCACTAAGTTTAAGATGGCTTCTTTTGTGGGTGAGTTAATGTTTCCATGCAATTCCGAGCGCACATCCACCACAAACACAAAATCAAAATTATGCTTCTGCTCTTCTTCTGTACTGCTTTCATAAGCGATATTCTGCCGCCAAGCATTCATCCATTCTTTGGAGTCTATCAGCATATAGGTGGAAAAATGAGTTGTTGTATAAGAAACACTATTGTTTTCCGTGTCCACGGTACAATCCAGCATCTGGTACCAGCCATTCTCTTCATCATACCAGAGCATGGACAAATCTTCCTCCTGCGTGTCTCCCAAGGATGCTTCATCATAATAGAAAGTCAATTCTGCTGTTTCAAAGGCGGCTGAGGTGCTTATCTCAACCGGCACACCCACCAGCCCTACTACATCGCTGGAGAGGAGGTCAACTTGGTCCATGTTCAGGATTCCCATGCTATTTTCCAGATTTCCGAAAGTATCCATGGAAACACACACTTTTGTGAGTCCCTTGCCTTCCTCTGCATTAAATTCCTGTTCCATCGTCTGGCTGACTCTTTCCTCTCCATCCGGTATTCCATTGCTGTCAGTATCGACAAGCAGAGGGTTGAATCCCAGAAGGATATCATCATAATCCGAGAGCCCGTCTCCATCCGTATCCTTCCTGAGGGGATCTGTGCCATATGTATGAATTTCTTCATTGTCTAAGAGATTGTCCCCATCTGTATCATTATCTGCCGGGTTTGTCCCATATTGGATTTCCTGAAGATTATCAAGCCCATCCAAATCCAAGTCTTCTTCTGCATCACTGATTCCATTTTTGTCAGTATCCAGCATAAAAGGATTTGTGTGGGTCAGATAAATTTCCTCATAATCTGTGAGCCCGTCTCCGTCCGTATCTGTCTCCAAATCTTCTTCTGTTAAGCTGCCTGTGTTTGAGTTTCCTCCTGTCTGACTACTCCCGGCACTTTCATCATTCAAGTCATAGGAATACAGATAAAAGTTAGATGGGGCATCCGAATTTACGCCGCCGCTTCCTTTAAATCCAAAGGAGATTGTCTGACCTGGTGCTATGTTGGCATTATATCCTGCATTTNTAATAGTATANCGTCCGTCCTCTATGCTATCAATTTCTGCGCACCAAATACGATTAATGTNCCTTGTGAAANCAAAANACAGCCTCCAGCCTGCAATGATATGANCCGTATCGTTTGTGATTAGAATTCTGCCGCTGAACCCATCTTCCCACTCACTGTCCGCAAGGTAATCTATAGCATAGTCTTCCGTGGGAATTTCCGCTTTTTCACTGCCAGACCACAAAAGGGTATAAGTTTCCGGGAATCCGTTAAAGGCAGATGATGCATTAAATCCAAAAGTCACGCTTCCACCCGCCGGAATATTCTGGTTCCATCCGATATTTTTTATAGTCAGCACTCCTTCATCAACCTGCTCTATAGAAGCATTCCAGATATTGGTAATGTCATCAGCGAGCAAGAATTTAAGAAACCAGCCTTCCATATCTTCTTCACTTTTGTTCTCGATAATAATATTTGCCGTATAGCCATCCTGCCAATAATTATTAAGGGAAAATGTGACCGCATAGCCATCCGCTTCCCTTGTATCCTGCATGGTAATGCCGTCCCATGTAGCTTCTTCAGACTGTCCCCCTGAAACACTTTCCATATTTGTGTTTTGTTCTTCTAACATTCCGTCATTTTCTTGTGTTGCATTTACAACAACTGTCTGCAGTGGGCTAAGACAAAGTACCAGAGCCAACAGCATTGCACATTTTCTTTTCCATTTTTTCATTTTGTTCATTTGATTTTCCTCTTTTTCTTGTGTTAGTGTTTTGGTTTTTGTTAAATTATGCTTGCTTTGCAAGCCACAAAAATTTACCTCCCATTTATATATGTCATTTATAGGCAAAATCTTACAAATTTTTGAAATAATGATATCATTTATCAAATAGCAGACAAAAATAAAGGGAAAGCGCATATCACCATCTTTCATGATATGTTCTTTCCCTTACCATTTTTCAAAATTTCAAAATATTTAATCCAATTGATATTTCGAGGAAATTACCAGCACAGTACCTCGTTGCCATCCTCTGTCACCAGCACCATGATTTCCCACTGCGCGGATGGCAGACCGTCCTTGGTATATACTTCCCATTTGTTCTTTTTATCTGTATAAATCTCTACTTTTCCCATATTTACCATGGGCTCTATAGTAAATATCATTCCCGGCACTAACAGCATCTCTTCTCCCCGCTTGGAGTTGTAGCTCACCCAAGGGTCTTCGTGGAATTCCAGCCCCACGCCGTGTCCGCCGATTTCCCGCACCACCGTATATCCGTTTTTGAAGGCATGGTCATGGACAGCCTGCCCCATATCGCCCAAAAAGCCCCATGGTTTTACCTCTTTGAGTCCAAGCTCCACGCACTCCTTCGTCACTTCTACCAGCCGTTTTTTCTCAGGGCTGACCTCCCCGATACAAAACATTCTGGAGGAATCCGAAAAATAACCGTTCAAAATAGTGGAGCAGTCCACATTGAGGATGTCCCCTTCTTTTAAAATCACATCTTTTGAAGGAAAACCATGGCACACTTGACTGTTTAGGGAAGTACACACGCTGTAAGGATATCCCTCATAATGCAGCGGCGCAGGGATTCCTCCCATATCCGTGGTCATATCATACACAATCTTATCGATTTCTGCAGTATTCATGCCCTCTTTTATGACTTTTTCCAAATAGTCCAAAATGGCTATGTTAACCTTGCAGCTCTCCTTGATTTTTTCTATCTGCTCCGGATTTTTGATAATATCTCTGGAGGGCACGGGATGCCCGCTATAAGCTATTTTTGCTATTCTGGCATCAAAGGCTTCATGACATACTTTATATTTCTTGCCGCTTCCACACCAGCAAGGGTCATTTCTTCCGATTTTTATAGACATTGCTGTTTCCTTCTTTCTCTGTCTCTATAGATCTACAGTAACGATTTTATCCCAAAACGAGAATTTTGGCAATCTANNTTCATATNNCTTTNGTATCTNTTNTATGCGCCNAATNAATGCCAATATGTNNGATNCCCAAAANAANNNCAGCNGCAANNNAAAAGAGGTTTTTCCCGTATATTCCCAATAAAAAGAATGCCAAAACTGGAAGCGTAGCGCCTGCCACCGGAATCCCCAAAAGGCTGCTGTAAAAATCCTGCATGGTCTTTGGGCTCTTAAAATATCTGACCCAATAGATTTCATAAAGAACCATCAATAAAAAGGAAAACAGCAAAATCAAGGATCTTAATTCGATTTGATTAATATTAAAATCAGAAAAAATAAGCACTATAGCACATACCAGAACCTCACCTATGCGCTCAAATGCCAGCAGTATCCTATTTTCGTTTATGACATATTTGTCATAATCAATGGGCTGGTTTTTTGTCCAAAGCAAATTTGGCAGAAACAGCATCAGCAAATAAATAACCCCCACGTAAGAAAATCCAAAATGCATCACAGCACCTCCCATATCCATGTCAAAAGCAGCAAAACCGCCAGCAGACCGAAATTAATCAACAAAAATTCCGTCATATATTTTCCTTTCCTGCTGCCTGCGCTTCCTGCGTACAAGCGATAACTGATGAGACTTGCCAGAGAGGCAATGGGTGTGCCCAATCCTCCAATATCCACCCCTAACAACAACTCCCTGCCATTTTCCGTAAAATTACTTAACATCACGGCGGCAGGCACATTACTGATAACCTGGCTGGCTGCCACGCCCACCAAAAGTTCCCTGCCTGCTGTAATTTTCTCCAGAAAAGTCTTGATTTCCCCGATTCTGGCCGCATTGCCCACAAAAATAAAAAACATCACAAAGGTAAGCAGCAAAAGCCAATCTATCTTCCCCAGAACCCCTCTGTCAAAAAGAAGCACCGAGAAAAGTGTAAGTACCGTCAATATCAGATAATGCACCACCTGAAAAACGGACAGAATGGCCAGAACTCCCAACACTCCATACATGCACAAAAGTTTCTTATCTATCCGATACTCCTGTCCGCCCTCCTGGGGGGAGACCTTCTCCTGAGACGAAATATTTCCCTGAGGCAAAATTTTTGCCTCTTTTACAGGCAGAACCATAACCCCAAGCAGCAGTCCGCTGACAAGACACACCGGCGCCGTTGTCCCAAAAAACTCTGCCATGGTCATTTGATAAAAATCCGCCAGATAAAGGTTCTGGGGATTACCCATGGGGGTTAGCATACTGCCCATATTGGCAGCAATGGTCTGCAAAATCACAGTATAGATAATATGCTTCTCTCCGCCCGCCATGACAAGAACACTGATTGCCAGCGGCACAAAGGTAATAAGTGCCACATCATTTGTAATGAACATGGAGGAAAAAAAGCACAATCCTGTAAGCAATAATACCATNGAACGCATATTATGGCATTTTACCGTTAGTTTCCGGGCAATCAGGTCAAACACACCCAGACTTTTCAGCCCTGCCACCACTGCCATCAGGGAAAATNATAATCCNAGCACTCTGAAATTAATGNACCCTATGTANNCCCCATCTGGCNTCNCCCAAAATGCCGATAAGAAAGCAAGCACCCCAGAAATACACAACACGGCTTCTTTTTTTATAAAGTTTATCACTGATTGCACTTTATCCATGTCAAACACTCTCCAAGTTTCTTTACACGCTATTATAGCATTGAATCTGACATAGCGCAAACACAAGAATCTTCTCCTTCACGCCCTCCCGAAAATCGCTGTAACCGTGATAAATTCCCCTTGGATTTCCGCAAATATCTCGCCGTTCATCTTGTGCATAAGCTGTCTGCAAATGTAAAGTCCCAGCCCGCTGCCGCCAATATTTTCCGAGTTGGCGCCGCGCCAGAAACTCTCAAAAATATGGGGCAGATCAGATGGTTCAAGGGTGCAGCCTCTGTTTCTCACCGAAATCAAAACACCTTCGTCATCATAGGAAGCTGTCAGTTCCACGCGCTTTCCGTCACCGTATTTCAGCGCGTTTTCCATTATGTTTTGCAACACCTCCACACTGCGGTCCATATCACCGTAGAGCAGACAGTTCTCACATTTTTTAACAATAAATTCCGTTTTCATCAGTGACAATTTTTCAGAATAAAAGGATGTGATATTGTCAAACAAATCAGACAAATAGAAATCGCCGTTCTCTACCTCCAGACTTAAAAAATCCTCCCGTGAAGCAGTGATTATCTGGGTCACATAATTTTCAATCTCATCCGCTTTTGCGTTGATTTTTTCAGCGATTTCAATCTGTTTTTCCATATCGGAATACAGATTTTTGGACAACGCTTTGGAGTACAATTTTATTGCCAGAAGCGGCGTTCTAATATCGTGGGAAAGTGATAACATCAGCATTTTCTTTTCCCTGTGCAGCTCTAGCTGGCGCTGCTTCTGCTGTTCCATATTTTCCCGCAGAATATCTATCCCCCACAGAAATTTCCCGAAAAAGCGGCTTTTATTTTCTTGAATAGGAAGCGTCAGATTACCCTTTGAAAGCTCATAGGGAACATTGGTCAGACGATCAAAAGGACGCAGTATTTTTTCGCGGATATAAAACAAGAGCCCGAAAACCGCCGCCGTCACCACCCCTAAAATAATATTCACCGCAATCACGATTTTCCAATGATTCCCGGCGTTTTTCGCGGTATAATCAAAGCGGTAAAGCTCACCATTAATTTGGCGTATGGAATAATCACTGTCAGAATCATAAAACCCATCGCCAGCCTTTTCAATATGGTAAATGTATTCCAATTTTGATAAATCAATGGTTTCAAGCCCGTTTTTCTCTATTTCAAGCGCGATCCTGTTTATCTCAACCCGGTACAGCCTGCCGCTTTCTGGAATCTTTAGATAATACAAAATGAAATTTGCCGCGATAAATGTAATTGCCACAAACATGGTAACAGCCGCAAAAATTCTTCTCCATGCTTTCATTGAAATCTGTACCCCACTCCCCAAACCGTCACAATTTTCTTCGGTTCTTTCGGGTTTTCCTCTATTTTTTCCCGCAGCCATTTTATATGAACGGTAAGCGTTTGCTGCTCGGAATAACTGTCACTGCCCCATATTGTATTAAAAATATATTCCTTTGAAAGCGTCCGGCCTTTGTTCTCCATAAGCAGCAAAAGCAAATCAAATTCCTTTGATGTCATTTCAATTTCCACGCTGTTTTTAAATACCCTTCTGTTGATTTTATTGATGCGCAGTTCTTTATCACACATTTCGTCAAGAGAATACCTGCGCTTGAATATACCTCGTATTTTTGCCAGCATAATATCTATATCATAGGGCTTTTCAATGTAGTCGTCCGCGCCGAGATCTAATCCTGTGAGTTTGTCGTCCTTGGCTGTTTTTGCACTGACAATCAATATTGGAGTGTTGCTTTTTGAGCGTATTTTTTCAAGAATATAAAATCCGTCCCTGCCGGGAAGCACTATATCAAGCACAACAAGCCTTGCGCCGTATTTTTCATACAGCGCAAGACCTTTTTCCGCATTTTCCGCAGCGGACACCGTATAATTCTCCGCACGCAGAAAATCACACAGCATCCCTGCCAGCTCTTTATTATCTTCCACAATTAATATGTCAATCAAGTCATCACCAACCCATCTCCATAAGCCATCCGTTAAGCGCCCGTTCACGGTCACGAAGCTTGGTTTTATCGTATTTTTCAAACTTGTATTCACCTTTTATATTTCCGTCCACAATATACAATATTCTGGTGCATTTCGCCGCAACTTTTACATCATGAGTGACCAGCATGATTGTGGTTCCCTCACTATTTAATTTTGCAAGCTCCTCCATTACCTCGTCTGATGAGGAACGGTTGAGGGCCCCCGTGGGTTCATCGGCGAAAATCATCTTGGGCTTGTTTATCATGCTGCGGCAAATGCATGCCCGCTGTAATTGACCGCCTGAGACCTCGTTTATATCGTTTTCGGCAATATCAATAATTCCCAGCTTGCGCATAAGTGTGTGACCGCGCTCCACCGTTTCCCGGCGGGATTTCCTGTTCTTTTTTGACTGCGTTGCAGGGAGTATGATATTGTCAAGTACTGAGAGATTCTTCAGCATATACATCTGTTGGAAGATGAATCCCATTTCGTCCAGACGCAGATCAGCAAGCTCTTTTTGACTCATCTTGGCGATGTTTTTTCCGCAGAACTCCACCCTTCCCGCAGTAATGTTATCCATTCCCGAAACGGCGTACAGCAACGTGGATTTTCCCGATCCGGATGGACCCATTACAGCCACCATTTCGCCCTCATCAATACGAAAATTCACATTCTTGAGAACATTATTCTGCCGCTTGTTTACCACATAAGTTTTGCAAAGATCTTTGACCTCTAAAATATTTGTCATTGTATTTCTCCTTTACTCATTGTTTGATATCTGCGAGGATGAAATTTTTCTCAGTCCCTGCGCCGAAATAAACGCCGCAAGCGACGTGACCGCCAGCACGATCAGTGGATAAATCACATAAACCTCCAATGCACGAATCTCATATTGGATACTGTACGCGCCCATCATTCGGAATATCGGCGTCATTATCAGCGACGAGAGTGACGAGGATAACAACGCTCCCGTAAGCACCGACACTATCAGCACCATTCCTATACGCAAGGTCTGCCATAACGTAAGCGAATTATTTTTAAAGCCCATCGCCTTGAGTAGCGCAATCTCACCCTTTTCCTTGGTGATAAAGCTTTTTACCATAAGCACTGCCACAAGCGCGTTTATCCCGAGAATTATGCACAATATCAGTACCTTCGTACTGTCAAGCTGGTCAGCGACGTCGCCTATCATATAGTTAATATACTCGCCGGGGGTATAAATTTTTGCGTCGGGATATAGCTTTTCCAGCAGCGCCTTGCGCTCGGCAAGTGCGGCTTTGTCGGGGTTATCCTTGTAGTTTACCTGAATCCCGAAGCTGCCCGCCGCATAGTTGTAATCAAGCTCGGCGTCCTGATGAAACCGCACGCCCTCGCCCATATTGTTCATACTCTGATTGATTGCGGTGACGGTGTAAGTCCTCGTGTCTTCCCCGAGTTTGATCTGCACGTCATCGCCAATCTCCGCACCGATCTGTCCCGCAGTAAGGTATGTCAGCGCGACCTCGTGAACATTCTGCGGCGGTGTTCCGTCCAGATAAGTATACATATCGGTGGTCACTCCGCCCATGCCTTGGAACGACAGTGAATTTGTCCGCTTATCACCCTTTTTGATATTTGAGCGAAACATTATCTCCTGAAAAACATCAACATCAACCCCATTCTCGGCAAACANCTCCCGTATCTCTGAAAACTGTCCTTCCACNNTNGCCANNTTATCCTCNNTNGGGNNGAACAGCAGCTCCTGTGAAATAACATGATCGCTTTCGGCCATATTGAAGATGGTTATCAGCCTGTCGGCGCGTAGCGTGTTTATCATGTTGACCGGGATAATTACAAGAAGCGTTCCCATAATAAAAATGAGTATCATTGAAACGTAATTTTTTAGCCCGCTAAAAATATCGTTCAGCGCCATAAACGGAATAGTTGGAATACGAGAGCTTCCGAGCCTCAGAATTCCTTTTTTCTTGAAGCGCTCACCCGTTTCGCCGTTGTGTATCGCATCTATCGGGGAGAACTTGCGTATCTTCCGGGTGCAAAGATAGCTGAACCATACCACCACTGCGCCCGCCAGAATTGCCGCGCCGATATTTATCGGAAAATTATCACCGCTGGACATTACGATTTTTTGAGAAATTCCACTTATCATCAGCCTGCTCAAAGGGAAACTGATACCCAATCCAACCGCCGTGCCGATAACGGCGATAGCAAAATATTTCACGGTATACAGTCCGCGAATGGCAAAGTTTTTAATTCCAATCGCTTTCATAACACCAATCTCGCGAAATTCTTCAGCAATCGTAAAACTAATGATAAACCGTAGAATCACTATTGAAATCAGTATCAGGCATACGCTCACCACAAGCAAGATTGCCGCAATAAGCATGTCCATGAGATACATCATCTTAAACATCGAGCGTTCTACCGACATTATGGTATTTATACCAAGGGCGTTGAATTTGTCACGATAATCGGCATCCCTTGTGTGAACTTCGACTGAGCTGCAAACCGCCGTGTTGCCGTTGTCAAACAATTTGGCATCATTCTCGCTTACGAGAAATCTTGTCGCTCCAACCATTGCCGTTCCAAAAAGAGCGTCCTTTGTGTAACCCTTTACCGTGAACTCCTTTTCAACTCCATTCTGGCTTATAAGTACTTTTCCGCCCACATGAAAATCGTTCTCCGTTGAAGTGAATATAAAGTTGGTAACATATATTTCGCCATCGTTGATATGGGTGATTTCCTCGTTATTTTTATCGAAAATCTTTATGCCGCCAAGAGGCGATAACGTAAGTGTATTGGAATATTCAAACTTCTTGCCCTCAATAAGAACATTTTTCGGCTCTATCTGAATCAGCCGCGTTATGCCATAGTCGTAATCGTTCTCCTCGGCGAACTGCGCAAACCGCTTCATATCTGCAGCGTTCGTCAAAGTGAGCCAATAGTCAGGTATGTTGGCTTTTGCAAAAAAGTTATCCAGCGCATTGCTCACTGTGATAAGATTGTTGGCGCTGCTGGCTATAAATGTCGTTGCCAGAATTACAAAAATCAACAGGATTATGTTCATTGTTTTCTTGCGTTTTAAATCTTTTTTCAATATTCGTAAGTACATTCTGCCGCTCCTTTCGTTTTATGTTCCCATCATAGCGCGAAAATTATTAAATAATCCTTAAATATCTGCGGCATATTTTCTTTTGGCAGTTTAANNGTTACTCNGTNTCNGTNGTNNCTTNTANNATNACTGCNAGTANANCATNCTTCACNATCAGAANAATAGCANCTGTTACTGAATTTAAAAATACTTTGTATACCAATTTTTACCCGTATGATTNGTCATATCCTGCATAAAATACCATCAGACTCCGTNGAACAAAAGGACTATTNAACCAGAAACGATATATGCAACTCTTGATATGTATAACACATGATACATGTAGAAAGACGAGGAAAGAACATTGAAGGAAATCAATCAGAATAACAAAGATTTAACCGCATCACTAGCGATGAATACATTGGATGACATTCCCACGCCGGGGAATGATGCCAAAGACATTACAGGTCTGGTCAAAAGCAGTGGCAGGGTGACAGGCTATCAGCTCTCTGACGGCCGAATCGTGTCCAAGGAAGAAGGCGTGGCTCTCGCCAAAGCCGGTGAAATCAATGGCGTAGGCGTAGCACACCGGGGCGACAGCGAATATCTGAAAAGCATCCCCGATGGGACAGAGGGGAACAACCTGAGCAATCTGCCCACTGTGTCCGGCTAAAATCCTCTGAAACAAACCTATTCATCTTATCAGCGGCGCCTTTTGCGCCACTGCACAAAGGCAGGCCTCTTATTTGAAATAAGATTGCCTGCCTTTGAAAAACTGCTATTATACACTTCTTTATACTTCTGCAAAGCCATGCTCCAAGTCTGCAATGATATCATCAATATGCTCTGTGCCGATGGAAAGCCTGATGGTATTGGGCTTTATGCCCTGCTCCGCAAGTTCCTCCGCTGTCAGCTGGGAATGGGTGGTAGTAGCCGGGTGAATCACCAGACTTTTCACATCCGCCACATTGGCAAGCAGTGAAAAAATCTTCAGGCTATCAATAAATTTGTGAGCTTCCTCCTGCCCACCTTTAATCTCAAAGGTAAAGATAGAGCCACCTCCATTGGGGAAATACTTCTCATACAGCTGATGATCAGGATGGTCTGCAAGGGATGGATGGTTGACATGCTCCACCTTGGGATGCTTTGACAGATACTCCACAACCTTTTTCGTATTTTCTGCATGGCGCTCCAGCCTAAGGGACAGTGTCTCCACACCCTGCAACAGCAAAAAGGCATTGAATGGGGATATTGTTGCTCCGGTATCTCTTAACAAAATCGCTCTGATATAGGTCACAAAAGCTGCTGCTCCCACTGCATCCACAAAAGATACCCCATGATAGCTGGGATTTGGATCCGCAATGGCAGGATATTTTCCGCTGGCTTTCCAATCAAATTTGCCGGAATCCACAATAATGCCGCCCAATGTAGTGCCATGTCCGCCAATAAACTTGGTAGCGGAATGTACTACAATATCAGCTCCGTGCTCTATAGGGCGAATCAAATATGGTGTGCCAAAAGTATTGTCAATAACCAAAGGCAGACCATGCTTATGGGCAATTTCCGCAATGGCATCAATATCCGGAATATCACTGTTAGGATTGCCCAAGGTCTCCAGATAAATGGCTCTAGTATTATCCTGAATGGCATTTTCAACCTCCGCCAGATTGTGAGCATCCACAAAAGTGGTAGTAATGCCATAATGTGGAAGAGTATGCTCTAACAGATTGTAACTGCCACCATAGATAGTCTTCTGGGCAACAATATGTCCGCCATCCGCTGCCAAGGCTTCAATAACATATGTTATCGCTGCTGCTCCTGATGCCAATGCCAATGCAGCTACACCGCCTTCCAAGGCTGCAATTCTCTTTTCCAATACATCCTGTGTGGAATTCGTCAGGCGACCATAAATATTTCCGGCATCCGCCAGCCCAAAACGTGCTGCCGCATGGGCGGAATTCCTAAACACATAAGACGTAGTCTGATAAATGGGTACCGCTCTGGCATCCGTTGCCGGATCCGGCTGTTCCTGTCCCACATGTAACTGTAAAGTTTCAAATCTGTATTCACTCATTATTTTGTCCTCTTTTNNTATTTTTNCAAAATANTATATTNCAACTTNATTATTTGNTATATTTTGNNTTCCATATTGCAGGCACACATTCGACATCGCCCAATCTTACACTTCCCTGTTTTTATCCTCTCATTCATAAATTTGAGGAAAGTACTTGTCCGCTCTCTGCTCTTCATCTTTTACCTCCCTGCCCAAAGCATATCTAACTGCTTTGGAATATTTACATTTCAATGCGATAATGCCATATTATACCATATTTCCTACTTTGTCAATAGGAAATATGTGATTATTTTTATTTTTATAAATATCCCAACGAATAGCGGCTATTTACTAAAACATAAATTAATTTCCGCCATAAATCTCGTTTTCATAGGTACGAAACATGCCTGTTATTAGATTCCTAATCACCTATATTTATATGATATCTAAACAAATCATCCATANCATCCGATATAAATAATATATATTTCTTAAGGNAGACCATGCCATATGATGACAACTNNGACGACGGATATGGAACAGANGATAGATTCCATGAAAAATACCATTAAACTGCAGAATCGGGCTAGAGCAGAAAGACGCGCCGAGGAAGCGGAACAGGAAAGAAAAGAATTCAAAGAAAAATTGATGCGTGCTGCTGCCAGCGAAGTAGAGCTTGATGGCATGGCATCCAAGGTAAAGGGTACCTCGGACGCTGTACAAAGAGACCAACTGATAGGATTGATGATGATGATGTAAGGCTATTCTTCATATAAGAATCAATCCTTGGATATCAAAGGGAAATCCTCAGAATAAATTGTCCCTCTTTCACGGAAAAGCTGTATATGCCTCCATATTTCTCCACAATGGCGCAGATACTGCGGACGCCGATGCCGTGCCCCGGCTCGTCCGTAACAGGAATTCCTTTAATAAAGGTGATATTCTCGTCGCATGAATTTAAAATCTGTAAAAAAATCTTCCCCTTTTTTTCATATACCGAAACTTCAATGTTTCCTGATAATCCCTTATCTTTCTGCTTTTGACAAGCATTCAGCGCATTTTCCAAAGCATTGGATAAAAGCACGCACAAATCGTTTTCGGATATAGCTATAGACTGCGAAAGCGCCGCTTTTACTTTAAGCGGAATGCCCTGTTCTTCCGCCCGTCCGGCAAAAGCGGAAAAAATCAGATTTGCCGCTTCGTTTTCACAAAAAGGTACGACCTTGTTCGCTTCAATTTCCGAACAAATTTCCCGAATATAGGTCTGTGCCTGCTCAGTTCTTTCATTTTCAATGCATTCCAAAAGATACTGCATATGATGGCGCAGGTCGTGACGGTAGGCACTAGCCTTTTGCTGGGATTTTCTTAAATTTTCAATTTGCCGGACTGCCTGTGCCACTTGAAGGCTTAAATTATGCTGAGTCTGTTCCAATTGACTCCTCACTCTCTCCGCCGCCGAAATGCGAAGCGTAAATACCAAATATGCAACACAGCATACAAAGGGCATAAATTCCACCGCAAGCAGAGAACCTTCCAAAAGCAGATTGGTATATGTCTGCGTCAGATAATCAAACCCATAATATACCGCCGGAANCAAGCCAAATTGACATTGTNCGNATATCGGAAAATGCATTATGGAACGCACGNAGNGCGCAGCAAGTCGCAAAAGAACAAACAATAACGGCAGCGTTATAAGAATTTCCGCTATATTCTGCATTATATCATCGCCGCACAAGACAGTTGTAATCAACAGCGCCAGCCACCGCCGTACCTGGCAGCAAAGATATGCCGTCAGAACAGAAATAACCGGCCACAGCCGCTTCTTACTGAGAAAATAAAGGACTATGGCTAAAGGCAGATGTGTAATCAGCGGATAGAGATACTTCNCTCCGGATGGANTTATGAAAAAATANACGCACCCCTGAANCAGNAATAGTACCGCCATACTTCCCATCAAAAAACGGCGTTTTGCCCGGGTCCAGAGAATATCACAAAACGCAGTGGATAGTACCATGCCAAAGATACCAACAAAGGCTTGATTTAACAAGTAAATACCATTCATGATAATGCTGTTCATGATAAATACGCCAGCTTTCTGTTAAATGCATATTCAAGATATTTATTTTTNATTTCCNAACATTTTCCATNGGGTATGGGAATTTCCACCAAATTATCCATCAAAATTACCTTATGAGAAATACTTTGAATATACTCCATATTCACCAAAAAGGAGCGGTGGGGACGCAGGAAATTGTCATACTGTATAAGCTGACTGCACAACTCATCCATACTTCCCACTTTCTCCAGCACATTATTATTTTCCATATGAAACACTAATGTACGTCCAATCACTTCACAATATTCCAGACTGTTCAAATCAATTCGGGTAATCCCGTTTTTACAGCGTAAAATCAAACTTCTTTGGTCAGTCTTCATGCATTCGCCAATGACTGAATCCATTAGTCGAAAAAAATCTTCCTCTCCTATGGGCTTCATCTTATAATAGTATGCGTCCACCGCATAGGACTGTACCGCAAACTCAGAAGACGATGTCAAAAAGATAATTTTTACCTCCCTGTCATGTTGGCGTATTTCCTTTGCCGTGCTGACTCCGTTTTCACCTGGTATCATGACATCCAGAAACAGAATATCATAACGCATTCCCTTTTCGATTTCTGACAACAATTCCAGAGAACTGTTAAAAGTTGTATATGTAATGTTTTGTTTTCTTTTTTCACGATATAAATCAAGCAGAGCGCTGATTTCGCTTAACGCCGATATATCATCATCACAAAACGCTACCTTCATCATACCCCAAACGTACCCTTCCTTAATCTGCCACTTGAAACTGCTTGACACGCCCGCAAATCTTGAATTAAAATAATGAAATAGATTACTATTCCGCCCATATGCAGGCAAATACACTTATAATATATCATAAATTCTATGTAAAAAATGCCCTTGGCGCAAAAAGCCGCCGAAACTGCGTGAACGGTAATCAACCAGCGAAGATGACAACCCCTGACCATTTAACCATAGGAACGGAGTGAATACACTATGAATCTACGACTAAAATTTATGACCGCTTTCCTTTTATTATTTATCCTGTCAAATACTGTTCCGGCGCTGACCGTAAAAGCCGTCTCCCTTCCTGAGGAGGCCTTTGCGTTTCACGCCAACATAGAATCTTCTGTTCAGGGTTATGTGGTAAAAGGGGAATTCACGGACTTTCCTGCGGATACCAGCTTTGTTCAGCCGCTTTACTCATTGGATGGGGAAACCTATCAGCCTTGCGATATAGAATGGGATTTGCACTATCTGGGCACTGATGATGCAGGAGAGCTGAAAAAGCTGCAAAATCAGGTTTGCCTCTATAGCAATTTTGAACCGTTAAAGAGTTATCTTGCAGAGGAAATTGATTTCTTTTATCTGAAACTGCGTATTACCACAGAAAGCGGCATTTCCTATGAAACACAGGCGGCAGTGATTGAACGCGGCTCCTTAAGGCCGCTTCCAGAGGGAATCACAGCAGCTGTGAGATTTGCCCCTGCCATGAATGTTCTTCAACGCCATCCATTCCGATATTTTGGCAAATACCAGCTCACCGTAAGTGAGAATGCCACATCGGAGGATATCTTAGGCTTTTTACCAGATACACTTCCCGTTGAAATTGTTCTTCAACAAGAAAATGGGGCTCTTTTCGCACAATGCATCGTGGATTGCCCTGTCACATGGAAATCTTTTACCCTCCCCAGGCTCACTGCGGGAGAAACTATAACTATTGAAAATGCTGCTGAAGAAATGGTAATTCCCGGCGGTACTATATTACATACGCCTCTGGGCATATTTCAGCTAGATGAACCCTTGAAATTTGATGAAGAACTGCTTACGGACGACGTCTTACTCGCCATGAATGTCGTCTCTGAAAAAGAAGCTCCTTCAGGAGTACTGACAATGGAGCATGCCGGACTTGAAATAGCTTTTGATTTAAAGCCAACCGGCGCTACCGCCATACATACATATGTTATTTCTCAGGGTGAAACGGAATGGCGCAGCCTTCCCGATGTTTCTCTTTTGGAGGATGTCAATGCCCAGCCTTCCACCCCGGGCAGCGGCTACACACTTATTTTGGATAATGACAGTGAACTCCTTCAGTCCTATCTGGCAGCTATAAATGAAGACGATACGCCTGTCCCCTTTTTAATTGGTCTGAAAATCCAAGGCGGCGTTTATGATGACAGCGAGCTTGTCCTCTCATGGCCGGATACTTATGATCTCCCCCTTGACCTGCCCTCCCTTGGCGGTTCCGGAGGAAACGAAGGAAATGCCGGTTCCACCAACAAAGGTGACAGCACAGCGGAAGGACAAAGGCCTAATCTGCCTAGCACCCCAGAGGATAAACCAGAAACGCCCTTGCAGGATTCTGATATGGCACAGTCTGACAACACGGTTCCATCTGACGACACCACTCAGTCTGACGATACAGCTCAGACTGACAGCAACACTCAGCCTGACGACACGACTCAGCCTGACGCCACGGCTCCGTCCGACAATACACCTCAAACTAACACAACCACTCGGCCTGACAACTTGGCTCAGACTGTCACAACCACTCAGACTGACAACACGGCTCAGACTGTCACAACCACTCAGACTGACAACACGGTTCAGCCTGATAATACCACTCAGCCTGACAACACTGTGCGTTTTGCTGCCATGGCTCAGTCCCCTATTATGACAGCAGCTATTGTTTTCTCTCCCAAGGAAAACAACAACAGCCACAATGCCCTTCTCCCGGCAATATCAGCAGCTGTTGCAGTGGGCATCATCATCACGGCTGTCTTTGGCAAAACCACTGCAAATCATGGTCTGGGCAAGATAATTAAAAAAATTTACAGCGCAGTGCGCAATGCGCTGCACAGGTCATTCTCTTAAAATAACACGTGATATATCAGCGTTTACCTATACCTGGGAAAATCCATGGTAAACTGTGTGCCTTTACCTAGGGAAGAGGAAACGCTGATTGTCCCCCCCATCTCAGTCACAATACTTTTTACAATATACAATCCAAGGCCTGTTCCGTTTTCCTTATTATTTGCTCCCACAAAAAACCGATTAAAAATATAAGGCAGATCTTCTTCTGAAATTCCACAGCCGGTATCTTCCACAATCACAAAAATTCTGTCCTCCTCCACCCTGCCAGATACCTTAATACTCCCGTTTGGAGGCGTTGCTCTAAGTGCATTGTAAATCAGATTTTCAAAGAGNATGTCAAGCTTTTGAGTNACTGNCAGAAAGAAGGCATCCTGCTCGGTCTGCTCTACCTGAAAGTACACTGACCTCACCATGGCNTCGCCACAATAGGCGGCGTCCAACTCTGAAAGCAGCTCCTTTAAAGACACCTTCTCTTGTACTCCTTCAATCTTGNCCAACTCATTCATGGCGGAAAGTCNCTGANGNCGCCTTGCCATCTCCTGCTGTTTTGCCTGAGCCTGGTCAAGATATCCNTGCAGCTCCATATCTACTCCCACATTACTCCTGCGAATCGCTTCGATAAAGGATTGTGTAGCAAATACCGGCGCCTTTAAATCATGAGCCATATCAGAGAAAAACGCCTTGCGCTCATTTAAGAGCTGAGTGACCTCCTCCGTGCGCTTTTTCACCTGTTCTTCCAAGTGATTGGTAAGAGCATCGTTTTCCTGCAGAATATGACGGCTGCGCATTACCATCATTGTTCCAAACAAAAGCACCAGCAAAAGCCCGCACCACTCAAACTGCCAAAAAAAACGAATGGGTTCAAAACGATTGGCAAAACACAGATTTGCAGCAAGCCCCGCTCCAAACACGGCACAGCCCGCCATAATATAGCGACTTTCCCAGCTTTTCACTGATATCCCCTTCACCGTAAAGAAAACAGCACAGCAAAAAGTGAGAATATAATAAAGATCCGTCAGTTTTCCATGAACAAAAACTGCCCAGGGCAGACACGGAATCAGCAGGCTCAACAAAACCAGCATCACGGGCAGCAAAATCAAAAACACCCTCACCAGCCGCCATGCCCTGCCGCCAACAGCATCGGAGGCCAGAACGGTGAGTTTCACCACACAAAAACACAGGCAGTACAATACCGGATTCTGTATCAAAAACCAATGCTGTGCCACAGGCATGGAAAAAAGAAACACAAAGTAACGGAACATATAAAGAGCGTAACAGCAGCATAACAACCCAAATAAACGATTGAGGCTGCCCCCCATCTGCCAGAGAAAAAGCGTAAATGCCGCCAATGCCAAGGGAAGCAAAAAGGCCAGCGCATAAACAAAACTCTTCACACTCNCCACTCTTGAAAGTGTGGCAACCGTACCCAAAGCCGGCGGAAAATACATGCCGCTGTAATATCCAGNCTTTGATAAAGTCTCCACNTCNAAAACNTGGTCGCNCTCTGTCAATAAAAAAGTAATCTTCCCGTTTCCCACCCCTTCTATCTGCTGTGTTCCATTCAGAGAAACGGTATAATAAGAAGAAAGCTGGGGAAAATCCACTGTCACTGTCTGAGGCGCGCCCTCATAGCGCAAAGTCAGTTGATAATGTGCCCGTCCATGGGGCGTAATCAGCGCATCCCCTCTCTGAAGATTAGAAAATTCCCCAATATATGTGGGTTTGTCCGTTATTCGTCCATCCGTAAGCAGCCAGCCGTCAATCAAAAAGATCGGATTGTTCCGCTCCAAATCCTGCTCCCCTATGGTTAAAATACCGGATTTTCCATAGGGAGGCGGTGTCTGGTATTTATTATCTTTATAAAAAAGCATGATAAAAAACATCACCAACACAGTCAAGACAGCCGGAAGCTGCCACCATATTCTCCCCGGTTTCCTGCAAATATCTTGCTGTTTCATGTACCTTTTCGCCTTTCCATGTCAAATGAATGTTTCGGCGGAACAAACCGATAGCCCTGTCCCCAGACCGTCTCAATAAAGCAATGTTCCTTCCATGCCTTTTCCAATTTCCGCCGCAGTCTTGACATATGCATCTGGACCATCTGCCCGCCGTCCCATGGCTGTCCCGCAAACATCATCTCAAAAATCTCCTCCAGCGAAAAAATATGCTCCCCATGTTCCGAAAGATGCCACAAAAGTTCAAATTCAACAGGGGTCAGGGATAATTCTTTCTCCCCCATAAACGCCCTTCGCTCCTTCAAATCCAAAAGCAGCGGTTCATAACATAACCAAGTGCGGTCCGAAATAGCCAGCTTAATCCGGGTTTCCACCTTAGCCCAAAAAAGCTGCGGAGAAGTATCCTTGGTAATATAATCTATGCCGCCTGCCTCAAATCCCTCCACCTGCTTGTCCGATTCGGTATGACTGCTTAAGAAGATAACAGGCGCACTTATCAGCTTATGAATTCTCTCACAAATGGAAAATCCGCCCTCGCCGGGAATCATCACATCCAACAGCACACAGTCATAAGAGGCATCTGCCGCCTGTTTCAGCGCCTCTTCTCCACTCTCTGCCTGCTGCACCATGCAGCCGTGACTTTTCAAAATATCCGCCCAATAAGCTCTGTCAGCAGGACTGTCATCCACCAAAAGAATCCGCCACGGTCCCTCCGGACGCTCCGCTTTTGGGAAAGATACCTGTGCCTGCCCCCCCAATGCTCGTGCATCGGCTTCCTTCCGGCTCAAAAAGTACAGATAATCATCTTCAATCTGATGATGCCTCTGCCTGGACAGGGGAATGCTATGTCCGTTTTTAGTCACAATACAATCTGTTCCTATCCTTTGAATATAATTTAAATTGACCAAGTAAGAGCGATGGGGCTTTACAAACTCTGGTCTGTTTAAAAGCATCTTTTCATAATCTGTCAAAGCCGCCGTCATCTCACGAATTGCGCTGTCTGCCAAATGGAAAAATACCTTCTTATTGATAACTTCCACATATTCCAGCTCTGTGAAAACGATACGGACAACGCCTTCTCTGCTTTTTAATAAAAAACCCTGTTCATCACCCTCACAAACTTCTGTCTGCATGGTTCCAACCTCCTTGCACAACCTATGTGTTTATCATACCACTGCCTGCGGACACAAGTAAATAGAAAGATGAAAACCGCCGATACTGTAAAGTATCAGCGGCTTGCTGCACAATAATTAATAATTAACTCTTTTTACTTCTGACACACATTAGCCCACATCTGCCACTGCAACTAATGAATTGATGAGTTCAAACATTGCGTTGTTGAGCTCTACTGCCTTGTCTTGTGTAAGGTCCTCCTGCTTTACATTTCCCAGCTGTTCAATAATGTCATGAGCCTGATTTAAAGCAGTCTCCAGCTCGGCATCCTTCTGGATATCGCCGCTGTTGTACCTTGTTGCCACAGCATTATAAAGTTCTGTCAGAATATTATAGTTACCTTGTAAAGTTGCAAAATCCTCATCCGATACTATATCTCCCGCTGCAGCTGTAGTAGGAACATCCTGCAATACCTTAATGAGGTTTCCTATTAAATCATTCAAATCCTCCGCTTTATCTGCAGGAATGTCCTTCTGCTCTAATTGTCCCATCTCCTCAATAACATCATAAGCCTGATCCAAAGCAGTTTTCAGTTCTGCATTTTCCGGGATTTCACCGTTGTTATATGCATTTGCCACGGTATTATAAACATCTGTCAGGATAGCATAATTATCCTGTAAGATTTTATAATTCTCATCAGATACCAAGTCTCCTTCTGCTGGTGCAGGAGTCGATACTTCTGACTTTTTCTCATCTGAAGGAAGGGATGAATTCGTCTCCTGTCCTCCGCATCCTGTTAATAGTGTTGCTGTCATTACAGCGCCCAAAAGAACTGACATAACTCTCTTTTTCATAATCTTCTCCTCCTTATCTTTATTAATTATTGTGCATATCTGCATCCAATACATATCCATGACAAATACGCCAGAACAGCACATATGCATGGATTTATATAAGACATAGCTAGTATACAATAACAATTGATAAAAAAGAGCAGTTTCGCACGAATCGACCTAAAATTGTATTGGAAATACCATGCTCGAATGGAGGCCGACTTTCCCGTTTTGTAAACGAGTTTCACATGTATGACACACATTTTGCAATACCTGTTTATGATGATATAGGCGAACTAGTCAGGTACAATGTTTTTAAGGCAAGAATACTAGTGCGCCACGCAAAGGATGGGAAACTGTATCTGTATGATATTTTAAGAACAAAAAAAAGAAACGAGCAAGCCGCTTGAGCAATAGCTGTACGGTCGAAAAACTCATTTCTTTGCAATTTTGCCAAGTGTAAAAATTTTATATGGTACAACGCAAGGGCAGTTATAAACCTATAAGGTTTATAGCTGCCCTTTTTGCGTACCTTTGGGACTTTAGAAACAGTGAGGATAAACAGAGCTGTCAGTGTATGTTCCCATGGACAGATTGATGATCCGGCACTCGTACACATCGATGGCGTCCCGGATATCCAAAGCGGCTGTTTCCGCATCTCCCTGAATGAGATTTCCCCTCCCCGTCCAAGGTGGACCACACTAGGGGAACCAGCTTCATACGTCCTCCTGAGACTGTTCGCCGTCCTCGCTGTTATCCAGAGTTGGGTCGGGCTCCGCCTCGGGTTCCGGTTCCGAGTTAGCGGGAGCCGCAGGGTCTGTCTCGGGAACGGGAGCCACAAGGTCTGCCTCGGGAGCAGACGCCGCGGGATCCACCTCAGAGACCGACTCCGCTGGGAGTGCCATGTTCGCCAGAGCAAAGCTCGTCTCATTCTCCAGCCAATCGCTCAGGCTGACGGCAGAGGCAGAACCGTCGGTTAGAAATTCTAATGTAGTTTCCGTACCAATTATGTATTTTTCAGGATGATTGATCACATCAGCATTTTCATAAGTAGACGAGCCTGCTAGTTGTCCCACCGGCTTAGTGCCCGATTTACTTGTTCCATGTACGGTAACTAGGGTATCTCCATAAATCCTAGTTGTTCTAGCCTCGTCACTCATATTGCCGATGATCATGCCGAATATGGATGTCTCGCTGAGAGTGTTGGTCAGGATATGTATGTCAATGTCAGGAGATTCATCGAATACGACCTCACCTTCAGCTCCGTTCCTCCCTACGATGCCTCCAATCTCAGAAACATCACAAGCTATAGCAAGGTAAATTTCGATACCTCTACCACTACTTTTATCATAAAATTTATCATACCACATTGTAGCCCGCTTTAATAACGGGGCATCCTCATTAACCCCTGCGATACCTCCAATTATAACAGAGCTGTAGGGTTCATCAGCCCAGCAAAACTGCAACGGTTTATTCGCTTCGCCAACAGTACAATTGTTGATATAACCCTGCAGATTGCCTGTGACAGAATAGGCGCCGCTGTTCTTGCCGGCAATTCCACCAATGTAGGTGCATTTGGATATTCTAATAATACCGCCGCCCACGCTGCAATCATCTATATGGCCATAATCCACGGCTGCGATACATCCCCATGCATCAGAAAGACCATCGGAATTGATCGTGATGTCGCCGTTCAACAACTCGACTCTCAGGTACTGGACTCTGCCATACAGACAATTAAAAATCGGTGCGCCGGATATGGTGATCGCATGATCCTTGCCTTTCAGAGTTCCATAGAAATTCTCAATCGGCTTCCAATCCGTACTCAGTGAGAAGTCGTCGGTCAGTGTAAACTCTTTGTCGGTCAAGTCTCTCCCGAACAGCTCCGCACAGGTGCTGAGGAGCTTAAGATCAGCCTCGGATGCGATGTTCTTCGGTATGTATACTAGGTAGACCTGATAGGAGTCCGTCTGGTCCTCCGGAAGGTTCGTCACCTGGCTGGACTTGGGGTTGTCCCGGTCAGTACACCAATATAAGAACTCCCCATTTGCCAGCTCCGGTGTGGGCAACTCCCCGCCAGGGAGCACCCCTTCCAGCGGGGTCGCATCCTCTGCCAAAAGGGTGCTGACCGGGGTATTGATGCCGCTGTCCAGAGCCGGCAGAATCGTGTAGACCACTGGAATCTTTGGCTCCCCCCACTTGGCATAGTAACTCGCGCCGCCGATGGCGGTCATGGGGATTTTGGTCACCGGATCGCCGGAGAAATCCTCGTCCTCATACCAGCCCAGAAAATCATGGTTTTCCATAGTAGGTATGGGCAGCTTGATGGTACCGGCCTGGATGTCCTCGATGGTATAATCGTACCGATAGTAGTCGGAATCGCCATCCCCTCCCTCGATCGTACCGCCGTTGTGGTAAAAGTCAAAGTGATACTTCACGGGCGTCCACAGGGCATAGAGGGTCACGGTGGCGCCGTCCTCCGTTGTCAGGTTTTTCAGCGTTTCTGAAGATCCAAAATCTGCCTTCGCACTGTTTTTGTCCTTCGACCATCCCTTGATGTCGTAATGTTCCCTTGTTATATCGCCGGATGCAGGAAGCGTAAAGGTCTCGTCATATTTGATCGTTACATCCTCCAAAGGTTCCTTGCCCTCCGCCATGCTGCCGCCATTCAGATCAAACTTCACCGTATAGGTGATGGGAGTCCAGCTGGCGGTAAGGGTCAGGTCTTGGTCAGGCATGGTGGCCGGCGGCGTGCTGTCCCACTCATAGGTATAGCCGGTCTGTGTCACCGCGGGAACCGTGACCGGCGCACCGAAGTAAACCTCGCCCTGGGTGTAGCCCTCCGGGGCCGTGCCATCGCCCAGATCCCAAGTCAGGATATGCTTGTTGCGCGTGTAGTAGAGCTTGACCACGGTGGAACCATCCCCCGCGATGGTGTAGGACGCCTCACCGGACTTGTCAAAGGCAAAGCCGGTATCGTCACGCTTCAGGGCATCCAGATCAACCGCAGCGTCCGCAGCGCCGCTCTTGGTGTCCGTGTAGCTGGGGGCAGCGGGATAGACCCCCGCCGTATCCTGCAGGTAGTGCTCCACCTTGTAGCTTGCCGCTCCGGCAGTCCACCGGGCCGTAACCGTCACATCGGCGGTGATGGTCTTTGTGCTATCGTACTTGTCCCCGACCTCGTCAAACCAGCCCTCCAGGCCGTACCCGGTGCGGGTCACGTCCGGGGCGGAGAAGGCAGCCCCATAGCGGAAGGTCCGGGCGGTTTCATCCCCCTCCAGGGTTCCGCCGTCGGGAACGTAGGTCACGGTAAAGGTCTCCCTGTCGTAGTAGAGTTTAAGCACCAGAGATCCGTCTGCCGCAACCACGCCGGTGGGAACTGCACCGGCGGCAGAGCCGTTCAGAGTGAAATGCTCATAGTTCCTGGCCGTGGCTGTGACTGACGCGCCGGTGGTCCCGGTCTCGTTCTCGGTCTCGGACAGGGTATAGCCCTCCCCGCTGGCATCCTGTTTATAGTGCTCCACCTTGTAGGGGATGCCGCTCTTGGGTGCCCACTTGACATAGAGGGTCAGGTCCCGGTCGGGCATGGCGGGAGCGGTATCCGTGGAGAAGAGGTTCTCCTCCGCGCAGGCCGCATCGGTATACCATCCGTCGAAGTCATAGCCGGCGCGCTCCGGCGCAGTGATGCCGGGACGCTGGCCGAAGGCCACCGAGAAGATGCTGGCCTCCGTCCTGCCCCCGAGGGTGCCCCCGTTGGGATCCAGCGTCAGGGTGTGGACATTCCATCTGTAGTAGAGCCTGATGACAGTGGAGCCGTCGCTGGAGATCACCGCCTGGGTGGCCTCCTGGCCGTTCACGGTTGCCCGCTGGAAGGTCAGGCCCTCTGCCTCCTGGATCAGGTCCCCAACCTGTATGGTGCTTCCGGAGAGGGCAGTTTTCTTCTGGACGGCGTTCTCGCCGGAGAGGATGTACCCGTCGCCGCTTATCCGGGGCGAGTAATGCTCCACCCGGTAGTCAGCCTGTCCGGCGCTCCATTGGGCAGCGTAAGAGGCATTTCCGTTCACAGCGATCTCTCCGCTTTCCGGCACACTGGGGGAGAAGCCCTCAAAGGTGTATCCTTTCAGTGCCAGCAGGGGGGCGTAGACCGTCGCGCCGTACTTGGCAGTGTAAGTCTTGGCCGCGGGTATGGCGCTGGCATCGATGCCAGACGGCGTACCGTAGGTAAATTCAATTGTGTAGGTCTTCCGTTCGTAGTACATCCGCACCACAGTGGTGCCGTTGCCGGCAATCTGCACGGTAGGAACCTCCTGGGGCTGGAAGTGGGCGTACTCCCCGGAAGTCTTGGGTGTCACGGTAATGACGCTGTCGGTGGTGCCGGTCAGCTTCTCGGTGCTCTCCAATACGAAGCTCCCGTTCAGCTCCTGACGGTAGTTCTCCACGGTGTACGGGATGTCATTCCGGGGAATCCACCTTGCGTACACGGTGATGCTCTTATCGCTTCCGTTGAAGTACTCCGGCAGCGCCGCAGGGAGGGTGTACGGGGTGCTGCAGGCGCTGTCTGTGTACCAGCCGCCGAAGGTGTAACCCGTTTTACTAGGATTTTTGGGCGTGGTAACCGCCATGCCCGGATAGCCCAGGATCTGGGACACCGGACTGCCGCCCCTGCTGTCAAAGGCAATGTACCGGATGTTGGCAGGGTCGCTCCAGCGGATGATGACCCTGCGCTCAATGGGCTCCGAGGAGAAGGCAAGGGTGCCGCTCTTCCAGCGGATGGTCATCTCGCAGTCAGGCAGGACGCTGAGGGCGCCCGGATTGATGCTCACGGTGTTATTAGCGGGGTTATAAGTGTAGTGGGAGTCGGACATCTCAATGATGAAGTGGCTCTCTGTCTCGTCGTCCCAGTTCTTGCCGGCCTTCATCTCCGTCACCTTGGTGGTCTCGTTTTCGTCCTCATCGCCGCCGATCTCGCCGGTCATCAGGTCAATGTATCGCATGGAGAACAGGGAGG
>WFLX010320912.1_pt1 | contig 39477 bp, 37 predicted proteins | sample 4967041 | NCBI WGS metagenome assembly WFLX01 (sample SAMN12857096, study PRJNA449069) | gut metagenome | isolation source: stool from male and female vole | host: Microtus ochrogaster | place: USA:Florida | collected 2017
GACTTCTTCAGGTTTCCCGATGCGGTCTGCTGGAATTTCGGAGATGATTTCCTGTAGTTCCCCGGAAGATAAATGGCTGTTCATGTCCGTATCGATCAGGCCGCAGGCGATGGCGTTGACTCTGATATGGCTGGGCGCAAGCTCTTTTCCCAGCGCCCTGGTCAATGCATTGACAGCTCCCTTGGAAGCGGAATAGGCTGCTTCCATGGAGGCTCCGGTATTGCCCCAGACGGAAGAGATATTGATGATGCAGCCGCCGCCCCGCGCCAGCATCAGAGGGATCGCTTTCCGGCAGGTATAAAAGACGGAATCTACATTGGTACGCATGACATGATGCCACTCGTCGTCGGTCATATCCTGCAGCAGACCGATGTGCGCGATACCGGCACAGTTGATGAGTACATCCAGAGAAGTGATCTGCTGAAAGATCTCATCTACATAAGAAGATTTGCAGAGATCGCCGCTAAAGCAGACACAGCGTATCCCATATTCCGAGGAAAACGTATCTGCATCTGACTGTAACGATGCAGTATTTTTTTCGCAGGTCAGATAAAGGTCGTATCCCTGCGCGGCCAGCTCTTTTGCGATCGCCTTTCCGATTCCTCGGCTTGCGCCGGTAATTAAAGCGTATTTTTTGTTTTTTGTGCTCATACTGCGAGTCTCCTTTTCCACTGCAAATCTGTGCGCATCCACCGAAGGTTCTAGGGGAGCATGGATTTAATCAGTGCTTCCTCAGATACTCCTGCACCCCGTAAACTGCATTGGCGCCGTCTGCAACGGCTGTCACGATCTGGCGCAGTGGTTTGGCGCGCACGTCTCCGGCGGCAAAGATGCCTTCCCTGCTGGTTTTCGTGTCTTCTCCGGCGATGATATATCCGGCTTCATTCAGATCCACCAGCCCGTCGAATATTTGGGAGACCGGTCGGATGCCCACGGCGATAAAGATGCCGTCAACGGGATATTCGGTGGTTTCTTTGGTCAGGCAATTCTCCACAGCAATGCCCTCCACTTCTTCTTCCCCTTGGATAGAAGTCACGACGCTGTCCCACAGGACTTCTACATTGGGCAGTGACAGAAGTGTCTCCTGAAGGGATCTGGCTCCCCGGAGTTCATGCCTGCGNTGGATCAGATAGANNTNTTTNCANNGCCTTGCCAGGAAGATAGCNTCTTCCAGAGCNACGTCGCCTCCGCCNACAACTGCCGTCACGCCNTCNCGGTAAAATGCCCCGTCGCAGGTGGCGCAATAGGAGACGCCCATTCCCGATAACCGCTCCTCGTCTTCCAGACCAAGCTTTGCNTGGACTGCNCCNGAAGCNATGATCAGCGTNTTTGTCTCATATTCCGACTTATCTGTTTTTACGCGTCTGCTNCCTTCTTCCCAGACGACTTCCCGGACNTCCTCCGATACGATCTGCGCGCCAAGATGAATGGCGTGTTCCTTCATTTTCATACCAAGATCATAACCGNTGATGCCCGGCAGCGCGGGATAGTTATCAACCTCATAGGTGGTCAGGACCTGTCCGCCGGGACCTGNCTGCTCCAAGACCAGTGTATCTAATCTGGCGCGCATCGCGTAGATTGCCGCGGACAATCCCGCAGGACCCGCGCCGATGATAATGACGTCATACATGGTGTTTTCCCTGCCTTCCATAGTTTTGAACCGTGGTTTGGTCTTATTTATAATGTATCATAATATATTTTTCTACAGGCTTCAAGAGTTTATGCCATGGATGGAACAAACAATAGAACAAAAAGCGTTTTTATTGTTAATGCTTTCCAGTATGCAGAATCTTGACTATTTTAGCAGAAAATGATACTATTGCATTATATAAGATGGAGGAAATTATGCTTCGGGAAGACTTGGGAGTGCTTTTGTTGGATAATACCATGCAGATTGTGCTGGTATTTGACGATAAGGGCGAGATTACATATGACAATGCCGCCGCACGTGAAAAACTCGGATATGAGGATGGAATGTGCGGGTTATCTGTGGGCAGTATTATTCCGGGTATTTCTTCGAAAGGGGATGGACAGCAGGCTGTCTTTCCCGTAGTTGATGAACTCCACCGTATGACGGCATACCGCAAAAACCAGACCTGTTTTCCTGTGGATATCAAGATCGTGCAGGAGCAGAGGTCAGGCGTTTTTCTATGCATAGCCAACGATGTTCTGGAAAAGGAATATTTAAGCCGGAATCTGGAGCANGCAAAGCANGAANCGGAGGCNGCNCTGCNNGTGAAATCAGAATTTGTTNCCAACGTNACCCATGNNCTGCGGACGCCGNTCAATGGCANCCTGNNACATATCAGGGAGCTGNTGNCGGAGGAGACTGAAAAGGAAAANCNTGGNAAGCTTCACCTGATTGAGCNCTGCTNCGAAGAGATGAACAAGATCATTAACAATATCCTGGATTTCTCCAAGCTGGAGGCGGGGAAATTTGTATTGGAGCCGCGCCNGTTTCAGTNTCGCAGCATGATAGATTATGTGACGGCGAACTATAAGGGAAGGATCACGGAGAAGGGACTGGATTTCTTTGTGACGGTCTCGCCGAATGTTCCGGAATATATCGTCGGCGATGAACTGCGTATTGTGCAGATCTTGAATAACCTTTTGTCTAATGCCTTGAAATTTACCAGCGTGGGAAAGATCACGCTGGAGGTCGTTATGACTTCCCAGATGAAGGATTCTCAGGAATTGTTCTTTCTGGTGGGAGATACCGGCATTGGTATTGCGCCGGAGGATCATGATAAATTATTTCAAAGCTTTTCCCAGGTGGATGCTTCCACGTCGCGTAAATACGGAGGAACCGGACTGGGACTCAGCATATGCCGTCAGCTGGTAGAGCTGATGGGAGGAAGTATTGATGTGCAGAGCGAAAAAGGAACGGGGACCATGTTTTCTTTTTCCATATGGGTCAAAAGGGATCCTGAAGAAACAGGAGCGGAACCGGCAGTCAATATTACCATGCCGAGACCGGCAGGCATCCTGGGAGGCGGCTTGTCGGAGGATGCCAAGGATGCCGCGCATTATGGAACCTCTGCCAATCTTGACGTGCTCCAGAGAAATATGTCCAAATTGATTCTCTCCGTTGAGATGGAAAATTGGGAAAAGGCTGAAATGTTTATGGAAACTATCAGACAGCTTACGGCAGATGCCCCGCAGGAGGTAAGCAGGGCGGTGCTGCGGCTGAAAATGGCTATCCAGAAGGCGAATTATGAAAAGATCTCCGCAGGAATGGATGCTTTAAAAGCGCTGATAGAGATACGGGAGGAGTGATGCGTTGAAGGGTTATGAAAAAAACACGGGAAATGCAATTGTTCTGATCGTGGATGACGTAGAGATTAACAGGGAGATCCTGGATGGGATCATAAAGGATATGGGTTACGGTACGATGCTTGCGGAAAACGGCGTGCAGGCGCTGGAACGCATCCGGGAGGGACTGCCCAATCTTGTTCTGACGGATATCTCCATGCCGGAGATGGACGGATATGAGCTGTGCAGCGTGCTGAAGGCGAAGGTAGAGACAAGGGATATCCCCATTATATTCATCTCCGCATTTGACGCCACGGAAGATATCGTAAAAGGCTTCAGCATGGGCGGCGGGGATTATATCACAAAGCCCTTTATACCGGAGCTGGTGCGTGCGAGAGTCAAGGTCCATCTGAAGCTGTATGAAGCGACCCTGCAGGTCAGGGAGGCCAACAGGCGGCTTCAGGTCTCGGTCAAGGAGCAGCTTAAGCAGATGGAGCAGGAAAGAAAGGATATGCTGTATGCGCTTGCCGGTGTGGCTGCGGAATATTCCAGCCATGGAAAAGATTACATAGAAAGGATGCGGCACAACTGCCGTGTCTTAGCGCAGAGTATGCAGATCTCTCCGTTGTTTGATGATGTGATTTCGGACAGTTTTGTGGATGTTGTGGAGCTGGCGGCGCCGCTGTGCGATATCGGCAACATCGGCGTGCCTCAGGATATCCTGCAGAAAAAAGGCGTGCTGGATCAGGAAGAACAGGCAGTGATGCGCGAGCATACCAGAATAGGGACAAAGCTTTTAAAGGATCTTAGGGTGAATAATGAGTTTATGCAGATCTCCATGGATCTGACGCATTATCACCATGAGAACTGGGACGGAAGCGGATATCCCGAAGGGAAAAAGGGTGATGAGATCCCATTGGCGGCGCAGATCGTTGCCATGTCAAGTATCTTCTGTGCCCTGACCGAAGACAGAAGCTTCCGGAACAGCTACAGCAGGGAGGAAGCGCTGGATANCATGANACAGGAGCAGGAACAAAAATTTAATCCCGNTGTTTTTAATANANTTTGTAAGGTTGCCAGACAGCTTCGATGAACGGTATGGAGCCGGTAGAGAAGCATACCTGGAAAATATGATTCAAAACGGAGGACTAGGGCGATGATGACCGATGAAGAGTTTTTAAGGATTACTACATATGTAAAGCGGCGCTACGGAATCGATCAGGGACAGAAAAAAGTCATCGTGAACGGCAGGCTTGAAAATTATATAAAAGCGGGAGGCTGGGGAAGCTATACCGCCTTTATGGATGATCTGGAAAAGGACAAATCCGGAAAATTAGAAAAAGATCTGCTCAATATGCTTACAACGAATTATACCTATTTTATGAGGGAATTTGAGCATTTTGAATTTTTTAAAAACAAGGCGCTTCCGTGGGCGAAGCAAAAGGCGGAGAAAACCAAAGATCTGCGGGTCTGGTGCGGCGCGGCTTCTACGGGGGAGGAACCATATATGATAGCGATGGTCATCAGGGACTTCTTCGGACTGGATCACCAGTCGTGGGACACGAAGGTGCTGGCGACGGATCTCTCCACGCGGGCGCTGCAGCAGGCGACGGCGGGCGTGTACAACGAAGAACAGCTGAAAAATATGCCGGAGCAGTGGATAAGGCATTTCTTTAAAAAAACAGGACAGGGGNCATATACCGTAACAAACGAATTAAAGGACGAGGNTTTGTTCCGTCAGTTTAATCNGATGTCNCCGTTTCCGNTTAAAAAGNAAATNCATACTATATTTNTGCGAAATGTTATGATATACTTTGATGGAGATACAAAAAATCAGCTGCTCCGGAAGGTATATGATTGTCTGGAGCCGGGCGGATATCTGTTTATCGGCATGACGGAGACGGTTGACCGCAGTCAGGTGCCGTTCCAGATGATACAGCCGTCTATATTTAGAAAAGAAGGAAGGTAATGATTAATATATGCGTCCTATTAGAGTGTTGATTGTAGAAGATTCTATGGTATTTAGGGAACTGCTGGTGCAGAATCTGAATAAGGATCCCGCCATTGAGGTAGTGGGTGTTGCAAAGGATCCCTTTGAGGCGCGGGACGCTATCCTGCATCTGAAACCGGATGTAATGACGCTGGATGTGGAGCTGCCGAGGATGAACGGCATAGATTTTCTTCAGAAGCTGATGCCGCAGTATCCGCTTCCGGTCGTGGTGATCAGCGCGCTCAGTGATAAGGTATTTGACGCGTTGAATGCGGGCGCCGTTGATTTCGTGGCAAAGCCCAGCGTAACGTCGCGGGCGCAGCTGGAGGATTTTATCAAGAATGAGCTGCTGGTCAAGATCAAGATTGCATCGACTGCAAAGATCAGCCAGATCAAGCAGAAGACGGTTATGAACGAGCAGCCGGGACTTACCGGAAAGAAGAATGATCTGCTCGTAGCCATCGGGGCGTCTACCGGAGGGACAGAAGCGATCTTTTCCGTGGTAAAGGATTTTGGCGTAGATATTCCGGGGGTAGTCATCGTACAGCATATGCCGCCGGGGTTTACGGCGATGTACGCAAAGAGACTGGATGATCAGTGCAGGGTGCACGTGAAGGAGGCGCAGACAGGCGACCGCGTGCTTCCGGGGCATGTGCTGATTGCGCCGGGCGGCGACAAACATATGCATCTGGTAAAAGTGAATGGCGTATATCAGGTGGAAGTGAAGCCGGGTCCGAGGGTAAACGGACATTGTCCGTCGGTGGATGTTTTGTTTGATTCTGTAGCCAGGGTTGCCGGATCTAAGGCACTGGGTATTATACTTACCGGTATGGGAGGTGATGGCGCAAAAGGACTGCTTGCCATGCGCAAGGCAGGGGCAAGGACCATAGGGCAGGATGAATCCACCTGTGTCGTATATGGGATGCCNAAGGTCGCTTATGATATCGGAGCAGTGGAGTATCAGGAAAAGCTACAGGATATTGCAAAGAAAACTTATGCAGTATTAAATAAAATGTAGAGGAGAGGAAACATGAAGATTTTATTGGCAGAGGATGATTTTGCTACAAGAAAGTTTATGGTCAGCTTTTTATCCAAATACGGTGAATGTGACGTTACCGTAGATNGTATGGAAGCCNTAGATGCCTTCATGATGGCTCTGGAAGACGATGAACCCTATGATTTGGTGTGTCTGGATATTATGATGCCGGTCATGGATGGTTATCAGGCGTTGATGGGAATCAGAAATCTGGAAAAAGAACGTAACATTCCGGAGGAAGATGCGGTTAAAGTGATCATGACCACCGCACTTAACGACGAGCAGAACGTGAAGATGGCATTTGAATTGGGATGTACTATTTATTCAGGCAAACCTATTGATAAGGACAGGTTTGAACAGGCGATGAAAAAGCTGGACCTGATATAAACCTGACATAAATTAGTATCATAAAATATACGGGAAAGGAGAAAGTATGGCTGAGGAATTTAACACAGAGGGAATGTTGGACATATATCTCTTTGAAAACGAACAGCTTTTGGAGCAATTGCAGGAAATCGTTCTGGAACAGAAGGATGCGGATTGTTTTGATGAAGACAGTATCAATGAGATCTTCAGGACGATGCATACCATCAAGGGATCTTCCGGTATCATGATGTTTGATAATATCACAGCGGTTGCCCATAAACTCGAAGATATCTTTTATTTTCTGAGAGAGTCCCATCCCGAACATGTGCCGCACCTGAAGCTGGTGGAGCATGTGTTGGAAGTAGCGGATTTCATTTCGGGTGAGATGGATAAGATCCGCAACGGAAGTTCAGCAGATGGGGATCCTGCAAAGATACTCAAGAGATTGAACAGCTTTTTGGAGACCATTAAAAATGGCGCAGGCGAGGATGTGGAAGTGCCGGAGAATGTGCATGAAGAGCCAAAGCAGTTTTACATAGCGCCGGTTGCCACTGAGGCAAGCAATTTCTTTAAGGTTTACATTACGTTTTCACCCGATACGGTCATGGCGAATATACATGCCTATAAGATCGTGTATGCGCTGAAAGAGATCGCAGAGGATCTTCTGTATTATCCGGAAGACATTCTTTCCGATGAGGAAAGCGGCGACAATATTTTGAAGGAAGGCTTCAGAATGTTGGTTCAGACGCAGTCTTCGGAGGAGGAGCTCAGGGAACTGATTGGTATCGGTTATGATATCAAGCAGGTGGATATCTATGAGTGTAAAGCGGAGGAATTTCTGCAGGGCTTTGATTTCGGTGACCCGACAGCGCCGCCGCAGACTGTGCCGGAACCTGAAGCGGAGAAGGCTGAGGAAAAAGCGGAAGACGAGGGCGGTCAGACCGAGGAAGCTCCAAAACCGCAAAAGCCGCAGATTGCGCCCGGTGACTTTGTCATCCAGTCTAAAGAACCCGGTAAGCATAAGAAGCTGGCTAAGGATAAGCACAAGAATGAAAAGGCGGCCTTTATCNGNGTTAATGTTACNNNGNTGNANCAGCTGATGGATCTGATCGGCGAGCTGGTGNTTTCGNNNTNCGTNGTACTGCANAANCCCNANTNGNAGGNTCCCGGTTTAAATCTTGCGAACTTTAACAAAGCGGCTGCACAGATGGCAAAGATCTCTACGGATCTGCAGAATGTGATCATGTCCATGCGTATGGTGCCGTTGACCAATCTGTTCCAGAAGATGAACCGTATCGTATTTGACGTTTCGAGAAAACTGGATAAGGATATTGACTTTGTCATGATTGGTGAACATACGGAGGTAGATAAAAATATCATCGAGAATATCTCCGATCCGTTGATGCATCTGGTGCGTAACGCAGTAGACCACGGCATTGAAACCAAGGAGGAGCTTGCGGAGAGCGGTAAAAAGGAGAAATCAACGGTTACTCTTTCTGCAAAGACCGAAGCCGGAAAGGTATGGATCAGCGTAGCAGACAACGGAAAAGGTCTGGATCGTGAAAAAATACTTGCCAAAGCAAGAAAACAGAAACTGCTGGATGATAATAAGGCGGACAGCGAGTATACAGATAGGGAAGTATTCCAGTTTATTACGCTGCCGGGCTTTTCTACCAACGAGAAGGTAACGGAATATTCCGGCCGGGGCGTCGGCATGGATGTGGTGGTACAGAACATTCAGGCAATCGGCGGCACATTGGAAATAGAAAGTACGGCAGGCTTTGGAACTACAATGACTTTAAAGATTCCTTTGACACTGGCGATCATTGACGGTATCGTAATGGAAACAGAGAATTCTTCTTTCGTAGTAGAAACAGGAGTAATCAAGGAATTTGTCAGCGTAAGAGAGAATATGATGATTCATGAGCCAAACGGCGAAGAGTTTATCATGATCCGTGGAGAATGTTATCCGGTTCTCCGGCTGGGAGAATGGTATGGACTGAAGAAATGTACAAAATCAGTCGAGGATGGCATGATGTTAATCTTTGAGGTGGAAGGGAAGACGGTATGTCTGTTTGTAGACAGACTGATCGGCAAACAGGAAATTGTTGTAAAACCGATTCCATCTTATATTAAGAAGGTAAAAGGATTATCCGGCTGTACGCAGCTGGGAGACGGAAGCATCGCGCTGATACTTGATCCGGTAGGATTGATTGAATAAACTACGAAAGGAGGTGCATGAATTTATATGGATGCAATAACTGGATTAAATAGTCCGACAGAGCAGGATGAAAGTAATGCTTCCAATGAGCATGATGCGCAAAAAGGGAAGTACATGACATTCAAGCTGGGAAGTGAGCATTTTGCACTGAAGATTCAGTATGTAAGTGAGATCATATGTTTTCAGGCAATCACAGCGATTCCTGATACAGAGGATTACATCAAAGGACTGATCAATCTGAGAGGAAAAATCATTCCGGTAATTGATGTAAGGCTCAGATTCAAGCAGGAACCTCTTGAATATAATGACAGAACCTGTATTATGGTCATCAATGTAAAATCTACGGTAGTAGGACTGATCATAGAAAAGATCGCCGAGGTTGTAGAGATTCAAGAGGAAAATATTCTGCCGCCGCCAAGAGTCGGAAAGGCAGATAAGATGCAGAATAAATATGTTTACGGGATCGGAAAGGTAGGGGATACCGTAAAGCTTCTGCTGGATCCTGATAAGCTGATAAATGATGAGGATCTATCAGCTTTGGAACAGACAAATAATCAAAATGAAGAAGGAGAGGTGTAATTATGAAAGACATGAAGATGAAAACAAAAATGATTATTGGATTTATTATTCCTATCGTGTTTACACTTATTAATGTGATCTTTGGAATGATGTCCGTAAGCAGTATCGACAAAATTGTAAGGGATATGCAGAATGAACAGGTCGAGGTTGTTGAGGCAAAGATGGAGGAGATCGGCGCAGATAAGGCAAAGGCACAAATACTGTCTGAAACCTTGGAAACTACTGCGGCAGATGATATAGAAAAAATTGACAGCAGAGCCAGGACCTCTAATATTATCAGCTTTGGATTTGTGATCATTTCAGTTATTATAACCGTTATCATTGCTGCTATGCTGATCAAGATCATCAATAAATCCGTAGAGCAGCTGGCCAGGGCGGCAAAGGAGATCGCTGCCGGACGTGTGGATATCGAATTAGTCAAGTATCACAATGATGAATTTGGCGAATTGGTGGATGAGTATCAGAATGTTATCAATAATACCAAATATCAGTCCAAGATCGCAGAGGAAGTGGCGAATGGTAATCTTACCGTTACCGTTAATCCGGCGTCTGCTGATGACGTGCTGGGTCATTCCCTGAAGAAGCTGGTAGAAGAGAATCATCGGGTTCTGAGCAGTATCAATGATGCGGGATATCAGGTTACGATAGGGGCTTCCCAGGTGGCAAGCGCAAGCCAGTCTCTTGCACAGGGAACCACTGAGCAAGCAAGCGCGATCGAGCAGATCACGGCTTCCATTGATGAGATCACGGAAAAGACCAAGCAGAATGCTTCCCAGGCGAATGAGGCTGCAAAACTGGTAGCCAACGCTATTCAGGATGTAAAAGAAGGAAATGCGAAGATGCAGGATATGATGGTAGCTATGGAAGAGATCAATAAGTCTTCCGAGAGCATTTCCAAGATCATCAAGGTAATTGACGATATTGCATTCCAGACCAATATCCTTGCGCTGAATGCGGCTGTGGAAGCTGCAAGAGCAGGTGAGGCAGGAAAAGGCTTTGCGGTAGTAGCGGAAGAGGTTAGAAGTCTTGCTGCAAAGAGCGCGGCTGCTGCATCCGAGACAGCGGAGATGATCGAAGGCTCTATCAGCAAGGTTAATCTGGGCTCCAGAATTGCTGATGAGACAGCAAAGGCATTGGAAGTAATTACCAATGTTGTTGAACAGAGTGAAGTGTTGATTAACAATATTGCGCAGACCTCCAACTATCAGGCAACGGCAGTTGCTCAGGTAGATCAGGCGATCACACAGGTTTCACAGGTAGTGCAGACCAACTCCGCTACCAGTGAGCAGTGTGCTGCGGCAAGTGAGGAGCTTTCCGGTCAGGCTTCCAGGATGAGAGATATGATTTCCATCTACCAGCTTGGTAATAAAGGAGCTTCTTCATCGGGTTCTGATTCTTATGATTCCTCATCAAGCGACAATGAGAAGATCATTTCCCTCGGAGATAACTTCGGCAAATACTAATTACATAATTACAGAAAGAAGTAAAGCAGCTGCATGAGCGTTTCATGCAGCTGCTTTTTTATGCGCAGACCCGCATATGGAAGTCTGCTGCAGACGCAGCATGCGGGGCGCGCGGCGAGCATGGGAGAAGGTCATTCCCCTGCTCGATTATTAATAAAGCGGGAAAAGCTTGACAAATATTACATTCAATGTTATATTGTCACATATAACGTAATAATTTTGTAATAATTGCAGTTAAAGCTGTAATAATTATAGTTAGGGGATGTATATTTGTGAAAAAGAAGATAGTAATAATTGCATTGACGGCGGTATGCTTGGCGGCAATGCTGGCTGACGGATCAGGAAATAGTGAAGCAGAGGCGACAAGCGTAAGGAGCGCGCTGCCGGCATGCGGCGCGGCGCTTGCACTGGACGAGGGGCTGGATATCAGCGAGATCTATGTAGAGCCGACGCAGGCAGCTGAGATTTCTCAGTCGATTGCGCGAAACGCGTCAGCAAATGGATTTTTGCAGGCAGGCGTGGAAGAAGTCCTGCTGATGGATACGGAAGTCAGCAATAATGAAACCGTTCCTGAGGAGATAGTTGCCGGCGATGTTGTTTCGGCAGCGGCAGCCAGTGTGACGGCAGCCCAGAATAACATTAACGCTTCCGCAGTTGCTGATTCGCTTGCAAAGTCGATTCAGGTCGGCGCTGAGCGTTCGGTGGAGATGAGGGAAGCTATGGATTCGACTAAGGTCGAAGTGGTGTCCCAGGAAAACAAGGATCTTGATCCGGAGAATTTCAGCGATCTTGTGATTGCACAGGTAACCAATTATGTCAATGTAAGGGATATTCCCAGTGAAGAAGGAGAGATCGTCGGCAAGCTGTATGATGACTCTGTCGGCAACTTTATAGAAGAAGAAAACGGCTGGTATAAGATCACATCAGGAAGATGTACCGGTTATGTCAAGGCGGAATATTGCGTGACAGGGGAAGCGGCAATAGAGCTTGCAAAAGAGGTAGGCACAAGAGTGGCTACAGTTAATACGACTACATTGAAGGTGCGTACGGAACCGAGTATAGAATCTTCCGTGCTGGGACTTGTTCCCATGGAAGAGGATCTGAGCGTTTTAGAGGAGCTGGACGGCTGGGTCAAGGTTTCCATAGAAGAGGGCGAAGGCTATGTCTCNGCNGACTATGTCAANTTAAGAACGGATTTTGTTGTGGCTGAGTCTAAGGCAGAAGAAGAAGCTCGACTGGAAAGAGAGCGTCAGGAACGTGAGGCGGCACAGGCGGCGGCGCGCGCGGCGCAGGCGGCGACAAACCGGAATACGACCGGCAGCAGCGGCAGCCATTCTACTTATACGGTACCGACGATTANTGGGGACAATTCCATGNGAGTGNCGGTNGCCCNGTATGCATGCCAGTTTGTANGNAATCCNTATGTGTATGGCGNTTCCNGCNTGACCAATNNTACAGANTGTTCAGGANTNGNCATGAGCGTATATGCGGCGTTTGGCGTATCGCTTCCACATTCTTCGACAGCGGACAGAAGCCGCGGTTATGCNGTGGAAGGCGGNGTTGCNAACGCNCAGCCCGGCGATATNATATGCTACTCCGGTCATGTGGGAATTTATATTGGTAACGGTCAGATCGTACATGCAAGTAATGAAAGAACCGGTATTATTATCTCCAATGTAAGTTATAGAAGTGTACTGGCAGTAAGGCGTATCTTCTGATGCGGCTCCGGTTGATAAGAATAAGTATCATAATAATATGCGGAAAAAGGAACTGGATTCTCAGTTCCTTTTTTTGGAAATGCTGATTAATTCACAGCTTCTCCGGAGTTTCCGGAGGATGCACACGGATTTACAAAGGAATATGCTGTAAATGTTGATGTTTCACGTAATGATACATTGAGAAAATCTTTGGTTGGTTGAGTTTAGGCGTTTTTGATAGTTATCCACAATTTCTGAGACGTGAAACTACTAAAAAGTGAGTTATACACTGATTTATCCACATTATCCACACTGAATCCTGTCGAAAAAAGAGGAAAAATTACGACTTTTGAACTTCTTGAAAGCCTGTCCTAAATATGTTATACTATCGTCATGATATCCAAAAAATGTCAGTCGGTATCATACAAAAACCTATGAAAGGTGGACAGGCTATGAAATTTATAATCGTAGGAAAGAACATTGAAGTAACGGAAGGATTAAGGAGCGCGGTTGAGGATAAGATCGGAAAGCTGGAGAAGTATTTTACGCCGACCACGGAGGTTCACGTGACGTTGAGCGTTGAAAAGGAAAGGCAGAAAATAGAGGTAACGATTCCTGTAAAGGGCAATATCATCCGTTCCGAGCAGGTAAGCAGCGATATGTATATCTCGATCGATCTGGTTGAGGAGATTATCGAACGGCAGTTGAAGAAGTATAAGACAAAGCTGGTTGACNAGNAGCAGAATNNCGCGTTNTTCAAGCAGGAATATATGGAAAAAGANTTTATGGATGAGGAGGAAGTGNAGATCATCCGTACCAAGAAGTTTGATATCAAGCCGATGTATCCTGAGGATGCATGCGTACAGATGGAGCTGTTAGGTCATAACTTTTATGTGTTCTGCAATGCGGAGACGGAGCAGGTCAATGTTGTGTATAAGAGAAAAGGCGGCACGTATGGTCTGATCGAACCGGAAGCATAAGCTGTGGCATATAATTCATTGCAAAAGAAAAGTTCCTATGATAAAATGGAAACAGTCGGCGGCGGAAATGACCGCCCCGCTTAAAATGAAATCATAAAATAAAAAGATGGAGGAAAAGAGATGTCAAAGAAAATTGTTTTGGCAGGTGCATGCCGTACTGCAATTGGCACTATGGGTGGAGCGCTTTCTACCACACCGGCTCCGGAACTGGGAGCAATCGTAATCAAGGAAGCATTAAACAGGGCAGGAGTAAAGCCTGACGCCGTAGATCATGTTTATATGGGCTGCGTTATTCAGGCAGGACTTGGACAGAATGTTGCACGTCAGGCATCCATTAAAGCTGGACTTCCAATTGAAACAACAGCCGTAACGGTAAATGTAGTCTGCGGATCAGGTCTGAACTGCGTCAATATGGCAGCGCAGATGATCAACAACGGTGATGCGGATATCGTAGTTGCCGGCGGTATGGAGAATATGTCAATGGCTCCTTACGCTGCTATGCAGGGACGTTACGGTTATAGAATGAACAACGCAACGCTGGTGGATACCATGGTAAATGACGCATTGTGGGATGCATTTAACGATTACCATATGATCCAGACGGCGGATAATATCTGTAACGACGCGCGTTGGAACATCTCCAGGGAAGAACTGGACGAGTTCGCTGTGGCAAGTCAGACAAAGTGCGCAGCCGCACAGTCTTCCGGCAGGTTTAAAGACGAGATTGTTCCCGTGGAAGTAAAGAAAAAGAAAGAAACTGTTGTTGTAGATACGGATGAAGGACCCCGTCCCGGAACTTCCATGGAAGGGCTTGCAAAGCTTCGCCCGATCAATAAGGACGGCAAGGTTACCGCAGGTAATGCTTCCGGCATCAATGACGGCGCGGCAGCAGTTGTAGTGATGACAGAGGAGAAGGCTAAGGAGCTTGGCGTAAAGCCTATGGCTGTATGGGTAGCAGGCGCTCTTGGCGGTGTTGATCCTTCCATTATGGGTATCGGACCGGTTGCGTCCACAAAGAAGGTGCTTGCTAAGACAGGTCTCAGCATCAGTGATTTTGATCTGATCGAGGCGAATGAAGCATTTGCGGCACAGTCTATCGCAGTTGCAAGAGAACTTGGCTTTAATAAGGATATCTTGAATGTAAACGGCGGCGCCATCGCGCTGGGTCACCCGGTAGGAGCTTCCGGCTGCCGTATCCTTGTTACGCTGCTTCATGAGATGCAGAAGCGCGACGCAAAACGCGGTCTTGCTACACTTTGTATCGGCGGCGGTATGGGCTGCTCAACAGTTGTTGAGAAATATGAAGGTTAATGATTATTAAGGAAAGTGGGGACACCAACATGGAATTTATCCTATATGAAGTAAAGGGCGCTGTCGGAACGATCACGATCAATCGTGAGAAAGCATTGAACGCTCTGAATTCCAAGGTATTGGACGAGCTGAGCGTGACCTTGGATGCAGTCGATCTTGCGAATACAAGATGCCTGATTTTAACAGGGGCAGGAGAGAAATCCTTTGTTGCCGGTGCGGATATCGGTGAGATGAGTACTTTGACCAAGGCAGAGGGAGAGGCATTCGGCAAGAAGGGCAATGACGTATTCCGTAAGCTGGAGAACTTCCCGATCCCTGTGATTGCGGCAGTTAACGGATTTGCGCTGGGCGGCGGATGTGAGATCGCGATGAGCTGCGATATCAGGATCTGCTCTGAGAATGCTGTATTTGGGCAGCCTGAGGTTGGACTGGGCATCACGCCGGGATTCGGCGGTACACAGAGACTTGCAAGACTGGTAAGCCCGGGCATGGCAAAGCAGATGATCTATACGGCGCGTAATATCAAGGCGGACGAGGCGTACCGCATCGGTCTTGTGAATGCGGTATATCCGCTTGAGGAGTTGCTCCCTGCAGCGGAGAAGATGGCTGCGGGCATTGCGAAGAATGCGCCGATTGCAGTACGTAACTGCAAGAAGGCGATCAACGACGGACTTCAGGTAGATATCGATCAGGCGATTGTGATTGAAGAGAAGCTTTTCGGCGACTGCTTCGAGACGGAAGATCAGAAATACGGCATGGCATTTTTCTTAGATAAGAACAAAGAAAAAGTGAAAGAGCCGTTTAAAAATTGTTAAAGGAGGAAATCAGAATGAAGGTAGGCGTTATTGGCGCAGGAACCATGGGTTCCGGTATTGCACAGGCATTTGCAATGACAGAGGGGTACGAGGTATGTCTTTGCGATATCAAAGAAGAATACGCAGAAGGCGGTAAGGCTAAGATCCAGAAAAACATGAATTTCTTAGTTGGCAAGGAGAAGATCACACAGGCACAGGCTGACGCGATCATGGGCAGAGTTACAACAGGTCTGAACAATATCTGTGCAGACTGCGATCTGATCATTGAGGTTGCGTTGGAGAAGCTTGAGATCAAGCAGAGCATTTTCAAAGAGCTGATGGGTATCGTGAAGAAGGATTGTATGTTTGCTTCTAATACATCCTCCCTTTCCATCACCAAGATCGGCGAAGGACTTGACAGACCGATGATCGGTATGCACTTCTTCAATCCTGCTGACAGGATGAAGCTGGTTGAGGTTATCAAGGCTGAGAATACACCGCAGGAAATGGTAGATAAGATCAAAGCCATCGCTGTTGAGATCGGCAAGACACCTGTTGAAGTAAAGGAAGCTCCGGGCTTTGTAGTAAACAGAATCCTGATTCCGATGATCAATGAAGCAGTCGGCGTTCTTGATGCGGGTACAGCTTCCGCAGAAGATATTGATGTAGCGATGCAGCTTGGCGCATCCCATCCGATGGGGCCTCTTCACTTAGGTGATCTGATCGGTCTGGATATCTGCCTTGCGATCATGGAAGTTCTCTATAATGAGACCAAAGACGAGAAGTATGCTCCGCAGCCGCTTCTTAAGAAGATGGTTGCTGACGGCAAGCTTGGCAAGAAGACCGGCGCGGGATTCTTTGATTATTCTAAATAATCAATGATTATTTTAATAAGCATGGATTTAAAACGAAAGCTTATTTTGAGAAAATTCGGAATATCTCCGGTTTAAATGCAGTATAAAAGAAATGCTGTCTGAGACAGTGAAATGTATAAAAATGGAGGAATAAAAATCATGGATTTTACATTAAGCAAAAAGCATGAAATGGCGAGAACGCTGTTCAGGGAATTTGCTGAGAAAGAAGTTAAACCCTTGGCGCAGGAAGTAGATGAGACGGAAGAATTTCCAAGAGGAACTGTGGAGAAGATGGCGAAAGCAGGCTTCATGGGTATCCCTATTCCCAAGGAATACGGCGGACAGGGCTGCGACGTCCTGACCTATGCAATGTGCGTAGAGGAGCTTTCTAAGGTCTGCGGTACAACAGGCGTTATCGTATCTGCACATACTTCCCTTTGCTGCGATCCGATCCTTACATACGGTACGGATGAGCAGAAGCAGAAATACCTGCCGGATCTTGCAAGCGGACGCAAGATCGGAGCGTTTGGTCTGACAGAGCCGGGCGCAGGTACGGATGCTCAGGGACAGCAGACGAAGGCTGTTTTGGATGGAGATGAGTGGGTGATCAACGGATCTAAGATATTCATCACCAACGGTAAGGAAGCTGACGTATATGTGATCTTTGCAGTTACGGGCGTGATTGAGAAAAGAGGAAAACAGATCAAGGAGATCTCATCCTTTATCGTAGAGAAAGGTACGCCGGGCTTCACCTTTGGTACAAAGGAGAAGAAGATGGGTATCCGCGGTTCTTCCACATATGAGCTGATCTTTACCGACTGCCGTATCCCGAAGGATAATATGTTGGGACAGCAGGGCAAGGGCTTTGGTATCGCAATGCATACCTTGGATGGCGGACGTATCGGTATCGCTGCGCAGGCGCTTGGAATCGGTGAGGGTGCACTGGAGAGAACCATTGCATATACCAAGGAAAGAAAGCAGTTTGGCAGAACGATTGCACAGCAGCAGAACACACAATTCCAGCTTGCTGATATGGCGACTAAAGCACAGGCTGCACAGCTTCTGGTATATAAGGCGGCTATGACGAAGGATCAGTACACACAGGATCACAAGACAGCTTACGGTGTGGAAGCGGCTATGGCTAAGCTTTATGCGGCAGAGATGGCGATGGAGGTTACCACAAAGGCCGTACAGCTTCACGGTGGTTACGGTTATACAAGAGAGTATGATGTAGAGCGTATGATGCGTGACGCTAAGATCACGGAGATTTATGAAGGAACCAGCGAGGTTCAGAGAATGGTTATCTCCGCGGCGCTGCTGAAGTAAAAAAATATTAAAAAGTAAGGAGAAAATACAATGAAAATCGTTGTTTGTGTAAAACAGGTACCCGATACAAAGGGCGGCGTAAAATTTAATCCCGATGGTACGCTGGATCGTGGCGCAATGCTTGCGATCATGAATCCGGATGATAAAGCAGGCTTAGAGGCAGCTCTTAGATTAAAAGATCAGTATGGCGCGGAAGTAACTGTTGTAACCATGGGTCTTCCCAAGGCAGAGGAAGTTCTTCGTGAAGCAATGGCAATGGGTGCGGACAAGGGTATCCTTGTGACAGACAGGGTGCTTGGCGGAGCTGATACCTGGGCAACTTCCCAGACGCTTGCCGGAGCGCTTCGTAACTTGGAGTATGACCTGATCATTACAGGACGTCAGGCAATCGATGGCGATACCGCGCAGGTGGGACCTCAGATTTCCGAGCATCTGAACATTCCTGTTATCTCTTATGCACAGGATATCAAGATCGACGGTGACAGCGTGATTGTTGAGCGTCAGTATGATGACAGATATCATGTATTAAAGGCTAAGATGCCTTGTCTGATTACAGCGCTGGCTGAGTTGAATGAGCCCCGTTATATGACACCGGGCGGAATCTTTGATGCTTATGATGCAGACATTACCGTATGGGGAAGAGCGGACCTCAAAGATGTTGAGGATTCCAATCTTGGTCTGAAGGGGTCACCGACACAGATTGCAAAGGCTTCCGATAAGGTAAGAAAGGGAGCAGGCGAGAAGGTGAATCTGGATGTGACCGAGTCCGTAGATTACATTGTTGGTAAATTAAAAGAAAAGCATGTCATCTAATATAAACATCTGCAGATTAAGAGAAAGGAATGGTTAATAACATGAATATTCAAGATTATAAAGGAGTATTTGTCTTTGCGCAGCAGGTAGACAATGTACTCAGCGGAATTGCATTAGAGTTGGTTGGCAAAGGAAAAGACCTTGCCAAGGATCTTGGAACAGAGGTAACGGCAGTTTTGGTTGGTTCCGGTGTGAAGGGACTGGCGGATGAGCTTGGCGAGTATGGTGCAGATAAGGTTATCGTTGTGGATGATCCGGAACTGAAGGATTACAGAACTGAGCCCTATGCGCATGCAGTAGCATCGGTGATCAACGAGTATAAGCCGGAGATCTTCCTGATCGGCGCTACAGCCATCGGCCGTGACCTTGGTCCCCGTGTATCAGCAAGGATTCATACAGGTCTGACGGCAGACTGTACACAGCTTGATATCGGTGATTTCCCCATCAATCCGGTTCCCGGTAAGGAGCAGCTTCATAACCAGCTGTTGATGACACGTCCTGCATTCGGCGGTAATACCATCGCTACGATTGCCTGCCCGGATTTCCGGCCGCAGATGGCTACCGTTCGTCCCGGCGTTATGCAGAAGGCACCGAAGGAAGCCGGCAGAAAGGCAGAGGTGATTGATTACAATCCCGGATTTACACCGGATCATAAATATGTTGAGATCATGGAGATCGTTAAGGCTGTATCTGATGTGGAGGATATCATGGATGCTAAGATCCTTGTGTCCGGCGGTCGTGGCGTAGGAAGCCCTGAGAATTTCAAGCTTCTTGAGGATCTTGCAGAAGCGATCGGCGGAACCGTAAGCTGTTCCCGTGCTGTTGTAGATGCAGGCTGGAAGCCGAAGGATCTTCAGGTTGGTCAGACCGGTAAGACGGTTCGTCCGAATGTATATTTTGCAATCGGTATCTCCGGAGCGATCCAGCACCTTGCAGGTATGGAAGAATCCGATATCATCATTGCGATCAACAAGGATGAATCCGCTCCGATCTTTGACGTAGCTGATTACGGCGTAGTCGGAGATCTGAATAAGATCCTGCCGCAGCTGACAGCGCAGATTAAAGAGGCAATGGCAGCTAAGGCATAAGAGCATATGATGTATTTGCTGCCATAATGTGATATACAGCGTTGAAACCCTATATCCTTTGTGAAAGTACGGAGGATATGGGGTTTTTGGCAAAGGGATATCTTAAAATTCTTTATATTATAAAAAGAAGGCTGTATAATATTACCAGAGGATTGAAGATATCAATTTGGGGCGATAAACAGAGCGTAGTTGAATATATGGAAATAAAAGGAATGGGGTAAATGCATAAAATAGGCGTTCTTTCCGATACCCACGGACTGCTTCGGGAAGAGGTAAAGGAAATTTTAAAAGAGTGTGACGTCATCCTGCACGCGGGAGATATTGACCGGGATAAGGTGATAAAGCAATTGGAGGATATAGCGCCATGTTATGCGGTGCGCGGCAATGCGGATAAGGAGTGGGCGGAGGATATCCCCGTGACACGGGAGATCGAATTATATGGAATCCGCATCTATATGATCCATAATAAAAAGATGGCGGAACCGAATGACGCGGATCTGGTAATCTATGGTCATTCCCATAAATATGAAGAGAAGGAAACAGACGGACAGGTATGGTTAAATCCCGGCAGCTGCGGAAAACGGCGTTTTACCCAGCCAATCACAATGGCTGTGATCGAGGTGGAGGAGGACGGAAGCCGACATATCATCAGGAAGGATATCGTTACAGGAGAAAATGCTGTCTCCCTGCAGGGAACCGAACAGGATAAGGCTGCATTGGTCAAAATGGTGATGAAGGAAGTGGATAAGGGGATGCCGGTGGAGAAAATTGCGCAGAAGGTGCATATTTCCGAGGAATTGGCAGCACAGATCTGCCGGATGTATGTAACGCATCAGGGGATCGGTGTGGATGGAATTCTGAACCGCATTTCATAGGCATGAAGGATTAAAATAAATAAATTCGTTTTGCAAATGTTGTGCCTGCGACATAGCACTAAAGTGCATTAAAGTTCGCAGGTTACGGAAAGGTATGGTTATTGGTATGGAACGGGAAAAATTGGAAGCGTTATTAAAAGAGATGACTCTGGAGGAGAAGATCAACCAGCTTCTCCAGCTGCATGGCAGCTTTTTTGAGGGCGGCGCCGTAGCGACGGGACCGGCTGCGGAGCAGGGATTTTCCGAGAGGTCAATACAGGAACTGGGAAGCGTATTAGGTGCGGTAGGGGCGGATTCGGTAAAACGCATCCAGAAAAATCATATGGAAAAGCATCCCCATCATATCCCGCTGTTGTTTATGGCGGATATCATCAATGGATACAAGACCATTTTCCCGATTCCTCTGGCGCAGGGAGCGGCGTTTAATGAAGAGGTGGCCAGAACAGGTGCGGAGGTAGCGGCAAGGGAGGCNTCTGNNGCNGGCATTCACGTNACATTTTCACCNATGGTNGATCTTGTGNGGGATGCAAGATGGGGGCGCGTCNTNGAATCCAACGGNGAGGANGTNTATCTGAACAGNGTCTATGCGAAGGCGCNGGTAGAGGGATATCAGGGAGACGACCCAAAGGCNGANGGAAAGATTGCGGCNTGTGTGAAGCATTTTGCGGCATATGGTGCACCAACTGCGGGGCGTGATTATAATAACGTGGAGCTTTCGGAGCGGACCCTTCGCGACGATTATCTTCCGGCATATGAGGCGGCCATTAAAGCAGGTGCGCTGCTGGTAATGACATCATTTAATACATTGAACAGGATTCCTTCGACGGCAAATCAATGGCTGATGCGTAAGGTACTCCGTGAAGAGATGGGATTTCAGGGCGTGCTGATCTCGGATTGGGCTGCGATTGAGGAGATTGCAAAACATGATCTGGCGGTGGATAAAAGGGAAGCAGCCGTGTTAGCCTTAAAAGCGGGAACGGATATTGATATGATGACGAACTGCTACTGCGCTTATCTGAAAGAGGCGATCGAAGCAGGCGAAGTATCGGAGGTTCTTTTGGATGAGGCAGCGCTGCGCGTTCTGGAATTAAAGAACAAATTGGGGTTATTTGAAAATCCCTATAAGGATGCTGATGCAGAACAGGAAAAGAGATGGATCCTCTGTGAAGAACACCGCCGTAAATCCAGAAAAGCGGCGGAAGAAACATTTGTCCTGCTGGAAAATGATCATATGCTTCCGTTAAAGGAGACAGAACGGGTTGCGTTTATCGGCCCGTATGTTGATGAAAAAAAAATTCTGGGATTCTGGTCCATCTTTGGGGAAGCGAAGGATGCGGTCAGCGTTAAGGAGGGCGTGTCAGAGAGAGTGAAACATGCTGTGGAAGCAGGGCAGGTGACATTTTCTCAGGGCTGTGAGATCTTGACGGAAGAGGAATTTGTTCCGGGATTTGATCCGAAGGAGAAGAATAACGCCGCCGGTCAGGAAGTTTCTGCGGAGGAGATGCTGCGGCAGGCGTTGGAACAGGCAAAACAGGCGGATAAAGTAGTACTCTGTCTGGGAGAGCATACGACGCAGTCAGGCGAAGGCGGCAGCCGCGCCGAGATCACGCTGCCCGGATTGCAGATGGAGCTCCTGAAAAAGATTGCTGCGGTGAATGACAATATCATTGTGGTACTGTTTCATGGAAGACCTCTGGATCTCAGGGAAGTAAAAGCATTATCTAAGGCTGTCATGCTTGCGTGGATGCCGGGAACGGAAGGCGGCAATGCCATTGCCGCAACGCTGTATGGAGATGTTTCGCCAAGCGGCAGGCTTCCCATGAGCTTCCCGTACTGTGTGGGACAGACGCCTGTCTTCTATGCGGAATTCCATACAGGAAGGCACATGGAGCCATCGATGCCGGATAACCGGTTTCAGTCCCGATATATCGACGCGCCGAACGCGCCGCTGTACCCGTTTGGCTACGGACTTTCCTATACGACCTTTGCGTATGGGGATATTCTGCTTCGTGTGGTGGGAACAAATCAAAACGGACAGACAGCGAGGAGCGTGACAGGGAGTCAAAACGGGGAGACACAGCAGGTGTCAGCAGGACAGACGGAGACAGCATCCGGCAGCGCAGATAATAACTGTATCGCGCTGCATACGGGAGAAAAGCTTCTGGTGTCCGTCAGTGTAAAAAATACCGGAAGCGTCAAAGGAGCGGAGGTAGTCCAGATGTATGTGCGCGACGATAAAGCCAGCGTTGTCCGTCCGGTCAGGGAATTAAAGGGATTTTCGAAGGTATGGTTAGAACCCGGNGAGGAAAAGGAAGTCTGCTTTACCGTGANGNAGGAGATGCTGCGTTTTCATGATATCAATATGGATTATACGGCGGAGCCGGGAAGCTTTACCATATTTGTGGGAAGTGATTCTACTACGGAACGGCAGGCACAGTTTTGCTTTTTATAATGCAGTGTTTATAGTACCGGTATGGCTTATTTGGGGTCATGATTTGGATTGCAGCGCTGTTACAATTCAAAAATTAAGGAATATGGAACATGAAATCAAAGGGATCGGTTAGAAAAATTAAAAAAAGAACATTTGAGATTATCCAGATCGGTACAAGGGTGGATTTTTGGAGCAGAGCCTTTGATTATTTTATTGTCTTTATGATCCTGTTAAGTATCAGCGTTACGTTTATGTTGACGTTTGCTGAACTGAGTATGTACGCGGATGTGATGGAAGCGATTGAGTTCTTTACGATCGTCGTTTTTATCATAGAATATTTGCTTCGGGTATGGACCAGTGATCTGCTTTATCCCGATCTGAACAAACAGCAGGCAGCGCTCCGGTTTATTTTTTCCTTTTATGGACTTGTGGAGCTGTTGACCATCGTTTCCTATTTTGGACCAATATATTCTAATGGTATGATTGCGCTGCGGATCATACGTGTCACAAGGATTCTGAGACTGTTCCAGCTCAATACGAACTCGGATACCTACAATGTGGTTGCGGATGTCCTGATGGATAAGAAGAAGCAGCTGCTTTCTTCCATNTCCATGATCCTGATGTTGATGNTGGCGGCATCATTATGTATGTANGGATTTGAGCATGAGGCGCAGCCGGATNTTTATGAAAANGCATTTTCNGGAATCTGGTGGGCGATGTCCACGATTCTGACAGTAGGATACGGCGATATCTATCCGATTACCATCGGCGGAAAGATCATGGCGATNNTGATNGCGCTTCTGGGGGTNTGCGTCGTTGCAATTCCCACCGGTGTNATCAGCGCCGGTTTTGTGGAATATGATAATAAGATACGGGTTGAGACGATCCTCCGCAGTGATAAGGATGGGCTTGTCAATAGAGAAGTCATAGCGGCATTGAACAAAAACGCCAGAAGGAGGAGAATGAGCGTCAATGAATATATGTTGTTCTTAATGATGCAGGATGCGGAAAAAAATATGGACGAGAAAACCACGGCGGAGAAAGTTATAGCGGAGAAAGCCCCGGCCAGGAAAGTCCAGACTAAGAAACGTAAAAAATAACTGTCAAACTGAAAACAGACTATAATTACACTGCTAAATCAGTAGTTGCGGAGGATAGATATATGTTAGAGGAATTAATTAAGAAAATGGAAGATAATATAGACAGTGACGAATTTGAATGGATTGAAGAAGAATGTANAGAAAAAATTGAAGAATCGNACTTAGGGCTAANTGCGNTTGAACCTTTAATANAACNTATGGAACGTCATCCATTAGCTNANTTTGGAGTGCCTGGAGNAANTGTANATTTTGTTGAAAAATATTATAAANAAGGATATGAGGATATNCTCTATCAATCTATAAAGCGTTCACCTGCAATGCATACGGTTTGNATGTTGAATANAATATGTAATGATCCAANTNGCGATGANAANTTTAAAGAGCTCCTGGCGGAAACAGCGGAACGTAATGATATTGATAATGCCATAGCAAAATCTGCAAAAGATTTTTTAGGAAACTAACTTTCGGAAAGGAATCTATGGAAAAAGAGGAACAGACAGCNCAGAANCAGCAGCATCGGCCGGTACGGGCGCCNATTCCCGGNTTGGGNCTTCGCAGTATCAAGACTGCTTTGGCGGCGGCTCTTGCTGCTTTGATCTATATCTTTATTCCGGATCATAATCCGACCTTTGCCTGTATCGGGGCGATCGTCGGCATGGGAACGGATATGGAGACCTCCCGAAAAAGCGCAGGCAACCGTTTGTTCNGGACGATCANAGGNGGTATGATCGGGATCGGTCTGTACTGGATCGAGTTTCTGATTTTTTCGGAAGNAAATGACTGGATAAGGCTNCCNCTTGTNTTTATCGNNATCANCATATTGGTTTCTGTCAGCGTGCTCTGTGGATGGCCCGGCGGGGTGCAGGCGGGAGGTGTGGTGCTCTGCGTCATTTTATTTGATACACCNGCACNGCATCTGGNTTATGCCGTCTGGCGNGCGGTTGATACNGGGGTCGGCGTTTTTCTGGCNTTGGTGATTAATTCGCTGCTTTCCAGANAGAGGCTTGATAAGTGGTTTTCTCGTCGAAATGTTACGTAAATTAAAGAAATCTTTCTGACCGGCGTTATCTGACAGCGCAATTGCAACCTGAAATTTTCGAATGAAATCTAAATGAAATTGAACAATGAAAGTAATTGACTGAACAAATAAATAATGTTAAGATAAAATGGATTCTGATAAAGAAGATTTTGGTAAAAAAAGGAGGATAATCCGTAATGAGAAAAGGGAGAATGAGAAGATCATTGTTGTCCGCATTACTGGTGGCTGTGATGCTGATTGGAAACTGCATGGTTGTCAGCGCTGCGCCTCAGACGATGCCGGACGGAACCGTTTTTGATGCTGAATATTATGCGCAGAGCAATCCGGNTGNTGTAGCGGTATTNGGAGCAGACGNTAATACATTATNNCAGCATTATGTTAATTTTGNCAGGGCNGAAGGCAGATTGCCGTATGCAGGNGCGANAGCGTCTGTTACACCCAGCGCGGGAACAGTTNCTGNACGGNCCCGGCGCAAGACTGCTGGACAGATCGACGATCCAGTTTTCAGCGCATTTTACAAGCCTGCCTGCTTCTGATGACGGTAAGCTGTATGTATATGAGCTGGCTGTTTTTGAGGATGCGATCCCGGCGGGACGCGCGCCTATCGCAAGCATAGCGATGACTGCCGATCCGGTGGTTACATTCCCTTATACAGCAGCAAGACTGTATGAAAAATTTGCTTTTGTTACAATGAAAGGCGGCGTTCCTACGATCGTAGGCAACCCTCAGTTTATTACAAATCCTGAAGTGCTGGCAGATAAGAATGTATCCAGACCTGCGGCATTCCATGGCTTACAGGGACCTACCCATGAGTATCAGTTTAACAATTACCCGATGCAGGGCGGCGCTAACAATGGTTATCCCATTACATATCTGGCAAAGACGATTGCCCTGTTAAACAATACCGGCAATCCTACAATTACGCATCCGCTGGGACGCTCCGGTTATGCAGGGGATCCGCATCCGGTTGATGAGCGGTTCAACATTTTCATGTTTAACGCAACCGATCAGGCGGGTGTCAACGCATTGACAAGCGAAGTAAGCTGGCTGGCGAAGAACGGCAGCGCAGACGTATTCATCATCGGAAATGAAGTAAATGTGCGTAAGTGGAATTATATACAGTGGCAGAACGGCGTTTCATGGGATTATTATGTAGATCAGTATGCGGATGCATTCCGTGTTATGTATAATGCGATCAAGAGCCAGAATGCGGGCGCGGAAGTGCTGATCTGTCTTGACCAGTGCTGGGACAGGGATCGTGCCGTTGACAGATATAATTATATTGATGGTAAGGATTTCTGCGATAAGTTTAATGCTATTATTTCAGCAGGCGGCAATATTGACTGGGGTGTTTCCATACACGCTCATCCCGTTCCACTGACCAATGCGAAATTCTGGGCAACCGGTTCTTATGAGAGAGCGCAGATCAACAGCAACAGGATGATCACATTTGAAAACCTCAGTGTAGTAGTCAACTATCTGTCACAGCCGCAGTTCTTAGCTCCTGACGGCAGCAGACGTTACATGATTGACAGTGAGGAAGGACTGGTAAATACACAGGGTGATGCTGTGCAGGGTGCGGCNNTTGCTGCTGNNTATGAGNCGGCAAGGNGAAATNGCTTGTCGNAGATNNTCTTCTTAGGGGACANTCACGGTNCGGGTCTNGNTTATACCATGACAGGTCAGGCCGCAGCCGTATATAATTCATTTGGAACCCCTCAGGAAGCTGCTTACATGGAGTGGGCAANGGGCGTGATCGGNATNAGCGATTGGAGCCAGGTACTGCNGTAAGCATTTNCGGACAAAAAAGAGTAGAATAAAAAGAGCCGGGCGAGATAGTGTCGTCCGGTTCTTTTTATAGAGTACGGCTCTTGACAGACATTAAGATCTGTGGTAGCATATAACCAATTTAATAGCAAAACCTGTGAAGCGGAGATAACGGCGATGATGCCTGTACAGAGAGTCCGGGATGCTGGGAGCCGGATGAGAAACAAGTTGTCAAATGGACCGCCGAGGGTGCAGTCAAATGCAATAAAATGCAAAGTATTCTGCAACGTGAGGCATACGTTAACTGCCGGGGATATTATATATACCGTTAAGCATATATATTGTCAAGCATAGTGATGCTTTTAAGTATATCACGTATCCTGTAGAGTGCATGGTATACGCTATGAATCAAGGTGGCACCGCGAAAGTTTGATATTTTCGTCCCTGACAGAGTATTTTATTCTGTGAGGGACGTTTTTGTTTGCAATTATTTTTTATTTATAGGTAAGGAAGGAGGAGTTTGTTATGGAAATTAAGCCCGAATTAGAAGAGGTAAAAAGAATTGCCGCAACAGGTGAATATAAGGTTCTGCCGGTCAGCTGTGAGATCCTGTCGGATATCTGTACTACGATTGAAGCAATGAAGATTTTAAAGAAAGTATCGTCACATTGTTATATGTTAGAGTCGGTGGCGGAGCAGGAAAAATGGGGACGTTATACCTTCTTAGGTTACGATCCCAAGATGGAGATCACCTGTACCGGCGGAGAGATGACAGCAGGCAATATCCGTCTGAAGACAGACGATCCGGCGCAGGTACTACGGGATCTGCTTGCGGAGTATAAGAGTCCCCGGTTTGATTATCTTCCGTCATTTACCGGCGGGCTGGTGGGATATTTTTCTTATGATTATATCCGTTATCAGGAACCTGCGGCAGCAGTGGAGGTGCAGGATGAGGAGGCGTTTAAGGATCTGGATCTGATGCTGTTTGATAAGGTGATTGCATTTGATCATATCCGTCAGAAGATTATCCTGATCGTCAATATGCCGCTGGAGGACCCGGAAACCGGCTACAACAAGGCGGTGATGGAGCTAAAGCAGCTTTGCGGGCTTCTGCAGAATGGGGAAAAGAAGGAGGAAGCGGGCGGACATCTTCTGGATGAGGTGAAGCCCCTGTTTGACAGAAAGACCTATTGTGATATGGTGGAGAAGGCAAAGCGTTATATCCATGAGGGGGATATCTTTCAGATCGTATTATCTAACCGGTTAAGCGCGCCCTTTGAGGGAAGCCTGCTGAATACCTACCGTATTCTCCGAACGATGAATCCGTCTCCGTATATGTTCTATTTTTCCGGAACGGATGTGGAGGTGGCAGGCGCGTCGCCTGAGACGCTGGTAAAACTGGAAGACGGCGTTCTGCATACATTCCCCCTTGCCGGCACCAGACCCAGAGGAAAAAATGAAGCGGAGGATAAAGCGCTGGAGAAGGAGCTGCTTGCGGATGAGAAGGAGCTTGCGGAGCACAATATGTTAGTCGATCTGGGAAGAAATGATCTTGGCAGGGTCAGCAGATTCGGCAGCGTACAGGTGGAAAAGCTGCACAGCATCGAGCGGTATTCCCATGTGATGCATATCGGCTCCACGGTCCGGGGAGAGATCAGGGAAGGGTATGACGCGCTGGACGCCATCGGGGCAGTCCTTCCGGCAGGAACGCTTTCCGGCGCGCCGAAGATCCGCGCCTGTCAGCTGATCGGAGAACTGGAGAATAATAAACGCGGAATTTACGGCGGGGCGATCGGCTATATTGATTTTACGGGAAATATGGATACCTGCATTGCCATCCGTATTGCATATAAGAAAAACGGAAGAGTGTTTATCCGAAGCGGCGCGGGTATCGTTGCGGATTCGGCGCCGGAAAAGGAATATGAGGAATGCATCAATAAAGCCAAGGCGGTAGTCAGGGCATTGGAGCTGGCGAAGGAGGTAAATGTATGATCCTGCTGATTGATAACTATGACAGTTTTTCTTATAACCTGTATCAGTTGATCGGGGAGATTGATCCGGATATCCGGGTAATCCGGAATGATGAAATGACCATCGACGAGATCCGCAAGCTGAAGCCGGATCGTATCATCCTGTCACCGGGACCGGGAAGACCGGAACATGCCGGTATCATACTGGAGGCAGCCAAGATTTTGGGAAAGGAGATACCGATCCTTGGAGTCTGCCTTGGACATCAGGCGATCTGCATGGCCTATGGGGCGACGATCACCTATGCAAAACGGCTGATGCACGGGAAGCAGTCGGAGGTGAGATTCGAGAAGGACTGCCCGCTGTTTGCCGGATGCCCGGAGAAGGCGCCGGTGGCACGGTATCATTCTCTGGCGGCGGACGAAAGCACGCTCCCAGACTGTCTGAGAGTGACTGCGGTAACGGAGGATAACGAGGTGATGGCGGTGCAGCACAGGGAGTATCCGATCTACGGCGTGCAGTTTCATCCGGAATCCATCATGACGCCGGACGGGAAAAGGATGCTGGATAACTTTATCAAGCTGGACTATTAAAAGGTATTTGTGAAAGAGTTATGTAAACCTCGTGGACAGAATTGTGGAACAAAGAATATAAAGCAAGTGATTTGTAAAAATTTTAAATTTATCATTATAATAGATATTTGCGAAACTCTCAATAACGTAAATATTATTGTGCAGCATTGACAAATTCATAAGCAGACCTTTGAAAAACTGCCGGCAGTGCCGCTGCGTTTTTCACGGAGCGCAAGCGTGTCTGCGTTGAATTGTCAATGATGCACAATAGGAAAGAGTCTGATAAGAGTTTCGCAATTATCTGAGTTTCCATAATAAAATTAAGAGGAGGAAAAGAAAATGATCAAGGAAGCAATTGTAAAGATCGTAAACAAGGAAGACTTAAGCTATGACGAAGCGTACACGGTGATGAATGAGATTATGAGCGGTGAGACGACGCCGACACAGAATGCGGCGTTCCTCTCTGCGCTTTCGACAAAGAGCGCCAAGGCGGAAACTACTGATGAGATCGCGGGATGTGCGGCGGCTATGCGGGATCATGCCACCAAAGTGGAGACCGGCATGGAGGTATTTGAGATCGTGGGAACCGGCGGGGATAATGCGCACAGCTTTAATATTTCCACCACTTCCGGGCTGGTGATCGCATCCGGCGGAGTGAAGGTCGCAAAGCATGGTAACAGGGCGGCATCCTCCAAGTGCGGAACGGCGGATTGTCTGGAGGCGCTCGGCGTGAATATCGAACAGAGTCCGGAGCAGTGCGTCAAATTGTTGGAGGAAGTGGGGATGTGTTTCTTCTTTGCGCAGAAGTACCATGCCTCTATGAAATATGTGGGAGCCATCCGTAAGGAGCTGGGCTTCCGGACCGTATTTAACATCTTAGGACCCCTGACCAATCCAGGCAGCCCAAAGATACAGCTGTTAGGCGTTTACGACGAATATCTGGCGGAGCCGCTTGCACAGGTATTGATGAACCTTGGCGTCAGAAGGGGCATGGTAGTCTATGGAAAGGATAAATTAGACGAGATCTCCATGAGCGCGCCGACGGCTGTCTGCGAGTTTAAGGACGGCTGGTTTAAATCCTACGAGATCGCGCCGGAGGATTTCGGTTTTGAGCGATGCACCAAAGCTGATCTTGTCGGCGGTATGCCGGAGGAAAATGCCGCGATCACCCGTGAGATCTTAAGCGGCCAGAAAGGACATAAGCGTAATGCGGTGCTGATGAATGCGGGCGCAGGGCTTTATCTGGGCGGTAAGGCGGAGTCCATGAAGGACGGCGTCGCGTTGGCGGCGGAGCTGATCGATTCCGGTAAGGCGATGGCAACATTGGAGAAATTTATTGAGGTGAGCAACCGGTAGTATGATTTTTAGGAAGATCATAATTTAGGCGTAATATTTATAATTTATCTTTTATGGGAACATTAAAAATTGCTGTCCTGATTTTGGGACAGCAATTGTATTATAATCAGTGCGTGAAAGAAAAAGTAATATGATTTTTAAAAATTCAAAGATTATATCATTTCACTGGTNTTTACTTAGCAACTAAATANAGTTGCATAATTTTGCGCAATTTGCTATATTATATATAAAGGAGAAACATTGTGAGTAAGAANGATAAATTGATAGAANGATTACTGAAGAAACCCCAAGATTTTACTTTTGATGAAAAGATGNAAGTAAAGAAGTGATTAATTTTCATAAGCCACATCCAAATGGAATCTTAAAACGGTATGTATTGAATCAAGTGATAGAGAAACTTAGAAAGGACGGTTTATTATGAGCAATTTGTTATCATATAAGAATTATAATGGGACAGTAGAGTATTCAAAAGAAGATCACTGCCTTTTTGGGAAAGTGGTTGGCATAAAGGCTTTGCTGTCTTATGAAGGGGATTCTGTGCAGGAATTGGAGCAGGATTTTCANAATGTGATTGATGATTATTTNTCAGATNGTAATGAGCGGAATGTGGAACCTGAACAACCGTATNAGGGAACATTTAATGTCAGGATCAGTTCAGAGCTTCATCGAAATATCGCTTTATATGCGATTGAACACGGGAAGAGTCTAAATGCTGCTGTTGAAGAANCAATTGAAAATATGGTTGGATAATAATTTTATATATGCCATAAATAAGGAAAAACAGAGTTTCGGCTTAAAATTTATACAATGATATGTTAGGGTACGCGGAGGTATGCGATGACGGAAAAAGAGAAGATGCTGTCGGGTAAGATATATGATCCGGCTGATATTACATTAGTGAAATTAAGGGAAAAAGCGCATGGTCTCAGTCTGAGATATAATCAATGTTTGGAAACCGATGAAAGGCGGGCGGAGATTCTAAAGGAACTGCTCCCTGCAATGGGGGAGCGGGTATATTTACAGGGACCGGTTCAGTTTGATTATGGCTGTTTTACAACCATAGGTAAAAACAGTTACGCCAATTTTAATTTTACCTGTGTGGACTGCTGTCCTGTGACGATAGGGGAAAATGTGTTTATCGGTCCCAATGTATTTTTGCTGACGCCGGTTCATCCCATGAGGTTTCAGGATAGGAATATGTATACAAGATCCGATGGCGTAGTAACGGATCGGGAATATGCAAGACCCATTACCATACAGGATAATTGCTGGATTGCCGGTAATGTTACGGTTTGCGGCGGAGTTACCATTGGCACCGGTACTGTGATTGGAGCGGGGAGTGTAGTGACCCATGATATTCCGGCGAATGTATTTGCTGCTGGCGTTCCATGTAAAGTCATAAGGGATATTACCGAAGCAGATAGCTTAGAGAACCATCCGGAATTGTTCTAAAATATAGACGATAAGGGAATAAATGCTACAATGGATAATCGATCATTTGACGACAAAAGAATTGCCCGGGGCTATGCATGCGACAGACCTTGGCTGCATAGGCAGGTCATCGAGAGGTTGAAGTCTGACTTAAATATCGTAAAGAGCTTTCATAACGGACTTGACGTTGGCTGCGGTGCGGGGTTGTCCACCAGAGCGTTAAAAATGATTTGTGACAGCGTAACAGGAACCGATATTTCAGGGGAAATGATACGGGCGTGCATAGAAAACCACGACACTTCGGAATATACTTTTTACGTGGCGAAAGCCGAGGAAACCCATTTGCCCGAAACACCATACGATATTGTCACCGCCGCAGGGGTCATCAACTGGGTGGATAAGGATACATTTCTCAAAAATATGAAGTTTGTTATGGTTCCTAAGGGTTTGCTTGTCATATATGATTTCTGGATTTCGGATCATATGATGGGAAACGATGCTTATACGGAGTGGTTCCATAATTTCTATCTGACAGAATTCCCCAAACCGCCCCGGAAGGAAGAAGTATGGCGGCAGAGCGATCTGCCGGAGGGATTTATCATAAAAGATCAAGTGACATACAGGATGCGGCATGAATTTGACTTAGATGCTTTTATCCGTTTTATGATGACGCAGTCAAATGTTCATATGCAGATACAAAGCGGACAGAAAACTGTGCAAGAGATTACCCGGCAGATGAAACAAACTCTGTCGCCGATTTTTTCTGAAACTGATCAAACCTTGATTTTTGATGCATATAGCTGGTATATAGANCGGNAGTGATGTTCAACTTNNGTATNNGGGGAGAGTNNNATATTTTTCNNTTTTTNNTNATGNGAAATATGTATTTNCTGAAAAAGAGTANATTGATCCGCAATAAAATAAATTGTCGAAAAGTTTTGCGGTTTATAATCGCAAAACTTATTGACTTTTAAGATTTTTTCGGATATACTATCCTGCAAATGGAGGTGGTATATCGTGATTTACAGACCGATGTATGTGGATAAGATAATGGCGTATGTAGATACTCCATTTGTAAAGGTGCTGACAGGGGTCCGCCGCTGTGGGAAGTCTACAATACTCAAAATGATCATGGAAAAGCTGCATATGGAGCGGCATATCCCCCAAGATCGTATTGTAAGCTGTCGTTACGATTCGATGGAATATGAGGACATGACAGGGAAACAGATGTACGCTCACCTGAAGGAGCGGCTTTCTCCTGACGGCAAAACCTATCTGTTTCTTGACGAGGTGCAGGAAATCAATGGATGGGAAAAGGTTGTAAACTCATTGATGACGGATTTTGATGTGGATTTGTATGTGACAGGCTCCAACTCCCGTATGATGTCCTCGGAGATCTCCACCTATCTGACGGGAAGATATATTGCTTTCCGTATCTTTACGCTGTCTTTTTCGGAATACCTGATGTTTAAGGAAAAATATGATACGGTCGGCGATCCGGGAAGCGAGCTTGCAGAGTATGTGCGTCTGGGAGGATTTCCCGTAACGCATTTGCAGAAGTATTCGCAGGACGAGATCTACACGATCGTCCGTGATATTTACAATTCGACCATTTTCTCCGACATTGTGAAACGGAATCAGATCAGGAAGATAGACCAGTTGGAGCGTGTTGTCAAATACACCTTTCAAAATGTGGGCAACACATTTTCTGCAAAGTCGATTTCTGATTACCTGAAATCGGAGAGCAGGACATTGGATCACGAGACGGTCTATAGTTATCTTGAAAAGCTGGAAAAGGCGTATCTGCTTCACCGCTGCTCACGATATGATTTGCAAGGTAAGGAAATCCTGAAAACGCAGGAGAAATTTTATCTTGCGGATAACGCGCTGCGGTACAGCGTTCTCGGCTACAACGCCGACAGTGTAGCCGCAAGCCTTGAAAACATTGTCTATTTGGAACTTTGCCGCAGAGGATATACCGTNCATATCGGAAAAACNAATGACGGAGAAATNGANTTTGNGGCAATGAGACAAAATGATAAACTATATATTCAGGTCACGCAGGAGATCGGTTCTGAAAAGACGGAAAAACGGGAATATAGCCGCATGCTTGAAATACACGACAATTATCCAAAATATGTACTTAGGGCAGACGCATTTGCAGGCGGAAACTATGAGGGCATCAAGACAATGCACATAGCAGATTTCCTGCTCAGCTCTGAATATTAACTCCTAATATTGATTGATTCGATAGGAGCATAAGAGACATAATATTCGCATCATGTCTCTTAAAAGAAAGNAGGAATTTTTATAATAAAACGTATTTTACATGATATAAAAGTTATTTTTCTTACTCTTTTGTCGGTCGCCGTGGTTCTTTTGATTGCATATTTTATTTTTAATTATATAGATGGTTATCGGTATTATGCGGTACATAAAGTCGGCTCAATAAATTTAAATTATGAATTTAGTAGTTTGGCACAGTGCAATGATACCAGAAATGTTTCAAGGGATACTGTTTTGTCTATTTTAGAGCAGTATCATGCGGATATTCAAGATGAAGAAGAATATCAAAAACTTTATCAGGCAGTTGAAAATAAGGATGCGGGTGCTTTCTTTGTAATTTCTCATGGAGCGCCGATACTCTATTATGAGTATTATAATGATGTGGATAATTTATTTTGTTTTCCTGTGTGTGGAAATGGTCAGCCTGACAGACTTTATATTTACCGTGTGTATCGCAAGATTCCGGCAATTGGATAATGCGGAACATGAATCTGTCGTATGTACTAGGTGGATGTGATCCCTATCATACGAAGATCTATGTGTATATTCGGATCACGAAGAAAAGATTATCTGGTGGCAGTGAGGATGAGCATGGTTCATTGATGCTTTGGACTGTTATCATACAATAAGAGAGAAAGAGGGGAAACTTAATCCAATGAAAAAAAAGATATTTTCTTTACGGATGCTGCTGTTTGTTTTACTGGTTTATTTTGTGATATGTTGGAAGCTGCCCTTTTATATACTGCTTCTGTGTGTTGATCTGCCGGAGGATGCTATTGTATTAAAACGACAGGTTTCTTATACGGATGTGTATTATGAGCACGTTTTGGCAGAATTGGTTTTTGTTGGTAATGGGGGTTATGATACTGTCAGGGAAACAATATTGGCAGACAACAGAATCCTAATGAGAAAAAATGTTCTTATGGATTGGAGCATAATGGAGCGGGCGATGGTGGAGGAATGGGATGATTACTGTATTTCAATAAAGGAGATAAACGAACTGGCTGTCCAAAAAGGAAGAGGAAATTGGTACTACGTTTCCCTTAATATGGCTGTTCCGACGTTGATCTTACTGAGAATAGCGTCTTTTATAGTGGTTTTTACGGTGATAACATGTTTTTGGGTCGCAAAAAGAAAAAGGGAAATACTCATGAAAAGATAGAACAGTGTTGAAATGACCATAAGACACTGTTTACGCAGCGGATATTTATCCTGCCTTGACAGCTTCAGACTATCGTGATAGTATAGACTACAATAATAGTACAGACTATTGTTGTAGTTTTTAATATTGCAATTTATAACATTGCAGAGGAAATAACATGCGGAAAGAAGGGACGGGATGAATTTGAAATTGTTTGACAGTGAAATGAAAGTGATGGAGCTGATTTGGGCAAAGGGGCCGGTCAGTGCAAAGGAGCTGAGCCTGTTGGCGGCGTCGGAACTGGAATGGAATAAGAATACTACATATACGGTGATCAAAAAGCTGGTGGCAAAAGGGTATATCCGGCGTGACGAGCCGGGATTTATCTGTACGCCGCTGATTACAAAGGAGGAAGTGCGCCGGGCAGAGACGCAGGGGTTGATCGACAGGCTTTTCGGCGGTTCCAAAAAGGCGTTGTTTTCCGCCCTGTTAGAGGATGAAAAACTGTCGGAAAAAGAACTTGAAGAGCTGCGGAAGCTGATTGATAAGAGGTAGATCTATGCCGGGAGAAGTGTTTTACTGGGTTTTGAATATGAGCGTCACGGCGTCGCTTGCCGGAGCGGTTCTTTTGCTTCTTAGAAAGATAAAGAAGCTTTCGAGACGGTTGGTTTTTATCCTGTGGGCGGTTCCCTTTTTGCGGATGTGGGTGCCGGTCAGCATCGGAAGCCGATACGGGCTTATGAGTCTTTTGAAGCAGGCGGGGATGAGAACGGTTACCGTATATGAGAGATCGGAACAGTTTTCAATGATGAACTGCGTAGGGGCGGCGGAAAGTTATTTTCCCGTTGTTTATAAAGTAAATATTTTAGAAAATATTTTTAACGGGGCGTTTGTGGCATGGCTGGTGGGCTGTGTTGCGCTTTTCGGAATCCTGGTCTTTCTGTATCTGGGAAGTAAAAGGGAAGCGTGCCGGGGAGAGCGGTTAAAGCTGCCGGATGACAACCTGATTGCCGGTAGTAAGGAATCATGCCGTGGCGGATGCTCAATGGGGAATGTCCGGCTGTCCGAAGAGATCGATTCGCCGGCTGTTTATGGGATCCTTCATCCACAGATCGTGATACCGGCATCGTATCGGGAGAAAGAGCTGGCTTACATCCTTGCCCATGAAAATGCGCATATAAGCCGTCTTGATAATCTGTGGCGTCTGGCTGCTTTTGCAACCGCATGTCTGCATTGGTTCAATCCTTTTGCATGGCTGTTTTTGAAGCTTTTTCTGGAGGATATGGAGCTTGCCTGTGATGAGAAGGTGCTGGCGGGGCTTGGGGAACATGAAAAGAAAGCATATGCGCTGGCACTGGTGGAATGTGCCGCGGAAGGACCGCTTTTCGCCTCCGCCTTCGGGGGAGCAAAGCTCCACAAAAGGATCTTCCATATTTTATCCTATAAAAAAATATCCATATTTTCAGCGGTATGCTTTGCGCTTCTGGCGGCGGGGATCGCCTTTACGCTGCTTACAAATGGTATCTAAAGAGGAACTTTGATATTGCGGAGGTATGCGATGGTGATTAGAAAGAAAATATTACTTTGTATATTAACAGTAATTGCATTAAATGCAATATTTCTATTGCTATGGTTTGGCAGGCAGGAGAAAAAGGAAATTATGATTAAAGTTGACGGTTTTGAAGTTGTGTATCATGTAATGAATAGGGATATCACCATTGAGGATTTTAGAGAAATTGAATTGGGCAGCTCTTTAAATGAAATTGCCGAAAAAGTAGGGGAACCGGATACATGGATCGGATGTGGAATGCTATGGCCCGTTTATTTTTTGGAAGGGAACAAAGCTGTAGCCTTGCATTTTAAATATCCGGATGTCTGTGAAGATTTATGGATCATAGAGTTGTATGACGAAAACGGAGAAAGTCAGATCATAAAAGAAAGTCAGATTATTGAAGAAGAATAAAGAGAATTCTTTTGCTGTTAAGAAAATATGGAATGAGAGGAATAGAGAGGAATACTCAATTATGGGAAATAAAAAATTGGAAAAATATTATCTGCTATCAGCGGCAGGCATACTGGCGGCGTCCGCTTATCCTCTGTATATGGGCGTGCGGGTGGTGTCGGATATGATAACGGCGGGAACGGTCATGCAGGAGGATTATCCCAAATACATCATTCCCTATACGCCGATTAGTCTTGCATTGATCGCCGGGGTATGGCTGATGCCGCTGCTGTTAAAATACATAAAGAAAGGTGCCTTGATTATTGCTTCGGCGGTATCCACCGTTATCTTTCTGGCAGCGGAATTGTTTCTGGAAGAGAAGGTGGTTGTCACGTCGACCTCCACCAGAGTTTCGCTGGATGACTGGCAGATGTTTATGTGCGCGGTGCCGCCGGAATCATGGTCGCAGCCTCCCATACAGGAATCGCATTTGTGCGGTCAGCTGCCGGATTCATGGAACCCTGTGAGGCAGTCGGCGGTGGAGATCCTGATGGGAAATTACAACCCGGCTTTTAAACTGCATTTTTATGCGATTTCCATTCTTCTGATACTGGCGGCGTTAAGTTGTTTTTATGGTTATGCACGTGTGTTACAGGGGAAGGAAGAACAGAAAAAGAAAGTGTTGGCGATGCAGGCGGTGTCACTTGGAATCTTTCTGGCGCTTTGTGTTCTTGCCTGTTTTACGGCGTTTTTTAGGGACGGGAATCTCAGGGTTTCCATCGTTTCTGCGATTCTTATGATTATATTTTTTGTTTTCTTTGGTGTGACGGCGGGACTGTATCTTGCTTCCTTTCTGACGAAGAAAAGTATGCGGGTATTTGTTTGGATTCCTGCCATAGCGGCTTCGCTTATGACGACGCTTATGTATCTGGGGGAAATGATATTATTGAACGGATATCTGTACCGTTTTGGGGAGGGATTTTTCTTCCGGGGGCTGTGGAAAGCAGCAATGCCTTATCCGGATATCATATTTGGGACTGTGGGGCCTGCGCCCATAGATATTATGATTATTCTGGCGTCCGGGTTGATCTGTGGAGGGCTCTTGAAGCTGTGGGGAGGCCGGAGGGATATGTAACGTATTTTGAGTCAAATGAAATGTTAATAATATTGGAGCATATTGATATCCTAGATTTAAAATTGTAAATCAGGCGTAAAATATAAATATCATTTCCGGATAAATAGATTCCTTTTTCATGGGAAGGCTATAAGAACATCTACAGTGAAAATCTGAGAGACTGCGGGGAACACAAGGAACTGAATAAAATGCGTCTATACGCAAAAATTTCAGCTTTCAAGCTTGATTTTTTTGCGATTAACTGTTATTGTTATATGAAGAGGTGAAAAAAATGCGTATATACGCAAAGGTTTCAGGAGTGAATTAGATGCTGCCAAGAAAACAATATGTGGAGAAGCTGATACAAAAAAGAGATAATGGACGGGTAAAGGTTATCACAGGTCTGCGCCGGTGTGGAAAGTCCGTTTTACTTTTTCAGTTATACAGAGATTATCTGCTCAACGTCGGGGTGCCTCAGGAGCAGATGATATGTCTCGCATTGGACATTCTTGCAAATGCAAAGTACCGCAATCCGATAGAGTTGGATAGGCGCATCAGGGAACAGATCACAGATAACAATGAGCGGTACTATGTATTTATAGATGAGATTCAGTTTGTATCCGAGATCCGGAATCCCTATGTAGATGATCCTAAGGCAAAAATCACATTTATTGATGTGGCGCTC
>WFLX011515304.1_pt1 | contig 39295 bp, 35 predicted proteins | sample 4967041 | NCBI WGS metagenome assembly WFLX01 (sample SAMN12857096, study PRJNA449069) | gut metagenome | isolation source: stool from male and female vole | host: Microtus ochrogaster | place: USA:Florida | collected 2017
GATCGCTCTTCGGGCCATAACCTGCGCCGCCTTATGCCATCACGCGTCCCAAGAAACGGTGTCAGCCGGCAAACAACCTTTCAAAACCGCCGAAAAACAGGCGTTTATGGACGGGCACTAGACTAGAAGTCACTCGCGGAACAGCGCGTGCCCGAGGGCTTTACAGGGCCGGCCCTGCCAGTCGGGCAGCTGGCGTGAATCTAGCACTGTCCACTACTCCCCGGCGCGCTAAGAGCGATGCGAGCCGTTTCGCAGGCCGCTTCAGGCACAGCAGCTTGCCCCCCGCGCGCGCCCGCGTCATCGTTGATTGCCCCGGCGAAGGAAGCGTTTGAGCCGCCGATCCAGGCGGCGGCGAGGGCGAGAGCCGCGGCGACGTATATCATGCCTGCCGGTACCCACATGATCAGACCGGCAAGCTGCTGGTCCTCGAGCGCCGACAGGCCCCAGCTTGCAGCGCCGGCGCCCTGACTGCGGTAGAGCGGCTCACGCGCGAAGGAGAGCAGGACGCCAAGGAAGCCGGAGTGAAGCGTGGTCGCGAAAAGATAGAAGATGGCGGTGCCGTAATCCTGCCGGCCGCGCCCGAAAAGCAGCGCCCACCAGAAGATAAGGGCGGTGCAGGAGAAGCTTAGATGCTGAAGCCAGTGAACCGGCGTTTCGGCCAGTGCGGCATCGTAGAGACGCGGCGCGTGCCAGAGCCACAGAGCCGCGGCATGCAGGCCAGTCGCGACGAGCTGATTGGTCGCCGCCTTACGGACGGGAAGAAGGACGACGCTGCGGACGAGTGCTCGGCCGACCGACACTCGAAGCTTCTGCGGCAGGGACCAGAGCAGAGGCGCGAGCGGCTTCGACAGGACGAAGAGCGGCGCGGCGATCACCATCAGTATCTCGTGTTCGATCATATGGGCGGTGAAGAGCTGCGTCGCCAGCCTGTCCAGCGGCGACACGAGCGCAGCCGCCAGGAAGAGCCAGCCGGCGGCAAAGCATACGGCCCGCTGCAGATGGATCGTCTGGCCTCTTGCCGATGCGGACCATAGCCTGCGCATGCCAATAGCGTATGCCAGCGCGGTTAGCGCGAGCGGCAGTACGACAAACAGATAGTTCCACGGATCTCCGGCTTCGGCGCCAGCCTCATGGGCTTGCGCATCGGCCGCCATGATCGTGAACAGGGCGGCAAAGACGATCCTCATCGCTCGCACCCCGTGAGAAAGAGATTGGCCGATGCGTGCAGCAGGATGACCAGGGTGAAGAGCACCGCTGCGGCAGTCCCGAGAAGCGCCACGAATCCGTGAGGACGATCTTCGTCCTGTCCGAATGGCTGTGGACCGGCCAATGCTCGCCAGGCACGCCAGGACAGGAGGCCTGAGAGGGTGCTGACGAGTGCGAGCGCCAGCCCGGCGACGAGGACGAGAGGCATGCCGGTGCTGCAGGTGACCCCCGGCAGCATGTAGTTGAGCTGGGTGCTGATCAGCCAGGCGGCCGGGCTGATATAGAGCCCGGAGGAGGGAAGTCCCTGACGAAGCAGCCTCGCGATCATAGCCGCGGCACCCAGTAGAGGACGAAATAGGTCGGCAGCCAGGAGAGGACGACGAAGTTCCAGTAGAACGCATTGTCCTCGACATCGCTGAAGCGCCTGCCGAAGCCATGGCGTGTAAACATCAGCACCGTGACTATGACCGTGTCGACGATATCGGTGACGAGATGGGCTGCGTGGAGGCCAAGAATGGCCCACAGCAGCGAGCCGTAGGCGTTGAAATCCCATCGCACCGGAAGCACGGCGAATTCCATGATGCGGACGCCCGTGAGCAGCACGCCGATGCCGCTCATCACGACCAGCAGGATACGCACTCTGGAAAGGTTTTCTTCGCGCGCGGCGGACTCCGTCAGGAAATTGGGCACGAGGCTTGCCAGCATCAGGATCGTGAAAATGCCCGACCAGAGCAGGGGCGGAGGCGGGCCGAGGGGCCAGTCCGGATTGATGAAAGCGAGATAGAGATAGCTCCCGAGAGCGATCGCGAAGCCGGTTCCCTCCAACACGCAAAAAGCCAACGTGCCCCACCACATCGTCATGCGCGGGCCGAAGGCGTAGCTTGGCAGATCTGCCAGGTCCCGGACGACGCGGTGCTCCATCTACCTGTCCTCCTCCATGCTCTTCGGCCAGAACCAGGCAAGTATGACCAGGGCGGCTACGGGGGCTCCCCAGGCGACTGCCAAGGGCGTGAAGATACTGGCGATGAAGATGACGCCCACCACGATCGCGGAAACAAATGGCCAAATGGTCGGGTCCGGTGAGCTCTCCTTCAGGTCGGGGAGTGCCTCGGTCGTGGTGGTGATGACCACTTCCCGCTTGTCCACGGCAAGCCCCGTCACGACGGGCAGTGTCTCGCGCTCAGCCCAGAGCGGCTCGCGGCTTGTTACGAAGGGGATGCGGTGGAAATTGTGCGGCGGCGGCGGTGAAGCGGTGGCCCATTCGAGCGTCGAGGCATCCCACGGGTTGTCACCCGCAACGTGGCCGCCGCGGGCGCTGGCGGCCACGTTGTAAAGGAAGACGAGGAAGCTTACGACGAAGAGCGTCGCTCCCAGGGTCGAGACCAGATTGAGGGTATCCCACCCCATTTCCGCCGGATAGGTATAGACGCGGCGAGGCATGCCCCTGAGACCGGAAATGTGCATCGGAAAGAATGCGACATTGAAGCCTATGAAAGCCAGCCAGAAATGCCAGCGGCCGAGCCCCTCGCTCATCATGCGCCCGGTGAACTTGGGGAACCAATAGTAGATGGCGCCGATGAGCGGGAAGACGGCGCCGCCGATGAGGACGTAGTGAAAATGGGCCACGACGAAATAGGTGTCGTGAACCTGGGTATCGATCGGTACCGAGGCAAGCATAATGCCGGACAGACCTCCCGCCACGAAGATGAAGAAGAAGCCGAGGACGAAGAGAAGCGGCGTACGATAGACAGGCTTGCCATCCCATAAGGTCGCGATCCAACAGAAGATCTGGATGCCCGTGGGGATGGCGATCATCATGCTGGAGGCGGTGAAGAAGGTCGCACCGAGCTGCGGCAGGCCGGTTGTGAACATGTGGTGGATCCAAAGGCCGAAGGAGAGAAAGCCGGTCGCGATCAGCGAAAGCACAATTGCCGGATAACCGAAAACCGGGCGGCGGGCGAAGGTCGCGACAATGGCCGAGACGAAGGCTGTGCCCGGCAGGAAGATGATGTAAACCTCCGGATGGCCGAAGAACCAGAAAAGGTGCTGCCAGAGCAGCGGGTCGCCCCCCTCGGCCTGGTTGAAGAAGTGTGTGTCGAGCAGACGGTCGAGGATGAGCAGGGTTGAGCCAAGCATCACGGCGGGCATCGCGAATATGATGAGGAAGGCGTTGACGAACATCGCCCACACGAATAGCGGAATCCGGTCTAGCGTCATGCCCGGCGCGCGCAGCTTCAATACGGTGACGACGATCTCGACGGCGACCGCAAGCGCTGCCACTTCTGTGAACGTCACCATCTGCGCCCAGAAATCGGCGCGTTTGCCCGGGGAGAATTCCGGTCCGGCGAGCGGGACGTAGGAGAACCAGCCGTTGTCGGGACCGATGTTCAGGGCGAAGGCGACCCATATCATCAGTCCGCCGAACAGATAGACGTAGTAGGAGAAGGCATTAAGCCTCGGAAAGGCGATGTTGCGCGTGCCGACCATCAGCGGCACGAGATAGACTGCGAGTGCCTCGCCGATCGGCACGCCGAAGAGGAACATCATCGTCGTGCCGTGCATCGTGAAGATCTGGTTGTAGAGGTCCGGCCCGATCAGCCGATTGTCCGGCAACGCCAGCTGGAGCCGCATCGCTACGGCTGCCAGCCCGCCGAGGAACATGAAGAAGAAGCCTGTCAAAATATAGCGCCGGCCGATGATCTTGTGGTCGACGGTGGAGAGCGCGCCGATAAGGCCGCTTTCGGTACCCCAGGTGGCGGCGAGCCGCTTCGGCAGTTCGCCCTCCGGCACGTCGGAGTCGAGGGCTTCCTTGATAACCGTCTCAGTCACCTCAACCCCTCCAGATATCGGGTGAGCGGCTCGATCTCCTCGGCTTTGAGCTTCATGAGCGGCATATGAGCGCCGGGCTTGATGGCCTGCGGATCGACGATCCAGGCAGCGAGATTGCCGCGACTATTTGGTAGCGTGCCGGCGGCGATATGGAGCCGGCTGCCGATATGGGTCAGATCGGGCGCGACCTTGCCGGCGGCCGCCGTGCCCCGGATCTGGTGGCACATGACGCAGGGCCTCGACAGGAAAATGTCCATTCCACGCTTGCGTACGGGGTCGTCGGGCGGCGCCGCCGCTTTGATCTGGCTTTCGCGCCAGCGCTGGAAGTCTCCATACGGATGCGCAACGACGGTGATGGCCATATGCGCATGCTGCCAGCCGCAGAATTCCGCGCATTGGCCGCGGAAGGTTCCATCCTTGGAGGCCTCTATCACGAGCCGGTTCTCGCGCCCGGGGATGACGTCCATTTTGCCCGCAAGAGTGGGTATCCAGAAGGAATGAATGACGTCCGAGGACTGCAGCTTGATCAGTACCGGCTGCCCCACCGGAACATGGATTTCATTGGCCGTCGTGAACCGCCGCGAAGGTTGAGCGTCCTCATAGGTCACTTCCCACCACCATTGATGGCCCTTGACCATGAGCGTAAGCGGAGCCTCTCGGCTGGAGAACAGAGCGCGCTGTGCTGCGTAACTGACCACGGTCAGCGCAATGACGACTGCCGTGGTCAAGGCGGTGGCTGCGCTGACGGCGCAGATCATGCTCCGTTCCGCCTGCGGCTCGAGCGAAAGCGGCCCGGCTCGAGCGGCGCGATCGCGCCGGAGCGACAGAAGCAGCGCCGCCATGGTCAGGAGCCAAACCAGGGTAAGAACGGCGGTGAACACCCAGAACAGGGTCGCTAGCGTGTCCGCTTGCGGACCCTGCGGATCGAGCGAGGATTGCCAGCCGGTACAGCCTGTGAGCGTGAGCGGTAGAACGACGAAGGCGGGGCGGCAGCAGCACATAGCGGCCTCACTGCGGCGCCTGGCCGGATGGCGGAACAGTGCCGCCGGGCACCGCGGGCGAGGCCGGCAAGCGGTGCTCCGACGGCCGCGGCATCAGATCGTCGTTGCGACCGGGTGCAGCGTCTTGCGGGACCTGGCGCTCCATCGAGCGCACATAAGCGGCGATCTGCGTTATCTGCTCCTCGGGAATTGTGCCTCGGAACGACGGCATTCCGTTCGGGCGTCCTTCGCGGATCGTCTGGACGATGTTCCGGAGTGCACCGCCATAGATCCAGCTGTCGTCCATCAGCGCCGGGCCGGAACCGCCGCCGCCATTGGCGTGACAACCGTTGCAATTGAACCAGGTGAAGAGCCGCTTGCCCTCGCTGAGATGGTAGGAGTTTTCTTCATACGCCTTGCCCGTATCCGCCGGCCGCTCGGGCGGCTCGGTACCAGGCGAAATGCTGGAGAGCGTGATCGGCGCCTCGCCTTCGGTCCCGATGGGCGGCGGACGAAATTCACGCTCCTCCCGCTCGCAGGCGCTGAGCACGGCGATTGCCGCCGCTATTGCCAGCAGGCGCCTCATGGCCTCGTGTCCGGCGGGCTGGCGGCGCTCGGGAGCCGAGGCACGTGGTATTCGGCAAGGATCGCATCGATCTCGGGCCTGAGCCGTGCCAGCAAGGCGTCCATTTCCGAAAGCAGCGCCCTGTCGTCCTTGCGCACGGCCATGGAAATGGCCCAGGCCATTGGCAGTCCGGGTTCGTCAAGCGGCTTCACGGGGGAGACTTTCAAAGCCGGATGCTCAAGCGCGGCGAAGTACCCGCCGATCGGTCCCCAGGCGAGCGCTACATCGATTTCGCCATGTGCCACGGCGGAGACGATCTTCGCGGTGGGATTGGGCTCACGATAGTCGCCGTACAGCGTGTAGCCGCGGACGTTCTCGATGATGCCTCGCCGCGTCAGGGCATGGGCCGGCGGCGTGTTCCAGCCGTCGTCGCCGACGAGCTGAACGCCCAGCAGCTTCCGCCGAAGCGCCGGATCGTCAAAAGATGCGACTTGTGGATCCTTGTCGCGGGTCACGAAAACATAGGCCGACCGATAATAAGGATGCGTCGTACGGACGCTCTCCAATTCGGCCGGAATGCCGATCACGAGGTCGCAGCGTCCGGTATTGAGCGTCTCCCGGAGGAAGCCGCGCCGCTGTGCTCTCCAGGTGTAGACAAGCGTCGCTTTGAGTTCACGGGCGAGCAGTTCGGCGATTCTGTTCTCGAAACCTTCGCCCTGTCTGTTGGAGAAAGGCAGGTTGTTCGGGTCGGCGCAGACTCGCAGCTGGCGCGCCTCTGCATCCGACGCGATCACGAATAAGAGCAAGGCGGCCCCCGCGTTAAGGCAGCGCGAAAACATAGAGGCTACCTCCCTTCGTGGTGGCTTCCTTGAGGTCGGCCATGGCGTTGACGAAGCCGAGCGCGGCGGTGCTGTCGCGCGGGTCGAGGTCGCCGGAGACGATTGAGCCCGCCCAGCCGCCGACGCCTGACAGAACGGCGACATACTGCTTGCCGTCAGGACCGCGATAGGTCGTCGGCTGACCGATGATGCCGGACGAGGTCTTGAATTGCCAGAGCACCGCGCCCGTCTTCGCATCGACGGCCTTGAACCAGCCTTCCATGTTGCCGTAGAAGACCAGCCCACCTGCGGTCGTCATGGTGCCGCCCCAGACGGGGAAGCGTTCCTTGATGGTCCAGACTTCCTTGCCGGCCAGAATATCCCAGGCGGAGAGTTCGCCGCGATGGCCGCCCGGCCCCGCATACATACGCACCTCTGCGCCGACATAGGGCGTGCCGGCGATGTAGTTCGCTTCCGTGCTTTCCCAGTCCATGCAGAGATTGTTGTGCGGGATGTAGAGGAGGCCGGTCTGGTGCGAGAAGGAAGACGGACTCCAGTCCTTCGCTCCGGGCGCGGTGGGGCAGACGTTGCGGATCACCTTGCCATCGTGTGGGTACTTTTCCTCGTTGATTCTGATGCGGCCGGTCTTTAGATCGACGCCCCCATGCGTGTTCACCGGGTGGTAGAAACTGGCAGAGAGAACTTCGCCCGTGGTGCGGTCTAGCAGGTAGACCAGTCCGTTTCGGTCGGGATGTACCAGCGCCTTGCGCGGCTTTCCGCGCCATTCCACGTCGACGAGGATGTTTTCATTGATTCCGTCCCAATCGTGAAGATCGTGCGGATTCCACTGATAGGCCCAGCGTGCCTCGCCGGTATCCGGATCGCGTGCGAAGACGGTATTGGTCCATTTGTTATCACCGGGGCGCTGATTCGGATTCCATGGGCCGGGGTTGGCCGTTCCATAGAAGATCAGATCGAGATCGGGATCATAGCTGGCGAAGCCCCAGACGGTGCCGCCGCCGATCTCCCAGGCATTGGGGGGCCAGGTCGAGACGCCGAGGTCCTTGCCACGGTCCTCCTCGTAGAACGGTTTGAAGTCTGAACCTATCTTCACGTCCCGATCGGGTCCGGTGCTGTAGGCTTTCCAAACGGTTTTCCCGTCCGCGGCATCGAGCGCCTGGATCCAGCCGCGCACCCCGTATTCACCGCCGGATATGCCGGCGATCACCTTGTCCTTCACGACCAGCGGTGCCATGGTCATGGTCTCGCCACGATTGATCTCGCCGAGCTTCACGTTCCAGATTTCCCGGCCGGTGCCTGCGTCGAGCGCCACCACGTGAGCATCGAGCGTGGTGAAGAAGAGCCGTCCATCGGAATAGGTCGGCCCGCGATTGACGACATCGCAACAGGCAACACCCTGGGCTGAGGCATCCGGCTCCGGATTGTACTGCCATTTCAGCGGGGCACCGGGTCGGGTCAGATCGAGTGCATACACGATATTCGGATAGGGCGAGACGATGAACATCAGGCCGCCGACGACGAGGGGCGGGCCTTCATGGCCCTTATTGACCCCGGTCGAGAAGGTGAAGGAGACCTGGAGCTGCTTGACGTTCTGGGTGTTGATCTCGGACAGCTCGCTGTACCGCGTGCCTGCCGTGTTCTTCGCCGGAATGGGCCAGTCCGCGTCGTCACGTGAGACAGCAAAAGCGGGGGCGGCCGGTCTCGTTCTTCCGTCCTGCGGCTGGCTACGGGACATCGACGGCGAAAGTATCAAAACAGCTGCCAGAAAGCAGCATTGCAATAAGAAAGAACGCATTTTCTGACCTTAAATGGGCCGAATGCAGTCGTGCCGCTGGGAAAACGGTCGAAGACGTTCTTTGTTCCTGCGGCGGGTACGAGTGGGGAACCACCACCGCATCAGCCGCGTTCGGCGTGAAAGAAGGAGAGATGCCGATGAGCCTGCGTCACGATTTGCGCGTTTTCCGCGAACCGGGCTTTTACGTCTCTGCTGTGTTTGCAGTGGTGTTTCTCGGCGGGTTGCTCGTCTTTGCGGGGCTGACGGCGCCCTGAAGCGTTTACGCAATTTCCCCGAATCGGAACGCTCGGGAACACCTCTCCGGCTTCGCGGTTGGGGCTGCCTTCCGCTCAGTGTCAAAACGGAGAAAACGCCCATGCGAATGTTGAAGATAGCAGCCGCCGTAGCATTCCTGGCCAGTGCGCCCTGCGTCGCCGCACAGCAGATCTCGTCCGAGGAGTTCGTTACCGTAGCGGCGAGTTCGGACATGTTCGAAATCCAGTCCAGCCAGCTCGCCGTCGCGAACAGCAAACAGGACAGCATTCGGCAGTTCGCGGAAATGATGATTGCCGATCACACCAAGGCCAGCCAGGAACTCAAGACCGCCGCGGGAGAGGCAAGCGTCACGCTTCCTGCGCAAATGGACGAGAAGCACGCGGCCGAGTTGGAGAAGCTCAAGAATGCGCAGGGCGAGCAGTTCGATGCGGCCTATGTGCAGGCGCAGCTTGCGGCGCACCAAGAGGCTCTGAAGCTCCTGCAGAGCTACGCCCAGGGCGGCGACAGCGAACCGTTGAAGGCGCATGCGGCCAAAACGGCCCCCGTTGTTCAGGGGCATCTGGAACACGCGCAGAAGCTCAGCGGTGGTTAAAGCGCTTCCGGGAAGCGGCCACTGCGGAAGCGGCGCGCCTGCAGGGCAGATGGGGTACTACCGCCGCCCTATCTGCCCTCTAGCGGGATGAGGCAAGGCGGGTTTCCACCCGCATCCCAGGTCCATCCTGACTGCCGTCACAGCAGCCCGTGCCGCACCAGAATCTCCGCTATTCTTGCGTCCTGCTCTTTGTTCGGGAACAAAGTCGGCTGGCGCGAGGAAGCCTGCAGATAGAGCGATCGCTTGCGGACGGCAAAGCGAGAGCCTAAAGCTCGGTGTAGAGAGCCTGCCGACGCTCTTCGGATTTCGCCGCGAGTGATCGGTGGGGGCCTTCAGTACGCCATCATGGCCAGGACGGACAATGGCTGATCTCGGCTTCGAATTCCAGACGATCCTAAGCGATATTGCCAGGATTCTGTTGGCATTTGCCTTGGCGCTACCAATCGGTTGGGAGCGACGACACGGTCGGCGCAGCATTGCGTTTCGAACTCTTCCGATAGTGGCGCTGGCAGCGTGCGGCTTTGCCCTGATTATCGACACGAGCGCGCCGGCAGACAACGAAGCCAGGGCCCGTGTTCTCCAGGGTGTCATCACCGGAATTGGCTTCATTGGCGGCGGGGCTATCGTCAAGCAGGGCAGCACCGTCAAAGGTCTGGTGACCGCCGCCAGCATCTGGAATGCAGGCGCCATCGGGGTGGCGGTTGGACTCGGTGCCGCAAACATTGCAATCGTCCTCAGCCTGACCAATCTCTTCGGACTATGGCTGCTGAGCATGCTCGGCGTACACGGTCGCGAAGATGACAATGGGAATTCGCCCTCTTAACGAACGGGCACACTGAAGCATGGCCGCTAGGCCGGACGACGGCCGGGACTGAATCGAGATCCTCGACAAGGATCTGCTCGTCACCCTGTGCGCCTCCGGCGCAAGGTCGAGATCGGTAGCGGCTCGTCGGACGCGACTCGCCCCGTCGTCGTTATCGAGACCTGCATCGAGTTCGCCCGGCTCGCAAAAGTTCGTCCTCCCGCCGGCTCCTGGGGGCCAGGGCAATGACCGAGTGGAAAAAACGCAAAAAAGCGAGGTGAAGCCCCGCAAATAATTGCTGAAGCGTCGGAACAAAGTTGCACGAGATGCGTTGACGGTAGCGCCGCGCATTGCCGCGGCACCAGGTCCCCCAACCTGTTCAGAGTGCCCGCCCGTTCCCCTCGCGCGGGCACTCACTTTTTATGCCTTCACTTGCCCTGAAGAAACGCCATCACCTTCTCGCGGCTCGGGCCGGCTTCACGAATAGCCTCAAGGGCCTTCTGCCGCGTCACCTTTGCCGTCCTCATCAAATAGGCGACCTCGTGCTCCTGTTCGGAAACGAGCTCGCGGTCGCGGCCTTTCTTCTTCGGATCGTCTGCCATGTGGTTCCTCCATGATCAAACAAGGAGGATAGGAGCCGACCGGCCGCCGGCAAGGGCTGAAACCCATGCCCGGTGGCGTGTTCACCTGCCGAGGAGACAGATCATGGCGACGCGCTTCGACGGTCGCCAGGCGAAGGAAGCCCTTGGAGACGACTGGCAAGGGTGGTGGTCGGATGACGATGATGGCGGAGGAGACGACCGTCCCCTTCCCCAGCAGCCGCTACCGGAGCCGGCCTGAAATTCACCAACCTTGAAAAAGCGTTTGTTCCGGAACATTCCACCCAACACGGTGTTAGAGAGGCGTTCCTCATTTCAGAAGGTTGTTTTCTCCCTCTGAATTTCGACTGGCGAACAATCGCACATGTCGGACAACTGCAGCGCTCCTTTTCGGTTAGGCGGGAGCGCTGCTTTTCTTGATGCCGCTTAGCTTTTTACAGATTCATGCGGAACATACCGACGCCAGCAGGGTAGCGCCCCGCTTTCCCGGAATTTTAGCCGGAGGACGCGATGTAGCGCCTAACTCCGGGCCGGCGGCTGCCGGCTGATAGCGTTCGAGACCTTTTCCCGAAGCGTATGATCGTCTTTATCGTGAGCGTGCTGCTGGAGGATCTCGGCCAGGCGTTTCAGCTCTTTCTCGTCCAGCCTTTCGATGCCTACATAACTGTTCTCAGCCGCGCTGGTGAGAATGAGCTCGTCGAGCTTCGCCTGCAGCGCCCGGCCGTCCCGGTTCTGCGTGTTCTGAAGGACGAAGACCATCAGGAAGGTGACGATCGTCGTGCCGGTATTCACGACGAGTTGCCACGTCTGGGAAAAACCGAAGATCGGGCCTGTGAGGCCCCACACGGCTATCGCTACAAGGGCGAGGACAAAGACGGCGGGGCGCCCGGAATATTCCGCCACCGTACTTGCAAACCTGCTGAAACCATTGGCCTTTGGCATCAGGTATGCCACGTTTGTTGATCCGCTGATCAACACGCAAGCAGGCGAAGAGTTCCCATTCGAGGCCAAGCTCCATCAGGAGCCCTGAAATTTGGTTCCAGACGCAAAAGGCGAGTTGGCTTCGACTTCTGAGCGCCGGGGACTACTCGTCCTTACCGACACTCGCGCGCCGTTTAAGCTCCGCCTCGACTGGCGAACAATTGCACGTGTCGGACAACTGCAGCGCTCCATTCCATCTTCCGGAGCGCTGCTTTTCCTGGGATAAACTCAAAATCTGGGGAACCATCTGCGCGGCCGCCGGTTTGCTTCGCGTCGCTGGCAGAGCGACTATCTCCGCGCGGAGACTTCGTGTCGGCTCATTCATTTCTCCTTCCGCAGAAGCCGACCGAGTGGCAGCGTCCGATCGTGTCCCATCAGGTGGTGTAGGTCCTGAGGTTTAGGCGGCCATCAGTGTTTTCCATTTAGGGTCGGGTTGTTCAAGACCAACCTGATGGAAAGATCACCGATGACCGATGACATGATGAACGTGCGCTCGCTTGTTGAGAAGAGCGCCGATGCGGATTTGTTGGGCGAGATGATTGGCTTTGCGGCCGAGCGGTTGATGGAGCTGGAGGTTGGCGGCGCGACCGGTGCTGGTTTCGGTGAGAAGAGCCCTATGCGGCTCGCCCAGCGCAACGGCTACCGTGACCGCGATTGGGAGACGCGCGCCGGAACCGTTGAACTGCGCATTCCCAAGTTGCGCAAGGGTAGCTATTTCCCAAGCTTCCTAGAGCCGCGTCGAATGGCAGAGAAGGCTCTGACGGCCGTCATTCAGGAAGCCTACATTCAAGGCATCGCGACGCGCTCGGTTGATGATCTGGTCAAGGCCATGGGCATGAGCGGCATCTCCAAGAGCCAGGTGTCGCGGCTATGCGAGGAGATCGACGTCAAGGTGAAGGCGTTCCTCGACAGGCCGATTGAAGGTGACTGGCCATACATCTGGATCGATGGTGCGCCGTGCGGCGCGGGAGGTGCGCATGAGTTAGCGTGACCTCTCAAGCTTGCCGATTTTTGACCGGCGGCTGAGATGCCGCCCGATTTACAGGAGCAGTGGATTGAAGGGGGCCGAGAAGCCTGACCGGGCGTCGCCGGTTGGGTTGCATGAGCAGATCGGCCTTAAATGTACCGGATGTGGGCCATCAACCGCAGGCCGGGCTACCGCAATGCCCATGGCGAGATAACGAAGTGAACGTCAGAAGCCTCGGAACACATATATCGCTCCCATTAGCGTGATGGCGTGGGAGCACGAAGAGCGATCAGAGGCGGTAAGGCTCGTCGATCCTTACTGCCGGGTTCTCGAAGAGACCCGAGATGGGACTGGCTCCTATGCCCCATCTCCCGCATCGCACGGGGTAGAGTTCGCCACCTAACGGCACAAGGTTGAAAGTCGGAACACGGGAACTTGGATAGTCTGCCCGGTTGGAAGCCGGGCTCGCTGCGACGGCCAGATATGGACAACCCCAAGGGCGGAGCTTTCGTAGTAGTCGGAGTGTGGGAAAGCCACGCACAGGGCGAAGGGAAGCAGGAAGACGATAGGCTTGTAAAGACGGAGGAGTGATCTGTGGACACGGATCATCGGACCGATAAGGTCTGGGTACTCGGCATTCAACGCAAACTCTATCAGTGGAGTAAGGCTAATCCCGACGACCAGTGGCGCGACATGTGGGGTTGGTTGACCGACCTCAGGGTGCTGCGCCACGCCTGGCAGCGCGTTGCCTCCAACAAAGGTGGACGCACGGCCGGGGTTGACGGGATGACGGTGGGACGCATCCGGAACAGGAGTGAACACCGCTTCCTGGTCGATCTTCAAGCTGATCTGCGCAGTGGTGCATATCGGCCAAGTCCGGCCAGACGCAAGCTCATTCCAAAGGCCGGGAAACCGGGGCAATTCCGACCCTTGGGCATCCCCACCATCAGAGACCGCGTCGTACAAGGCGCGGCCAAAATCAATTGGATTGTTGAGGCGGCCTGGTGTGCTCGTTTCTCAGAGACCCAAACCACAGGAGAACCAATGCCGCTTCGAGCGGCAGGGCCATGACAACTATGAGTATTACGCCTGCCATTTACCTCAGGACGCCCATGTTTAAGGGCTACCGGACCTCGGTTAAAAATTCCGCCTAGTGAAGTGGCCGAGCGCTAGAACGCGCACCTCGCGAGAAGAGGTCCCCGCCGCGGCCACCCGCTTCACCGATCCAGGTCCCAATCGGCTGTAGGCTGATGTAAATTCGGCCGCCGCGGCCTGGCTCCTCCTAGCATGTCGCTGCAAGCGAATGACGCCTCAGGGCATGCGGCTATGAAGGCGTTTCTTGCCCAGTCGGCGTACCGTGGGTGACGCAAAGCTGCGCGACAGACTCGGACGGCTTGGGCCCGGTGCTTGCCATGGATCGGCCATTCGTTCTCGAGGAAATCAAGCGCATCGTACACGCAGCAGAACTGTCAGTTCATGCCGTTTTGCAACGTCACCGACAGTGGAACGCGCCATGGCACTTCTCTCATTTTTGGACCTCCTGGAAGGCCGTATGGAGAACCGCCAGCCCATCCAGTTCGTTCCGCAGAATGGGTGATTTTTCACTCATGCTAATAAAGGCGAAGCATCCGCAGGGCGCCTATGTCTTTTTCTGAAAAACCGCGATCTCCAGCCGGGATTTCGTTGCTGGCGCAGGGCGGCGCTTCACCCTATGATGTGCTGTTGTCTCATCGACGCGCAGGAAACATGACGAAAGTGTCCTATCTCGGCAAATTCCCCATCGTCGGAATAGGGGCATCGGCGGGGGGGATTCCGGCCATGGAAGGCTTCTTCCGGGGTTTGCCGGCACGGCCGCATATGGCTTTCGTCATCGTGACCCATCTCAATCCCGCACGGCAGAGCCTGCTTGACGAGGTGGTGAGCCGCTACACGGAAATGCCGGTCCTCGTCGCCGAAGACGGGATGCCGACCGAGCCAAACCACGTCTACGTGATGCCGGCGAACGCGATCCTAACCATCAAGGAGGGGCGTCTTCAAATTCGACGTCCAGACGCCGCGAATCGTGAACGCAAGCCGATCGACATCTTTCTTGGGGCACTTGCCGAAGATCAGGACGAGCACGCCGTTGGCGTCATACTTTCCGGCGGTGACGGCGATGGGACGCTGGGCGCGAAGGCCATCAAGGAGAGAGGCGGTCTGACGCTTGCCCAGGTGAGCGACGGTTCAGGTCCTCGCAACCCAGATATGCCACAAAGCGCCATCTCCAGCGGAATGATCGATCTTGCGCTGCCGGCCGATCGGATGGGCGAGCGACTGGTTGCTTTCGCACGAGCTTTCAGGGTGCCTTTGGAGGAGACAAAGAACGGTGCAGCAGATGATCGGTTGGAAGCAGACCTGCAGCGGGCACGGGTCGAGATATGTGCATTGCTGCGAAGCCATTCCGGCCACGATTTCTCCGGCTATAAATCGAAGACATTCATAAGGCGCGTCAAGCGCCACATGCAAATCCTGCAGATGCCATCCGTCGAGAGCTACATCGGCCTACTGCAGCGCGACGCCAACGAAGTGACGGCCCTCTTTCGCGATCTGCTGATCAATGTCACTAACTTCTTTCGCGACACCGATCATTCACGGCTCTGGAGAACCTTGTAGTCCCGCGCCTGTTCGAAGGTCGTGGAGAGAGCGATAGCATTCGTATTTGGGTGCCCGGTTGTGCGACAGGCGAAGAGGTGTATTCGATTGGAATTCTCATGCGCGAGCATATGGAAAGACTCTCCGAAGTGCCACGCGTGCAGATTTTCGCGACGGACATCGATGAGCCGGCTCTCAGCGTTGCCCGCGCGGGACGATATCCGGAAGCACTGCTGAAGGGCATGACGCCGGAACGAAAACGGCGGTTCTTCCACAATCACGGCTCCAGTTTCGTCGTCAGCCATGAGGTGCGCGAACTCTGTATCTTTTCTCCCCATAGCGTCACGCGCGACCCCCCCTTCTCGCGCATGGATCTGGTGTCCTGCCGCAATCTGCTAATCTATTTGGGACCCGACATTCAGAAACGTGTCATCCCTACGTCCCATTACGCGCTCAAGCCGGGCGGCTATCTGTTCCTTGGAACGTCGGAAAGCATCAGCCAGCACAGCGATCTCTTCGTAACCCTCGACAAGAAGAACCGCTTATTCCAATGGCGAGAAAATGCCGCGGCGACACCGCACTTCTCGACTCTGATAGGCCATCCGCGCGCGGCCGACGCCGGTTTGGGCCGCGAGCAAAGGGGCACGTCCTATTCATTGCGACAGTCAGTTGAGAGCCATGTCCTCGAGCGGTTCGCGCCGGCTCATGTTGTGGTAAATGCCGACGGCGATGCGGTATATTTCTCGGCCCGCACAGGAAAATATCTCGAAGCGCCGCAGGGGGCGCCAAGCCGGCAAATCCTGACCATCGCCCGACGAGGCCTCAGACTTGAATTGCGCTCAGCCTTGCGGGAATCCGTTTCGACGCGAAACACGGTGGTACGCTCGAATGTCGTTGTCGAAGACGATGACGGCGGGGCTCAAGCCTTGACGGTAACGGTCGAGCCACTGCCGAACAAGGGCAACGGGGAACAGCTTTTCCTGATCGTCTTCAATCCGGTCGAGGCGACGCAAAACCGGCAGGAGATTAACAGGCAAGGAGAGGAAGCTGATGTCGCCGCGGATCTCGATCGCGAGCTGCGCGACACGCGAGAGCGCCTGCAGTCGATGATCGAGGAATACGAGACGGCGCTTGAAGAGTTGAAGGCTTCAAACGAAGAGCTTGTGTCGGTCAACGAAGAGGCACAATCGACCAACGAGGAGTTGGAGGCATCCAAGGAGGAGATGCAATCCCTCAATGAAGAGCTGAACGCCATCAATGCGGAACTCAGCGGAAAGGTCGAGGAACTCGATCGCGCAAACAGCGATCTCAAAAATCTCTTCGAGAGCACCCAGATCGCGACGATCTTTCTCGACCGGAATCTCGTCATACGAAATTTTACTCCTGCCGCCTCCTCTTTCTTCAGCCTTCGCCAATCGGATGTCGGTCGACCGCTGACCGAACTCGCCAATCAGCTGCATTACCCGGAGCTGAAACAGCACATCGCGTCGGTCTTCGATACCGGCGACCTCGTCGAGCACCAGCTTGCCAGCGATCAGGACGGCAAACACTATCTGGTTCGCCTAATCCCCTATCGTGACTGTGCCGGCCGCATTCAGGGGGTGGTGGTCACACTCATCGATGTGACAACGCTCGCCAAAGCCGAGGAGCACCAGCGCATGCTGATCTCCGAACTCAATCACCGCGTCAAGAACATGTTGGCGGTGGTAATCAGCATCGCCAACCACACGTTGAAAGGGGCGCCGTCTCCGAAAGACTTCAACGCGGCGCTGAGCGGCCGCCTCCACGCGATGGCGCGCGCATACAACGTCTTGACCAACTCGAATTGGACCGCGGCCCCCATCGAAGATCTGGTCAGGCAGGAACTGGGTAAGCGCGATTTTCCCCGCACATTGACGCCGGCGATTTCGACGGGTCGTCTTGGCGTTGGCCATCTGGTCAGGCGGTGGCAGTCTGTGTGAGGTCGAAGGGCAACAGGTCGTCGATATCAGCATCGCCCGCGCGTTGAGGCAATTCGGTAAGGACGTGGCGCAACCACGTCAACGGCTCGACGCCGCAGGCACGGCAGGTCAGCATGAGGCTGTAGATGACGGCGCTGGCCTTGGCTCCGTCGGTGCTATCGCTGAACAGCCAACTCTTTCTGCCGGTCGCAAAAACTCTGATGTCGCGCTCCAAGATGTTGTTGTCGATCGGCATCCTGCCATCGTCTTTGTAGCGTGTCAGATAATCCCACTGGTTCAGGGTGTAGGAGACAGCATCGCCCAGCTTGGTGTCCGGCATAACCTTCGGCGCGATTTCGTCGAGCCATACCTTGAGAGCGGTCAGGACGGGTATGCTGTGTTGCTGTCGGAATCGGCGAACGCTGTCGGCCTTCGTTTCGCCGGCATCAGGCTTCTTGTCTCGTGCTTGCCTTTCAACCCGATAGAGTTGTTCGAAGAACCGGAGCGCCTGCTCGGGCGGACCGCCGCCTTTCTTTCTGGCTTTGAGGGCATCGACGAAGCGTCGCCTCGAATGGGCCATGCATCCGATATGGATCGCGCCATCCAGCGTGCGCCAGGCGGTGTAGCCATCGCTCATCAATATGCCGCGATAATCGCCGAGGAAGGTCTGGGGGTGAATCTGGCCGCGGCCCGGCTGATAATCGAGAAGCACGATCGGCTCGTCACTGTCGTCGCCGCTCCGATAGGCCCACATATACGATGTGCTGGTGGCCTCTTTGCCCTTTTCCTTCAGGACCTGAACGGTCGTCTCGTCGCCATGGATGAGGGATTGCGACCTGAGCCGCAGTTTCAGCGCGTCATAGATGCGATGCAGATGCTTCTCGCTCGAACCGATCACCCAGTGACCGAGAGCACCACGGCTGACAGGAACACCGGCGCGTTCGAAGGTCTGCGCCAGACGGTAGAGCGGTGTGCCGTCGACGTACTTGTGAACGAGTGCGAAGGCCAGTGTCGAGGCCGTGGCGATGCTGCCCGGCAAGGGCTGCACCGGCATCGGCGCGGTCACGACAGGCGTGTTGATCCCGGTGCGATCGCAATGGCGGCATGCATATTTGAACCGCACATTCTGTAAGACCTTCGCCTTCACTTCGATATGAAGTTGCTCGGTAACGGCCTCGCCCATGCGGTGCATCTGCCCACGGCAGCAAGGACAAGCCTTCTGACCGTCGGGAAGGTCATACTCGACGCGCTCGCGCGGCAGGTTCTGCGGTAGTGGTCTGCGGCCGCGCTTCTGACCCGTCGTGCTTTCGACAGGCGGCAGACCTGTGTCCGGAATGTCGATGACCTCGCTCTCGTGGCTGTCCGCTCCATCCTCGTCCGCAGCCTCTTCGGCTTCGTTGAAGATGCGATCAACGTGCTTTTCGCTGCGCGGCGCAAAGCGATGCAGCCGTGCAAGCGCCAGCTCTTCCTCCAGCTTGACGACCCGCTGCGAGAGCGTTTCCTTCTCGGCTTTCAGCGCGGCGATTTCGGCAGCATTGGCCGCCAACTGCGCCATCAGCTCTGCAACGCTCGGTTCGCCGGTTCGATTCATCGTAGTTTTGAATCTGAACCGCTACCCTACGTCAACAGCTCAATTCGCCACCCTCAGCCGGCGACCTGGTATTGCCGCACCGGGTGGCGGACCATCGCATCGATATCGATGCCGTCGAGGATCCAATGCAGTTGCTCGGTCGTCAGCGTGACCACCGCCACCTCACGGCGGGGCCATCGGAACTTGTCCTCTGTCAACCGCTTCAGGACCAGCACAAAGCCCGATCGGTCGAAGAATAGGAGCTTCATCCGGTCACGACGGCGATTGCAGAAGGCAAAAACCGCTGGAGCAAACGGATCGAGCGCCATCGTCTCCTGGACCAGAACCGCAAGGCTGTTGATGCCCGCCCGAAAGTCGATCGGTTCGCGGTGCAGGTAGACCTTGAGATCAGCGCCCAGTCTGAACATGGCCCAATGCTCCAATGACAGCCGTCAACGCATCCACATCCCTGCATTCCAGCGAAAGCTTCACGCCGTTCGGCAGTGACGCGCTCACCTTGGCTGGAGAGGACAGCCGGTCGATCCTCTCCGATTGCGATCGTCGCTCTTCACCATCCGTGGCAGGCATCTCCAACGCAAACGCGCTGCTGTGCATTGGCAGGCTGCTCGCCGCGGTGATCTGAACCGGAAGAAAAGCCGATGTCGAAGACGGCGGCAGAGCACGGACCTCCTTGGCCTTCTTTATCCATTTCCAAACGAGGTTCGCGTTGACCCCATGTTCGAGCGCAAGTTTCGATACTGATGCGCCAGGTTCAAGGCAGGCCGAAATAAGACGGTCTTTCGATGCCGGATCGAACCGGCGTCGTCCATTCCGACCAACGAGCCGCACGACAAGTTTTTGACCTTCTTCCATCATTTGGTGTCCACCTCTTTTAGGTGGACACCTCATGCCAAACCTCACTCAATCACAGAAGGTGCGGAGAAATTCGCGCTTACGGAACTGGAGGCCTTTGGGTCCGATCGTTTCGAGCTTACCGGACCGAACCGACGCTTGCAGCCCCAACAGGGGCTGTCGCTTGGAATGAGCATCCATGAATTGGCAACCAATGCGTCGAAGTACGGTTCGCTGAGCAATCCCCAAGGCCACGTTGCTGTTGAGTGGGACGACTCCGACCAACAATTGACGCTTACTTGGCGGGAAACGGGAGGGCCGCCCGTTAAAGAACCGCAGAAGGATGGTTTCGGCCTGACGTTGATCAGAGGCGAGGTCGTTTCTCGGCTTCGCGGCAACGTCGAAACAATTTTCGCTCCCGAGGGCTTGCAAGTGCAGATTTCATTCCCGCTGGACGGTATCTAGTGGGGCCAGCGTCGAGGCCCCGGTTTTGAACCGCTGAAATGCCCGGCATGGATGCGAACGAGGTGGAGGTGAAGCTCGCAAACGGCATACTCAAAGGAAGAACGCGAGAAGGATCGCTTCCTGCCTGAGCGGCGCTATGGCACTTTCCAGCGCAGCTTCCGGCTGCCGCCCCGTGTCGATGCCGACAACATCGACGCAACCTTTGCAAAGTATGTGTTGACGGTGCGTCTTCCGAAGATGGACGAAGCCTTGAGTAGCGAAAAGAAGATTGGCGATCAAAGCGGCATGAGCTTTGCGAGGCGTCTGGAATGACGACATTGCGGTGGAACTCATCCGGATCCCACGGCGGCACCTGGAACATCAGCCACGGCGCCTGTTTCGTCGTTGTGGGCCGCAACTGCCCTTGAAGCCCGGCCGAAGCGCCGCTCAGACGCCTGCCGCGATCAGAGCCTTGATGTGCCGCATGTCGGAGCCGCAACATCCGCCGACGACGCGCAGTCGGGGGAGCTTCTCTGCCATTTCAGCGTAAAGCGCGCCGAACTCCTGCGGGTCACCGTCATCGAGCTCGGTGGCTTCGTCCAGTTCGGCATGGCTGCGGCGCGAGGCGTTTGGCCGTACCACGCCAATCCGGTTGAGCCAGCGCGATGGCAGCTGTTCGCCGAAATGCTCGGGATGGGCGCAGTTAATTCCGTAATAGCGAACGTAGCCGCCAGTCGCGGCTTCGACCTCGTCGAGCGCGCAATCGAGGTCCTGCCCGGTCGGCAACCGCCCGTCGGTCTCCACCGTGAATGAGAGTGCGAAAGGCAGGCCAAGATCGCGCGCCCGGTTGACCATGCCGATGGCCTCGCCTGGATGGGTGATGGTGAAGGCCGACGCGATGTCCACATCTTCTTCGGCAAAGGTCTCCAGCTGGGCGCTGTGCAGGCGGGCCGCTTCGGTCGGGGTCAGAAGCTGCTCGGGTGCATAGCCATCGCCTGCCGGCCCGAGCACCCCCTCGATCAGGATATGGTCACGCCAAGGATGGGCGCTCCGCAGGTCGCGGGCGAAGGCGATGGCGCGCCGGTTGACGTCCCGGATCCCTGCGTCGTCGAGCCCAAGCTTCGGCCCCCAGCCACCATTGGCGCGCCAGGTCGGCGTGCCCATCACAAAGCCCCGACTCGCGACCTGGGCCAAGTCAAAATACGAAACCGCGTAGCGCCGCAGCATCTCGCATCCCTCCGGGCTGTCGAGCAGGACGAAGGAAGCGAACAGCGGCATTTCGGCGCCTTCATGGAAGATCAGGTCTGTCTCCATGCCCCCGTCGCTGATGAATGGGTCTGGCGACGAAAACAGGCGATCAAGTATACCCATGATTTCCTCCCCCAACGAACCCACTGTAGCAAATTCCGGCGGCGCGGTCGAAACTTGGAAGCGAGGCGCGGCCGGCGGACTCCACGCTGCCGACGGCCCGGAGTTGGATTTATCACCGACCCAGAACTTCTGTCAGACCGCCTTCTCCCAATGGATACAGATCACGCGCAGGCAAATAGGACTAGATACCGGCCATCGCGCCCGCGTCCCACTTGATACATTATGCGATCTTCTTGGCCCAAAACGTGAACTTACTCGGAACGATTCCCGTATCGGCCCCACCGAGGTCATTTTTTTACCGAGAGTGCATTGACGCAGTCCGACAGAGGTCAGTGACTGCAATATCCATCTCAGCCACCGCCTGCGCAACGGGTGACGGTAGCGCTGAAAATCCGACACGTAAACTTCTTGGGCAAATGCACCTTCTATCTCATAAGCGAAAATGCCATACGCCTTGTCTCGCTGTTCCTTGGCGGAAGGCCGGCACCTTTGCCCGACTCTGAAGGGGACCATTAGCATTCTCGTCGAATGTACGTAGTGTCGCAGTGTAAGAAGGAGCCGCTATCTTACCTTTAACAGTCCCAGACCGTGGCAAGTTCCGGCGCCTCACTGCCTCACAAAGGAATTTGTTAGAATGATTCAATCGGATCGAACGTACTGATTGCCCAAGGTGTCCGAAATTTCTTTTACAGCGAAGAGCCTGTTTACATCAATGTGCAGGGGGGGATTGCGTCTTGGGACCTTTCGAACGCCAAAGATTGCGCGATGACTGTACTGATGCAAAATGCACTTGTTGCCACCAGAGGCAGACAAACATATCCGCTGCAGCTGTTTACTCGTCTTCAAGTCAAAATCACTTGCATCACCTCTCGTTCTGGCAAGCCAAACGGGCATCCCATGAATGATCGCGTGATCTTGTGGATGGGCGAATTGTAGATAACTCGTGTAAATATCAGGGAACGTATAGAACACAATTTTAGCATCGGGATGGGCGTTTTTGACTGTATTCACCCAAGACGCGAGCATCGCGGCATAAAATCGACCGAACGAAATACGTTGTTTTTGCGAAGACGGAACGGTGAAATGTTCTTCCACATCAAGGACGATTATCTTCCCCTGCAAACCGGAAAGCTCCGAGACCCTTTCGTCCTCTGTCAGCGCTGCATGATACAGGGTTATGAATCGCGCGGCTTTTGAACGTCCCATTTGCTCGGCGACTCCTAGGAGGCCACCGTTCCTCGTCGCTTCCGATGTGGCAGCCAAAGTAAATGCCGATGGGTGCCTCTTGTAATCCAACCCTCCGCTACCCACGACCGACAGGTAGTGATATGGAATGACGCGCATACCGTGCTTGCTAAGCTCTGTTTTGTGGGAATCGAAGCGCTTGTCCATCTTGACGATGGCAAAACTTGCCCCGCACCGTTTCAGTTCATCATACACAATCTGATCGTTGTGGTGAGATAGATCGACGCCGTGCTCGATTTTATGCAGACCGGTTTCATTCCGTAACTCTAGGAAGCCATCCAAAATGGGGCCACTGTCAGTCGTCCCCCACACCTTTGGTGTGTTCAAGAAATCCCCAGGGGCCGTTTCGCGGGGCAAACAATCTGCCGATGAAGAGCCCGGGAACGCCATCGCAAGTGCAATCGCAATCCATTTGATCCGGCAAAGCATCTCAATCAACCTTTTTGCAAGAGTTGGCGGAACTCTGTTTCAGTTGCGAAAATTCGATCCAAATCAAGTGGAGACCCATCCTTAAAGATCGCAAATCCACCGTACGACGTGTATTGTTCGATCAGACATCGCCCAAATTTACTATTGATCTCGCCTTCTCTAGGGCTACATATATTATCAAACATTCCATCTTTGTTGTTCTCAAAGAATGGAGTTCCATTTGATACTCTAAAACGGATCCAGTACAAAACCTTTTGCCTAGAACACTGTTCGATTTTTTCGACCAAGCCATAATGCGTTAATGTGTCATTCTCGCTGAAAATTACCAAGGGAGACGTGGCAAATTTCGTCTTTGAGATCGACCGAATGAATTCGCAAACCATATTGCCGTAAAGGTCTTTCACAGCGAGGTGACCGCCCACGTCGTCGGCAAGCGGCCGCGCTGTCAGATCGACCGCGATAGGGAGAAAGTCTCTATCCGCCTCCGGGTCCAACTGCAAAACCTCGGTGAGCCGCTCCGCAAAAAGGTCAGCTTGGCGAGCAGCTGACTCATTTGCCTGTGAAGCTATTGATTCTAGGAGTTGCGGGCGTTTCGGAACGGCCGTTTCTGCCACGGCCTTCAAGAGTTGTGGCACGACGGAGAAATTGTGGTAGGGACCGGGAACCAAGCCCGACGCACGGGCATTTGCCCAATGTGTCCGGTACAATAGCTCGTTGTTGGGGTCAGTTCCTCCAGATAGGCGGACATAGGCAAACCTCCCTCCACAATCTCGAACAGAGCTAAAGTCAGCTTCATCTTGATACTTCGATACATCAATCCCATGGATGACCGGTTGTTCGGCAGAAGGGCGAACAAACCCGTGTGGCTTTATCCCATCGTTGCCCGGATTGAGACCACGGATGGTTGTAGACGCCATCTCGAATTCCGCCGGTGCAACTATCTCTTGGCATACTGATTGACTCGGCTGAGCAGCCGTTTCCTGAGTATCTTCTTGGGCCGAGGATTGGCAAGCGATCATGAAAGCGATGAGAAAGCAAAACCGAAAAACTGCATCGGACTTTATGTTCATTGCAATCCCCCCAATCGATGACGTTAAATCGCTTCTAAACTAACGGTTGATCGCGAGAGCTGCCTAGCGTCGTCTCACTTGCGGCTATAGGCGCTATCTTGAGTTTTTCAGGACTAACGTCGCTCGTAGAAGCTTGCTGCGCCTCACGAGGATTGATCTCAATGTTGAGACACCGCCAGCGCAACCCTGCGAAGTCTTCGTACTCTTCTCTCGAACCGAAGGCATTCCGATCAACATTGTCGCCAATACCCGGCAATTTGTCGTTGGAATGTTGCCGGATGGTCCATGGATTTCGGCCTGGCAAAGCCATTGAATCGCGCCCGCCAAGCGGGCCTCGGAAAAATCGCGAGCCAGCTCATGTAGCGATCGAAGTCCGGTCTAAGCAATTCCTTGAGCATATTTTTCACCCATAGATCAGAGGCGTTGCGCCGTAGGACTCTTCAATACTGCCAGGTTCCGGACATTCTTTCACGTCGTCTCCATGTCGTTCTGTGTATGCACCGAACCTGACTTACGTCGGGTTAGGCGCTTCGAAATCCAGTGACATCGGTAGTGCGCTTGCCTCGTTGGCACAGCCATATTGGCGAATTGTTCCCGAGGGTTTGCATCGCGCAGGCACGTCATAACTACCTCTCCGCTACTTCTCGTGAAGCGACGCTAACGCGCCGACTTTAGAGAGTGTCGAGATAAAGACCATAGAACAGGCCTTTGCCGACCTGTCGTTGCTGCCCCTCGAAGTCTATTCCGAACTCCGCCGCCAGTTCCTTTTGAATGAGCCGAGCGATCCCCGCAGACGCGGCGCGTTTATATGTCAGCTTGTACTCCAAATCGGCTTTGAAGGCGCCGACCACCTGGTAGGCGTTTCCTTTCGCCCGTTGTCGCTCCAATAAGTCGGAACAGACGGGCCCCAGGGAATTCCTGATCGAACGGAGGTCCTCCAAGGAGTACTCTTGGACTTCGGTATTCTTGAACGAAATGTTCACACTGCTCAAATACGTCGCAGACAATTGCAATCCGAGTTTTTTCAGCCCATTTGCTGTGAACTTGAAATCCCTATTTTTAGAGAAATCTAACGACTCAGCGCTTGATCTACTTAGGGAATCGGGAAAAGCGATAAATTTCGGCGAACAGATATCGCCGAGGATTAACTGATTTTCAGATGAAGAAGCTGCTTGTCTCTTCCATACAAGGTTTCCCGGCCCATGAAGAGATGAGGGTGGGACGTGGATAGAATATCCATACTTTGCCAGAATGGTTGTTGGCGAATAGGTAACAAAGTCTGTTTGTCCACACCCTACAAGAACCAAAGCCAACACCGACGAAAATATCGATCTGACCATCGCAATCCCCCAAATTAGTACCTAATGTCAGGCAGTATCGAAAATCCTTTTTCAGATCCGTACAAATTGAAATTGTATAAGTTGCGTTTTTTATACTTTTGTATCTCGACCTCTAACCGTTTCATTTGAGAGCGTCTCATTTCCGACGCAGATTGACAGAGGACCAAGGCGCAACGCGCCATTCCTGATTGGGGAGAAGCGGTCAGTTAAGGAGCAAGTGCAGAAAACATTCACAAGCAGCAGGCAAAAGCGGGAGGCAATGCACCACTTTAACGCAATCTATTAGATTATGCGAATGTTACAACAAGTTGCAGTCGCTGTAAAGAACAATCCAAAGCTCGAAGATAACTTCAATGAGTTGGACACACGCCCTTCCTCCCGAAATCAATTGACTGCAGCGTAGGATTGTGTGCTCATGTGGAGTATTAGCGGGGAGATAATAGAATGCCAAAAGTTTCGCTGTTCGCGGTGCGCGCAGTGTTTTTGCTGGGCGCCCAAGTTATGGCTATCCACTCCGCGTCGGCTCAAGCCTATGAGTGCCGATACGACGATGCTCAGGAAGACTCGTATCTCGAGGTCGATCCCAAGAAGGGAACATATAGGTCCGTGCCAACCTCGCCGAACGAGGACAGCCATATCGAGGCCTCCGTCGCTGCAGAAGCAATGTTTTTTGAGGACAAGGGCGCGATCGCTGGGATCAGACATGTCCTGGGTATGCAGCAGGGACAGGAAATCCTTGGTGGCGACACGTACCTCTCAACATTCTACATATCAGCAGACGGAAAATTTGTGGAAGTGCTTGATGGCACGGCTAAGCGAGGTACATGCAAGAAACAGCAGATGGAAGCTGAGGCAGCGCCCGCCATTTCCCTATCTGGTGATCCCTTGTCTCATCCTTGGGACAGAGGTGACACAGCTGTCGTTCTCGACCCTTACAAAGGAAATTCGATCGACTGGAACATGGTCAAAACAGATCCGCGCGTAGCGGCCGTGATACATAAAGCATCACAAGGAATGACCTCGGATCAGAAGTACGCAGAGAGAAAGAAGGTCGCCACAAAACTGGGCTACGCTTGGGGCTCATACCATCTCCTGACGACCGCGAATGTCACACAGCAGATCGACCACTACTTAAGCATTGTAGGCGATGAAGCGAAAGAATCGCGAGCTATCGACGTAGAATGCCTCGGCGGCACGACCTCTTGTCAAAGCGGCTCCTTCAAGGTGTCTTTCGCATCAATTGAGGCAGCGCTGCGTCGAGTAAAAGAAAAGACCGGGCATTTTCCTCTTCTCTATGCCAATCATTCGGTCGCAACCACATTGTCGGCGCGTTGGAAAGACAGCTCTGAGTTTGCAGATGTACGTCTTTGGTACGCGCGTTTTAAGAAGAACGTTACGGACTTCCCGACGGGACCGTGGAAGAGCTACACCTTATGGCAGTTCTCTAGCGAGATTAATTGCACACCATCGTCCTGCCCTTATCGCGTGCCGGGTACCCAACGGGACATGGACCTTAATATCTATTTTGGCACGCCTGAGGAGTTGAAGAACAATTGGCCGCTGGAGCAGTAATCCATATGGCAACATCGACCTTCATCACGAGACAAACACGAAACAAGACAAGTGCCAGGATGCTGAAGTGAACTGTACCTCTAGGTGGCGGAACCGGTTTGAAAGTTTCGTGATCGTTAGCCTAGACCTAGCGAGGAAACTTCTTAGAAGCCAAGCTCAGTTCCGATCTTCGCCGCATGAAAGTGTTCGTTGAAGCTGACGGGCCGATGTTCGGATCAGAAAAATCTCTCTTTCAACGAATAGACTTTCCTAGCAGACCGGAGACGCTAAGAGCCGGATTCCGCGCAGTGGAAAAATCGTGATAGGCACAGGCGGCAATGCGCGCATATAATATCTCGCCTGCAATGCAACCGGGATGCACAAAAGGATCACTAGCTTGATGGCCAGGTTCAGAGGGCGATCTGCATGAGCCGCTATTTGGATGGGTCCTCGTCTATTGCGGACCAATCGATTGTTAAAAGCACACAAAAATGGCGGCGCTTCTGGATTTCCCAGGCGGTTGATCCGCGATGCACGGTGACGGGCGGATGCGAATGTTAATGCAGCAACAACCGTTAGGTCCTGCCGCATCTGGGAGGTCGACAGGCCTTCAGCTCGCTTGGTAGAGTCCGGTTCACTGATGACCATTCTATGCAGTTTTTCGTCGGTGTACCGCCTCCAGAACACCCAAGATCTGCTTAGTTCTTGCAAGGCGCCTCAAGGTATACCGGATCGCCCTTCACCATGATTGTGCAGAAGTACTTGTATTCGATGCACCGGAACGGACTACAAGTGTCCCGTGTCCTCTCGTTTGAAGTGATCACCTCGAACTCGGATCTATTCGTATACTTCTGCCTTAACTCGGATGCGGCTTCTGCACAGTAACCTGGCTGGCTTCCGCCTCCACCCCTCCAGTTTGATTCCTTGTCGATCTTCACTTCGTATCCCCAACTCTCTACCCCATTTTCGGGGGAACGGCACATCTGGACAGCACTCCCGCCGCACGCCTCAAAGCCTTCTTTGACACTCGTGATGGAGTCTGTCGCCGACGGATAGAATCCGTCGCCCGCTTTTGGCCGGATCCGTAGCATCAGGTTATTGATCGATGACCAATTACTACCCATGCGCCCTGTCGCGCACCCACCGAACCGATCGGCCTCAAGCTCCTTTCTGTCGCGAGCGATCTCTTTTCTTTCAAAGAAGTGTCCCCTCACGAAGTGCCCGAACTCGTGTCCGAAGACGAAGATCGCCTGATCCCGGTCATTACCGATGACCTCGCGAATCCAGACGGGATTGTAAACCACGTACCGACCGGGAGGAACGCCGGCGGCTCTAAGCTCCTGCGTGATATCCTGGGAACTCGCTGCCCAAGATTCAACCTTTTCGACGATGCCACAAGACAAGATGGAAATGTCTCGTTCCATGCCGAAGAACGAACCTACCGTTCTAAGAAGCTCTTCAGCGTCGGGTACGGACTCACTGACCTGGGCAGTCCCCGCGATTTGCCCCCTCGCGTGCTCCTCCAGGCAAATTTTCACATCTGCGACATCCGCTACGGCAGGTCCTGCGGCTCCGGTGAATACAATCGCCGCCAAAAGGCGCCTAATCTGACCACCCAAATGACCCTCCCTAGGCGCTATGGCGTTGATTCACCGACCAGGATGTCAATCAGATCGCCAGGGGTGGACGCGATCCCAAGCGACGAGCAGTTCGAGCGCGCGAACTTACCATCACTGTCGAATGACAACGCGCTCCTGAAGAGACTCTGTTCGCACTCTCTTCGGGCAATTAGCCCCTCATAAATCCGTCCGTCCGCGCGGACCCATCTCAGAAACTCACGGGCGGCAAGTTCATTTCGATCTTGCTGCATGCGGCGTAGCAGTGTTGAACGCTTGTAGTTACGCTCGCCTACATTGAAGATGAAGGATACCAGCGCGGAAAACTGATCATTGTTTGCCTCTATGGGGTCTTTCCTGCCGTCACCGTTGCTGTCCCTGTCGTAAACCGTGTTCCTTTGAACCGCCAGGCGTGCGAAAGAGAGGTCTTCCTTCAGGAACGCAACAGCCTGCTCTTCAGTAATACCTCGCCGCAGGTCTCCGAGGTCTAGGTCGCGGCAGCGTTCCTTTTTGATCAGCCGTCCATAGCCGATCGTGCAATAGCCAGCGGCATCATTGTATGGGATGTGGAGGTTTCCGTTCTTAACGAACCCTTCAAAGTCAATTATAAGGGCGAGCCCAAGCTCCGAAATCGAGCGAGCCTCAGCCGAAGACGGAGCCGCTCCAAGGCTGTTGGCTTCCCTTGCCTCAAGAAGAGAAATTGCGAATTGAGCTGGAACTTTGTCTGGCTCTTCGGGAAACCCCTGGCTATAGGAGGCAGAGGCAGAAGCAGACATGAGCAAAATAAGCAAGACCTTTAGCACCGACCACCTCCTGTGTAAGACGACGTGGGAAGCTTGTGCTGAGCGTCTCACGCGGCCACGTGTACGTCAAATCCCCCAAACGTAGTAGTTGAAGACTTCCGGTTGCCCGAAAAGATTGCGGGATGATCGCGCTGAAAGCAGGTGTCGAGCGAAGTATTCACAAGTATTTTTTACCTGAAACTCTGAGCTCACTGCCCGTCGGTCATAAACAGTCACTAGCGAGATGCCTGCTTCGGTCAACGCTGCACAACTACAAATTCGCACCGTCAGAGAGTGAGAGGCTTATACGTCTCCGGTCGGGCGGTCGCACGGCAATGTTTACACCGAAAACACGCATCGATCCTCATCGTTATGGAGCTGGATTAAAAATGGGGACTCTGGAGAAAATATGAAGCACTCTGGACGCTGGGCTGAGTGCTTTGCGGCAAGTAAGCGTTCCGATTTCCAACGAATTCGGGGATTAGGCTAAGGCGTTGTCTGTTCGCTCTTGCGCTCCTAGTTGCATTTTGTAGTCTATTGCACGTTGTCGGGCAGGGAGCACCGATTGTGGAGTTTACGTGCGTTCAAAAGCGACTAAAGCGAGGCGCGCCCCGGCAGCGTCCGACGAGTTTTCAATTGCCAGAGCCCAAGTTCGAAAGAAGAACAACCCCGCTATGGGGTTGAGGACGCTTAGGAGAAATGAAGGACCTGCTAAACTGTACAGGCTAGTGGGACGATTTGCTCGACATCCCTCCTACCGTGTTCTGACGCTTGCCCATCCCTTTCCCAAGAACATGTCGGAGCTGTCGAGGAACGTCACTTACAAGACAGAGGGTTTCGCCACGGAATTCGCCTGGTTGGCAAGCATAGTGAAAGCCTACGCTGCTGAAATCCAAGTTTTCGTGGGAATGAGGCAGGAGCTTGAGACAGCTTTCCTGTCAGGAAATCATCAAAGGATTGAAGAACTCCACCAGGAAGCGGAATCGACTTTCGGACAATCCCTTTGGCTTTCAGAAAGCCGCATCCTTTATTTCGATCTGCCTGGCGTAACCGGGAACAGAGCCCATTATACACAGTCGTTTCGGGAGACAGACGCTCCACCGCTGTTCAATTTCCTAGTCAGTTGGATATCTTACAGGGCTAGCGCCGGAGTCTCTGCCGGTGAAGTGGACCGATTGCTGGGCCAGGTCTTGAAGGAAGCCGCAGGTCTCGGTGGCGTAGCGTTTGCCCTAAATGGTCGATATCCAGAGGTTGATCATGAGGCTGCGGCAGACATGCTGGGTTACAGTGATACGCTGCCGCTGATCGACCGCTATCAAGTGATGTTGCTGGCGTTGCAGTGCCTCTTCGCCGACGGGGACCTTTCCGTCGAGGATGATGATGCGATCAAAGTTGTGCTTTCCGATCTCTGCAGGCACATCGCGGACCCGCAGCTTTATCGGCTGGCGCGAGCGCTGGGAATTCAAGTCTCCATTCCCTTGGATGAGCGGTTTCTTTCGCTGCAGGACGACTTCAATGCTGGACTTTTCACCAAAGTCATCGCTGAGATCGGTGCCGCCGATGAAACGAAAGATATTGAGACTCTTGAGCTGCTGCTTCGCTCTAAAATGCAGGTCGGGGAGCGCGAGGAGGCTGTCCCGGCTGAGACTCAAGTTCGAACGCTTTACAAGGAAATCGAGAACGATCTGGCGGCTGTTCTCTCATGTGCAGATGATGGTGTTGAAGCGCGCCTTAGACTTCAGAAAGTTATTCTGTCGCACTGCAATTCGGCTTGGGCGGCATCGCTCCGCCTCATCCTAGAACGGCAGACGCACGATGAGCGGGTTTTCGAACCTAATCGCATCCAAACCGCGCTTGGCCTTCGATCGGCGATTGAGCAGCCCTATCTCATTCTTACGCTGCCCACAGGTAAAGTTAGGCACGAATTGGCAGCGCGGATTGCGAATGACCGCCCAAACAGCGTCACCATCGCTATGCTGGAGCAGCTTTGTGGGGATGAGAGCCCCTCTGCCGCAAGCTTCATCGGGATGGATCAGGCCATAGCCGTCTTAAGGCATGGAGAGTCAGTCGAGGCGATCGAAATTTTAAAGAAGTTGACCGCTTTAACTGAGCCTCAGATCGTTCAGTTTGAAGCCTTTCGATTGCTTGCTGCCGCTTATTGGCGCGATGGTCAGATTGCGGAAATGGCCGATCTGACGGCTCGATTGTTCGTGCAATCACGATATTTCGGTGCCATTTTGCCGATACGAGATCTGGTCGACGAGCTCCTTAAAAGACACAACGAGCCGTTGGTCGGTTCGGCTACACGCGGTCGGCTCAGTGTCGCGATCGTGTTCGATATATTTTCTCGATATATCTCATCGGAGTACGATGCTGAGCGGGCTGATGCCTACAAGGACGTCCTAAAAGCCAATTGCATTCGAAAAGCGTCTGAACTCACCCAGCATCTTGACCGCTTCCCAGTCAATGAGCTGGTCTACTTCCTGAGATACGTGTGCGTTTCCGACGTCCTTGATCAATCGCTCGCATTGGACACTTCGCGAGCAGTTGAAGACGAGCGTGTCGCGATTCTGCTTCTCATCAGCGAACTGATAGCAGGCAAAACCCCAGCAGCAATCAAAGACGAACTCCGCGAGATCAGGACAAGACAGGTAGTTAGAGAAACCACGCTCAGGCTGGATGAGAGTAAAATCTACGTCAACATTGAAGGGATCAGACGCTCGATCGATGTCTCGATGCGTGATGACTGGAATCGTTACCGCCTTCTGAACGATGGTCTCGAGACTGCGCTATTCGAGATTATTGAAAAGGTGAGAGGCGAAAAGGCCGATCCTCTACGCATTATTATCGCGAACCCAAGCGAGAGGTTTGCGCTCTTGCGGAAAATAATTACCGTTCTACGTGACGAATTCACAATGAATAAGGAGTTTGGGCTGAATTCTAATCTCAGCACTAATATTCGTCACGGTTATGTTGAGCGAGAGATACGTGCCCCGCTTCTCGCCCGCAACCTGGTGACGAATACCGACAAGGGCTTCTATCTTCCAAACAAGTTTTGGCTTGAACGGCTGGATAGCGGTGACCCGGAAGAGGAAGCTCGACTTTCGGCGCTTTTCAACAAGTTCTCTATGAGGATCGATGACGAGATCGATCGCGTGAATCGCAAACTGCTGCGCGTAAATTCCGAAGAAACGCCTGAGGGTTTGTTCAAGTACGGGATATCCGACACCGCTTTAATGGCTGCCGATGCAACTTGGTCATCCAAGGAGTCGTTCGACGAATTTATCGACGCAGTCTTCTCGATCTTCTGGGAGGGAACTCAGCGCAATCTGGTTATGGTTCGCGCTGCGCTTACGAGCTATGTTCTCGCGGAGTTCATCGACTCTTTGAACGCTTTGGCGCAAGACATAGCGACCGATGGATTCAGTCAGCGCCTACCGGACTTGGAACATGCCATAACAATGGTGCAGACGGAAACACGAGCCGCAGTGGAACGTGTCGCGAGTTGGTTCACGCTGTCGAGCAATAACGAATACCAAGATTTCGATCTCGCGATTGCATTCCAGGCGGGAATGAACACCGTTAGGACCTACTTCCGCAATCTTTCGATACAGGAAGACTACGCCTCGAACGGCGAAATAATAATGAACGGGTGGTGCTTGCCGATTTTCGCGCGCCTGTTCTTCCTCATTCTAGATAACGCCGCGACACATGGAGCCCGCAATCGATCGCATCTCAAGATATCGATGTTCGTCGAAGTTCGCGAAAACCATCTGTTCATCAAGGCAACCAATGATCTCCCTGTCGACCATAACAATGCCGAGCTTGCCGAGCGTGCAGCGGAGATCAATCGCGACTACGGTCAGGCGAGAGCCATGGAACTGCTCTCCGAGGAGGGTGGCTCGGGTTATCCCAAGATATGGAAGCTTCTGAAGACCGACCTAAGGAAAAACCACGACCTGTTCGTGAGCGTTTCAAAAAATGAATTTGGCGTTGAGATACTGCTGCCAACAGCGGGGATAGTAAATGAGACTGTTGATAGTCGAGGATGACGAAGAGAAGGCCAGCCGCTTGTCGGAGTTCATGGTCGCAACGTATGGACCGGAAAGCACCGTCACAGCGCGTTCGCTCCAGACGGGCCTGCGTGCTGCGCTCGAGGAGAGTTTCGATCTATTGCTTCTAGACATGACGATGACGAATTTCGACCGAACTGTGAAGGAAGATGGAGGCCGACCTCATCACTTCGCCGGGCGCGAAATCCTTCGACAGCTTCAGCGGGAGAATATTCACTTGCCCACGATCGTCGTGACGCAGTTCGGACGGTTTGGAGAGGAGGCCGAAACAATGACCCTCACCGAGCTCGAGACCGAGCTTGTCTCGAAGTATCCGGACTATCTGGGCACCGTCCATTATCGCGCGAATGCTGACAATTGGAAACTCCAATTGGAAACGCTGATCGCTGACCGCTTCCCCAGGAGATAGAGAATTGAAAGTCTTGATAGTCGAGGACGACAATCAAAAGTACAATCGCGTTCATGCCGTGCTCGAGCAGGCCGGCGTTGCCGGCAGCGACATCACCCATGTGATCGCCGCGGCTCCGGCATATGAACTTTTGCGCCAGACCCTGTTCGATCTGATGCTTCTGGATGTCAACATCCCTCGTCGGCTCGGCGATAGGAAGCCACAACGCGGCGGCGGGCTGGAATTACTGAAGGACCTTGGACGCGAGAGCGACCTTCGACGGCCGACATACATCGTGGGTTTGACAGCTTACGAAGACGTCGTTGCCGAATTCGGTTCCGCCTTCGAGGATCAGCTTTGGTCGCTTGTGCACTACAAGGAGTCCTCCGACCAGTGGATCGCACAGCTGCTGGTGAAGGTGAATTATATCCAGGCGGCCAACCGATCGCGCAACTTTAGTGACGGCGAGACATATGGCTGCGATCTGGCCATCATCACGGCCTTAGATACTGTCGAATTCGACGCAGTTCAGTCGCTCCCGTTAAGCTGGGAGCCTCTTCGCCTTCAACACGATGAGACTAGGTACCTTGCTGGCACGCTCGCGACATCGAGCGGTACAAAGAGCGTCATCGCGGCGGCGGCCCCGAGAATGGGCATTCCCGCCTCCGGAATCCTGAGCTCGAAGATCATTCACCAATTCCGCCCCCGTTTCATCGCGATGGTCGGAATCTGCGCTGGTCGCAAGGATAAGGTGAGCTTGGGCGACCTGATCGTCGCGGAACCGACATGGGACTGGGGAAGTGGCAAGATCAGCTCCGAAGAAGGTGAGCCTAAATTTATGCCTTCTCCGCACCAACTGGACATCGATCCGGACACTACGTCTCTGTTGAAAGCCATGACGAAAGACGCGGTGCTTTTGGCCGGCATCAAAAAAGCCTCCCGGGGAACCAAGCCCAAGACTGAATTGTCAGCACACATGGGGCCTTTGGTTTCGGGAGCTGCTGTCGTGGCACATAAGCCGACATTCGATCAGCTGCTCGATCAGCATCGCGGTATCTTAGGAGTCGATATGGAGGCGTATGCCGTCGCCGCCGCTGCGATGGGCAGCGCCAAACCGCGTCCAAAATTTCTCATAGTCAAAGGCGTCAGTGACTTTGCTGACGAACACAAGGACGACGATTACCAGGAATTTGCAGCGTCGGTAAGCGCTAATTTCCTCTTAGTCGCGGCCAAAGAGTTTCTTTAGGCACCTCGCCGTAACCGGGGCACATTCGGTGTGATTAGGCGTGGAATAAGGACCCCGCATTTGGGGTGATCGGCATCCAAAAGGGACCCCCATTTGCAATGGGGCTACAACAGCCTCCGGTTTCATTCGGAGGCTTTTTATTTGGATGCTTGTTGTGGAGACGATTGCGAAGATACGCCGCCTTGCGCTTGTGCAGGGCAAGTCGATCAAGGCGATCTGCCGTGAACTCGGCATATCGCGGAAAGTGGTGCGGAAGGTTCTGCGCACCGATGAGACGGAGTTCAAATACGAGCGGACCCGCCAGCCACAGCCGAAGCTCGGCCCGTGGCGGGATAAGCTCGATCAACTGCTGCTGAACAATGAAGCCAAAGCTTCACGCGAGCGACTGACGCTGATCCGGATATTCGAGGATTTGCGCGATCTGGGCTACGAGGGCGGTTACGATACCGTCCGACGCTATGCCCGGACGTGGGCGAAGGAGCGCGGGGCCGTGACGGCGCAAGCCTATGTGCCGCTCTATTACGCGCCGGGCGAGGCCTACCAGTTTGACTGGAGCCACGAGATTATCGTGCTGAACGGCGTGACGACGACGGTGAAGGTAGCCCATGTCCGGCTCTGCCACAGCCGGATGATGTATGTGCGGGCCTACCCGCGCGAGACGCAGGAGATGGTGTTCGACGCCCATGACCGGGCGTTCGCCTTCTTCGGCGGGGCCTGCACGCGCGGCATCTACGACAACATGAAGACCGCGGTGGAGACGGTCTTTGTCGGCAAGGAGCGGCAATATAATCGCCGCTTTCTGCAGATGTGCAGCCATTACCTGATCGAGCCAGTGGCCTGCACGCCGGCGTCAGGATGGGAGAAAGGACAGGTCGAGAACCAGGTCAATCTGGTGCGGGAACGCTTCTTCACGCCGCGACTGCGCTTCAAATCCTACGATGAGCTGAATGGCTGGCTGCTGGACAAGTGCATCAGCTACGCCCGCGCCCATAAGCATGTCGATCAGCCGGAGCGCACGATCTGGGAGGTGTTCGAAACAGAGAAACCCCACCTGGTCAGCTATCCCGGCAAGTTCGATGGTTTCCATGCCGTGCAGGCCTCGATCGGCAAGACCTGCCTCGTGCGTTTCGACAACAACAAATACTCGGTGCTGTCGACCGCGGTCGGCCGCCCGGCCGAGATACATGCCTATGCCGATCGCATCGTCATCCGGCAAGATGGCGTCGAGATCGGCCAGCACGACCGCTGCTTCGGCCGTGGCGAGACGATCTATAATCCATGGCATTACGTGCCGGTCCTGACCCGCAAGCCGGGAGCGCTGCGCAACGGCGCGCCGTTCCACGACTGGGTTTTGCCTGCCGCCATGGAGAAAGTGCGCCGCCGGCTGAAGGCCATGCATGACGGTGACCGCCAGATGGTGTCAATCCTCGAATGCGTCGGCCTGGACGGGCTCCCCGCCGTCGAGGCGGCCTGCCAGGAGGCGCTCGATCAGGGCGTATTCTCGGCGGCCGTCATCATCAACATCCTGGCCCGCAACCGTGACCCGCAGCCGGCCGCCATCCTTTCCATTCCCGATGCGCTTCGCCTGACCTATGAGCCTCTGGCCGATTGCGCCCGTTACGACAGCCTCAGGAGGGCAAGCTGATATGGAACGATCCCAAATCCTCGACATGATGGGCACGCTGAAGCTCTTCGGCATGCGCAGCGCCTATGACGAGATCATGGCTTCCGGCATCAAGCGCCAGCATGAGCCGCCCCGCATTGTCGGCGACCTGCTGCAGTCGGAGATCGCCGAGAAACAGGCCCGCTCGATCAAATACCAGATCGCTGTCGCCAAGCTGCCGCTGGCCAAGGACATCGACGACTTCGACTTCACCGACACGCCCGTCAATGAAGGGCTGGTGCGCCAGCTCGCGACCGGAGCCTTCCTCGCCGAGCAGCACAACATTGTCCTGGTCGGCGGGACCGGCACGGGAAAGTCTCACCTGTCCATCGCGCTTGCCCGTGCCCTGATCCGCAACGGAGCACGAGGCCGGTTCTTCAACGTCGTCGATCTCGTCAACCGGCTCGAGACGGAAGCACGCAATGGCAAGCAGGGGCGGCTTGCCGACTTCATCACCAGGCTCGACTTCGTCATCATGGACGAACTTGGCTATCTCCCGTTCGCTCAGGCCGGCGGCCAGCTCCTCTTCCATCTGATCAGCAGGCTCTACGAGCGCACCTCGATCATCGTCACGACGAACCTGGCGTTCGGCGAATGGCCCGCTGTCTTCGGAGACGCCAAAATGACCGCCGCTCTGCTCGACAGGCTCACCCACCATTGCGAGATCATCGAGACCGGAAATGAATCCTGGCGCTTCAAGAACCGCTCTCAAAGCTAAAGCCGAAAAGACAAACAACCCGCGCCCGCAGGCCCCTGCGCTAAATGGAAAGCTCCGGGCCTACGCGCGCTGACCCTATGCAACCAAAGGGAGGGGTTCCTTTTGGAAGCCGATAAGGGGTCCCGTTACGACGCCGATTGACACATTCGGCGGGGGCGACTTTCGCACCGCTATGTAAGACCTGTTCATACCCGGGCGATGTGAGCCGTCGGCGATGGGTCAAGAATTTCCGCCTTGGGCGTAAGCGTCCGGTGAAGCAGCCTTTGGGATTTTGCCCAGTAGTCTGGAGTTACGTCGCTAATTGTCGCTTGGCATTTAGTTAGGTTCATCCTTAAATTCTGTGATTCAGCGGCAGCATTCTCGCCCTCATCAGTTCTGGGCCGGCGCGACCGTACATTGCTCGTTTCAGCATCTTGAGGCGGTTGATCTGCCCTTCCGGTTGACCGTTGCTCCAGGGGAGTTCGATTGCATTTTTGACGGCATCGATATCCCGGCGCAAAGGCGCAAAACGCTGGCGAAGCGCATGATCGCCGTGAGTTCGGTATCAATGCATCAATGGCATCGTCGATCCATTCATCCAGTGCCTCCGAGCTCCTGCGTAACCGGCCGATTGGCCCGGCTGACAACCGCGCAACTTGCCATGCTTTGGGAAGGGATTGATTGGCGACGGCCCAACTGGGGCGCTCCGCCGGCGCGTGTCGGTTGGTTTTATCTCACTGAATCTGCTTGTTTTTATGGATACTCGCCCTGACCTATGGTAGTCAGGTTCATGTCGAACGCGAGCCAAAATCTTCCCGACGATCCGGCCTTCCTGAAGGCGATGATCGCCGCCCTGCAGGCGGAAAACGCGAAGATGTCGGCGACGTTGCAGGTACACGACCAATTGATCGGGGAACTGCGACTGCGCATCGCCAAGCTGAAGAAACAGGTCTTCGGCAAGTCCTCGGAAAAGATCGAACGGGAAATCCAGCAGTTGGAACTGGCGCTGGAGGATCTTTTAATCGCCGCGTCGGAAAACAGCACCAAGCCGCTCGATGAGGTCGATGTGGCAGTGCCTGCCGCGTCTGTGGCAAGCACGCCCGAAAAGACTATGCGCCGCCGTCCGCGGGTATCGGAAAAGGCAGCGCGCGAGCGCAAAGAACTCGGTCCTGGTGGACTGGCCACCGGCGTGAAGCAAGGCGTCAGATTGAGCGCCTGGGCAAACAGCCTCGTATCCCTCGCGGTGTAGGCCGAGCCATTGTCCGAGAGATGCTCGATGGCGTGCGGGGCTCGGGTCGCTGTGAACCGCTTCTCGACCGCCTCCAGCATCATGTCGCGCACGTCAGAGCCGGAGATGCCTGCATTGGCGACCGCCGTCCAGGCGATGATCTCGCGGTCGAAGGCGTCGATGATGAAGGCGAGACGTATGACCTCACCATTCCAGCAGGTGAACTCCAGACCGTCGGAGCACCAGCGCAGGTTCGAGCGCATGACCATCACCTTGCCGTCGTGGATGCGGCCCTTGCGAGCGGCCGTATGCTTCTCCAGCAACATTGCGTGGTTGCCCATGATGCGATGAACTCGTTTGGCGTTGACGACAGGCTGATCGGCGGCTCGCCTTTCGCGATTGAGGAGCGCGGCGATCCGCCGATAGCCATAGGTGGGCCTTTGATCCACCAGCCTGCGAATGATGGGCAGAAGCTCCGCATCCTCGGCCTTGCGATAGGACCCGCGCGGCTTTGATCGGCCTTTCAACCGCTCGACAAGGTTGGAACGGGAGACGCCCAGCGTGTCTGCGACGGCTTTCATCGGGAACCGTCCTTCGGCAACAAGATCGGCCGCGATATCCGTTTTTGGTGAGCGTCCGGCGAGCGCACTTTTGCTCGAGGCGCAGGTGTTTAGCTAGCGGTTGCGCTTTACCTCGTCGGCCATAATGCGCTCGATCATTTCGGGATCGCATCGTTCGTCAATGAGAAA